>ERZ1370068.11203-contig-9838_pt1 | contig 56752 bp, 89 predicted proteins | sample MGYA00561227_ERZ1370068 | MGnify/ENA primary metagenome ERZ1370068 (study PRJEB38410, sample SAMEA6850437) | metagenome | study: Metagenomic assessment of the ecological functions of the soil: analysis of the soil microbiota associated with the... | reverse complement strand
ATGTACTTCGTTCAGTTACGTATTGCTATTTCATCCCCAACCATGCACATCAATGCCTTGCCAGCGAAGCTTGCTGCCGCATGTGTTCAAGAGGGTAAGTTAAGCAAGGTACCTTGCCGGCCGGAGGGCCCGCTACGCGGCGCACCAATAGCAAGCATCCTTGAAGCACGTTACCCCGAGGCTTCCCGCGCTCAGGATGCCGCCAGCGGCCGATTGGGTGACCGCTGGCGACGTTATCGTCAGTAGCTAGACTTGGTGCGTGCGGCCTCTTCCATTTGACCACCCTCGGACAGTGCTGCCCTAGCCTCTGAAAATGACGGGCAACTGTATTCCAGCGTGGCCACACGGTGCTTGATCCGCGTAAGCGGTCAGTGTCCACACCAGAACCGTTAGTCATGAGACTGTGCTCGATGTCCCCCATCAATTCATTGATGGTGGGTCTACTTTGTCCTTTTCACAGTCTTCATCGTCGTCGTCTTCGACGGGCATGACGCCTGCGCGCCTTGGTGCCTCAAGCAGCTCTGGCCTTTGCAGACGCGGACAGGCCGGTGCTCACCGCTTCCTCTGCTGCTTCATCAATCGTCTTCACCGGTCGACTCCTCGGAGTTACGCAGGCCGTTTTGACCTGCATTCCCTCCATACAGACGGCCCTCAGGAAGCTCGGCCAAAACAGGCCATTTCAGGGTAGTGCCGGGACAGCTCTTTGAAATCCCTAACGAAATAAATTGCTGGCTACCGATCCTTAGCTTAAGCGAGGCCTACAAACACAGCAGGCCGCGACCATTATTGTGGCGACCGCAGCCCTGATCATCAACCGCGGAGAGCTGACATGACTTCCCACGACACTAAAACTTCCGTGTGCCTACTGCCAGCCGTTGCCGGAACTGGCCCACTGTGTACAGGAGCGATTGGGCTTGCTGTGCGCCGACGCGATATCGTCCGGGCACCTGACCGTCCTGCACGCAATGCAACCGCTGCTCGTGCTCGGCACCGTTGCCGCCGCTGTGCTGGCGCACAGAGGCCGGTTGGCGTCGGCCCTGGCTCAGCCCTGGCCTTCCTGCTGCTTGCCGCCCTAGGCTCGCTGGCGACGATCTGCGGCACACTCGGGCGGCAGGCCGACGCTCGAGATAGCTTAAGGTCGGTGCTGCCTTGGCCGAGAACCGCACGCTGCAACTGCAAAACGAGGAACTGGCTGCGGCCCGCGCCACGGCAGCGCGCGAGTGCAAGTCAGGTGCTGGCCAGAAGTGCACCAATGCCAGCGCTCGCGTTGACGCGCTGGTGTCGGCCATGTCGAGCCTGCGCACTGTGTCGCCTGATCCGCGTGGCGATGCGATTGCCGATCTGCTGCACTTAGTTGCGAGCGCCGACAAAGCGCACACGCGCGCCGTGGTGGCCGCCAGTGGACCCGCTGGTGTTGCCGCTGTTTCTCGAACTCGGCTCGATACTGTTTTTGCCGTGGCGTTTTCTACCCGCAAGAAGCGGTGGCAACCGCTGTAACTCTTTCGCAGGTCTTGCCCGAAACTGTGAAAGGTTGCTTTGGCGGTCAGCTCTTGCCGACTTTCGTTCGCTGAAGGCGAGCAACGATAAATCTTTCTGTCGCATCGGTGGCAAAGAAGTATCCGAGGCACCGTGAGCAGAGTGGATTGAAAGATTGGCAATCAGCACAACTTTTTTGATTCATCGAAAGCGTGACGGTCAGGCCGGGCGCACTCGCCCGCCTCCTCCACGTCGGACCTGATTCTGTTCGCCTGGCGACAAAATTACATCCGGCAGTCGACCCGGCCTCCATAGAAGTGGGAGCCCGGGCTTTCTGTTAACGGCTTGATAGATTACCGCCGTTCTATAGCGATGTTCCTATCAAGCCACCTCCCATGATCCCCTGCTTTCGCCCGGGGCTCGGCTTGCGTTCCTGCCGATCAATCCATTGCCCGATATCGCCAGCGCGCCAGCGGTGTTCTCGCGCTGACCACCGATGCGGAGGGTCAGGGAATCCGTTCTGGTGGTACTTCACCCACTTGATGATGGTATGCTCTCGGAGAGCTTGATGCGCCGCGCTAGCCCTGCTTCGCGCGTCAGTAGCTCGGTCGGGTCGTAAGGCTTCACTCGACTGCTCCGATATGTGTGCCGGTGCCGCGATGCGCGGAGACACCTGCCAGCACATACTGCGGGCACTTTGCAATCCCGTGGGCCTGGTTGGGGTCAGGCGTAACTGCTGCGGCACGAGGCATGTGGTGGGGATGCTTAAACCCTTGCGGCACAGTGACTTTTCACTTCCCGCACTAACTTGCAGTTAATGGGGTTGTGAGTGCCGAGATTACGCCCGGTAGTGGGTCCTTAATCGTCCGGGAGCGGCCAAAAACAGGCGCCTGCGCGGCGGTTGAAAGAGGCGTCAACGTTGATTGTTCAGGGCCGCTCAGGGGTGTGGCAATTCCGTGGCCGGCACGATAAGAATTGGTCTTCAAACCATACGCCCATCGGAATAGCAGCCAGAGGAGTTCTGCCAAATGACGCTCAGAATCGGTGACACCGCGCCGGATTTCGACGCCGATACCACCATTGGCCGCGCATGCGCTTCCCAATGACTGGCTCGGCAATTCCTGGGCGGTGCTGTTCTCGCATCCCGAAGGACTTCACGCCCGTCTGCACGACCGAGCTCGGCTACATGGCCGAGATCAAGCCGGAGTTCGACAAGCGCAACGTCAAGATCATCGGCCTCATCGGTCGATCCGGTCGACCGGCACGCCGAAGTGGGCCGACGACATCAAGGAGACGCAGGGCACCGCGCCCAACTATCCGATGATCGGCGACCCCGACCTCGACCGTCTCGAAGCTCTACGGCATGCTGCCGGCCGAGTACCACGGCGCTCCAGCGAGGGCGCACGGCCGCCGACAACCAGACCGTGCGCAACGTGTTCGTCATCGGGCCGGACAAGAAGATCAAGCTGGTGCTGGTCTATCCGATGACCACGGGCCGCAACTTCGACGAGGTGCTGCGCGTCATCGACTCGCTGCAGCTGACCGCCAAGCACAAGGTGGCGACGCCGGTGAACTGGAAGCACGGCGAGGACGTGATCATCGCCGGCTCGGTGTCCGGACGACGACGCCAAGAAGACCTATCCGCAGGGCTGGAAGGCGCCGAAGCCCTATATCCGCGATCGTGCCGCAGCCGAAGTAGCGCGGTCCGGCCGCACGTCCCGGCCCGCGCCGGACCACTACTGGCGGGCCAAGAGCCGCTTACTGTCACTGCCGCCCTCGGGTAGCAAATGACCCTGACCGCTCGGCGGCTCTTCGGTCTGCAATCCCAGAGCAGCCTTCGTCGGCGCTTTCTTGGGAGTCGCGCAGCCGTGGCGTACCCGGCTTCCTCGGCGGAAGCTCCTGACCTCGAGTCTTCCTCCCCCACCGCCGCCCCCTACCGCCTGCTGCGAGCTTGGTCTCATGTCGCCTTCCTTGGCGAGTGCGCTCGGCGTCGCGTCGCGCGCTGCTCGCGCGCCAGCTGCTCGAGCGCGATCACCTGCGCCGAGCGCTCGGCAGCGCTGCTTGGCGTCCCGCTCGCGCGCCAACTCGCCCGGTCGCATCCGAGACCGTGCGCTGCAGCGCGCTCCCCACCGGCCATGCGCTCGGCTGCAATCTGGATCGCCGAGCCTCCTTGGCCCGCCCGCCATACGGCAGCGGCGCCGACACGACGCACCTCCCCGAGGCGCTCCTCCAGCTGCCGCATTATTTGATCTCATGGTCGCTTGGCGCCCTGCTCCTGCGCCAGCTGCTCACGCTTCGCGCCTTCCGCGGCGTCGCCAGCGCGCGCTTTCACCATCCAGTTCCGGCAGCACGCTGGCGCGCGTGGCTGTTTATCGGCGCGTTCGCGCGCGGTGGCGGCGTATCGCGTTGGAGCTGGATCTCGTCAGCGCTCAGATTGGGAGCCCGCGGCAGCATCCAGCCAACAGTTTTCCGGCGGCGACAGCGATGCCGACCAGCAGCACCGCCATGATCGCACCGCCCGAGCTGCGTTTCACGGCCGCCCGGGTGTCCCTGCCAGGGATCGTAGGTGCCGAAACTCCAGATATGGCCCTCGGGATCACGGCAGCCATAGCCGCAGCCACCATGGTCGTCGTCGTTGATGTCAGAATAATGTCGGCGCCGGCGGCCTGGCATTGCGGTAGTGGGCATCGGCATCTTCGACGACGATGCTTGGCAACTTTTGCGTTTCGGCGCGCCGATCTCATCCGGGCTACTTGATGAACTTGGCGAGGTGGGAACCGCCAACGGGCAGCACCATGATCATGTATGCTGGCCGAAGGTCAGATGCGCGTAGAGGATAACTCCCGCATCGCCAAAGCCCACGACGTGATACCTCACCGAAGCCCGAACGTGCCACTGGCCAGTCGACTGCGCCCGCAACGTCGCGATGGCGCGAGACGGGCGCCGGAAATCTCGTTCCGGCTGACTTGGCGCTTTGCTGCATCTACGCTCTACAATTTCGAAAGACGTGATTACTACTGGCGGATTCTGCTCGGGTTCTTTCATTGCTCTATCTGAGGTTTTGGCGCCCGGCTCTGCTCGCCACCGACTTCGCGGGCAGGCTGGTCTCGTGCTTCATGGCGACGCGCTCAGCGTCTCGCGTGCGCGCTGTCCGCGCGCCAGCTGCTCGAGTGCGTCCTGCGCCGAGCGCTCGGCGCGCTGTTTGGCCCGATCCCGCTCGCGCGCCAGCTCGGCGGTCGCATCAGGCGGTGCGCTGCGCCGCCTCCCCGGACGGTGCGCTCGGCTGCAATCTGGTCGCGGGCTTCGCCAGCCTTCATGGCCGCATCGCTGGCACGAAGCACTTCTCCGGACGCTCCTCCAGCTGCCGCGCGCTCAATTCTCCGCCGTCCTCTTGGCGCCCTGTTCCTGCGCAGGCTGCTCCTGTGCCTCGCGCGCGCCCTCTCCGCGGCGTCCTTGGCGCTCCGCTCCTGCGCCAGCTCCGCGGCAAACAGGCCGGCGCGCTTTCGCCCCGGTCTGCTCTACTGCGCTGTCATCGCTTTTTCCTGCCGCACAGCTGCGCCATCCATCTCAGTGCGAGGAGGCCATGGCGGCATCAGCCGGCAGTGCCGGCAGCAGCAGCTTGACGCACACCAACAGCGCCGCCGTGATCACGCCGCGCGACGGGCTCATCGATGTTCGAATGTCCCCTGCCGGGGATCGTGGTGCCGAAACTCCAGATGTGGCCCTCATCGCGGCATGTGCATACTTCCCGCGCCCGCCACGTTCATCGTCGTTGAGGTCGAGAACGATGGAGCACCGGCAGCCCTGGCGGTGCGGTAGTGGGCATCGGCATCATTGACGACGGATGGCAGCGGCTTTGTGTCTCGGCGCCGCCAGCCTCGTAAGGCTGCTTGATGAAGCTGGCGAGATCGGAGGCGCGCACAGGCAACACCATGACCATATGGTCGCCGAAGGTCAGGTGGGCATAAAGAAGGTCGTCATCGCCCGTGACAACGCGATGCTTTCAAATGCAAAAGAAGCCAGCGCACAGCCAGTCGACAGCCTCCGGCACACTGCGGTAGTGCCAGTGCCGATACAAGCCTGGTTCAGACTTGACTGTTATTGTACGCAATGCAAACTTCCAAAGATCATACTGATGGGACTTTTTAAGCTTGGTCGACGGGTGCTGCACACGCTCCAGTCCTAATGCCCCCGTCTAGTACCGCCTTACAGCTTTGATCAATTTATGAAAACAACGGGCCGGGGTGGGCGCGGGCATCCATGGCATATGCGTCAGCTGAGCCTTGCGAGCGGCCGCAATCGCCGCAGCGCACCACGGCAACATCGCCAGCTCACTATCTTTTGCCACGACCTGCACCAGAAGCGCTAATACGAAATCGTACCCTTAGCGCCAGTTGCTTTGGTGCCGCACGCATGACGGTTCCTGAGGAGATGAACATGATTTTCCGCCAGCTGTTCGACAGCGTGTCCAGCACCTACAGCTATCTGCTGGCCAGCCGGCGCGGCGGCGAGGCGCTGATCATCGATCCGGTGCTGGAGAAGGTCGATCGCTACCTGCAGCTGGTGAAGGAGCTCGACCTCAAGCTGGTCAAGGCGGTGGACACGCACATCCACGCCGATCACATCACCGGGCTCGGCGCGCTGCGCGACCGCACGCACTGCATCACCGTGATGGGCGAGAATGGCCAAGGTCGACGTGGTGTCGATGCGCGTCACCGAGGGCGACAAGCTCACCATCGAGGGCCTGGCGCTCGACGTGCTCTACACGCCGGGCCACACGGACGATTCCTACAGCTTCCTGCTGCGCGACCGCGTGTTCACCGGCGACACGCTGCTGATCCGCGGCACCGGCCGCACCGACTTCCAGAACGGCAGCGCGCAGGCGCAGTACGAGTCCCTGTTCGGCAAGCTGCTGAAGCTGCCCGACGAGACGCTGGTCTATCCCGGCCCACGACTACAAGGGCGACACGGTTTCCAGCATCGGCGAGGAGAAGCGGTTCAACCCGCGCCTGCAGGTGAAGTCGGTCGACGAGTACGTCGACCTGATGGGCAAGCTCAACCTGCCCAACCCGAAGATGATGGACGTGGCGGTGCCCGCCAACATGCGCGTGGGCCTCGCCCAGGACGAGATCGCGCGCAAGGGCTGGGCGGTGACGGCGGCGCAGGCGATGTCGCTCGTGGGCCAGCCGAATGTGGCGCTGGTCGATCTGCGCGAGCGGGCCGAGCGCGAGAAGCACGGCGTCATCCCGGCGCTCGCTGCACGCGCCCTATCCCGACCTGCAGGAGAACATCCGCCCCGGCGGCATGCTGCACGAGCTGGCCGGCGCCACGGGCAAGCGCATCGTCTTCTATTGCGCCTTCGGCGAGCGCTCGGCCATGGCGGTGCAGGCGGCGCAGGACGCCGGCATCGCCATCGGCCTGCCACATCCACGGCGGCATCGACGCCTGGCGCAAGGCCAACGGACCGCTGGTGCACTAGTCCCGAACGATCCGCTCACCCGTGTTCTGCATCAGCCGGCCGCATTGGCTATTGTAGTTTTCGCCGGGGGTACTATTTAGCGGCGGCGCTTGGAGGTACGGAAAATGCCGGCAACCTCCATACTCGCCAGCTCGCGGGCTTCGTGGCGCTGCTGCTGTGGGGCATGCACATGGTGCACAGCGGGCATCGTGCGCGCCTACGGCGGCAACCTGCGGCAGATGCTCGGCATCGGCCTCAACAACCGCTGGAAGGCCTTCCTGGCGGGCACTGCGGCATCACCGGCCCTGCTGCAAAGCAGCACCGCCACCGCCCTGATGACCACCGAGCTTCATCGCCGCCGGCCCATGACGCTGGTGCCAGCGCTGGCCGTGACGCTCGGCGCCAACGTCGGCACGACGCTGATCGTGCAGCTGCTGACGTTCAACGTCGCGGCGCTTCGCGCCGCATTGTTCGTGCTGGTGGGACTGATCGCCTTCAACAAGGGCGCCAAGACGCGCACGCGCGACCTGGGCCGCGTCGGCATCGGCATCGGCCTCATCCTGCTGGCCCTGCACCTGATCATCGCCACCATCGAGCCGGTGGAGAAGGCCAAGGCCCTGCGCGACCTGTTCGCGATGGTGTCCGGCGACCCGGTCATCGACGTGGCGATCGCGGCGTTGCTGACCTGGGCGGCCTATTCGAGCGTGGCCGTCGTGACTCCTGATCGATGACGCTGGCGGTGCAACACATCGTCGCCGCCCGATGCGGCCCTGGCCCTGGTGCTGGGCGCCAACCTCGGCAGACGTCATTCCACAGTACTTCGCGGCCGGCGACAGCATACGCGGCCAAGCGCCTCGGCCACTCGGCAACCTGATCGTGCGCGGGTGCCGGTTGCCTTGTCGGCCATCCGCTCTGCTGCCGTGGCTGGCGCAGGCGATGGCGGGCGCTGGAGGCGAGTCCGGCGCGGCAGGTGTGCAGACTTCCACACCTGTTCAATGTGGCGCTCGCCCTCATCTTCATCGGCCTGCTGGACCCGCTGGCTCGAAGCTGTGTATGCAGATGCTGCCGTCGCTCCGTCTCCGACGATCCGGCCAGGCCGCAGCACATCAACGCAGCGGCGCTTGGCACGCCGAGCCATCGCCCTGGCGGATGCGGCGCGCGAAGTGCTGCGCATGGTCGACATCGTCGAGTCGATGCTGCGCATGTTCCTCGAAGCCCTGCAGAACAGACGACCGCAAGCTGCTGGCGCAGCTTGGCGGCGATGGACGATACCCGTCGACCGCCTGCACAACGCCGTGAAGCTGCACCTGACGGCCGGTGAGCCGCGAGGATGGGCTGAGCGAGACCGACGCCCAAGCGCTGCTCGGACATCCTGGCCTTCACGATCAACCTCGAGCACGTCGGCGACATTCTCGACAAGAGCCTGCGCGAGATCGCCGCCAAGAAGATCAAGCAGCGACTCACGTTCTCGCAGGAGGGCCTGCGAGGAGATCGCCGGCATGCACCAGAGCCTGCTCGACGACCTGCATCTTGCGACAGCGTATTCATGCTGGGCGACGCAACAGTCGGCTCGCGCATGCTGCTGGCGAGCCAAGGACCGCATGCGCGACCTCGAGCAGACAGCGACCGACAACCACTTGCGGCGGCTACGCGAGGGGCGGCCGCAGAGCATCGAGACCAGTTCGCTGCACATCGACATCGCCCGCGACCTGAAGCGCATCGCCGCGCACATCGCCTCCGTCGCCTACCCCATCCTGAGCAGGGCGGCGCGCTTGCGACGCAGCCGCCTGCGCGGGATGAGCCCGCGAGCCCCGGCGACGGCACCGGGGAAGCCGCACTGGCATTGAAAACGATGCTGTCACAGGCGGAGTGCGTGGTTATTCCTTCAGTTGTTGACCTGCTCTAGCTCCGACCGGCATGGCCGAGCCTTCAATTCGCATTGCTCCAGGAACTTGCCCACCATGTCCTGCGCCTTCTCGCTGGAGCGATTGCCCGTCGATGAACGACCGCATTCCCATGTGCCCCCTCGGCTGTTGCGGAGGTCCATCCACTTCGTGCCGAAGCGTGCCGCTTACCGCACTCCATCCACGTGGCCTCGGCGGCTTCCTTGGCCCGATCACGCCCGTAGCGTTCGCTCACCACGGTCGTCACGAAGTCCCGGCACTGAGGTGACCGCTCTTCGTGGTAGTAGCCGTAGACCCTTGGCGCCCTAAGCTCGACACGCCTTCGGCCGCACATAGCGCCAGACATTGCGCTGGCGCGGGCAGGTCTCCCACCACTCGCATGATGAACGAACAGCCTGCCTTACCCAACGACCATCGTCCTGGGCGAATGACGGAATGGATAGAACCGCCAGCAGGCCCAGCGAGGAGAAGTGTTTGGGGCTTAACGGAAGCGTCGCATATGCCTCTCCGTTTGAGCAGTCACTCGCCGTGCTCGTGCGTCTCCACCTGCTCTACGAAAGGCAGGAACGAGTTCACATCTCGGCGAAAGCGTTTCGCGCAAAAGCCAGGGCAGTCAAGCCGGCTCGCCGTCTCGCCCACAGCGGCGACCTTTTTTGAAACAGCATATTTTGAAACGGCATATGATGACTGATATCGCAGCCCAACAAAGTCCGTGACCGCGGCGCGAGAATTGTCCCGAGGAGCTTCTGCCGCGTGACTATGCACCTGCCCGTAGTCGGGCGCGCACACGGTCTGGCCCTGCGACAGGCGCTCGACCACCACGCTGCACGCCCGTACACGGCGCGCAGGCGCTCCGGCGTCAGCACCTCGGCCGGCCGCCCTTGGGCGATCAGCCGGCCGCCGTCGAGCAGGCGCCACGCGGTTGCCGACGCTGAAGGCGTGGTCGGGATCGTGCGTGGAGAGCAGCACGGCAAGGCCCTCGCGCCGCCAGCCGCTTCACCTCGGCCAGCACGACCACCTGGTTGCCGAAGTCGAGGCTGGCGGTCGGCTCGTCCATGACGATGGCCGGCGCGTCCTGGGCCAGCGCGCGCGCGATCAGCGCGAGCTGGCGCTGGCCGCCGCTGATGCGCGTGTACTCGTTCTCGGCCAGCTCGGCGATGCCCAGCGCGGCCGAGCGCGTCCAGCGCCTTGCGCCGATCCTCGCGCGCTCGGCGAGGCGAACAGGCCCAGGTGCGCCGTGCGGCCCATCACCACCATGTCGAGCACGCGGAACGGGAACTGCGCCGGCGTGCGCCTGCGGCACGTAGGCGACGCGCCGCGCGATCTCGCGGCCGGCGACAGCTCGGCCATCGGCGTGCCGTCGAGCAGCACCTCGCCGGCCTGCGGCGGGCAGCAGCCCGAGCATGGTCTTGAACAGCGTGGTCTTGCCCGAGCCGTTCGGTCCCAGCAGGCACAGCACCTCGCCCGGCCGCACCGCCAGGTCTGACGTCGCGGCCGACCGCCTTGGCGCCGTAGCCGAAGCCCAAGCGCGTGCGCGGCGAGCATGGGGGCGCTCGCGGTGCTCATGACCAGCCCTCGCGGCCGCGTCGCCAGCAGCCACAGGAAGAACGGCGCGCCGATGATGGCGGTGAGGATGCCGATCGGCACCTCGATGCGCGCCATGGTGCGGGCCAGCGTGTCGACCAGCAGCAGGTAGCTGGCGCCCATCAGCATGGCCGTCGGCAGCAGCCGGTCGAAGCTGGGCCCCACCGCCATGCGGGCGATGTGCGGGATGACGAGGCCGACCCAGCCGATCACGCCGGAGATGGCGACCACGCTGGCTGTCATGAGCGTCGCCGCCGCGATCACGAACAGGCGCAGCGCGCCCGGCCTCCACGCCCAGCGCCTTGGCCTCCTCGTCGCCCAGCGACAGCACGTTGATGCGCCAGCGCAGCAGCACCAGCGGCACCAGGCCGATCAGCACCAGCGGCACCGCCGCCCACACCTCGCCCTTGCGGATGGCCGACAGGCTGCCGAGCAGCCAGAAGACGATGGCCGGCAGCTGGTCGTAAGGGTCGGCCAGGATCTTCATGAGCGAGATGGCAGCGCCGGCGAGCGAGCCGACCACCACGCCGGCCAGCACCAGCACCAGGATCGGCTCGCGTCCGTGCACCACCGAGGCGATGGCATAGACGAGGCCGACGGTGGCAAGCCCCACGACGAACGCCGAGAGCTGGATGCCGGCGACGGGCAGCGACAGGAAGATGCCGAGCACGGCGCCGAGGCCGGCGCCGGTCGAGACGCCGAGGATGTCGGGCGAGACCAGCGGGTTGCGGAACAGCGTCTGGTAGGCCGCGCCGGCCGCCGGCAATCGCCGCGCCGACCACCACGGCCGCGAGCACGCGCGGCAGCCGCACCTCGAACAGCACCGTGTCGATCTGGCCAACGGCGCTGCGCCCTGTCAGCCGTCGGCCCGACGTGCTGCCAGCATGTCGGCGAGCGACAGGGGGTACGCACCCACCATCGATGCCGCCAAGACGAGGGCGATGAGCAGCACCGCCAGTCCAGCCACGATGGTAGCGGGCTGGCTGCCTGCTTCCGCACCGACGCGGGTGGTGGGGCTTGTGCCTTCTGCCATGCGGTTTGAGCTGGTCCTGCCGTGCCGGTCGGTCCGCACCTGACGCGTGCATGCGCATCCGTTCCCGATCGAGCAATTTTGCAGGACTATGCTGCAAGCTGCGCATGTTTCAATGTGCCGCCGCGGATTGCACGTTTTGCCCGATCCCACTTTGGCACCGGGCGCCTTTGCTTTCGCACAGGCTTGCCGGGAAATCGGCATCTTCGCTGCACCGAAACCAGCGCACTGCAAGCCGATCATGTGGCGGTCTGTCCGGTTGACGGACACGCCCCCGGCCCGGCAAAACCCGCAAAACTTGCAATTCTGCCATAGCGACGGCAGGCCTAAAACTGCCGCGTACGCACGAACAGCTGAGAAGCGATCATGAGCGCCACACGCAGGAGACCGTGCTGTCCGTTCGCCACTGGACCGACAGCCTGTTCAGCTTCACCACCACGCGCAGCCCCTCGTTCCGCTTCCAGCAACGGCCAGTTCACGATGATGGGCCTGGAGACGGATGGCGGGCGTCCTCTCGTGCGCGCCTACAGCATGGCGAGCCCCAACTACGAGGACACTCTGGAGTTCTTCTCCATCAAGGTGCCGGACGGTCCGCTCACCTCGCGTCTGCAGCACATCAAGCAGTCGGACCGCATCCTGGTCAGCAAGAAGCCGACCGGCACGCTGGTGGTCGACAACCTGCTGCCCGGCCGCTTCCTCTACCTGCTCAGCACCGGCACGGGCCTCGCCCCGTTCATGCAGGCATCATCCGCGATCCCGACACCTACGAGCGGTTCGAGAAGGTCGTGCTCGTGCACGGCTGCCGGCGAGGTGGCCGAGCTTGCCTACGGCGGCGCATCATCGCCGACCTGCCATGCGCTCCGAGCTGATCGGGGACTATGTGCGCGAGGAAGCTGATCTACTATCCGACGGTGACGCGCGAGCCGTTCCACAATCGCGGCCGCATCACCGATCCTCGTCACCTCCGGCCAGCTTTTCGACGACGTCGGTCTGCCTGCGCTGGATGTCGACACAGGATCGCGCCATGCTGTGCGGCAGCCCGCAGATGCTGAAAGACATGCGCCTGGTGCTCGAAGAGCGCGGGTTCATCGAAGGCTCGGCCAGCGAGCCCGGCACGTTCGTCATCGAAAAGGCCTTCGTAGAGCGCTGAGCGCCCGCGCCTTGCCGATCTGCGCCGCAGTTTCGCGGTGCGATAAACCACAAAAAACCTGCCCGCATATCAATGGTTTGATTGCAAGGCCCAGCGCGGCTCAACGGATTTGTCGCGCCTCGCCGTTTTGAAGCGCAAACATCCGCGCGTTGCGTCACGCGGATGCCTGCGTCAGCGCGCTCGCAGAACCACAAGGAGCCGCTACCTTGTTGGCTCGATTGGATGCGCGCCGGGAAGCGTGTTTGGGGAAGGGAGCTCGTGGACGAGGCGGTCGGTATTACGGGCGCTCGGGATACTACTCGACGAGCCCGTTGTGGATGCACGTGTCGGCGTTGGCGCAGGGCGAGTCTCAAGGGCAAATCCACTGCGCCGGAGATGCCGAAGCCGGTCAGACCAAGGATTCGCCCGAGCTGATCCGCGTAGGCCTGCCGTCCGACTGGAAGTGGATCTGCCCAAGCAATGGAAGAACGACGGCGGCGTCCTGTCCAGGACACCGCCCAAGCGCCAGGGTAGCGGCATCTTCGTGTCCGGCGTGAAAGCCGAAAACAACGGCAGAGCTTCGCTTCGGCAGCCTCGATCCGCTGGGCCAGGCCGTGCCGATGACACCGGAGATCAGCAAGGTGGTCGCGCACGCCAGCCGGCCGCCTCAAGCTCGAGGCCCTCAACCAGCCGGCCTACAATCACTTCAAATCCTCGCCCAAGGACATCACGGGCAAGCCGCTGGTCGGCACCTACACGCGCCGCCCCGAGCAGATCTACGAGTCGAGAACATTCATCCCGGTGCGCCGCATCATGATGGCGGCATTGGACCAGGTCGGCCCCGCCAGCGCCGATGCCAAGGCCCTGCTGCCCGCGCTCAACGAGTTGGCGGTGCTGACCACCCGCGCACGGGTTTGCCTGCCCGGGGTCTCGGCAACCGCGTGCTCGCCTACAGCACCGAGGGCAGCGGCGGCGTGCTGCACACCCAGCATCGATCAGTTGGTGCATGAGCTGAAGAAGCAGCAGCATGCGCGTGATCAAGCTGATGACCCTATTCAGCTGGTTCGTCGACAAGGAGAACCCCACGGCCCCCACCTCCTACGCGCAGGGCGGCACACTGAAGGAGATTCTGGCGGACTCCGTCGGCGCCACCTGGCATTCAGGCGGCTATTCCGCGGGGTTCGACTCAGGGGCAAACCCACCACGGTCAGGAGCGATTGGCCGACCGACTACGGCTCCCTCACCGACAAGGCCTACATCAGCTACAACGCGCATTTCGTGGCGATCGACTATCAGGGGCGGGGCGCGTCGTCCAGCCCGGCCAGACGCTGGCTGCTCATTACCGCAATGCCGATCTTTGGGACGTAGCTGCCGCACTCACCGTTCCCCTTCGTCGATGAGGACAAGGATCCCATCTACCGCGAATATTGCTACAACCCGCTCGAGGGCTGACCGGCGCACCCTGCAACGCGTGGCCAACAACGTGGCCAAGCTCAGCAAGGAGCAGTTCCTGAAGCAGCACGGCGCCTTCTACTGCTCGAGGAGGCCAGTTCACGGTCGCCAACCTCGGTCACGCAGGAGTTCTCGCTGGTCAAAAGCGCGCGTTCGGCAGCACCGCGCTGGGCAAGCTGATCGACACCTTCAACGCCGCGCCGGGCTACAGGGACATGCCCGTCGAGCAGCGCCGCCAGCAACCATCATCGGCTGGAACTATCTCAAGGGCTCGGACCCGAGGGCAGCGTCAGCGAGGACCAGTTCGAGCACGTCGAGGAGACGCAGCGCACCGCCATCTACCTCAGTTCATCCCGGAGGACGTGCGCGGCTGGCAGACATACGGGCCACGCGAAAGGAAGGCCTGATCGCGCGTCCTATGACGGTTGCCACCATGGCCTGGAGCCTGCTGCGCCGCTACATGCCGCGCGAGGGGGCGTTGCCAGCACCATCAGCGCCGACATCACGCGCGCCTATCGCGCCGGCAGCCCCAGCACGTGAAGAAGGCCGTGGTGGCGCTGTGCGGCGGGTTGGCGCCCGACGCCGGAAAGGTCAAGCCGCGCTCGCCAGCACCTCGATCCGCGTGGCCACGAGGCACGGTGATCAGCCTGCTCGCCAGCCAGGAGATCAAGAACCTCATCCTCCCTCAAAGGAGGCTTCGCCGAGGTGCTGACCAGCTGGGACAAGTCGAAAGTGCAGCGCGCCTACGACGGCTTCTTGGACATCCTGCGCGATGCCGACTACAGCTCGCAGGAGAGCCTGGACACCGCATTGCAGGCCGCCGAACGAGCAGCTGAGAACAGCCTCAAGGTCTGGCGCCGCCATTACAACAAGAAGATCAACTTCGCTATCCTGGCGCCAGACGCTCATGAAGTATGCGGCCCCCGACATAGCTACGTCGCCTGGGCTCAGCAGCCGTTCATGGCGCGCACGGGCTGCGTCCGCTGCGTGACGACGGCTATGAACGCCAGGCAGGCCAAGACCAGCGGGTGAGCCGCGTTGCGAGGCAGAGGTCGTGATTGCATCACCTCGATCACAGCTTGCGGCAGCCCAAGCGTCCACGCGCTCCACATGGAGCCTTGCGAGCCAGGGTGCGCGTTACATGGTCGAACGCCCAGTGCGCTTCGATCGGGAACGATTCTGCTCCACAGCGGGGTCACTCAAGAAAAGCGGCTAGCAGACCCCGGGGAGCGTAAGATGCTGACGATCTACGATGCCGCCGACGGCGTCTCATCAAGCGCGAAGGCCCAGCGCCGTCGGTGTCTGCGACGTCGCTCTGGGTCGACATGCTCAACCCCACCAAGGACGAGGACGTGCTGGTCGAGCAGGCGCTCGGCATCGCGGTTCCCGACGCGCGAGGAGATGGCCGAGATCGAGGCCTCGAGCCGCCTCTACCAGGAGGGCGGCGCCGCACGTCATGACCGCCGATCGTCCTGCACCAGTCCGACGTCGCCGCAACGAGCCGCCGATCGCCACGCCGGTGACGTTCATTCTGGCCGGCCACCGGCTCGTCACCGTGCGCTATGCCGAGCCGCGCGCCTTCCAGATCTTCCTCGGCCGCGCGCAGAAAAAGGATGCCGCGCTGCATGACCGGCGCGGCGGTGCTGGTCGGCCTGCTCGAAGCGATCATCGATCGCGAGGCCGGATCGGGTGGAGCGCATCCAGGGCGAGGTCGACAAGCTGTCGCAGACCATCTTCGGCGTGCAAGGGCGGCGAGCGCACGCGCTCGCGCCGCTTCGACGTCAATATCCGGCGCCATCGGTCGCGAGGGCGAGCTGACCTCGAGATCGCGCGAGTGCCTGCTGACGCTCGACCGGCTGCTCACCTATCTCGGCCACGTCATGGGCGAGCGCGGCGACGACAAGCCGCTGCAGGGCGCGCGTCAAGACGGCCAATCGCGACGTGCAGTCGCTGGCCGATCACATCGGCTATCTCTCGACCAAGATCACCTTCCTGCTCGATGCCACGCTCGGCATGATCAACAACGAGCAGAACACCATCATCAAGATCTTCTCGGTGCTGGCCGTCGCTCTCATGCCGCCGACGCTGGTCGGCACCATCTACGGCATGAACTTCAAGCACATGCCGGAGCTCGAGTTGGCAGTACGGCTACCCGTGGCGCTCGGGCTGATGGTGGTGTCGGCGCGTGCTGCCGTGGCTCTACTTCAAGCGCAAGGGCTGGCTGTAGTAGTCTGCCCGATCACAGACCATCAGTTGGGAGGATACAGGCGCATGCCCGAAATCTACGTCTATGCCATCGAGGGCCGCACCCTCGACCAGAAGCGCGCGCTGGTGAAGGAGATCACCGACGATGCGGTCGTGCGCAGCTTCAATGTCGGTCCCGGACGCCGTCATGGTTCAGATCGTTGGGATCGCCCAAGACCTCCGAAGGCCAAGGGCGGCGTCCTGTTCAGCGACAAGCTCGCCTGGCTAGAGCGATCGCATATTCATTGCATCGGCCCGGATCTGCGTCGGCCGCGTCTCTCCCGACGGGGAGGCCGCCAGCGCAGACGGGGCCACCGTGATTGCGGCGTGGCGCGCAGCATCCTGGCCCGGCGAGCGCTGAGGAAAAAATCCATGGATCTGGGCATCAAGGGCGAGAAGGCCATCGTTTGCGCGGCGTCAAAGGGCCTCGGCAAGGGCTGCGCGACCGCGCTGGCACGCGAGGGCGTGGACGTGTACCATCTGCGCGCGCGGCGCCGACGCCTCAACGCCACGGCCAAGGGCTCGGCGCCTTCAGCGTGAAGGTGACGCCCGGTCGTCTGCGACGTGACCACCGAGGAGCGGCGCGCAAGCTGCTGCTGCGCGCTTGCCCGAGCCCCGACATCCTGATCAACAATGCCGGCGGACCGCCACCCGGCAGATTTCCAGCAACTTCTGCGCTGGAGGACTGGCGCAAGGCGGTGGAGAGCAACATGCTGACGCCCGATCGCGCTGATCCACGCCACCGTCTACGGCATGATGGAGCGAGGCTTCACGGCCGCATCGTCAACATCACGTCGGCCTCGATCAAAGAACCCGATCGCGAGCCCTGGAGCTGTCGAACAGGTGCGCGGCTCGAGCCTGACCGGCGCGATCACCGTGCTGGCGCGCAAGGCGGCCAAAGTCGAACGTGACCATCAACGGCATCCTGCCGGGGCCGTTCGATACGGACAGGCTGCGCGGCACCGGCGCCAAGATGGCGGAGGCGCGTAACGTGCCGATCTCCGTCATAGACGCTGAACGCAAAGCGAGCGGTTCCCGCCGGGCGTTTGGAACTACCGACGAGTTCGGCGCTACGGTCGCTTTCCTATGCTCCGCCCATGCCGGATTCATCACCGCGCGCAGAACCTGTTAGTCGACGGTGGTGGTTACCCAGGACCGCTGTAAACGCAGGGCTGTTCGTCCCAAGACGATTGTCTGGCACCTATTGTCGGCGTGGCCGATGGTCCACGCGCTGTGTCGCACATGTTGAAAACGCAGAGATTTTCAAGACGCATTTGAGCTTCGTGCGGCAAAGCCATGAATCTGGTTCACAATTTCGGGTTGACCATTCAGCATTGAGTTGCTCGGTTCGCGCGCCGGGAGGCGCTGTCAGGAGGAATTTGACGGCGCCTCGGCGGGTTCCGGCGGCTGGTTCTGGGAATAAGTGAACTCGAGCAGAACACCGCTTCGAAACTTCAAAAAAACGTCGGCGATTTTCGGAACGCACACTCGCGTCTCTGCATTCACCGGCTGTTGCCGAACCGCTCAGAGCCGGCTCGTCATGCGCAAAGGAGAAGAAAGATATGAAATCGTTCGTGGTGTCTCTCGTCCTCTTGCTCGCGATTGGAATTGCGGGTTCAGCGCCTGCATCGGCGGCAGTCAGCGATGACGCCCGCGAAACCGCTCGCTCGCGATCGCTCAGCAACCTACCAGGACTCCGGCTCACATCTGCAACGCCAGCGGGTAGCCCGCTCATCGATCAACGATGCGGACGACGACGACTGGGGCTACCGCACCGCCGGCGCCTATTCCTCTGAGAAGTCCACGGAAGCGGCGCTATGCGAAGCGCAGCACCGTGCGCGCGCAAAGCATGGCAAGAACAAGCATTACGTGCAGCGCAAGGCCAAGAAGCACTATGCGCAGCGGCAGAACACGAAGCGCTACGTCGCGCGCAGCGCACAGCGCACAGGTCGCAACGCGGCCGTCCCGGAGCTTGGATCCGATCAGCAGCGTTCTGCAGGGACTTCGCCTCGTTCTACTGGGAGCCGCAGCGCGTGGCCGCCGGTGGCTGGTTCAACCCCAATGCCATGACGCGCGGCCCACAAGTCGCTCCCTTCGGGACCAAGGTGCGCGTCACGCATCTGGGTAACGGCCAGCTCGGTCGACGTCAAGATCAACGACCGCGGACCCTACGTTGCCGGTCGCATCATCGACCTGTCGAAGGCAGCCGCCAGCGTGCTCGGCATGCAGAGCCAGGGCGTCGCCAAGGTGAAGGTGACCGTGCTCGGCCGCAACTAAGGCTGCAGGACTGCGAAGCGGTGAACGTCAGGGCGGCGGGCGCGCAAGCGTCCGTCGCTTCTTTTTGCGGCATTTGGTCAGTCCCGCCATGTTCACCCTTCCTTTGGCGTTATTGAGCGATGTATTGGCTACGACAGGAGGTCTGCCATGCTCGATCCACTCACGCCCAAGGGCCGCATCATCTCCGCCGCGCTGGCGTGCTGCCGCCAAGCCTTGGGGCGACGTCACGCTGCTCGACATCGCCGAGGCGGCCAAGCTGCCGCTGGTCGAGGTGAGGCACGCCTTTGCCGGCAAGGCCGAGATCCTTGCCGCGCTTCCTGCGTGCGGTCGGACGACGAGGTGCTCAAGCGTGCCCCCAAGCAGAGCGACGGGCAGGACAAGCGCGATGTCCTGTTCGACGTCGTCATGACGCGTTTCTGACGTGCTCGCGCCCTACAAGCCGGCGCTCAAGTCCGATTCCGCGGCTTCGGGACCGGCCGACGCTTCGCTGGCCCGGCCGTTCCTGTGCCTCCCAGCACTGGATGTTGCAGGGCGCGGGCATCGGCACCGACGGCGCACGCGGGGACTTTGCGGGTAGCGGGGCTCGGCATGATCTACGCCTCGGTGTTCGGCATTTGGCTCGAGGACGACGACCCGGGCCTTGCCCGCACCATGGCCGCGCTCGACCGCCGGCTGCGTCGCGGCGAGCGCACCTGCGCGGCGTGGAGCAGGTCGGCACGGCGCTCTACCGATTGGCCTCCGAAGGACCGGGCTTCATCCGCTCGACCGCTGCGCGGTCGCGACCAAGCCGGAGCCGAACCGCACGGCACTGACGCGGCGCCATAGCCCGCAGCGGCTGCTGCTCAAACGCGACCAGCCTCCGCGTCGTCTCTGCACAAGAGCTGGCGCAAACACCAGTATGGGACCGCGTCATGACGGAGCGCATCGGCTTTGACGATTTCATGAAGGTCGACATCAGGGTCGGCACGATCCTGGCCGCCGAGCCGCTGGCGGGCGCGCGCAAGCCCGCCATCCGCCTGGAGATCGACTTCGGCCCCGAAATCGGCGTCAAGAAAAGTTCGGCGCAGATCACCGTGCACTACCGGCCCGAAAGCCTGGTCGGGACGGCAGGTCGCGGCAGTTGTGAACTTTCCGCCGCGTCAGATCGGCAAGATGATGTCGGAGGTGCTGACGTTGGGCTTCCCGGATGCGCAAGGGCGAGGTCGTGCTGATCGCCCCGGAGCGTGCCGTCCCAACGGCGGCCGGTTGTTCTGAACCCCTACAAGGGTACGCGAGATGATAGCCCTCAGGCCGCCCATCGAGCTGACGTCGAGGGCGATGTCGCCGCCGTGCCCTGCGGGCGATGTCGCGGGCAATCGCCAGGCCCAGGCCGAGTTGCCGGTCATCCTGGTTGCGCGCGTCGTCGATGCCGGTAGAACGGCCGGAAGACGTTGTCGCGCTCGGCTGGAGGAATGCCGGGACCGTCGTCGTCGACCTCGATGCGCAGCCAGGTCGTCGTCGGCGCCGGCGCGGATGACCGACGGTATCGCCGAAGCGGGCGGCGTTGGTGACCAGGTTGGTCACGGCGCGCTTGAAGGCCTGCCGCTTCAGCGGCAGCACCAGCCGGCGCCTGGGCTGGCGCATGCGCACCTCGATCGGGGTGCCCGATGTATTCGGTTCCTCCTGCACTTCGTCCAGCAGCTCGCCGCACGTCGGTCGGCGCCGCCTCCTCGCCTCCGTCGCCCTTGGCGAAGGCCAGGTAGTCCTCGAGCATGTGCTGCATTTCGTTGACGTCGTTCTGCAGCGCGGCAGACTCGCGGCTGTCGCGGCAGCAGGGCCAGCTCCAGCTTGAAGCGGGTCAGCACCGTGCGCAGGTCGTGGCTGACACCGGCCAGCATGGTGGTGCGCTGGTCGACGTGATGGCGGATGCGGTCGCGCATCTCCAGGAACGCCTGCGCGGCCTGGCGCACCTCGCGCGGCGCCGCGCGGACGGAAGTCGTGCGGACACGGGCCGGCCTTTGCCGAAGGCGTCGGCGTGCCTCCGCCAGCCGCAGCATCGGGACGGATCTGGTTGCGCAGGAACAGGATCGGCCACCGTCAGCAGGACCACGGAGGTGCCCACCATCCAGATCAGGAAGATGTGCGAGTTGGACGGCGAACGCCTGGCTGCGCTGGGCCACGAAGCGCAGGATGGCGTTGTCGAGCTTGACGCGGATCTCCACGTGCCGCGACTGGCCGACCGTGTCGATCCAGAACGGGCGCTTGACGTTGTTGCGCAGATCTCGTCGGACAAGCGCGCGGTCGAGCGAGATCGAAGAAGGGCTTCGGCTGCGTGCGTCGGCAGGTCGCCGTTCGGCAGAACCAGCCAACGACAGGCTGAACCGGTTCTGGGCGATGTCGACCAGCTTGTCGATGTCGTCCTTGCCGAGATGCCTTGCTCTCGTAGACATCCATCGACCGAGGCCGATGTCGCGCGCCATGCCTTCCGACAGCCGCCGCGTCACCTGGTTCCAGTGCGCGCTCCATGAACGCGAACGCCACCACGCTTTCCAGCAGCACGATCGGTGCGATGATGATGATGAGCGCGCGGGCGTAGAGCCCTTTCGGCGCGAGCTCGCCGACCGCGCGCATGCAGGCGCGACCGACGGCCATTGCAGCTCTGGCCAGCGCGCTTCGCCAGTCCTGGCCAGCGCAGCTTGCGCCAGCCATGTCCTGGCCAGCCGTCGGGAGTTGCGGCGCGAGCATGCGCCAGGTTCCTGTTTGAGCAGCAGCATCTTCGCTCTCCCCGGCGGCCCTCTAGTCCGTATGCAGTATATAGCCTTTGCCGCGCACGGTCTGCAGGTAGACGGGATTGGTCGGGTCGCTCTCGATCTTGCGCCGCAGCCGGTTGATCTGCACGTCGATGGCGCGCTCGCTGCCGGTCGAGAGTCGTCGCTGGCCAGCTCGTGCCGGGCGATCGGCATGCCCGGGCCGCTGGGCGAACAGGCGCAGCAGGTCGCGCTCGCGCTCGGTGAGCTTGATGCTTTCGTCCTTGCGCTTCAGCTCGCCGCGGCCGACGTGGAAGGTGAAGTCGCCCATCCGGATCTCGTCGCGTCGGCCCCGACGGCCCCCGGCCGCGGCTTGCAGGATGTTCTGCAGCCGCAGCAGCAGCTCGCGCGGCTCGAAGGGCTTGGCCACATAGTCGTCGACGCCGATCTCGAGGCCCTCGATGCGCTGCTCCGGCTCGGCGCGAGCGGTCAGCATGCAAATCGGAATGTTGGAGATCGACTTCAGGTCGCGGGCGAGATCAGGCCGCTTCTCGCCCGGCATCATGACGTCGAGGATGACGACGTCGAACGCCAGGCCGCGCATGGACGCGCGCGCGCGTCGCCGCATCGGCGGCGGTGCGTGACGCGAAAGCCCTTGCTCGAACAGATAGCGGGCGAGCAGGTCGCGGATGCGCTGGTCGTCGTCGACGACCAGAATATGCGCGGCGTTGTCGGGCAGCGTGTTCCATATCTCGTGTCCTGCTTCAGAGCTCATTGTGCGGCCGTGCGATCGACTTGCGCGGCGTGGCGGCTGCCTCGATCGGCTCGGGCAGCAGCGCCTCGACCGGCGCGCGCTCCTCCTTGGTGATCATGTCGAACAGGAAGCGGGCGGCCACGTCCATCGTTGCCGCCGCCGGCCTGGCCAGGGCGTGCGCACGCGCGTCGCATCTGCATGGCTGTCGAGCCGGCTCGACAGGCGCGGCGCCCTTCTCGGTCGCATACAGCAGCCGCTGGCGGCGGTCGCGTCTCGCCGGCCATCTGCACGATCCACCCTCGATCGACCAGCTGCTTCGAGCACGCGGGCCAGACTCTGCTTGGTGATCTTCAGGATCTCGAGCAGGTCGGCAACCGCAGGCCGGGATGGCGGTTGACGAAGTGCAGCACGCGGTGGTGCGCCCGCCCGAGCCCGAACTCGGCCAGGATGGCATCGGCCTCCGCGCGTGAAATCGCGGTAGGCGAAGAACAGCAGCTCGACGAAGGTGATGAGCTGCGGATCCGGGCCGCGGCGCGGCGGTCTTGCCCGTCCTTTGATCAACCGGCGCCCGATGCCTGCTCAAGCAGCTCGGAATTTATGTCAGCCATGTTGACTTATTTGGCCCCGATTGTTAGGTGCTGGCAAGACATTTTACGGGCTCAGATGTCGCTCGGCAGCCAGCGGCTGCGTGCCAGCTACAGAGCCCGCGAAATTGGGCAATTTCGCCGGCTGGCGTGGAGGATCGGGGCCAACGAGACGACTCGGCAGGTCCCGCTGCAGGCTCGGCCTTCCGATCCCGGGAGGATGCTACGGCATGGCCGAGTACGGCTCCCTACCACGACCGCGACGGCTTCATCTGGTACGACGGCAAGCTGGTGCCCTGGCGCTGAGGCCAACCTGCACGTGCTGAGCCACGGCCTGCACTATGCCAGCGCGGTGTTCGAGGGGGAGCGGGCCTACGGCGGCGAGATCTTCGAGCTGACCCAGCACAGCCAGCGGCTCTACGGATGGCGCCAAGACGCTGGATTTCACCATCCCCTACAGCGTGGCCGAGATCGACCAGGCCTGCCGCGACGTGGTCAAGGCCAACAAGCTCACCGACTGCTACGTGCGGCCGATCGCCTGGCGCGGCAGCGAGATGATGGGCGTCTCCGCGCAGACGCACCAAGATCCACCTGGCCGTCGCGGCCTGGGACTGGGGCTCCTATTTCCCCATGGAGCAGCGCCTCGAAGGGCATCCGGCTGACCATCGCCCAGTATCGCCGGCCCGATCCGGCCACCGCGCCGGCCAAGACCAAGGCCGCCGGCCTCTACATGATCTGCACGCTCGAGAAGCACCGCGCCGAGCGCATGGGCTATGCCGACGCGCTGATGTACGACTGGCGCGGCCGCGTCGCCGAGTGCACCGGCGCCAACATCTTCTTCATCAAGGACGGCGCCCTGCATACGCCGACGCCCGACTGCTTCCTCGACGGCATCACCCGGCGCACCGTCATCGGCCTGGCCAAGAAGCGCGGGCTGCAGGTGGTCGACCGCGTCATCATGCCGGACGAGCTCGGCACCTTCTCCGAGTGCTTCCTCGTCGGCACCGCGGCCGAGGTCACGCCGGTCTCCGAGATCGGCGAGCACAAATACAAGCCCGGCAAGATCTGCGAGACGCTGATCAACGACTACACCGCGCACGTGCAACCGCAAGAAGGTGGCTGCGGAGGTAGCGTGCAGCGGGTCAGACCCGCTCCGCCGCCATGCGATGCGCAGGACGCCAGGGGTCTGACCCCTAGCCTCGCATATTGCGCTGCGGCAGAGATCCTGCTGTTGCACGATGATGCGTGGCCGCTAAGGCACAGCCGCACACCCAAGGTGCACCCTGAACGCTGTGAAGCGTTGCAGGACTAGGCGATCTTCTTCAACGTAGCCCGCTGAGCATCTTGGTCCAGGGCGATCGTGATGAAAATCGCGCGCATTTGCCTGTTTGCGCTGTTTGGCGTCCGGCCTGCTGGTGTGGGCCGCGGGCGCCGCAACCGCGCAGATTGGTGCCGCCCGGCGCCTCGCAGCGCGATTGCCAGACCATCCGCACCTGCAACTTCAGCCGCGGCGGCAGTTATCGCGGCTGCTTGTCGTCCTACTCATGTCGCGTCTGCAAGCTTCATCCGCACGGCCTGCACCATCGATGGCACCCGCGAAGTGTGTGCCAGCAGGTGAAGTGCGCCTGGGGTTGATCGCGCCGGCCGCTCACTCTGTCCGACGAGAAGTGGCGATCGCGACGAGCGGTGCTTGCCACAGCCATGAGCTGAGTTCGTCCCCAGTGCTGAGCTTGTCGAAGCACGGCATTGCTGCCTCACTCGCCCTTCGACGGCGCTCCAAGGCTGGGCCGACCAGGTGTACGCGAACCCGCGCCTTGATCCTCGTAAGCCGAGCGCCTAACCTCGGGACAGGCCGTCATGGCGGCCACCTGTCCGCGAGAAAGGGCCAAGCCCGCCATCTTGCGCTTTCGTCGCCTCAAACCTTTTCCTGCCCGTCCGGCGGACATCGGGCCTACGAGGAAAGAGGTTTCTGCATGCCCACACTGCGAGCGCCGCAGCGCCGTCTGCCGGACAATCCCTCTCAGGAAAATCTGCGCAAGCAGTACCAAGACGCTGGCCAGGCCGAAGGCCTTGCGTCTCGCCACCGCACAACGCCGCTTGGCTCGGCGAATATGGCGCTACCGCACCTGGGCCGACCTGCTCCGCGCTGCCGATGGGTCAGCGAGTGCCGAGGCTGATGGCGGCTCCGAGCGATCTTTCCCTGGCCGCTGGACGAGCCGACGAGGACCAGGTGCGCGCGCGGCTAGCTCAGGGAGAGCCCGCCAATGGACGCAACAGACGAAGTCAACACGCCGCTGTGGCATGCCTGCGCCGCCGATGCGCCCGCGCAACAACGCATCGCCGTGGTCCGGCTGCTGCTCGATGCAGGCGCCTCGCCGCGCCAGGAATGCGAGGGCAGAGCAACAGCGTTGCACGCCGCCGCGCGCGAAAGGTCCGCTGGCTTTGGTCGAATTGCTGATCCGCGGCGGAGCCGTTGTCCTGGCAGACCGACCGGCGCGGCAAGTCGGCGCTCGACTTCGCCCGCGCGGGAACGGCGAGCGAGCGCGCCGCAATCGTCGAACTGCTCGACCGGCCGGTGATGCGCGAACTGAATTTCCGCGCCGCCGTGCGCGCAATTCATACCGGCGATGTCGATGGCTTGTGCCGCCTGCTGGATCAGCATCCGGATCTGCTGCGCGCGTGCCGTCGAGCCCGACTGCTATCCGAGGGACTATTTCCGCGATCCCAAGCTGTTCTGGTTCGTCGCCAACAATCCGACCCTGATGCAGAAGATGCCGGCCAACATCGCCGCCATCGCCGAGGCGATGATCGGCGTGGCGTCGAGCGAGGCCGACCTCGACTACACGCTCGAGCTGAGTGATCAGCAACAGCGACGAAATCATGGGCGGTCATCAGGCCGAGGTGCTGACAACGCTGCTGGCGGCCGGAGCCGACCGACGCAGCACGCTATCGTGGTGGCCCTGGCGCACTGGCGGCTGGCTCCGGTACGCGCGCTGCTCAACCACGGCCTCGCCATGACGGCGCCGATCGCCGCAGCGCTCGGCCGTACGGACCAGCTGGCCAGCCTGCTGGAGTGCATCAACCGGGGACCGTCAGACCCGCGCTGGGCTTGGCCGTCATCAACCGGCAGGTGGAGGCGGCGCGGCTGTGCCTCGACGCGGGCGCGGACGCCAACCACATGCTGCCGGTACACAAGCACTCAAACGCCCCTGCATCAGGCAGCCATCACACGACGACCTGCCGATGCTCGAGCTGCTGGTGGCGCACGGTGCCCGGCTCGACACCCGCGACACGCTTTGGAACGGCACGCCGCCTCGGCTGGGCCGTGCACGAAAGAAGCAGGCGGCAGAGGCCTACCTGCGGTCGCTCGGATAGGTCTGACCCGGCCGACATCCCTGCCGGCCGGCACACTGTGTTTGCGTAGCGTTGCTTGCCGAAGAAGCGCGAGCGGCCGGGCTATTGCTTTGGCGCTTCAGGCAATGAGCGCACGGCATCGCCATTGAGCCGCAGCCTGATCCGGTCGCCCAGCTGCTCGAGTGCGTTGCCGTCGACTGTTACGATACGGTCGCCGATACCGGGAAGCGGCCGACCCTCGATCTTAACGGCCTGCAATGTTCCGTCAGGACCTCTCACCACCTCGACGACGTTGCCGAGGTTCTTGCCATCGGAGCTGTACGCCGGCATGCCCTTCAGGGACGCCAAGCCTTGCGCGGCCCGTCGCAGGCCTGCGACCACAGTCTGGCACGATCGTGAAAGCGACGGCCCCTTGCTCATAACGCATTGGCCGATGTTGTCGCTGTCCGCGCATTGCTTTTCGATGTCAGTCCAGCACGCGTCGGCAATCCGTTCCCACGCGGTTTATCGCGCGCTCAAGGTGGCGTGAGGCGCGATAGAGCGCAAATTGGCACCTGATACCCAATTGATCGTCGTGAGCCTGCATGCAAAGCAGGACACGGCCCTCGCCAGGAGACCGTGCCGCAAAGCTTGCTGATATCCGTCGCGCAGGCTCTCTCGACGGTTTCGACTGCTGCGGCCAGGCGATCCTTGAGCAGGGTTTGCGCCGACACGCCTGAAAGCCATCCCGCCTCATCGCCAGAAGTGCTACGGACATGCATGCAGTCCCTCGAAATAGTCGTCATGACCGGTCTCCTTCCCGATTGCGCTACGAGAGACGCCACGGCGCTGACCTTGGGCGCCGGGGTGCACAACCTGGGTGGCGGGTACAAGTCGCGCAATCAGGGCAAGCCCGGAAACCTATGCCGGGAAAACACTTAGTGGCCCGATTGCGAGCTTTGCTTACGCGCCCTGATGGGCTCCGTAGTGAGCTTCCAGAACTCCATCACGCAAGTCCGGTCACGCGCATGCCTAGTCAGCACCGCCCCATCTGCAGCCCGCTTCAGCAATACTTCCCGAAGCCCGGCCGACGATCGCCTTCTGGCGTGTGTGTCGGCCGCACTCGGCGAGTGTCGACTGCCGCAGCGTCCGTCGTCCAGCTCACCAGCCCTTGAACGGCGTCTCCGGGCACCGGTGTCTTGGGCGGCTTGCGCGTCGACGTAGGCGGCGAGGTTGTCGACCACCAGCTGGCCCATGGCGTCGCGGCGTGTGCACGACGCGGAGCCCACGTGCGGCAGCAGCGTGACGTTGTCGAGCGTCAGGAACGCCGGGTTGATGTTGGGCTCGCCCATGTAGACATCGAGGCCGGCCGCCAGTGATGGTGCGGCTCTTCAGCGCCGCGATCAGCGCCGCCTCGTCCACCACCGAGCCGCGCGACACGTTGATGAGGATGCCGCGTGGGCCAAGCGCCTGCAGCACGGCGGCGTTGATCAGCTTGCTGCGTGCCGGGGCCGCCTGGGCGTGATGACGATCAGGGTATCGACATCGCGCGCCATGGCGACCAGGTCGGCGTAGAAGCGGTTAGCTCACGTCGGCCTGCTTGTTGCGCGCCGAAATAGCTGACCGGCAGGCCGAATGCCTCGCAGCGCCGCGCGATGGCCTTGCCGATGCGGCCGAGGCCGACGATGCCGACGCGAGCGGTCGCGCAGGGAGGCCGCGGTGAGGCGATAGTCGCCCTCCTTGGCCCAGCGGCCGTCGCGCAGCCACTTCTCGGCCTGGTAGAACTCGCGCACCGTGCCAAGCAGGATCCCGAGCGTGGTGTCGGCCACCTCCTCGGTCAGCACGTCTGGGCGTGTTGGTGACGATCGACGCCGCGCTTGGCGGCCGCCGCCACATCGATGGAGTCGTAGCCGACGCCGAAGTTGCCGACGATCTTGAGACCGGGAAAGCGGCCCATCAAGCGCGTCGTCGGTCTTCACGCCCGTGTGCCCGCCGGTGCAGATGGCGCAGATGGCAGGGGCCACCTTCTTCAGCAGCGCCTCACGGTCGCTGGCCTCGCTGCAGCCGATGCACGGTGAATACCTTGTCGAGCCCGTCGGCAATCAGGGGCATCATCGGGCCGGTCATCAGACAGGTCAGGCTTGGGCATTGCGGTCTCCGCCAATATCATACCTTGGCGTCGTAGCATCTTCGGGACGAGCGCCGCACAATGTTCCTGCGCTGGGGCGGAGGGATTTGCCCACGCTGCCGATTCATCACACATATGGGACTATGCAGCAGGCATCGACCGACGTTGCCATCATCGGCGGCGGCCACAACGGCCTAGCCTGCGCCGGCCTATCTGGCCGGCGCCGGGCTCGAGCGTGGTCGTGCTGGAGAAGAATGCCGTAGTCGGCGGGGCGGCGCTGACCGAGGAATTCCATCCCGGGTTCCGCAACTCGGTGGCCGCCTACACGGTGAGCCTGCTTAACCCGACAGTCATCCGCGACCTCGATCTCGCACGCGCATGGCCTCAGCATCGTCGAGCGGCCGGCGGCCAACTTCTGGCCCGTCGATGAGCAGCCGCTGCCTGCTCATGCCCTATGGCCTGGCCAACCGCCAGCAGGCGATTGCCGCCTTCTCGGCGCGCGATGCCGAGCGGCTGCCGGCCTACGACGCGGCGCTGGAGCGGGCGGCATCGCTGCTGCGCGAGCTGGTGCTGAGGCGGCCGCCCAACGCCGGCGGCGGCATCCTCGAGCTGATCGGCAGCGCCGGTCTCGGCAGCCGGCTGTTCGGCCTGTCGCTCGAGGACAAGCGGCTGCTGCTCGACCTCTTCACCAAGAGCGCGGCCGACTACCTGGGGCTCTGGTTCGAGAGCGACGTGGTGAAGGGCGCGCTTCGCCTTCGACGGCATCGTCGGCGCCTACGCCAGCCCGTACACGCCCGGCACGGCCTACGTGCTGCTGCACCATTGCTTCGGCGAGGTGAACGGCAAGTCCGGGCGTGTGGGGCCATGCGATCGGCGGCATGGGCGCCATCGCCCAGGCCATGGCCCGCTGCGGCGGAGGCGCGTGGCGCGCGCATCCGCACCAATGCCGCCGGTCGCCGGCGCTGATCGTCGAAGGCGGCAGAGCGACAGGCGTCCGCCTGCAGTCCGGCGAGCGGATCGACGCACGTGCCGTGGCGGCCAATATGCGGGCCCAAGCTGCTGTTCCGCGACCTGGTGCCCGAAGGCGCCATCGAGCCCGAACTGCACCGCCGCTTCACGGGTATCAAGTCGGGCTCGGGCACCTTCCGCATGAACGTAGCGCTGTCGGAGCTGCCGGATTTCACGCTGCCGGCCCGGGCAAGCAGCCGCAGGACCATCACGGCTCGGGCATCGTCATCGGCCCGACGCTCGACTACCTGGACCGCGCCTATCTCGATGCGCGCGCGCACGGCTGGGCGCGGCAGCCGGTGGTCGAGATGCTGATCCCCTCGACGCTCGACCCGACGCTGGCTCCTCGCAGGGCCAGCACGTCGCCAGCCTGTTCGTGCAGCACGTCGCGCCGCAGCTGCCGGGCGGGCGCAGCTGGGACGACGCCAAGGACGAGTTCGCCGACCTGGTGATCGACACCGTCGACGGCGCACGCGCCCAACTTCAGGGCCAGCGTGCTCGGCCGGCAGGTGCTCTCGCCCTTGGACCTGGAGCGACGCTTCGGCCTGCTCGACGGCGACATCTTCCACGGCCAGCTGACCCTCGACCAGCTGTTCAGCGCCCGCCCCGTGCTGGGCCATGCCGACTACCGCATGCCCGTGCCGGGCCTCTACCTGTGCGGTTCCGGCGCACATCCGGGCGGCGGCGTTACGGGTGTTGCCCGGACGCAATGCAGCCATCGAAATCCTGCGCGACTTCAGGCGTCCAGCCTGGCTGAACGGCGTTGAGAACTATTCCAGGAAGGCAGGCGGGGCTTCGTTTTCGCGCCGCGAACACCCTATATTCAGATGCCGGCTCGAACTGATGGCTCAAACTGGCGTACAACCCGAGATGACTTGCATGAGCACGCCGAGACCCAGACCGCAGGTGATGAAGCTGACCGACCGCGCAGCCGCAGCGCATCAAGGCCATCACTGGCCGAGAAGGGCAGCCGGCACGGCCGGCCTGCGCATCGGCGTCAAGAAGGGCGGCTGCGCCGGCATGGAATACACCATGGAATGGGCGGCCGAGCAGAAGCCGTTCGACGAGGTGGTCGAGCACGGACGGAGCCCGCGTGCTGATCGACCCGAAGGCGGTGATGTACCTGCTCGGCACCGAGATGGACTACGTGACCGAGAAGCTGTCGTCGCAATTCGTGTTCAACAATCCGAATCAGGACCGGCTCCTGCGGCTGTGGCGGGGTCCGTCAACCTGGCCCCGCCTCCAAGGACAAGCTGGAAGCGCTGGGCACCTAGTCGGTCAGCCGAGCCAAGCGCAAACCTGTCATGGGCGGGCTCATCCAGGCCATATCTCTATCTCGTGCTCCGGCACGTGCGGATAGCTGGATCCACGGGACAAAGGCGACCGGAGCTAATGTCGCCAGCGCTCGAACGCGGCATCGTCTCCTCTCGCGCGCGTCGACCCAGCGCCCGTGCCGTCGGGGCCCGCTTCTTCTTCCAGAAGGGGGCGCGGGTCTTGAGGTAGTCCATCAGGAACTCGGCGGCGGCGAAGGCGGCCTGACGATGGGCCGAGGCGGTCACCACCAGCACGATGTTGTCGCCGGGCTCCAGCGATGCCGATGCGATGCACGATCAGGCTCGCCTGCAGCGGCCAGCGCGCATTGGCCTCGCTCTCGACGCGCTCCAACTCGCGTCTCGGTCATGCCGGGGTAGTGCTCGAGCGTCATGCGCGGCGATCGGCTTGCCGCCGTCCTCCGCCGCGCACCGTTCCGGTGAAGGTGACGATGGCGCCGATGTCGGTGCGGCCTTGCGTCAGGAGCTTGATCTCGGCGCCGATGTCGAAGTCTTCGCGCCTGCACGCGCACGCTCACCTGGCTAGTGTCCCCATTCCGAAGTTCGCCAAACCTCGGCGTCGGCATCCCGAGCGAACTTCGGAATGATGGGAGCCACTGGAATCCTCAATTTGGTAGTGCGTGATTCAGATCGAGAAATTCGCTCAGACCCTGGCCGCCAACTCCAGCGAATTTCTCGATCATCTACCCTCCCGTGACCGGGCGGGAAGAAGGCGATCTCGCGTGCGCCGGCGATGCTGGCGGTCGGCTTGACGTGCGTGCTGGTCGAGGCGGCGCGGATCACCTCGGCCCGCGCGAACGCCTCGCGCATATTCGGGGCCTCGATCCCTTGAGCCATGCCACCAGCTGCTGGCGCGGTCTCGACGTCCGGCCGGCAGATCGAGGATCTCCTCGGCCTTGCCGGCCTTCTCGCGCACCCAGGCGAAGTAGAGGACTTTCACCGGCATCGGCGAACCACACGCGCAGTTCGTCTAGCGCTCGATGGCCGTGCGGACGGCCGCCTTCAGATAGTCGAAGCCGGTCCACAGCGTCAGCAGCGCCGCCACCCACAGCATGCACCAGGCCGGTCCAGGTGACGCCGGACACGAGCTTGTCGCCGGCCGGGCCGGCCAGCAAGCACGCCGAGCGCGATCATCTGCATGGTGGTCTTCCACTTGGCGAGCTGCGGTGACGTGCACCTTGACGTTGAGCTCGGCCAGGAACTCGCGCAGACCGGACACCAGGATCTCGCGGCACAGAATGATCACCGCCGCGCCACATCTGCGGACCGTCGATGGTGTTGTCGTAGCGTCAGCATCAGAGCAGGGTCGCACCGACCAGCAGCTTGTCGGCGATCGGGTCCAGCATGCGCCCCAGCATCGATTGCTGGTGCCAGGCGCGCGCCAGATAGCCGTCCAGCCAATCGGTGAAGCATGCGCCGACGTCAGACCGCCAGTGCCCACCAGCGCCCGTTGACGTCGGGGCTCAGGTACAGGCAGGCGACGCACGGCCGGAACGGCCAGAGATCCGCGCATACGTCAGCACGTTGGGCAGGACTCACGGGCCCCGGCCTGGTCATGGCGTGTTCCATCGGGCGGACAAGAGCATTTGCGACTTCGGACCGTCAATGGCCGGGGCTGCGCCCGATATGCACAAGGTGCACGGTCGCCGGGCAGGCTGATCACGTTTCATTCATTGCGCTCGTGGAAGAAGTCGTAGATGGCCTGCGCCATCTGAGCGCTGATGCCGTCGACCGCCTGCAGATCCTCCGCTGCCGGCGCGCGACACGGCCTTGGCCGACCCGAAATGCTTGAGCAGGGCTCGTTTGCGGGAGGGGCCGATGCCCGGCAATCTCGTCCAGCGGATTGACGCCGATGCTCTTGGCGCGCTTGGCCCGGTGCGTGCCGATGGCGAAGCGGTGGGCCTCGTCGCGCAAGCGCTGCACGAAGTAAAGCACGGAGTCGCGCGGCTCGAGCATCATCGACCTGTCATGTCCTGGCCTGTGGAAATGCTCGCGGCCAGCGTCGCGATCGGGACCCTTGGCGACGCCGATCAGCACCACGTCGTCGATGGCCAGTTCGCGCAGCACCTCCTGGGCCACACTGAGCTGGCCGCGGCCGCCATCGATCAGCACGACATCCGGCCGGTCGGAAACTCCTCGATGACGGCGTCCTCGGCCTCTCTGGCATCGCCATTCGCATCGGCGCGCAGCATGCCAAACGCCAAGGCGTCGGCGCCGCGCTCCTGCGGCGACGGCGGACGCGGCTGCTCGATGCGCGAAGCCGAGGCATACGTCACCCCGGAAGCCAGAAGCGCTTGCGCCGGAGGTGATCGGGACCTCCTGCAGCGCGCCCGCGCCGGATCCCGGATCGACAGCCCTGCTCGCCTTCGGCTCGCAGTCGCTCTGATCCGGGTTGGCGGATGGGGCAACCGGGGCTTGCGCTTCGTCCAGCGCCAGCCGCCGGAAGCGCCGCGTCAGCACCTCGCGCATCATGGCGTAGTCGTCGCCCGGGCGTCAGGTCCGCCGACTTGATGTTGAACTTGCGGTACTGGCTTTTCACGAAGCCGTCCGGCGCCGGCGACGATCATGGCGCCGACCGCGCTGCGTGCCCTGGATGTGGCTGTTGTCGAACACCTCGATGCGCGCGCGGCGTGCGCTGAGGTCGAAGCGCTCGCGCAGCCCGTCCAGCAGGATGCGCTGCGAGGCTCTCGGCCAGCCTGCGCCCGAGCGCCTCGCGCGCGTTCTGGCGGCGCGTGCTCGACGATGCCGGTCTTGCCGCCGCGCTGCGGCACGCGGATCTCGACCTTGCGCTCGGCCTTGGTGGACAGCGCCTCGCCGAGCAGCTCGCCGCTCGGCAGGTCGTGCGAGAGCAGGATGCAGCCGCGGCACCGGCTTGTCGTCGTAGAACTGGGCGATGAAGCTCTCCAGCACCTCCTCGATCGGCGCAGCGCTGCGGTCGGCGCTGCGGGAAATAGGCGCGGTTGCCCCAGTTCTGGCCGGCGCGGAAGAAGAACACCTGGATGCAGGTCTGCCCGCCTTCCTGGTAGGCGGCGAACACGTCGGCTTCCTCGATGCCTTCCGGATTGATCGCCTGGTCGGCCGTGACGTGCGCCAGCGCCCACAGCCGGTTGCGGAACTTGGCGGCCTGCTCGTAGTCGAGGCTGGCGGCCGCCTGCCTCCATCAGGCGCTGGTACATCTGCCGGGCGTTCTGGCTCTCGCCGCTGCAGGAAGCGCGTCGCCTCCTCGACCAGGCGCGCCGTAGTCCTCGAGCGCCGATCTCGCCCGGTGCAGGGCGCCGAGCAGCGCTTGATCTGGTAGCAGCAGGCACGGCCGCGTGCGGCTCTCGAACACGGTGTCCGAGCAGGAGCGCAGCAGGAAGGCCCGCTCCAGCATGTTGATGGTGCGGTTGACCGCCCGCGCCGAGGCGAACGGGCCGAAATAGTCGCCCTTGCGGTTGCGCGCGCCGCGATGCTTGAGGATCTGCGGCGCGTCATGGTCGCGCGGCGATCAGGATGTAGGGGAACGACTTGTCGTCGCGCAGCAGCACGTTGAAGCGCGGGCGGAAGCGCTTGATCAGGTTGGCCTCGAGCAGCAGCGCCTCGGCCTCGGTGCGGACGGTGACGAACTCCATGGCGGCGGTCGCCGCGATCATGCGGCGCGATGCGGTTGGTGTGTTGGCCGGCCGCGAGCGTAGCTCGTACACGCGCCCTGCAGGCTGCGCGCCTTGCCGACGTAGATGACGTTGCCACCGGCATCGATCATCCGATAGACCCCCGGCGATCCCGGCAGGGTCTTCAGGGTATTTGGCGATGACCGCGGGACCGCTCTCGGCCCGAGGCAAAGCCCCGTCAGCCTGCCCCGCGTCGGCTGCAAGGGGCACTTCCCGCGTATTCTTGAGTGGCATGGCACTGACTTAAGCCGCATCCGCCGCCGATATCCAGGGGCCTTCCAGCGTCCGTGCGGCACGGGACGCGGGGACTGCTCCGGCGGGCTTTTCTGCCGGCTGTAGCTTGGTCCTGGCGGCCACGCCGCACCACTTAACGTCCTCTTGAACAAGTTCTGCGTAGCACAAGGCGGAAATCAGTCTGTGTGCACCGTGTACAGCGTTTACTATTGCCTCACAAATCAGCACGATTGGCGCTTCGTCCTGCTGGCGGCGAGCGTCTGCGCCGTCGCGTCTTTCACGTCCTTCCACATCTATTCGCGCATCGCCGACGGATCCCTGCCATCCGGCGATAAAATGCGCCGCCTGGCGTGGCTGGCGTTGACCGGCATCAGTGCCGGCTCCGGCATCTGGGCCACACACTTCGTGGCCATGCTGGCCTACGACCCGGGAGTAGCGACGGCCTATACGCTGGGGCCACGGTCGGCTCGCTGATCATCGCAGTGGCTGTGACGACGGCTGGCTTTTGGGTTGCCGCGCGGCAGGGCGCATGACGCCATCCGCGGTGGCTTGATCATAGGTGCCGGCGTCGCCGCCATGCACTTCCTCGGCATGCATGCCCTGATCGTGCAAGGCCACCTGCATTGGAACATCGGGTTGAGCCTGATCGCCATCGTGGGCGGCCTGGCTCTGCGCAGCGGCAGCCATGGAGACTTTCCAGCGGCTTGCCACGCCGCCGCGCCGTATGGGTCTCGCCGATCCTTCTGACCCTGGCGATCTGTTTCCTGCACTTCACCGCCATGGGCGCAGTAGGCGTCGAATACGAGCTCCGACCGCCGTCGTGGTTCCCAATCTGATTGCTGACAACGCCATGGCGCTGGTGGTTGCCGGCGGGGCTACGCTCATCATGATTTCGGCCCTAGGCGCCGCCGCCGTCAACGGCTTGGCCCAGAGGGAGGTCCAGCAGGAGATTGCGCCGTCAGCGGGATGACCTGCAGCAGGGCAGGGAAGAGCTGCGCAAGCAGAACCTGCTGTTCGACATGGCCTTGGGCAACATGCCGCACGGGTTGTGCATGTTCGATGCCGCGCTCCATCTGGTGGTCTGCAACAAGCGCTATGCCGAGATTTATGGCATACCGCCCGAGCTGACTCGACCCGGAACACCTCTCATAAACATCCTCAAGCATCGCTTTGCCAGCGGTGTGCAAACCAACCTCGATCCCGAGGCCTTCGTGCGCGACAGGATCGGCCGGCTGCATGAGACCACGCGGATCGAGGTTCTAAAGGACGGCAGGATCATACGGGCCACGCGCAGGCCCACAGGCTCAGGCGAGCTGATCGCCATCCATGAGGATATCACCGAGCCCGAAAGCTCGGTGCACGGCTCAAGCTGCAAAACGAGCTTCTCCAGCAGCGCGAGCGGGAGCTCAGATCGCGCAACGCCGACCTCGATGCCGCGCTCACCACCATGAAGCACGGCATCGCCATGTTCGATGCCGACGAGCGCCTGGTCGTCGCCAATCAGCGCTACGCGGAGGTCTACGGCCTTACAAACCGGCCGGCACAAGCCGGGCATGACGCTGCGCGAGATCGTCGAAGTGGGCGTGGCCGAGGAGGGTACGCCGGAAAACGGTCGAGGAGGTCCTGCAGACGACCAGGCAGCTGGCCGCTTGCAAGACGGGCAATGAGGTGCTCAGCCGGCCGAGATCCGACCTCATCCTGTCGGTGTCGTTCAATCCGCGCTCGGAAGGCGGCTGGGTGGTCAGTGTCAGCGACGTCACTGAAAGGGAGCAGCTCAACACCCAGCTGCAGCAGCAGCACGAGGCAGCTCAAGGCCCAGGAAGAGAAACTCAGAACGCAAAACCTGCAGTTCGATACAGCCCTCAACAACATGTCGCAGGGGCTCGCCATGTTCGATCGCGAAGATCGGATGATCGTCTGCAATCGCCGCTACGCCGAGATGTATGGCTTGACGCCCGAGCAGGTGAAGCCCGGCACTCCCTCCCGGAGATCTTCCAGGCTCGTATCGACAACAACCAGTATGCGGTCGCGGACGCGGAAGATTTCATCAACAGCTGGGATCAGCCAACACCGGCGAGATCGCCTCAAGATCCAGGAGCTCTCCGACGGCCGCCTGATCAGCGTCCGGCGCCGCAAAGATGCCCGGCGGCGGCCTGATCGTCACGCACGAGGACATCACCGAGCGCGAGAAGCTCAACAGCCGCCTCGAAGAGCAGCACACGCTGCTGAAGGTTCAGGAGCAGCAGCTCAGGACGCGCAATCTGCAGCTCGATACTGCACTGAACAACATGGTGCAGGGCCTGGTCATGTTCGACGCCGATCATCGCGTCATCATCTATAACAGTCGCTACACCGAGATGTACGGCCTGTCGTCGGCTCAGGTGTGGCCCGGCAGTATCTCTGGCGGAGATCGTGCAGCACCACATCGACAACGGAAAGATTACGCCCAGGACGGCCGAGCTGTCCTGCAGTCGGTGTCCCGCTCCTCCGGCCGCAAGGAATCGGTGCAATACATCAACAAGCTGGAGGATGGCCGTTTCATCGCCGTGGCGGCGCAGCCGATGCCGGGAGGCGGCACGGTGGCGACCCACCAGGACATCACCGAGCAGCGTCGCTCGGAGGCCAAGATCGTGCACATGGCGCATGCACGATGCGCTGACCGGCCTGCCCAACCGCGTACTGCTCAACGAGCGGCATCGAGCATGGCGCTGGCCCGCACCAAGCGCGGCGAAAGCATGGCTTGTCACCTGCTCGATCTCGACTACTTCAAGACCGTCAACGACACCCTCGGCCATCCGGCCGGCGACAAGCTGCTGTGCCGAGGTGGCCGATCGCCTGCGGGCGCTGGTGCGCGAGACCGATACCATCGCCCGCATGGGCGGTGACGAGTTCGCCATCCTGCAGGCGGCGATGCGGCCAGCCGGCCGGATGCGATCAATCTGCGCGCATCGCATCATCGACGACGGTCAGTCGCGCCCTACGACATCGACGGCCAGCAGGTGGTGATCGGCACCAGCGTTGGCATCGCCATTGGTCCCGACGACGGCAGCACTCCGGCCGAGCTGATGCGCAACGCCGACCTCGCGCTCTATCGGGCCAAGGGCGAGGGCCGCAGCACCTTCTCGCTTCTTCGAGGCCCGAGATGGACGCGCGCATGCAGACCCGGCGCGCTCATGGAAAACGACCTGCGCAAGGCGCTGGCGGCGGGCGAGTTCGAGCTCTACTACCAGCCGATCGTCAATCTGCGCGAGCAACGAGATCACCGGCATGGAGGCGCTGATCCGCTGGCACCATGCCGAGAAGGGCATGATGCTGCCGGCGACCTTCATCCCGCTGGCCGAGGAGATCGGCTTCATCGTTCCGCTCGGCGAGTGGGCGCTGCGGGAGGCCTGCGCCGCCGCCGCCAGATGGACCGACGCGACTGACGGTCTCGGTCAATCTATCGCCGGCGCAGTTCCGCAGCCCGGGCCTGATGCAGGTCGGTGCCGACGCGCATCGCCGCGTCGGGCCTGCCGCCCGAGCGGCTCGAGCTCGAGATCACCGAGATGGTGCTGACGGGCGACAGCGAGGCGACGCTGACCACGCTGTATCAGCTGCGCGACCTCGGCGTGCGCATCGCCATGGACGACTTCGGCACCGGCTATTCCTCGCTCAGCTACCTGCAGAGCTTCCCGTTCGACAAGATCAAGATCGACCGCTCGTTCGTGAAGGACATCGCCGACGGCGTCGGCTCGCTCAACATCGTGCGCGCCGTCACGGCCATGGCGCAGGGCCTCGGCATGACCACCACGGCCGAGGGCGTGGAAACCAACGAGCAGCTCGAGATGGTGCAAGGCCGAGGGCTGCACGGAGATGCAGGGCTTCCTGTTCAGCCAGCCGCTGCCGGCCGACGAGGTCGACAAGCTGCTGGCCGGCACGCGGAAGACCAGGCGCGTCAGGCGGCCAGAATGCGGCCTGATCAACCGCTGCGCTTGATATCGGCACGAACGCGGCGCTGCGCCGTTGCCGGAGCGCCAGGGATGACCCGGGCCGCGCCGGCCGCCGATCGGCTCGGACCTGCCTGCTCTGGCCGTCACGGCGCCGCGAACCTTCGCCTCTGGCAGGACCGGCGAGCACAGCTCGATGAAGCGGTACGCGTAGTTGCGCAGATAGCCGCCCCGCCGCACGGCGATCAGCGAGGTGTTGGCCTCGAACAGATGCGCGCCATCGATGAGTCGCAGGCCCTCATCGCGCTTCGGATCGAAGCGCCATGGCGGCGATGATGCCGACGCCGAGGCCCGAGCTCCACGTAGGCCTTCAGCACGTCGGTATCCATGGCCGACATGACGACGTCCGGGGCGCAGCCCGGCAGCGGCGAAGGTCGCGATCGATGCGTGCCGCGGCCGGTGAAGCCCTCGTGGTAGGTGATGATCGGCCACTCGGCGATCGCCTCCAGCGTCAGCGGCTTCACCGTCTCCAGCGCGTGACCCTTGGGCACGATCACCCCGTGGTGCCAGCTGTAGAACGGGAAGGTCGGTCAGCGTCGGCGCCTCGCGCAGCGGTCTCGGTGCAGATGCCGATGTCGGCATCGCCATCGCTGACCATGGTGGCGATCTCCGTCGGGCTGCCCTGATGCAGCGTGAGGCGCACTTTGGGATAGGCCTGCCGGAACTGCGGCCACCACGTGGGCAAGCACGTAGCGCGCCTGCGTATGCGTGGTGGCGATGACGATCTGGCCCTGCTCGCGATTGCTGAACTGCTCGCCCAGCCGCTTGATGTTGGCGGTATCGACCAGCACGCGCTCGACGATCTCCACCATCTCCTTTGCCGGGGTCGGTGAGGCCGAGCAGCCGCTTGCCGCGCGCGCACGAACAGCTCGACGCCGAGTTCGTCCTCCAGGTCGCGGATGTGCTTGCTGACGCCGGATTGCGACGTGTAGAGCGCGTTCGCCACCTCGGTCAGATTGAAGTTGCGCCGCACGGTTTCGCGGATGATGCGCAGCTGCTGAAAGTTCATCGGGTCTCTCCGGTCGACCGGCGGGCCGGCGGGGCAGGCGGTCCACGAGGCCGGAACCATGTGCTGGTCGGATCGATGCCGACACGAGCCCAGCCGTCGTCCTCTCCACGGCGACGTCAGCGCGCCGCTGGGTCGAGAGCCGCGCGGCGACGTGCCCAGACAGCCACACCCCACCGCCGGCATGCAGCGACCGGGCGGGAGCGGTGCGATAGAGCGATGTCGGACACAGCGAGCATGGCGAGCCCGCAAATCGGCACGGGACTATATCGGCAAATTCTTCTAACAATACCAGGCGGGCGAGATAAGAATGCAATTTCATACCCATCAGCGCCCATTATTAGAAATTTCCTTCCTTTGCCTGCGCTGCTGCGAAAAAGCCTGTCGCCGCGCACTCTCGCGGCTCCGCGCCAGCAAACGCCTCGGCCCGGTCTGCCAGGTCACAGCGCCTCCGCTCACTCGCCCGCGAGCCCGCCGCGCAAGGCTCCCTGCGGCCACGCGTATCTGCCGACGCGCGACGCCGCCATACGCCTGCCTGTCACACCCCCTGCAATCCGAATCCGCTTGTTAGCGGTCATGCGCATCCGACACCGACATATCCAATCCCCACCTCCACATGCGTCCGGGCCCTGTTCATCTCGGATGTGCATCTCGGTACCCGCACGTCACAGGCCGGGGCGCTGCTCGGAGTTCATGAAGCACGCGTTGGACGCTGACACGATCTATCTGTGTCGGCGATATCATCGACTTCTGGCGCGTGTGCGCGCGGTCCGCACTGGCCGCAGGCGCACAACGACGTGCTAGCCGAAGCTGATGCGGCGGGTGCGCAAAGACACGCGGCTGTATTCATCCCCGGCAACCACGACGAGTGCATCCGCATTACTATCGGCCGCTGCAGTTCGGCGGCATCGAGATCCACCGGACCTCGTCCACACCACTGCGCGGACGGCGCGCTACGCGGTGATGCATGGCGATGAGTTCGACGTGAGGTGCGCACAGCCAAGTGGCTGGCCCTCCTGGGTGACCGCGGCTACGAGCTGGCGCTGTGGCTGAACAACCCGCTGAACTGGTGCGCCGTCACCTTGGGCTCGCTATCTGGTCCCTGTCCGCCTACCTCAAGTACCGGGTCAGAGTCGGCGGTCGCCTTCATCGGCGCCTTCGAGGAGGCGGTGGCGACCGAGGCGCACCGGCGCAACGTCGACGGCGTGATCTGCGGCCACATCCACCATGCTGTCCGACCTGCACCTTCAGCGGCGTCCACTATCTCAATTGCGGTGACTGGGTGGAAAGCTGCACGGCACTACATCGAGACGCGCGCCGGCCGACTGCGTGTCGTGCATTGGCAGGGCGAGGGCGGCGTCGAGCCCATGGCGGTCCTGGCCCCGACACGGCAGTTGCTGCCGGAGCACGTAGCCGCGCGGGGCGGCCCCGCCTTCCCTCTGCATGGTGTGCCTAGCGCGCGCCCGCGCGGCAATGGTCGGGGTTACAAGCGCGGCCTCCGCGATGCTAGCTTGCCCCGACTTTGCCCGCCGCGTGCAGGCATGAGAGAAGGGACGACCGATGCGTCTTCGTCTATCCATCTGTTGCCGTGGCGGCTCGTGGCCGTCGGTTTTGCCTCAACCGGCCGCCGCGCAGGCCTATCCCAACAAGCCGATCACCGTCATCGTTGTTCGCGGCCGGCGGTCCGTCCGATGTGGTCCTGCATCATCGGCGAGCAAATGTCGCGCACGCTCGGCCAGCAGCTCGTGGTGGAGAACGTCGGCGGGCGCCGGCGGCACGCACCGGCATGACGCGCGCGGCCCAGGCCGCACCGGACGGCTACACCATCGCTGTCGGCAACATGGGCACGCAGTCGGCCGGCGCCCGCGCTCTATCCGAACCTCGAGTACGACCCCGGCGACCGAGCTTCGAGCAGATCGGCATCGTCAACTTCACGCCGCAGGCGATCGTGGCCAAGAAGGCTCACCGAAGCCGGGACCTCAAGGCCTTCATCGCCTATCTGCAGGCCAACCATCAGCAAGCTGAGCTACGGCCACGCCGGCGTCGGCTCGATCTCGCACGTGTCGGGCGTCGCTGTTCAACGCGAAGTTCGGCCTCAAGCCGGGCTCGTCGCCTACCGCGGCACCGGCCCCGCACTCAACGACCTGGTCGGTGGCCAGATCGACTACATGGTCGACCAGTCGCTCAACGTCATCCCGCAGATCAAGGCCGGCACCATCAAGGTCTACGCCATCGCCGCGCCGGAGCGGCCTAGAGAGCCTGCCGCGACGTGCCCACCACCAAGGAGCTGGGCGTCGACTTCATCTTCAGCGGCCTGGAACGCCATGGTCGCGCCCAAGAGGCACGCCGCAGGGAGACCATCGACAAGCTGATCGACGCGCTCTGGCAAGGCGCTGGACGATCCGAACATCAGGCGCGCTATGTCGAGCTCGGCAGCACGGCCCCGGAGCCGAGATCGCGGTCCCGCCGGCCTGCAGAAGCTGGTCGCGAGCGAGGTGGCACGCATCAATCCGGTGCTGAAGGCCGCGATGGCCAAGGCCGCCGAGACCGAAGTGATGCTCGCCTGATCGGCCACGACCGAGGGTTCGGACTATCACCCGCGGCACGCAGACGCCATTGACAGGTCTGCGCGGCCTCGGGCTTGATGGCAGCCCTTCGCACGAAACAGGATGCGCAACCATGGAGATCGTCGTCCCCGGCGCCGCCAACCTCGGCCTGTTCATTGGCGCCGCACTGGTGCTGCTGCTGGTTCCCGGACCGGCGGTTCTCTACATTTTGCCCGTTCCGTGGCACAGGGACGGCTGGCAGGGCTGGTCTCCATTGTTGGCATCCACAGCGCGACGCTGGTCACGTCGCTGCCGCCGCGCGCTGGGGCTGTCGGCCTTGCTTGCCTCATCGGCACTGGCCTTCAGCGTGGTCAAATATGCGGGCGCGGCCTATCCTGATATGGCTCGGGCTCAAGAAGATTTTCGGCCGCAGCGAGGTTGCCGACGTCGACGTCACAGCACAAGGCAACGGGTATCGGGCGCCTGTTTCGCGACGGCTTCATCGTCAATCTTCTCAATCCCAAGACGGCGCTGTTCTTTCTCGCGTTCCTGCCGCAGTTTGTGGAGGCCGACCGCGGCCATGTGGCGATGCAGATCGCCTTTCTGGGTCTGGTGTTCCACGTTGCTCGGCATTATGACCGACGAGGTGCTATGCGCTGGCCGCAGGAACGGTCGGCAACTGGCTCAAAGGCAGCCGCGCCTATCTCGAGGTCGAGAGCGCTATGTCAGCGGCGTTCTGTTCATCGGCCTTGGACTGACGGCCGCCTTCGCCGGCAACCAGAAGAAATGAACCGCGCCGCCTCCCGCCAGACACCATTTCAGCGAGCGAAGCGAGTCCGGCGCGCAAGTGCGCGCCCGGCCGCAGTTCCGGCCGGCTATCCACCTGCGCACGCGCCGTTTCTTCCTGACGCTCGCAATCCGCGAATGTCAGCTTCGAAAAGTGAGGGAGCGGGGCGTCCGACGCCTGGCTCTGCTGTAGTCGGGCAGTCCATGCTGGCATGGACGCCCCGCGCCATATCCGTTTCCGCTGCGCGGCTCCAGCGAGTGACCCAACTGGCCACATGCAGCGGAGCGCCCGTTGCGCAGGGCTGCCCGGATACGACCCCGGCTCGCACCAATCGAGACGCCTCGCGATGACGCCCCTCGTTGAGCCGAGGTTGGTCATCGTCGCATGGGCTCTGAGAGTGGTGATTACTTTCGTCGCTGCATGGACAGCGCACAAAAACCCGGCGCATCCGCCCGACGCGGACGGACTGGACGTTACGGCCTGAGACAATCGCGCGCGGGGCTAGTGTCGGGTACCGCCCTGCAGCTTCGCCATCTCGTCTTTGAGCTTGAGTTTTTGCGGTTTCAATTGGGTAATTTGAACATCGTCGGCGCCGGGTCTCGCCAGTTCCTCTTTTATCTTTCGCTCCAGCACCCGGTGCTTCTCCGTCAAGCTCTGCAAGAGATGTGCGGCAAGCGCCATATCGGCCCTCCTGCCATGAGCGTTGAAGGGACTTGCAGTGTGGCATGCAAGTAACGCCTTGTCTAATTGCCGAATCGCGCCGACGAGCAAATTCTGGGGAAAGACCCGTCAAATTTTACGGATTCTGCTTGCGTTTGCTGGCCCGCAAGGCTTGCGCTTAAACTCATAAGTAGCGATAGTGCGCCGACGAATGTGCAGGCGGCTTCCCGGCGTTTTCGAAGGGCATGCAAGCGACCGGACGAGCGCGAGCTTCGCGAGCAATTGGCGCGGCTGAGGGCCGAGCACCGCGATCTCGATGCCGAGATCGTGGCCGAGGAGGCGTCGCCGCTGTCCGATCAGTTGCATGATCAAGCGCCTGAAGAAGCGCAAGCTGGCGCTGAAAGACCAGATCACGGCGCATGGAGGACCAGCTGCTCCCCGATCATCGCATGACGCGTAGGGCTGCCGCGCGAGCCACCGCCATCGCTCTTGCACATGCAAGCGCGATGCGTCTCTCTTTAACTGCACGCTCTCGCGCGACGGGCGCAGGCGCCAGGTAGCATGGCTCGAGCAGGCCAAGGTCGGCATCATCATGGGCAGCCTGTCCGACTGGCCGACCATGAAGCGCGCCGCCGACGTGCTCGATGAGCTGGGCGTCGCCTACGAGGCCAAGGTGGTCTCCGCGCACCGCACGCCCAAGCGCCTCTACGACTACGCCGAGGCGCGCCAAGGCGCGCGGCCTCAAGGTGATCATCGCCGGCGCCGGCGGGCTGCGCACCTGCCCGGCATGACCGCGGCCCTCACCACGCTGCCCGTGCTCGGCGTGCCGATCGCCAGCAAGGCGCTGTCGGGCCAGGACAGCCTGCTGTCGATCGTGCAGATGCCGGCCGGCGTGCCGGTCGGCACGCTGGCCATCGGCGAGCCCGGCGCCACCAACGCCGGGCATGCTCGCCGCGCAGATCCTGGCGCTCGAGGACGAGGACGCTGGCCAAGCGGCTCGAAGCCCTGCGCGCAGGCAGACGGCGTCGGTTCCAGAGGCGCCGCAGGACAATGCCTGAGCGGCCTGCCGCGCGCCGCTGCCTCCCGGCTCGACCATCGGCATCCTCGGCAGCGGCCAGCTCGGCCGCATGCTGGCGATGGCCGCGGCGCGCCTCGGCCTCAAGACGCACATCTACTGCGAGGAGAGCGGCCCGGCCTTCGACGTGGCGACGCTGCACGACCAAGGCCGGCTTCGACGATCCGGCGCGCGCTCGCTGCGCTTCGCCGGCAAGGTCGATGCGGTCACCTACGAGTTCGAGAACGTGCCGATCGACACGCGGCTGCAGCACCTCGCCGCGCCTGGTGCCCGTGCGGCCCGGCGCCAGGGCGCTGGAGGTGGCGCAGGACCGGCTCGTCGAGAAGCAATTCATCGCCGCGCTCGGCATCCCCGTCGCCCCTTTCCGCGCCATCGACGGGCCCGAGCAGCTCGGCGCCGCGCTGTCGCATCTCGCGGCGCCGGCGATCCTGAAGACGCGCCGGCTCGGCTACGACGGCAAAGGCCAGGCGAGCGTGGCGCTCGGGCGACGATGCCGCCGCGGCCTGGGCAGCGGATCGGCGCCCAGCCGGCCGTGCTGGAGCAGCGCATCGCCTTCGCGCTGGAGCTCTCCGCGCTGGTGGTGCGCAGCGCCGCCGGCGAGCTCGCCTTCTACGATTGCCCGCGCAACACCCACGAGAGCGGCATCCTGCGCCGCTCGGTGGTGCCGTCGGGTCTGCCCGGAGGCGGACCTCGCCCGCGCCCGCGACATCGCCGGGACGCATCGCCGCGCGCGCTCGGCTACGTCGGCGTGCTGGCCGTCGAGATGTTCCATCTCGGCCCCGAGGCGCCCGCGGCCGAGCGCCTGATGGTCAACGAGATCGCCCCGCGCGTGCACAATTCCGGCCACTGGACCATCGAGGCCTGCGCCATCAGCCAGTTCGAGAACCACATGCGCGCAGTCGCCGGCTGGCCGCTCGGCTCGACTGAGCGCCACAGCGATGCCGAGATGGTCAACCTGATCGGCAAGGAGGCGCTCGACTGGCCGCGCGCTCGCCGCCGAGCCCGGCGCCTGCCTGCACCTCTACGGCAAGCGCGAGGCCCGCGCCGGGCCGCAAGATGGGACACGTCACCCGCCTCAGGCCCAAGCTCGTGTGAAGGCCGCCCCGGCTCTCGAGGCGGTGTGCAGCTCACCCTCAAGCTTGGCTTGCCTACTGCGCGGCCCTGGCGCCCACGGACGGATTGGCAATAATGCACCAATCAAGCGGCATTGCCGTCAGCCGGACTGCAACCAATCGCGGCAGCCAACGTTGCATGGTAGGGACGAGCGCACCGCACTGGTGGTCAGCAATCTGTGCGCTTCTGCAAGATGGGAATTTGGCGGCCGTGGAAGAGGGGGTAGGCTGCCGCGGTACGGGCCGGGGCCGAGAAACCTCGCAGCAGCTGCCCACACCGCATCCCCCGGGGCGAATTCACGCCGCCCGAGAACGGTTAGCACTGGTGGCGAGCGTCCTGCCGATGCGCTCCCCGCCGCCATCTACATGAGCCGGCGCCGAGGGGCGTATCACATTCTACAATCAGGCTGCCGCCCGAGATGTGGGGCTATAATCCCCAGCTTCGGCGAGCGCAGTGGTGCGGCTCCTGGAAGCTGCACCGGCCGGACGGCGCAGCTGTTGCCGCACGATGAATGTCCGATGGCGGTCGCGCTGAGACGGCAAGCCTGCGGGGCGTCGAAGCCGTTGCCGAAGGCGGCCGGATGGCGCCGAATTGCCGTTCATGCGCTTGCAACGCCGCTGCGCAGCGCGTCGGCAAGCTGATCTGGCGCCGTCAACATGCTGATCGATCTGAGCGACCGCGTGTGCCGACCAGATCCGGCGGCAGCTTGCCTCGATCGTGGGATCCTCCCGACGACGCGATCATCAGCAAGGATCTCAACGGCATCATCACCAGCTGGAACAACGGCGCGCGACAGGTCTTCGGCTATACCGCCGACGAGGTGATCGGCAAGCCCATCACCATCCTGATGCCGCCAGACCGGTACGACGAGGGAGACGGACATTCTCGGCCGCATCCGCCGTGGCGGGCGCATCGATCACTGAAACCATCCGCCAGCGCAAGGACGGCACCCTCAACATCTCGCTGACCGTGGCTCGCCCATGCACCAATCGAGGGGTCGGATCATCGGCGCTGGTCGCGCGCGACATCACCGGCCTGAAACGTACCGAAACCGGGCAGGCGATGCTGGCCCGCGAGTTGCATCACCGCACCAAAATTTTGTTCGCGGTCGTGCAGGCAGTGGTATCGAGAAAACTTCGCCGGCAAGCTTTTGATCGAAGATACCAGCGCGATGCTCGATCGCCACCATTCGCTAGCGCAAAACGCACTTGCTGCTCGAGCGGGAATGGCAGGGAGCCGAACTGCTGGACCTGGTCCGCCACGAGATGCGCCCGTTCGCCAGCCGCGTATCCGATCAGCGGGCCGACCGTCATGCTGAACCACAGGCCGCGCAAAACTTCGCCCTGGCGCTGCACGACTGACACCAATGCTGCGGAAGTATGGCGCACTCTCGGTGGCGACGGCGGCGTGGCGCATTAGACCAGACCGTGGACCTATCGGGCGAAGGGGCGGGGCCGACAGCTGACCGATTTACCTTTCAATGGCAGGAGCGACAGGGGTCCGGCCGTCGCAACACCCGCAAGGGCGGCACCACCGTGCTCCAGCGGAGTCGTATCCCAGTATGTCGACCTCAGCCAAGCATCGACTATATGCGCCCGCCAGCATGACTTACCCGGATGCTGGCCGAGGATTGCAGCCCGCTTGCCGCCGCAGCCCAGAGCACCTCAAGCGGTAGCCGCGATTCACCAGGCGTCGGCGTCATGTCCCGCATGGACATTTTAGCCCGGCGTTTGCTTCCGGCTTCGCCGCACACGCATGGGCGCGGGCTTCCGGGCGCGACGGCGTTGTTTTGCCGCACGAACCCGCTCAGATACGCAGCGCAGGCTACAACCGAGGTTACCGCTTGCTGGTTCAGGTTCGCGATAACAACGTCGATCAGGCCCTCAAGGCGCTCAAGAAAAAGATGCAGCGCGAGGGCATCTTCCGGCGAGATGAAGCTCCGGAACTACTTACGAGAAACCCTCCGAGAAGCGCGTGCGCGAGCAGGCCGAGGCCGTCGTGCCGCGCCCGCAAGCTCGCCCGCAAGCGCGCTCCAGCGCGAGGGCCTGCTGCCCGGCAAGCCGGCGACAACCACGCGTCCGGGTGCACCAGGCGCGCCCGGCAGTGGACGTCCCGGCAGCCCACCCGTACTAACCGCGGCGGCCTGGTGGCGGTGGCGGTGGCGGTTGCGTTGGATGCGTGACGCGATCCTCGACCTCGGCAAATTGATCGATCGAGGACCTGGAGGCAACTCCGGGTCCTAATCGTTGCGCCGCCCTACTCTTTCGCCTGTGCCGCCCGAGCCCCTGATCCAATCCCCGCACCACCGGCAGCGCATTGTTGCCGCTCTCGTATAGATCGCTGTGCTCTCGCCCTCGGGCAGGATGACCACGCGTTTGGGCTCGTTGGCAAGCTGGTGCAGCTTGTGCGCCATTGAACCGGTATCGTCGTCCTGCTTTGCCGTGCAGGATCAGCAAGGGGCACTTTGCGGGATCCACCGCATGGGCTGATCTCCTTGGCGGTCAGAGAGCAGCAGGCGCACGGGCAGGAACGGATAATCGGTCCAGCGCGATAACCAGCACCGACGTATAGGGGAGCCTCAGGATCAGCCCAGCGGAGGCTTTCTCCGCCGCCATGCGGGTGGCGGCGTTGGTGCCAGTGACTCGCCATACAGAATGATGGAGCTGGCCGGCACGCCTTCCTGAACCAACGCGTCGTGGCGCGCGCCGCGCATCAGCGATGTTATTGGCCTCGTGGGGTAGCCCGTGCTGCCCGCATAACCCCGTGAGCCATCGGCTTGCGAACGCTGACTTCACCCACCATGAAGTGCCGGGAAGCGGTCGGCGCGTTCAGCGCAAGACCGCCGCCGTTGCCGTGGGAGCAGCAGCAGTCAGGTTGTCCCGGCTGTGTCTGCCACCTACCGGTACGACGTCGCGCGCCGTCTCGAGCTGTCGAGGATCCGGCGCTTCGCTGGCGACTGGGAAGGCGCACGGCCTGGGCCGGCAAGGATGTGCTGAGATCTGGGAAGTACATGACGCCCGCTGGCCCATCAGCAGCGCATGACCAGCGCCACCGGCGCATACGGTACGCGCCCACCAGCGGCGGCGGGTCTGCAGAATCGTTGACCAACGTCGACATGTGGCCTTCGCGCGGCGGGCGCACCCGGTCAAGCTCCCAGCATGCCTGAGGCACGCCGAGTGAGGCGCCCGCATGATCGCCAGGCACCCGCGCTGCCAACCGGAACCGAGGCTGGCACGCGGACGTTCATCGCCATGACCGCGGAAACAGATTGGAGATCCCCTCATGGCTGACGACGTCGATGCCGAAGCGGATGCGGTGAACCAACGCCGCCCGAGCCGCGGTCAAGCGCTGTCACAACCGGGCGCCCTCCAGCCCGCTTCCCGTGCTGGTCATCGCGTTCGCGGTCCTCAGCCTGGTAGCGCTGGCGATGACCGACCGGGACGTCGCCCAGCCGACCACGCAACCGCGCGTGGAAGGCCCGACGAGCGACCCAGCCGGCCAATTGACACTCGAGGTAGGTTGAAAACGCCGTCACCTCGTGGACGAGGGATGGCGGTTTTGCGCGTTCGCCGCGTCCGCGCCGCACTACACATTGCTGCCTGTCGTGACTCTGCCCCAGCCGCTGGCTGAGAGCTTCCGCAACGCGCGAGAACGAGGATGTAGCGGCGCTTCGAGAAGGCGCGGTCGCAGCGTTGAGGAGCCGGCATGGACAGGATCAATCCAGCGCATCGCCACCGGGCTCGGGTGTGAGCATCGGTCGGGTGTCGGCGCGCCGTTGACCTGCTGGGCGAGGGCGCAACCGTGCCGTTCATCGCCCGTTACCGCAAGGAGAAGACCGGCGGCCTTGACGACACGCAGCTGCGCAAGCTGGAGGAGCGGCTGGGCTACCTGCGCGAGCTGGAGGATCGCCGCGCGACGGTCCTCGAAGAGCATCGAGGAGCAGGGCAAGCTGACGCCCGAGCTGGCGCGCTCCATCAACGGCGCGGCCACCAAGGTCGAGCTGGAAGACCTCTACGCGCCCTTACAAGCCCAAGCGCCGCACCAAGGCGCAGATCGCGCGCGAGGCTGGCCTCGAGCCGCTGGCGGAAGCGCTGCTCGACGAATCCCGCGCTCGATCCCGCAAGCCGAGGGCGCCAAGTTCGTCGACGCCGGCAAGGGCGTCGCCGACGCCAAGGCCGCGCTCGAAGGCGCCCGCCACATCCTGATCGAGCGCATCGGCGAGCAGCGCCGGCGCTGGTCGGCACGCTTGCGCGAATGGGAGTGGGGCGAGGGCGACGCTGGCGTCGAAGGTGATGAAGGCGCAAGGCCGAGGACGGCGCCAAGTTCTCCGACTACTTCGACTTCGGCCAGCGCATCAAGGACATGCCCTCGCACCGCGCGCTCGCCATGCTGCGCGGCCGCAACGAAGGCGTCCTCGACCTCGATCTCGACGTGGCGCACGAGGAGGGCAAGCCGCATCCGGCCGAGGCTGAAGATCAGGGCGGCCTTCGGCATCGCCGATCGCGGCCGCCCGGCCGACGACGTGGCTCGGCGAGACCGTGCGGCTGGCCTGGAAGGCGCGAGCTCGCGCGCGCGCTCACGGCCGACCTGCTGGCGCGCCTCAAGGAGCGCGCCGACGCCGAGGCCATCTCGCGTCTTCTCACAGAACCTGAAGGACCTGCTGCTCGCCGCACCGGCCGGCCCGCGCGCCACCATGGGCCTCGATCCCGGCATCCGCACCGGCGTCAAGGTCGCGGTGGTCGATCAGACCGGCAAGGTCGTCGACACGACGACCATCTATCCGCACGAGCCCGCAACGCGACTGGGCAGGGCTCGCTGGCGACGCTGGCCGCGCTGTGCATGCAGCACAAGGTCGATCTCGTCAGCGTCGGCAACGGCACCGGCCAGCCGCGAGACCGACAAGCTGGTCGCCGAGCTGATCGCCAAGATGCCCGAGCTGAAGCTGACCAAGGCGATGGTGTCGGAAGCCGGCGCCTCGGTCTATTCCGCCTCCGAGCTGGCGGCCAAGGAGTTCCCCGACCTCGACGTGAGCCTGCGCGGCGCCGTCTCGATCGCGCGCCGCCTGCAGGACCCGCTGGCCGAGCTGGTCAAGATCGAGCCCAAGGCCATCGGCGTCGGCCAGTACCAGCACGACGTCGACCAGAGCGGGCCTCGCCCGCTCGCTCGACGCGGTGGTGGAGGATTGCGTCAACTCGGTGGGCGTCGACGTCAACACGGCGTCGGCGCCGCTGCTGGCGCGCGTGTCGGGCCTCAACCAGACGCTGGCCGCCAACATCGTCGCGTTCCGCGACGAGAACGGCGCCTTCAAGACGCGCACCGCGCTTCGAAGAAGGTGCCGCGCCTCGGACCCAAGGCCTTCGAGCAGGCGGCGGGCTTCCTGCGCATCATGAACGGCAAGAACCCGCTCGATGCGTCGCGCCGTGCATCCGGAGGCCTATCCGGTGGTCGAGAAGATCTCCGAGACGACCAAGCGGCCGCTGAAGTCGCATCATCGGCGACCGCGCGTTCCTGCAATCGCTCAAGCCCGCCGAGTTCGCCGACGCGCCAGTTCGGCATCCCGACCGTCACCGACATCCTGGCCGAGCTGGAGAAGCCCGGCCGCGATCCGCGCCCCGAGTTCAAGACCGCCACCTTCCAGGAGGGCGTCGAGAAGATCTCCGACCTGAAGCCCGGCATGCAGCTGGAAGGCGTGGTCACCAACGTCGCGGCGTTCGGCGCCTTCGTCGACGTCGGCGTGCACCAGGACGGGCTCGTGCACATCTCCGAGCTGTGCCGACCGCTTCGTCAGAGACCCGCGCGAGGTGGTGAAGGCCGGCGACGTCGTGCAAGGTGCGCGTCAAGGACGTCGACGTGGCGCGCAAGCGCATCGCGCTCACCATGAAGTCGGGCGCCATCGATGCGCGCGCCGGGCCGGCTCGCCGCGACCCGCCCCGTCCTCGCCATCGGCCCGCGGTCCAGCCGACCGCTACGCCGCCAGCGCAACGCTCCGCCGGCCGAGAATGCGTTTGCCGCCGCTCTGCGCCGCGCCCAGGAACGCAAGTAGTAAGGCTGTCATCCCGGGGCTAGTCCCGTGATCCTTCTCTCAGCTTGCCCGGGGTACGTGGAGCGCTGGATCCCGGCAACAAGCGCCGGATGCACAGCAGGGCGTGCCACCGAGCCCACCCGACCACGCTTGCCGAATTACGCATTTCGTGGACGAGTGGCGGCCAACCGATAGCGGGTCGCCATGCCCCAGGATCAAGCTCGCCGTGCGCGCCTGCGTATTCGACGCCTACGGCACGCTGTTCGACTTCGCCTCCGCCGCCGCACGCTGCGACGACGTCCTGGGCGGCAGGGCGGCCGCGGTTCGCCGCGCTGTGGCGCGACAAACAGATCACCTACACGTGGCTCAGGGCGGCGCAGAACCTGCACGCGGATTTCTGGCAGGTGACCGGCGACGGCCTCGACTTCACGCTGGACACGATCGGCATCTCCGATCCCGCCGTGCGCAAGCGCCTGATGGGCCTCTACCGCAAGCTCGATCACTTCCCCGAGGTGCCGGACACGCTCCGCCGCCTCAAGGCTGCAGGTTTCGCCACCGCCATCCTGTCGAACGGCTCGCCCGACATGCTGCGCGATCTGGTCGCCAGCTCCGGCCTCGGCGGGCTTCTCGATCACGTCCTGTCGGTGCGAAGAGGTCCGGCGTGTTCAAGCCGCATCCGAGCGTCTACCAGCTGGCCGTCGACCGGCTGGGCGTTCCCGCCCAACAGATCAGCTTCCAGTCCTCCAACGCCTGGGACGCGCACGCGGCGTCCGCATTCGGCATGCGCGTCGTCTGGTGCAACCGCTACGGCCAGCGCCGCGAGCGCCTGCCCGGCGCCCCGGACCGCGAGATCCGCACGCTGGCCGAGCTGCCGGACCTGCTGGTGCCTGCTTAGTCGGGCGGCCCTCTCCCCGCGCTCCGCCGACATCTGCTGCTCTCAGCGTCGGCGGAGATGGTCGGGGTGAGGGGCAGCAGCGTACGCCGAAGCCGAGCGGCAGCACTCGCCATAACCCTCTCCCCACTGAAGAGTGGGAGAGGCTGGGCACCGACGCTGCGGCTTCATCAGGTACGCCACCAGCCGATACCCGAGCAGCGTCGGCCACGATCGCCGCGTAGATCAGCGGCTCGGTCGCCCACACTTCTGCAGCATGATGAAGTGCAGGGCCGCCGCCGCGATCGCCACGTACACCAGCTTGTGCAGGCGCGCCCACGCCGCGCCACCCAGCCGGCGGATCGACATGCTGTTGGAGGTCGCGGCCAGCGGCACACGAGATCGTAGAACGCCAGCATGCCGACCGTGATGTAAAGGCCGCTTGACGATATCGGCCCAGATAGCGGCGAGGTCAGATCCTTGTCGCAGCAGCCAGATAAACGCTCAGAGGTGCATGGCCGCGTAGTGAAGGCGAGCAGGCCCAGCGTGCGGCGATAGCGGACCCAGTTGGGGCCGCCGAGCCGGCGCAGCGGCGTGATCGCCAGCGTCAGAATCGAGGAAGCGCAGCGCCCACAAGCCGAGCGTCCGCTCCAGAACATTCTGCGGATCGGCGCCCAGCTGATCGGTGAGGCCCAGGTAGAACGTCCAGACCGCCGGCATCCAGGCCGACAATGTAGACGGAGCGCCGGATCGGGTCCGACCCCAGCAGCAGGCGCTTGGCCGAGGCGGCGGACGCGCGCGGCATTGCTAGTTGTCCCGATTGCGAAGTTCACCCAACCTGCCGCCAGCGTCCCGAGCGAACTTCGGAGTCATACGGGACACTGGAATCATAGCTTCTCCAGCATTCAGGTCGAGGTATTCGCTCAGCGCCGAGCTGCTAACAACCGGCGAATGTCTCCGATCATCACTAGTAGTTGGCTTTGAGGTCCATGCCCGGGCCAGAGCTGCGCCACCTGCGCACCATAGCCGTTGAACGGCGGGGTCGGACGCCGCTTCACGAACAGGCCGCTCTCGCCGATGCGCCGCTCGGTCGCCTGGCTCCAGCGCGGATGATCGACTGCCGGATTGACGTTGGAATAGAAGCCGTACTCGCGCGGCGTTGGCATTCTTCAGGTCGTCGGCGGCTGCTTCTCGGTCAGGCGGATGCGCAACGATCGACTTGATGCTCTTGAAGCCGTACTTCCACGGCACCACCAGCCGGAGCGGCGCACCGTTCTGGTTGAGCAGCGTCTCGCCGTACAGACCGACCGCCATGATGGTGAGCGGATGCATGGCCTCGTCCAGGCGCAAGCCCTCGACATAGGGCCACGGCAGCGGCTAGCCGAAGCCCTTCTGGCCCGGCATCTCCGGACGGCCGCACCAGCGTCTCGAAGGCGACGTACTTGGCGCTGCCCTGCGGCTCGGCAGCTTCTTGAGGATGGCCGCCAGCGGCACGCCGATCCACGGGATGACCATCGACCAGCCTTCCACGCAGCGCATGCGATAGATGCGCTCCTCGAGCGCTGCCGTGTCGACCAGATCCTCGAGGTCGTAGTCGGCCGGCTTGCCGACCAGCCCGTCGATCTTCACTGTCCACGGCTTGGTGGTGAGTGTGTGCGCGTTCTTGACCGGATCGTCCCTTGTCGCGTGCCGAACTCGTAGAAATTGTTGTAGCTGGTGATGTCCTTGAGCGGCGTCGCCGGCTCGTCGGTGGTCGACAGCGGACTCTTGGCCGCTGCGAGCGGCGCTGCGCCCGCGCTCGACGGCGCAATCGCGGCAAGCCCGAGGCCCTGCCGCACCGGCTATAGTCCCGCCGCCGCAAATATGTCTGACGCGGGGTAATGCTCGATGGAGCAATGTCAGAAGGGTATTTGATCAGCATGGCTCTCGTATCCCGATTGCGAGCTTGCCCAATTTCACCGTCGGCGTCGCGGTCGCATCACACCTACCGTACGATGGCGGATCGATGCCGGACCCGCCAAACAATCCCTCTCACGTCAATGTTACGCGGGCGCCTGCTTGCGCGTTACACCGGCCTTCGCCACGAATGCCGCATAGCGCGCCGCCGGCACCTATATTCGCCATATGTCGCATGTCCTTAGAGTGTAAAAGGATAGCGGCGAAGGCCCGCCCGCGCTACACCAGCAGCGGCGGGCTGGGCCAGCGTTAACCCAAGCACCGGCCGACCTTTGAAATCCGGGACACTCGCTGGGCACACCCATTGCAGAGGACTTCTGAGCCATGCGGATGTCGGAGGATAAGTCGCGCCGCCTGATGGTCATGGTCTGGCGGGAGCGGGCGCGGCGGTGGGTGCCGATCATCCTGGCGCTCGTGCTGCTGTTTGCAGGCGCCACCTATATGCTCGCCAACCAGCTGAGACGCTCGGACCGCACCCTGGAGGTGCTTACCCATGCCGGCACCGTGACCGGAATTACGCGCGCCGGCCCGCGCAGCGTCATCGCCCACGTCCACCTCGACGACGGGCGTGACGTCGATGCGCGCTCAGCCAGATGACCATCATTCCGCCGGCCGGTACGCACGTCGTGGTCGGCTGAATCCCGTCACGCCTCCGGCCGCCTGAGTTACGACATAAAGGGCTGTCGGATTAGGCCCATAACCCTTGAGGTGGCAATGACTTGGTTACGAATGCTCGCGATTGTCCTCGCCGGTCTCGGCAACGGCGGATACAGCTTACGCGCGCGTCCAGCACCAGATGTTCTGCTGGAGTTCCGACGTCGAGTTCCCCATCGCCTGCAGCGAAGACGACGACAGCGACGATGACGATGGGAGAGAGACCTAGACCGCTCGCGCATAGAGCGCATCACCTGCGCTCGCTGGTCGCGCTGCCAGTACACGAACAGCACCGTCACCAGCGCCGTCAGAACGATCGTGGTGTAGATGTCGGGCCGCTTGATGAAGGCGAGCCAGGCGGCGACGCCGCCCTGCAGCGAAGCCCCGCGCCCTGTTAGCAGGCCGTTGCCGAGCATGACCACCAACATCACGGCAGCCGTCAGCCCCGCCGCAAGTGCCACCTGAACCACGCGCTTGAAAACGCGGGGGACTGACACCTTTTTCCCGGGCAGCGCCGGAGGGTCTTCTCAACCATTGCGCTCTCCATCCGATTTCTCCTTCCAGGATAGCCGACCGTTGTCTGAACTTCTACCGACAGCGCACGAGATCAGTTCCGCCAGACTGCGCAAACTGATGCGCGGCCGCAAGCATGAGCGCTGCCTTGGGCGAGATGCTCAAACGGCCGCTGTGTTCAATCGAAACGTGACAATTCCATGATCGACGCGAGTTCCATCCGATCGCGCTGTCAATGTGCGGCCGGTGCTCCCGGCTGGCGCAGCGGCTGCGCGCTGGCGAAGCGCTCGTCCGCCATGCAGCGTTCGACAATGCGCCGCACCGTTGGATACTGGTCGAGCGTGCCCCTTGAGACGCGATAGCCGGTGGCGTGGCTGACCGAGGCAAAGGTCCGCCATTGGTGACGCGGTCGCCGTGACAATAGGTGCCCGTCGCCTTGTCGCGCGAGAGATGGTTCTCGTAGGCGTCGAGACCGGCGGCGAGCCAGTGCCGCACCCAGGCGATCCTGCCCTGCTCGTCGAGGTTGAACGTGGCGGCGAGGTGGTTGCGCACGCGCGGCACGATCAGCGGATGAGAGTCGGCAACCGTGATCTGTGACAGCGTCGGACGCGTGCGCGGCCTCTGGGATCGGCCGGCAGCAGGGGCGGCTCAGGATAGACCTCATCCAGATATTCCATGATGGCCAAGGATTGGTAGAGCACGTTGCCGTCGTCCTCGACCAGCGAGGGCAGCACCATCTGCGGGTTGACCGACTTGTAGCTCGACTGCCGCTGCTGCCCGGCATCGAGGTCGACGTAGATGGGCTCGTAGGCCAGCCCTTCAGGTTGAGCGCGATGCGCACTCGAAACGTCGCCAGCGACCGCCAATAGGTATAGAGCTTCATGATGGTTGCCTCCCTGGTGCATTGCGCCATCCGCGCGCAGCTTACCTTGCATTCATGCAGTGGCGACGGCGCGGCGCGCCACCGGCTTCCGGCAGTCAGTCGGTCTCAAAGTAGGGCAGCGCTCGACTCAGGGTTGTAGGCCACGGCGAGGGCTGCCATGTTCCGATGCATGAGCGAACAAGCATTCAGGCTGGACCGTAACGGTCACTGGTCCCTCAGGGGTCAAGCAATACCATGTCGCGGTGAGGAACAGAGTGGAAGCCGTGCAGCGCGGTCAGGCGCGTCGTGGGCGCCGCGACAGCAGATGTTGAAGCGGTGAGGATGCTTTCCCGCAGAGCCGTGAGCGTTGTGCTTCGGCTGAAGCCGGGGGGTGGTGCC
>ERZ1370068.6744-contig-5708_pt1 | contig 56787 bp, 89 predicted proteins | sample MGYA00561227_ERZ1370068 | MGnify/ENA primary metagenome ERZ1370068 (study PRJEB38410, sample SAMEA6850437) | metagenome | study: Metagenomic assessment of the ecological functions of the soil: analysis of the soil microbiota associated with the... | reverse complement strand
CAGTTACGTATTGCCCACCCCGTGGGGACAGTTTCCGTATCGCGTTCAGAGGTCGTCGCTCGACAATGGACGTACTTCATGGTGGTCCGAATGTCCTTATGCCCTAGAAACTTCTGCACAATCGGGAGCGGCGTGCCTTTCGATCAGGCGCGTTGCGGTTGTGTGGCGACAATTGTGGATGCCCAACCCCACAGAATGTTCCCACAAGCCCTGACGGCAGCGAGGAGATGCCTGCGCATTGGCGTGTATTGCGGGCGCGCCCCGTCGCGGATCATGGCGACAAATTCCGCGTTTAGTTCCTCATCGATAGGCACATCTCGGGGGTGTCAGTCTTGGTCTTGTCGAGCTTGATCCACGCCCCATGGCAGGCATTGGCGTCAACGGATGAGAACTCGCCCCAGCGTGCCCAGAAGCACAGAATGCGAACGGTGAGGGCCTCGGCCAGATAACTCGTCCCTTCATCCAACGCACCACGGCCTCTTCCCTGAGCCTCTGAGAACCGCAGCCGGTGCCCCTCCTCCTTGATCCACGGGAGCTTGCAGGTGGGCAGGCTGGGGTCGCGATCGTACGGGCGAACTTTGAGCACGCTTGAGACCGCCGACAGGGTAAACATTGATGGTCGCGGGCTCGTGGTGCTGCCCGCCGCGCGGCCCATTGGGGGACGGCGCCCAGGTCAGCCACTAGCCGTCGAGGACCTTGGTGGTGACCTCGGCTAATGGCTTGGACCCAATGCGGCTGATGATCCAGTCGCGAGCCGGTGCTGCCCCGGCTTCTTTGTCCCGCCCCGCCGCCATGTCTTGTGGGCCGCACGGCAGGCCTGAGCGGCCTCAAAGAACGTCGGGCCCTGGCGACCTCCTCCGCGCCCTCTGGCCTCGTAGGCGGCCTCCTGTGGTTCTTCACGGCCTCGTACGCCTCGGCCTCGCGCTTAATCCTTCGAAGCGCCTGCGGTACTAGGGGCCCCTGTTGCACTGCGGTCCACCTCGCCGTACCAGTGGCCCGTCAGCTTGCCCACGCGTTTCCAGGTGATGGCATTGCGTTCTCCTCTCTCTAGTGCCTCGGGACAGTCTTTAGGCAGCGATAGCTCCTTTGTCCACCAACGCTGCGCCCTTTGGCGTTACCTTTGCTATTGTGTCGCCGTAGGTCCATCAGGTCTCGCTCTGCGTTACGAGACCCAAGCTCTTCCTCGCGCTGCCTGTTCATGTTCACCGATGTCGAAAGCAGGTTGCGCGTCATGACAGTTGGCGATGTTCCTGCGCCGCGTAGGTGGCCACGCTCTCGCCCTCTCCCGGCGACCTGCAAGAAGGCCATGACGCATTATTGAGGGACGCGCGGCCCAGACTGAAGGGACTTCAGGGCCAAACCGCAGTGGATCGCAAAATATGACCTCTGTTGCTCGGTCAGTGTCGGTTTGAACTTCGACGGCACCATAGCAATGTGCTCCCAATCAACGCGTGTGAAATGAACAGCCAACGGCCCCGATAGATGCTCCTACTCCGAAAACTATTTATTGTTCCAGGTTCACCCCCCTCCTATAGAAACGCGTAGACCACCCCCACGATTGCCCCCACAGTGACGGACACGAGTCCCCACGCTCTCAGGCGTTGTCGGGAGTGACCGTAGACGTCGCTGCCGGAAGACAAAAGTAGTCACAAATATCCACGCCATCAGCCCCATGCCCATCCGGGGAAATATACGCCATATGGCCTTAGCTGCCAAGCGGGATATCTGAGCATACCTGGAATGATGTTGAAGTATCGTCGTAGGGCGAGAGGGGCCAGCGTATTGCCCAGCTCTCCGTCGGGTTACCCACACAGGCTTATCCAGATACAGCGTCACGCCGTGTCCAGGGATGACCTCGGTGACGTACGCGCGTGTCGTACGGCAGGATGCCGAGGCCGCATCAATGGCCTTAGTTGTCCGCAGGGCCTGCCCGGTCCTTAGGATGTCGGAAGTGATGTCAGAAACGATGTGATTTTCGGGCTGAGCGTGGAAGCTTGTCCGCAGCATATGATGTAGTCCTCGGATTGGGGCCTCATTGCCCTATGGCGGTTTATTAACTTGACTGGTCGTTACTGCGGCGACGGTGGTGGCCATTTTGAGCACTTATTTCACAGCTTTGTGAATTACCTCCATTGCGTCATCTACAAAGGCATCGCTCGGCCTAGGTGTCTTATTAATACGGTAGTGTCTCCCGTGACGCTCAATCAAGCCAGCCTCACCCAACGTGGCGAGCTTACGCTGCACGGTGGCGCGCGACATGCCAAGTTGTCTCACTATGTCCCCCACAGTACGGGGCCTGCTCTTCATGTTCACCTATCAACACCACGGCCGCAATCAGCACACGGTCTACGTCTACTATCTTCACAGGCTCGCCGCGTCTGCGGAGCCCTCCACCGTGAACGGCGTGTAGTAGGTCGAGGATGACCTTGGCGATGAGGTAGCGGTTCTGTGTGCGTTCGGGGGTCATAACTCTGTCCAACAGTGATCTTTAAACGTGTTAAGAACATAGTGAGTATACTGTCGTTTATTTCGCACCGCCACATGGCAGCTCTGGTGTCAGCGTTCAGGCGTGCGCGAGTTTATCGCACCGGCTCTCAGTTCGCGCGCGTACCACCTCGCCGCCAGTCGCGCGATAGTCGTTGTAGGCTGCGCTATTAGACACCGCTCTCCCGGCGTCCTCGACGCCCCGTAATTCTAGCGATCTTGACTCATTCTCCTGGAAAGCGCTGCGCAAATGCAGTGTCGCGGCTCCGTCATGTTGCCCCAGGCCACCACGCGCGTCGCTCCTCATCGTAATGGTCAACCTGATATTGGCCGCTACGATTGACGGCACGCTAGTGTTGCAGAATGTTTTCCAGCTTCGAGTACCCACAGCCGTGGTTTCTGCTCTTCATCGTTACCGTTGAAATCAACGGCAGTAACAACGCGTTGCACTTACTGGAGGCCGACCATGCCGATCTGACACCGGGTCGATAATGGATTTACAATTGACCAAGGGAAACCCAGTTCTGGAGCTGAAACTCGGTTTGGAGATGGTCCCGGAACAAAGGGCCTGTAATCTTCAAAGATCCAAAGAATCGGTCCAACCCCACAGTCCGAAAGTGCCTTTGCGGGTCATAGATGTTGCGAAGTGCCGTGGTGGGCCGGGCGACCCTAATGCCCTTGAGATTCTACACATTCACGATAATAAACGACAGCGACAGTACCGGTTCGCATTCAGCTCTGAAATCGTCCGCTCTTTGACGACGTCCCAATCTCGTAGACAGGAGTGCGATCATGGCGACGATTAGAGTAAACGTCTTGAAAGACCAAAATGCGGCAAGGTCATTGGGACTGCACATCAGCCGAAAGACGAAGATGCTGGTGCGGCACCGGCGGCCCACCGTGTGGGCCAGGGCAATCAATAGAGACGATCGACTTTGCCAAGTGAGGTGGCAACGGTCGGAAACGCTGAAGAGTTGCAATCGTCAGGTCAGCGAGGCGCTCCGTCGGCGGTAGCCCATAGTCGTTCGGCACGTGGCGGCTGTCAGTAGAGCGTACTTGGTGTGCATTGCCAATCCTCCTTGTTAGATGCCAATAGGAGCAGCGTCCGTCCGACGCCGTTCGGCCTTGCAGGGCCCCTAGCGTCTGCGGGGGCCGTCTAGGGGGCCTTTGGCGCGTGGTGACGCACGCGCCCTCCTCCTATATGCGGATCATCTCACTTCTGCCAGCGTTACGATATAACGTCGTGCATTGTCATCGCGCGTATGCCTCCAGGTAAGAGCGGGCCTTCCTATGTATGCGCCTCTGGCTCTTGCGTTTATCAATGCCTCACTCGTGGTCTATATCGAGCCGCTCGTATCCCTTGGCTAGCGCGTGCAAGAGGCTCTGGGCCCATTGGGGCAGCGTTGTGATATGCTCGACTACCTGCCGCGCGTGCAGCACGTCCTCTTATTATCGGCCGCCGTTTCAGAACACCGCATCGTCCCCATAGTCCCCGGCGCTCGCGGGTCCTGAAGATGTCCAGCGCACAACGCCGGGCGATGGTGGACAGCCACGCGCTGCTCCTTTGGTGAGCCGGTGAACTGCTCGCGGTACCTAGGGCCCCCTGCACGGCCCCACCACGTCGTCAATATCCGATGGCTGTAGGCGCTTGCCGCGCGCAATGGCCCTCAGTTCGCCTAGGAAAGACGCTCAGTGCGGTAGTGCGGTTTCGCTGAAGCAATGCATTAGGGACAAGCCTCCCGATTGCAGCACAGATGCCAATGAGCAGCACGACCCACAGGGCCAGCCCTTGCCCATGAGACAGTATGTCGTCAGCGTGATCACCAAGAGCCATATGGCAACCATTACGACAAATGAGGACAGCCAGAGGAACATTGCGACCTCTTCCAAGATGTAGCGCAGCATAATCACCAATCCTCCTCGGACACGCGTTCGACACGCGCCGCTCAACGTCCGCGTCCTCTTGCAGATCATGCGTCACAGGCTCCAGCGTGCGCGTGACGTACGAATAGTTGACCGGGTCATCACTAGGCACCGCGCGGTAGTCCTGCACGGCGTACCAGCGCATCGCGAGGTCGTGTATGCGTTGTGCATTGCCTTCTGCTCTGTGGCGAAGCGGCAGCGCGTTGCCGTACCATTTTCCAGCAAGGTCCGTGCGTACCTCGGGCTTCCAAGACTGTGACATGCGTTCGGCTCCTTGTGGGGTTCGGTTGTTCGTTCGAACGTAATGGCGACCGCGGGGTTACGTGCGGCCTTTAAGCAGCGCGTGGATGGCCTTGCTTCCTTGGCACCTATGCGCCGCCGCCCCGCGCGATTGGACGCCTCTATGGCCTTCTCAACGGCATCTGCGCTGTATCGCGGGCCCTGCTCTTTCATTACAGATACCAAGAGCGCAATTCATCGCGCAGTAGTCCCTCGGTTAGCGGAAACAACTCTGCCGCCGTTTGGCTTCCAATAGGTCGCTCGTATTTCGTGATTGCTCGCATGTCTTGCGCCCTCAGGCACGGCACCATTGACAATTCATTGGGCCCTGTAGGAGGGCCCTAGGTTTCGCGCTGTTAGTAAGACGCAACGGCCCCGCGTTGCCGCCCGATAAGCTGAGGCCTCCGCTTCCGCAGGCGTCATTGCCCGCGCTTACGCCTGCGCTATAGGACGCGTTGTCAACGCGGCCGCGATATGAATGCCGACTTGCGCAAACGGATACCGCTTGCGCCATTGCGCCGTCAATCAATGCTTTGCGCGATACCGTCAACGCGTTGCTCGTTGCACCGATAGGCTCAACAGGCGTTAGCTCCTTTTGAGATTGTTCAAGCCAATGCGTTGCGCGCAAACCGGCGACAAACGACGCGGACACAATGCGCGGGCTGATATTCCGACAGCGGCGTTTCGCTTTTGATGGCTCTTTAGCTCGCGCAGAACAAATCGCGTGAGCGTGTCTAACAGCCATTGCGCGAATGCTACGTCACTCTCGAGACCACAGAACGCGAATTTATATCCGGCGTATCTGCTGCCTTTCCATCCTTTGCAACGCGTGAACTTGCCTACCGCAAAGGCGAGGTATTGTTTGGATCTTGTACGGGTCGTCGTTCCTAATAGAATATCGCGCTTTCATGCTCAACGGTATTGCCTAGCTCAGTTTCAATGTCATAAGCGGCCATCAATTCCGCGCTTTGGCCAGCGCGGCCATTGCTTCCTCCCTCGGTGCAGCCATTGTCGATTGTCTTTGCGAGAATAAGCGCGGACATCGTTCCAGCATGCTGACGTGCGTTTGTCATGGTTCATAGCTCCTCGGTTGGAGATATGGCAGATAATTAGGCACGCGCAATGGCGCTCGCTGTTTTCTTGCTGGCACCATGAGCCGGAAAGCCCACGATTACATTGCGCTTAACGCGCTGGCAATAATTGGCAATTGATGCAAGCGACGTCGTCCTTATAGGTCGCAGGGCAAACGGCGACCTGTGTCCCTCAGGCGTCGCAAGGTCCTCCGAGACACGCGCGCGGTAGGCGTCAAGGTCCTCCGTCCATCCTTCCTTATTGATTGACGTTCCAACTCAGCGGGCAGAACGACGACGACGGTCCGATATTGGCCGCGCCCACTCCGTCGGCCTCGAGAGATTATCGGTTGATAGATTGATGGTGGAAACCGTGTTCGCATTAGCGGCGCGAATAGCTTTCATGTTGTCAAACGTGAGCGGCTTATATAGTGAAACTACGTTTGCCGCTATTGGCCATCACAAGATCATTTAGCGCGACCAGGCGTCGATTGCATCATTAAAGAGCGCCGGGAAGGTCGCCCGCTTGATTGTGTCGCCAAATGGTATCAGCGGGCAACGCCGCGACCTTGTCGCAAACTCAGACCACGTGCAAGCGTGTGCCGTGCCACGCGGCAACGCGTAGATAAGCCCCCGGAGAAGCGCGCTCGACAATGCGCGCGCCACAGATGCCCAATGGCCCAAATCTTTTCTTGGCGTAGCAACCCTTAGACTTGAGCGGGCACGTAACAGAGCAAGTGTTGTCTGATGTGGTGCTAACGGGCATTGCGCCCACCTTGGCATTGCTAGACTTGGGCGAATTGAACGGCGTATGACATTGTGTTGCCTATTGCTTATCGGTTGATATATGGCGTCTATTTGGTCAAATGGATTAGCGCGGTTAGTCAATCCAAACGAGCTTCCAGAGCTTTTGGATCAGGCATGAAAGCGACCATTTGCGCGCTAATGATTTGGCATAACGAAACGCGGCCTGTGCGTCGCGGCATCCAAACACATCGCGGCGTTGTCCGCTTGTTGTGCGGAATGATCAGGCCTTTGCACGTCGTAGGAATAACCATCGGTGCTTATGGATAGCTATGACCGCTTGGAAGCACGCGATATGAGCGACAATCGTTTTCATGTGATCAGGCCTTTCCATTATATGCTTCAATTCACCTTGCGAATAAGAACGATGATTTGGGCTCGGGTCATTTGTTCCTATCTCCTTGTGTGTCAACCAGCCGCCTTCGGGCGGGTTTTCATCAAGCGCAGGAAATTAGCCGCCACAACGCAATGCATTTGTGGCCCATGTTGGCGCATGGCTGGCATGCGGAAACCGCATATCTGGTCGAGGCCATTAGAGGCCGTAGAGAGCCATACGAGCTGGTGTAGCGGCACCCAGTAGCCCTTGGCGCTCAAAACGAATCAGCGGGCTTCTAATGGCTTCCTAGGCCTATTGGGGCCAGCGCCTCCGATAAGCGCCACAAATCCCGCCTGCGCAATGACGTTTCACGCCTTGTTTCACACAACCGGAGCACAACTGGCCGCAGGGCATATCGGCCCATATCGGCCATCTAGTCCCTGAGTCGCTCGCTTCAATCAATTTGCAAGGACATGAATCTTGTGATTCGCTTCAGCCGCATGGCATGCGGCGGAGGCAATGATGGCTGCGAAGGAGATTTCGGTAAAGAAGTATGTTGTGCGGCTTAGCGTTGAGGAACGGGAGCAACTTGAAGCGGTGATACGAAAGGGCAAGAGCGCGGCCCAGCGGCTGCTGAAGGCGCGGATATTGTTGAAGGCCGATGTGTCGGAAGCCGGTGAAGGCTGGAGTGACAACCGGATTATCAAGGCGCTGGAGACCAGTGCATCCATGGTTTACCGGGTCCGGAAGCAACTGGTGGAAGAAGGCTTCGAGGCTGTGTTGAGCCGCAAGCAACGGGCGACACCGGCGGTTGCACGGATTTTTGACGGCGAGAAAGAAGCCAAACTGATTGCGCTGGCTTGTTCCAAACCTCCCAAGGGACGCGCGCGCTGGACCTTGCGGCTGTTGGAGAAAAAGGTCGTCGAACTGCAAATTGTCGATCGCGCCAGCGACTCGACGATTGGGCGGGCACTAAAAAACATTCTCCAGCCCCATCGCCGGCAGTGCTGGGTCATCCCGCCGAAGGCCAATAGTGCGTTCGTAGCCGCCATGGAAGACGTGCTGGCCGTCTACACGCGGCCACGCGATCCCGATTACCCGCTGGTGTGCCTGGACGAGACCTCCAAGCAGTTCCTTGCCGAGACGCGCCTGCCGATCCCGATGAAGCGGGGACGCCCGGCCCGCTGCGATTACGAGTACGAGCGCAACGGCACCGCCAACATCTTCATGATGTTTGCACCGCTCGAAGGCTGGCGCCACGTCAAGGTCACCGATCGCCATACCGCCGTGGACTACGCTCACGTCTTGAAAGAATTGGCCGATCGCCACTTCGCCAACGCCAAGACCATCGTTCTGGTCCAGGACAATCTCAACATCCACAGCAAGGCGTCACTCTACGAAGCTTTTCCGGCCGTCGAAGCCAGGCGGCTGGTGGAACGTTTCGAATGGCACTACACGCCAAAGCACGGCAGTTGGCTCGATCTGGCGGAGTCCGAAATCGGCGTCCTGACGTCCCAGTGCCTCGACCGTCGGATTGCCGATAAACAGACCCTCGTCGAGGAAATCGCCGCATGGGAGCACGACCGCAATGCCAACCACGCCAAGGCCAGTTGGCACTTCTCAACCCCCAATGCCCGTATCAAACTCAAGCACCTCTACCCTGCAATCTGAATTAACGGCGACGAAGCCTAGCCTAGGCCATAGGATGTCGTATCCTGGCAGGCTAATGATATCAATGGCTTTGCATGTCGCGTGGGATTGATGTATCGGCGCGAATGGGTCCCCTCTTTCTCAGTGGGGACCCTTTTGGATTTTGGCCCAATTTGACTTCGAGTTCCCGCTTCGCGCCGCTGTCGTTGCCGGGGTTACAACTGGTGGGCGTCAGGCGGGAAATCCGGGGCCCCACATTGAGCCTCATAGCCCCTTACTGACTACTTTATACCTCCTGCTCTCTGGCATACGAACTCGCGGGCCTCCAAGTTCCATCCGCGTATTTAGGGGCGAAGTTACTGCTCGAGAACGTATTCCTTGCGTCTCGACCACTCGGGTCGCCAGATACAAAAACCCGCCCAAATACGCGAAAAGCCACGCCAGGCAGACCGCAGGCCGGGGGTCTCCCGGAACATGCCCTGGAGGATGCTGGCAACCCCGTCCGGACGGCATCGCGTGCGGAACCAGCGCCTGCGAGGTAGATAGGCAATCGTGAACTGCTTCAGGTAGCCCGGCAGCGCAGCGACCACCTGCTCCCAGCCGAACGGCGAACATCAGCCCGATCACCAGCGGCCGCTTGAAGAAGGCGCCGACGAAGGCGAACACGCCGCCGTAGACCGCCAGGCCCAGCCGCCAGCAGGCCCAGGTCGATCAGCAGCTTGCCGAACGTGGCCGGGCAGCTGCGAGAACGGGACCAGCAGGAAGTAGACGATCATCACCGACGGCAGCACGACGAGGAGCGTGCACGCCAGGTAGGCCAGGAACTTGCCGACCAGCACCGCGCCGCGCGGGATCGGCCGCGTGAACAGATAGGTGATGGTCTTGTCCTCGACTTCGTCCGCCATCAGCGCGGTGCCGTAGAACACGCCGAGCACCGGCACGATGAAGCGCAGGAAGAGCACCCAGATCATGACGCCGAAGATGCCGAAGCCCGCCACGCGCTGGCCGTTGACGCGCAGCGCCGACATGCCGAAGCATCTCGATCGACCTTGACGATCAGCGCGAGCAGCACCGGCCCGCCGACGATCAAGCGCCATGAAGATGGTGCGGCGCGACCACAGCATCTCGCCCGAGCGAGAGATCGAACACCCGGCGCGACGTCGAAGAACGACATGCGACGGAAGGCGGACAGCGGTCGTGGCGTCGCCGGTCATTGTTTCACCAGGTACGCGAAGACGGCCTGCAGGTTGTCGTCAGGCGACGTGCACTTCGTCGATCGTGCCGGCCTCGCCGCTGGCGGCCAGCTCGGTCAGCCGCGCGTAGAAGCTGTCGGGCCGCGCCGTCTCGACGACCACGGCGTCCGTGCTCGAACTTCAGGCTGCAGCACATCGTCTTCGGCGAGGAACTGGCGCGCCAGCGCGCGCGGATCGGCGCCGCGCACGTAGACGGTGTGCGGGTGCGTGTCGATCAGATCGCGGATCTGGTGGACGTTGCCTTCGGCGAGGATGCGGCCGTTGTTGATCAGGAGGATGTTCGAGGTCATCGACTCGATCTCGTGCAGGATGTGGCTCGAGACGATGATGTGCTTGCCGGCGCGCGCCCAGTCCCTGATCAGGCGGATGGTCTTGCGGCCGCATGATCGGATCCATGCCGGTCAGCGGCTCGTCGAGGATCAGCAGCTCCGGATCGTGCACGAGCGCCTGCGCCAGCTTGACGCGCTGCCGCATGCCCTTGCTGTAGGCGCCGATCTTCTTGTTCGGCCGCCTCCATCAGGTCCACTGCGATCGATGCGCGCGCTTCGCGGCGGCGTCGGCCTCGCTGTCGTTGCAGGCCGTTGAGCCGCACCAGCGCGCGTGACCCATTCGAGGCCGGTCATGCGGTCGTAGAAGGCGTCCTGCTCCGGGCAGAAGCCGATGCGCGCAAACACAGCTGCGGGTTGCCCCAGATCGGCTCGCCCAGCACGCGAATCGTGCCCTGGCTCGGCTTCAGCTGACCGGTCATCAGCTTCATGAACGTCGACTTGCCGGCGCCGTTCGGTCCGAGCAGCCCGGTGATGCCGGGCGGAATCGACACGGTGACGTTGTTGAGGCCGCTGACCTGGCCGTACCACTTCGACACGCCGTCGGCGTGCACGAGCGGATTTCCGGTTGCCCGGCTCCCGGGCTGCCGCGGTTCCCGGTCCGGCTCGCGGCGCATCATGTGACGATCTCCACGCCGCGGACGCGGCGCATCGAGGATGCACGATCGAACCGGCGATCAGCACGATCACGGCGAGGGCCGGCGAGGGCCGGCGACAGCTGATAGCGTGGCTGCAAGCCGGAAGATCACGTCGCCCAGCTGCTGCGAGCGCCGCCGTCGGCGCCAGCCACGCGAACGTGCGCTGGTGCCGGTAATGCCGCGCAGCGCGTTGAAGAGCGCCAGCGTGAAGAAGAACAGGCCCGGCATACATCACCGCCACGAAGCGGCTGCTCTTCGACATCGACGACAGCGCCAGCATCGTCGTCGACGCCAGCAGCACCTGCGCGAGCCGAGTACAGCGTGATGGCCGGCACCAGATAGATGTTGTTGCGAACGAAGGTCGAGGTTGCCCGCCAAGATCGCCTGCGTGAGCAGCAGCATCATGGCCGGCAGGAACGTGACACGCCGTCAGAAAGATGAAGAGGATCGCCAGCTTGCCGGCGATGTATTCGGCGCTCGTCATCGGCTTGGACAAATACAGCTGCATGGCGTTGGCGCGGCGATCGTTGGCGATCAGGCCGGCGCCGACGTAGATGGTGACGAAGAAGACGAACAGCCCCTGCTGGTCGAGGAACTCGCGGAAGGTCTCGCCCTTTGGCGCGAGGAACGACGCCTGCGCAAACGTTGCCGAGACGTAGATCTGCACGGCGCGGACCACGAACGGCGCCCACGCCCACAGCATCATGCCGATGAAGACGCGCTTGGTGATCACCGACATCACGCCGGCGCGGGTCATCACCTGCCAGGAGCGGCCGATCGCCGATCGCGTGCCGAGGTAGCGTCGATAGCCCTGATCATGAATAGGCATCTGGCTGACCCTCACCCACCGCTCGCGCGAAGACGTCTTCGAGCGACGGAATGCTCGGCCGCAGATGCCGCACCTGGACGCGCTCGCGCGCCGCCAGCGCGAACAGGCACCTTGGTGCTGTCATCCGTCGCGCCCGGGGACGAAGACGCGCATCACGTCTTCATCGGTGTCGCTTGACCTCGTAGCCGGCGGCCTTGCAGCGTCGTCGATGAACGCCGCCTGATCGCCCTTGATGCGCAGTTCGTAGACGCGGCCGGCGAGCCCTTCAGCGCCTCGATCGGCCCGTGCGTCGCGACGGTGCCCTTGTCCATCACCACGACGTGATCGCAGGTGTATTCGACGTCGGGCAGCAGGTGCGACGACAGGATCAGGTTGACGTTCTTGTTGTGGCGCCAGGTCGTGGATCAGCTCGAGCATCTCGTCGCGGCCCTTCGGGATCCATGCCGTTGGTCGGCTCGTCGAGAAACAGCAGATCGGGATCGTGCACGAGCGCCTGCGCGAGCTTGATGCGCTGCTTCATGCCGGTCGAGTAGGTCTCGATGTTGCGATAGCGCGCCTCGCCGAGGCCGACGTAGTAGAGCACCTCGTGCGCGCGCTGCATCGCGTCGGCGGCCGGCAGGCCCGACGAGCTGGCCGCAATACGCGACGAACGACACCGCGTTCATGCCGGGAATGTGCGCGTCGCTTTCCGGCATGTAGCCGATGCGCTCGCGAATCTCGAGCGGCGATTCGCGCGACGTCGAGGCCGAGCACCTTCATCGCAGCCCTTCTCGGGCACGAGGAAGCCGAGCAGCGACTTTGAGCAGCGTGCTCTTGCCGGCGCCGTTCGGGCCGAGCAGGCCGACCGCGCCCGGCGGGAACGATCGCCGTGACGTCGTTCAGCGCGAGGTTCTTGCCGAAGCGGACGCTCAGGTGTTCGGCCTTGACCACCGGGCCGTGTAAACCGGTCGGCGGGCGGAGCCTGGTCCCGAACGGCGGGATTCGGGGAAATGTCGGGCATCGGGAGCGGCTGAGGAGTGTATACGCGGCAATGCGTTACAGCGTTCCCCGCAAACCAAGCGAATCGGCCTGCAACCGCATGAAATTAATCACGTTAGTGACGTGTTCCTCGAGCGGCAGGCCCATCAGCTCGGCGCCGCGCATCAGGTGATCGCGCGGCACCTGGCGGGCAAAGGCCTTGTCTTTCATGCGCTTGATCACGGACTTGGCCTCGAGATCGAGCACGCTCTTGCTCGGACGCACGAGCGAGGCCGCGGTCACGAAACCCGGCCAGCTCGTCGCACGCCACCAGCGTCTTTTCGACCGGCGATTCCGGCTGGATGCCGGTGATCTCGGCGGCGTGCGAGAGGATCGCGCGCATCACCCACTCCGGATAGCCGAGCGACGCGCAGGTGCTCGCAGCCCTTGTTCGGATGATCGCCGAGCGTCGGATAGCGCTCGTAGTCGAAATCGTGCAGCAGCGCCACGACGGCCCACTCTTCCTCGTTGGCGCCCTGCTGGCGCGGCGTAGCCGCGCACGGCGGCTTCGACCGCCAGCGCGTGCTTGCGCAGGCTTTCGCTCTGCGTCCATTCGGTCAGACAGCTGCCAGGCGGCGTCGCGGGAAATGATCTGACGGTCATGCACTGGAGTTCCGAAGATAATACTCAAGCCTCGCCGCTAGTGATCGACCGCTTGCGGCGTGCGCGTTGACGCCGTAGTCATCGATCTCGTCGGCGGTGACCCAGGCGACACCGTCGGCATCCGATCCCGGCACCGGCGTCGCCGCCGTTGGCCCAGCACACGAAATCGACGATCACGAAGTGATAGCGGATGCTTGCCGTCGATCGTCGCGGTGCACGCGATCGAAGGTTTCGATGATCGGGCCGACGTCGACGTCGAGGCTGGTCTCTTCCTTGATCTCACGCCGCGACCGCATCCTGCAAGCGACTCGCCGAGTTCGAGCAGGTCCGCCGGGCAGCGACCACTCGCCTTTGCGCGGCTCGTGGCGCGCGCTTGATGATCAAGCGCGCTTGCCGTCCGCGCACGACGACGGCGCCGACGCCAACCACCGGATGCGCAGGGTATTCTCTGGCCTATGAAGTCGCACACAGAATATCTGACCTTCAACGATTCCGTCGCGCGTGGGTTTCGAGAACATCACGCCGCAAGTGGATGCCGCCGTGCGCAAGAGCGGCGTCACGGAAGGGCCTCGTCCTCGTCAACGCGATGCACATCACCGCCTCGGTCTTCATCAACGACGACGAGAGCGGGCTGCACAAGGACTACGCGAAGTGGCTCGAGACACTGGCGCCGTTCGACGCCGTCACCGGCGCGCTACGCGCACAACCGCACCGGCGAAGACAACGCCGACGCGCACATGAAGCGCCAGATCATGGGCCGCGAAGTCGTCGTCGCGATCACCAAAGGCACAACTCGACTTCGGGCCGTGGGAGCAGATCTTCTACGGCGAGTTCGACGGCAAGCGAAACAAGCGAGGTATTGATTAAAGTCATCGGCGATTGACGTACGCAGCCACGGAGGCACGGAGACGCGGAGACAACTTTTCAATACGCAAAGCTGCTTAAGCAGCACTGGCGTTTAGAAAGAGCTTCTCCCGTGCCTCCGTGTCTCCGTGGCTATCGTCCGATCACAGCGGCAGCGAGGCTGCGCGCGTTCAGGTCCAGCGCAGCCGCTAGCATGGCCAGCCGCCAACTTACGCAGACCAGCGGCGGCGATCATCGCGGCGTTGTCGGTCGAGAGCGACAGCCGCGGAATGTAGACCGGGATCTCGCTGCGCTCCGCTTTCGCGAGCGCGTCCGATCGCAGGCGCAGAGCTGGCCGACACGCCGCCGGCGATGCCGATCGATTTCGCGCCGTGCCAGCGCGCCGCCGCGAACGCGCGATCGATCAGCGTGTCGACGACGCGCGCTGAAAGCTCGCGGCGAGGTCGACGATCTCCTGGTGCGGCAGTTGGTCGACGCCCAATTCCGCCTGCCGTTGCCGCACGTGGCGCAGCACGGCGGTCTTGAGGCCCGCTGAAGCTGAAGTCGAAGCGCCCGTCGCGCTCGGGCGCGTTGCGGTCCGGGTTGGTCGAAGCGCGTGCCCGGCCAGCGAATCGCGGTCGTCGTTCCCTTCCTTCGCACAGGCGATCGATGATCGGGCCCGCCCGGATAACCGAGCGACAGCAGCTTGGCGACCTTGTCGTAGGCCTCGCCGGCGGCATCGTCGCGCGTGCGGCCGAGCAGCTGATACTCGCCTGGCCGTTCGACCAGGTAGAGGCTGGTGTGTCCGCCGGACACGACCAGCACAATCGCCGGCAGCGCGATCGGCGCCGTGCTCGAGCCAGATCGACTCGATGATGGCCGGCGAGGTGATTGACCGCGACGAGCGGCTTGTCGAGCGGCCCATGCCGCCGCCTTCGCGAACGACACGCCGACCAGCAGCGATCCGACCAGGCCCGGGCCCTGCGTGACGGCGAGCGCGTCGACGTCCGGCCAGCCCGCGCCGCCGTCGGCGAGCGCGCGCTCGACGACGCCGCAGATGTCGCGCACGTGCTGGCGCGACGCCAGCTCCGGCACCACGCCGCCCCACTCGGCGATGGATGTCCGCCTGCGACGCGACGATGTTCGATCGAAGGTGCCAGCGCGCCGCTCGCGATCTTCGACGAGCGCGGCGCGCCGTCTCGTCGCAGGAGGTTTCAATCCCGAGAACGAGCACTCGGATCATTGCGAGCGCATTCTGTCGAACGGAGCGCGATAGACACCGCGCTCGGTGATGATCGCCGTGATGTAGCTTGCGCGGGGTCACGTCGAAGGACGGGTTGCAGCACGTGCGCGCCGTCGGGCGCGAGCTGGATGCTGCCGACGTGCGTGACCTCGCGCGACGTCCGCTCCTCGATCGGGATCGCGTCGCCGTCCGGCGTCGACAGATCGATCGTCGACCACGGCGCCGCCACGTAGAACGGGATGCCGTGCTCCTGCGCGAGCACCGCCACGCGTGTAGGTGCCGATCTTGTTGGCCGTGTCGCCGTTGGCGGCGATGCGATCGGCGCCGACGACCACGAGATCGATCTCGCCCGGCCTGCATGATCGCGCCGGCCATGTTGTCGGTGATGACGGTCGTGTCGATGCCGTCCTTGCATCAGCTCCCAGGCGGTGAGCCGCGCGCCCTGCAGGAACGGGCGCGTCTCGTCGGCGAGCACGCGACCTTCTGCCCGGCTTCGACCGCGGCCGCGAATCACGCCGAGCGCCGTGCCGTAGCCGGCGGTGGCCAGCGCGCCGGCGTTGCAGTGCGTGAGGATCGCGCGCCTCGTCGGGCACGAGCGCCGCGCCGTGCGCGCCGATCGCCGCGGCAGCTCGCGACGTCCTCGTCGTGAATGCGATCGGCTTCGCCGTCGCAGCCGCGCCTTGATCTGGTCGACCGACTCGCCGGCTAGCGCGCCTTCGGCAGAACGCCCGCTTCATCCGCTCGATCGCCCAGAACAGGTTGACCGCGGTCGGCCGGCGTCGCCGCCAGCAGCTCGCAGATCTTGCTGGAACTCGGCGGTGAACTGCTTGGTGCCGGTGGCCGTGCTGCGTCGCGCACCCGAGCGCCAGGCCCATCGCCGCGCACGACGCCGATCGCCGGCGCGCCGCGAATCACCATGGTCTTGATCGCTTTGCGCGACGTCGTTGACGCGTCTTGCAGGTGACGTAGATTTCGTCGACGCCGGCAGCTTGCGCTGGTCGACCATGACGATGTCGTCGCTCCTGCCACGCAATGGTCGGCAGCATGTCGATGTTAGTTTCATTCGATGTACAAGCGACTTGCGTCAGAGAAACTGGCGTCGACGGAGCAGCGGCAGATCCTTCATCTGCAGCGTCGAGCGTCACCTCGGTCGCAGGTTCGCGATGATCGACCGTCGATGTCGCCGCAGAACTCCCAGATGATCTGGCGGCAGGCGCCGCACGGCGGCGTCGGCGACGGGTGTCGGCCGACGACCGCGATGCGCGTGAAGGCGCGCTTGCCCTCCGACAGCGCCTTGAAGATCGCCACGCGCTCGGCGCAGATCGTCAGGCCGTAGGTGGCGTTCTCGATGTTGCAGCCGGTGATGATCTCGCCGGTCGTCGGTCTCGAGCGCCGCGCCGACCTTGAAATGCGAGAAGTCCGCGACCGCGTGCTGCCGCGCGGCGCCGCCGCGCCGCGCTGCGACGCAGCGTCGCATCAGAGCCGGCCAATGATCCCTCCGAGCAGCGCGATGAACTGCCCCTTCACCTGCTGCGCGGTCTCCATCACTTCCGAGTGATGCAGCGGCTCCGGGAACACGCCGGCCGCGGCAGTTGGTGATGCAGCGAGATGCCGAGCACCTCGATCCCCATGTGGCGCGCGGCGATCGCTTCGGGCGCCGTCGACATGCCGACCGCGTCGGCGCCGAGCGTCCGGAACGCGCGAATCTCCGCCGGCGTTTCGTAGCTCGGTCCGAGCACCGCGACGTAGACGCCGTGCTGAATCGTCAACGCCCAGCGCCGTCGCCGCCTCGTCGGCGATCGCGCGCAGCCGCGGCGAGTAGACGTTGGTCATGTCCGGAAACCGCAGGCCGAACCGCTCGTCGTTCGGGCCGACCAGCGGATTGTTGCCCATCAAGTTGATGTGATCGTCGATCACCATCAGCGCGCCGCGCGAACAGTTCGGCGAGATGCCGCCGGCGGCGTTGGTCAGGATGCACGCGCGGCACGCCGAGCCGGCCCATCGCGCGCATCGCGAAGGTCACCGGTCTGCATGTCGTGGCCTTCGTAGTGATGGACGCGGCCCGACAGCGCGAGCACGCGCGTGCCGCTGACGCGTGCCGCGGACGAGCTTGCCGGCGTGACCGATGACGCGCGACGCCGGCCAGTGCGGGATGTCGCCGTAGGGAATCGTGAACGCGCCGCCGAGCGTGATCCGCGAAATCGCCGAGGCCCGAGCCGAGCACGACGCGCGACGTCCGCGTCGCCGCACTCGCGCTCGCGCAGCCACTCGGCTGCTTCAGCAGCCTGTTCGAATGCACTCACAGCAGGAAGCCTACGATGATCGCGGTCACGAAATTCGCGAGCGTGCCGGCCAGCATCGCCCGCAGGCCCGAGCCGCGCCAGGTCGCTGCGCCGCGTCGGCGCCAGCGCGCCGATGCCGCCGATCTGCATGCCGATCGACGCGAAGTTCGCGAAGCCGCACAGCGCGAACGTCGCGATCGTGAACGACCGCGGATCGAGCGACTCCTTCAGCGCGCCGAGCTGCGCGAACGCGATGAACTCGTTCAGCACCATGCGCGTGCCGAGCAGGTTGCCGACCGTCGGCGCATCCTTCCACGGCACGCCGAGGCTCCACGCCACCGGCGCGAACACCCAGCCGAAGATCATCTGCATCGAGCCAGGCCGACTGCTGCCCGAGGATGCGCGTTGACCAGCGCAGATGAGCGCGACAAACGAGATCAGCATCGCGCCGACGTTCATGCGCCAGGTGCAGGCCCTCGCCGGTGCCGCGGCCGGCGGCGTCGATGACGTTGACGTCGGTCTTGCTCGATCTCGAGCTTGACCGATGCCCATGCGTCTCCGGCGTTTCGGTCTCGGGCACGAACATCTTCGCCATCATCAGCGTGCCGGGCGCCGTCATGATCACCGCCGTCAGCAGGTGCTTGGCCTCGATGCCGAAGGCGATGTAGCGCCGCCATGATGCCGCCGGAGATGTGCGCCATGCCGGACGTCATCACCGTCATCAGCTCCGACTGCGTCATGCGCGGCAGGAACGGGCGGATCGTCAGCGGCGCCTCGGTCTGCCCCATGAAGATGCTGGCGGCGACGTTCAGCGACTCGGCGCCGCTCGCGCCCATCACCTTGTTCATCACGCACGGCGAACAGCCGGACGATCGATCTGCATCACGCCGAAGTAGTAGAGGATCGCGAACAGCGCCGCGATGAAGATGATCGTCGGCAGGATCTGGAACGCGAAGATCACCGCGTAGTGCCCGCCCTCAGGCGCCAAGCGCGCTGTTCATCACGCTTCGACCAGATCCGCGACGTCGCCGAGCGGGCCGAACACGAACGCGCGATCCTTCGACCGAGAACGCCAGCAGCTGCTGGATCTTGGTCGCCGAGCCACGCAAAGGCCGTCGATGCCCGACGTCGGTCTTGACGACGATCAGCGCGAACAGGACCTGCAGGCCCAGGCCCCAGCCGACCACCCGCAGGTTGATCGCGCGCCGGTTCGTCGACAGCGCGCTACGCGAGCCCGAGGATGCCGACGCAGCCCGACCAACGGTTGGAGCCGCGTCAATATGTCCACATGCAACCTCGTCTGCGTCAGAGCCGTCGACGAACATCTGCTCGCCGGTCGTCGTGCACCCACCCGATGACCAGCGGCGCGCCCGGCGGCGGCTGTGTCGCCGATGCACGGCCGCCTGCGTGGCCAGCGCCATCGCGCGCTTCAATCGCGATTCGTCGTTGTAGCGCAGTTCCATGATCGGCTCGCCGGCGGCGACCGGTTCGCCCGGCTTCTTGTGCAACAGGATGCCGGCCGAGAGATCGACCGGATCACCCTTCTTGTCGCGGCCGGCGCCAAGCGCCACCGCGGTCCGGCCGACCAGCAGCGCGTCGAGCGACTGACACGTAGCCGCCGCTGTCGTCGCGGTCACGATGGTGCGTGCGCGCCGTTCGGCAGCCGGCCGGTATCGTCGACGACGCCGGCATCGCCGCCCTGCCACGTGATCATCTGCCGCAGTTTGTCGCGCGCGGCGCCGGACGCGCAGCGCGTCGCGGACCTTCTGTCTCGGCGTCCGCTTCGCTCGCGGCCTTGCCGCCAAGCAGCACCATGCGCGACGCCGAGCGTGACGATGAGCGCCGTCAGATCCGCCGGACCCGCGGCCGCTCAGCACGTCGATGCACTCGGCGATCTCGACCGAGTTGCCGACGGCGCGGCCGAGCGGCGTATCCATGCGCGTGATGAACGCCTCGGTGCGCAGACGCCCGCCGCGGTGCCGATCGACACCAGCGCCCGCGCCAGCGCGCGCGCATCGGCCGGTCGTTCTGCATGAACGCGCCGCGCGCCGCACTTCGACGTCGAGCACGAGCGCGGTGCTGCCTTCCGCGAGCTTCTTGCTCATCACCGACGCGGCGATCAGCGGCAGGCTTTCGATGGTGGCGGTGACGTCGCGAAGCGGCGTAGAGCTTCTTGTCGGCCGGCGCGATGTTCTCGGTCTGGCTGATCAGGCAGCAGCCCACCTCGCCGAGGATCTGCTTGTATTCATCGAGCGACAACGCGATGCGGAAGCCCGGGAATGCTCTCGAGCTTGTCGAGCGTGCCGCCGGTGTGGCCGAGGCCGCGTCCCGACATCTTCGGCACGACCACGCCGCACGACGCCGCCAGCGGCGCGAGCACGATCGACACCTTGTCGCCGACGCCGCCGGTGCTGTGCTTGCCGACCTTGACGCCGGGAATGTGATCGAGGGTGACGCGATCGCCCGAGCGCGCCATGGCGTCGGTCAGCCAGCCGGTTTCCAGCCGCGTTCATGCCCTTGAGGCACGATCGCCATCGAGCAGCGCCGGCAGACTGGTAATCCTCCCAGGAGCCGTCGGTCACGCCGCGAACGAAGGATTCGATCGCCTCGCGCGACAGGGCTTCGCCGTCGCGCTTGGCGCGAATGATGTCCACCGCTCGCATGGGCGGTCGGCAGTATATCGTAGGACTTCTCATGACTGCAGCGGGCGGCATCGGCCGCTGACGCGACCCGACTGGCGCGTCGGCCTGCGCGCGCGCTGACGCTGGGCATGCGCAGCTGGGGCTTCTATCCGCCCGAACATCCCGCGGTCGCGATGGCGATCGAGCGCTGTCATTGCCGCGGCGACCGAGTCGTCGGCCGGCGGCATGATGCAGCTCGCGGTCACGCCGCACGCGCTGCTGTTCGACGGCCTGCCGCTCGTAGTTCCACCGACCTCGCGGCCGTCGGAATGCGCCGAGCTGCTTCACGATCGCGACATCCTGCAGCTCACCTTCGTCGCGCCTCCGCGGATGCCGTCGTGCGATCGCGCTGCTGACCGTGCTGACGCTCGATCGCGAAACGCGCCGCGCGCGCGGCGGGCCGGCCGCGATCTGGGCCGGCCGAAGATCAGGCCGGCGATCCTCGTCGAGCAGATCGACTACCAGGAAATTCCTCGAGCGCGAAATCGACGACGGCCCGGCCGCGCCGCGACGCGACGTGGCAGGCGATCGTGCGCTCGATCATCATGGGCCAGTCGACGCTTCAGCGCCGCCGAGCAGCAGCGCCTGCTCGACATCTCGCGCGACGTCGGCGCGATCGGCGAGCTCGGCAAAGACGCGGCAGAGCCGTTCCGCATGCCCGGACGGCTCGCCGATGCTGACGACGCAGGCGGCCACGGTCCTCGCCGTCTATCGCCGCATCGCCAGGACGGTGACGGCGCTCGAGCCCGAGCGCGTCAAGGACGTGTCGATTCGCTGGCGCTCGCCGCCGGCAACCTCGAGCCTGTCGACCGCGATCGAGCTGCTGCTGCAGGTGGAGGAGCATCACCACACGGAAGGCATTCCGATCGCCGCCGCGCTCAACGCAGTCGTTCGACGATCAGCAGGTCGCGCTGCTGCTCGCGCGGGCGTTGTCGTCGCCGGGCCAGGCCACCGATCGCCTCGCGAAAGTGCTCGACACGCTCGCGCCCGATGACCAGCGCAAGAAGCGCATCCTCACGCTCGCCAAGAAGCTGATCAGCGAGCGCGACTTTGGCAGCAAGCGTCCGATCGACGACATCCGCATGTCGCCTCGACGAGCTGCTGCTGCGATGCATGACGAGACCTCCTATGTGTCGAAGGACTACCGCGCGTCGATCGACCAGGCCGGGTCGCGCGCCGCCGACCTCGCCGCACGCAGCCTGCCGCCCGAGATGGACGAATGGCTCGAGACGCTCGGCGGCGACAGCGTGCGCCGGCTGTCGGGGCAGCTGCTGATCGATCTGCTCCGCAACGAAACCGCGCCCGGCCGCATGACCGAGATTGCGCGCGACATGGGCGCGTTCGTCGAGGAACTGCTGCTCGCCGGCGCCTACGGCGAATGCGTGCCGGTGATCGAAGAGCTCGCCGCCGCAATCGCGCGCCAGCCCGCGATCGCGCCGGACGCGTGCCGCAAGGCGATCGACACCGCCGGCGGCTCCAGCGCGTTGAAGGAAGCGGCAGCGACGCTCGGTGACCAAACCGCCGAGGAGTTCGCGAGCTTCGAGAAACTGATTCGCGTCATCGGGATATCGACGCTGCCAACGCTGGTGTCGACGTATCACCGCGAGGGACGGCCCGGTGACGGAGCGCCTGACGGCGCTCGTCATCAAGCTTCCGGGCCGGCCGCGATCCCGGCGGTCGGCGCGGCGCTCGACGACAAGCCGTGGTTCGTGCAGCGCGAGCTCGCGAAGACGCTCGGCACGATCGGCACGAGCGCCGCCGTGCCGCCGCTGCAGGGACTGCTGCGGCGATCGGATCTGCGCGTGCTGCACGCCGCTGTCTCGTCGCTCACGACCATCGAGGATCCCGCGGCCGAGCGCGCGCGTTGCACACGGTGCTGAAAGCGTCGACGCGGCGACGCGCGCGCCGCCGTGATCAACGCGCTCGTCGGCCTCAACGATCGGCGCATCGTGCCGATGCTCGCGCGAGTGCTGCAGGACAGCGATCCGTTCGGCGCCGATCACCCGCTCATCCTCGAGACGCTCGCCGCGCTCTCGACGATACGTGACGAACGCGCGGTGCCGCAGATTGCGGCGCTGGCGCGCCGGAAACGCTGGCGGTCGTGGGGCAAGACCACCCACACACGACGCGCTTGCCTGCAGGCGCTCGGCAAGATCGGGACGGCCAAGGCGACCAGGCCATCGCCGACCTCGCGACGACCGGAGACTTCTTCCTGAAGCGTCTGGCGAAGGCGGCCGGGACGGCATGAGCGCGCCGTTCGAAGATCTGATTCGCCGCCTCGGCGCCACGGTCCGCGCGGCGGAGCTCTACGCGCCGACGCACCCGCTCGTGCAACGCACCGCCCAGGGTTGCAGGGCGTGCTGCTGCCGCTGCTCGAGGGCTCGCCCGCCGTCATCGTCGGCTTCCTCGAAGACGACCTGGTCGTGAACGACACGCGACTGGCACGGGGCTCGGCGATCATGGCCGGCCTGCTGCGCGACATGCGCGATCGCAAGGTCGAGAAGATCACGTTCGGCCGCGGCCTCGAAACGACCGACATTCGCGCGCCTTGATGGACGAGCTCGCCGATCGCACGGCGCGCGCCGCGGTCGGCGATCGACTCACCGCGCGCGGCATCCGCCGCATCGTGGTGTCGAAAGTGGCGGCGGAAGATACCGACGAGGAGGAAGTCGGCCTGGTCGCCGCCAAGCAGATGACTCGCAGGCCGTGACCAGCGCCGAAACGATCTGGGCGGCCACCAAGGCCGGCGACCAGCCGAATCCGTCCGAGGCGCGCGGGATCATCGACAGCCTGTCGCGGCTCGTCTACCAGGACCGCACGTCACTGCTCGCGCTGACGACGCTGAAGCGGCACGACAACTACACATTCACGCACATGGTGAACGTCGCCGCGCTGTCGATGGCGATGGCGCGCTCGCTCGATCTCGAAGGACCGATGCTGCGCGAGTTCGGGCTTCGCGGCGTTGATGCACGACATCGGCAAGGTCTACACGCCGCTCGAGATTCTCGACAAACCCGACAAGCTGACCGACGAAGAGTACAAGATCATGAAGCGGCACGTCGTCGACGGCGCGCACGTATTGCGGCGCACGCCGGAGACGCCGGCGCTCGCGCCGGTGGTCGCGTTCGAGCATCACCTCCGACAGGATCTGAGCGGCTACCCGAGAACGTCGGCGCGCGAACACTCAATCTCTGCACTGATGGTGGTGAGCGTGTGCGGACGTGTTCGATGCGCTGCGCAGCAATCGCGTCTATCGCGCCGGCCTCGCCACCGATCGGCATCAAGCACATCATGGGACAGCAGGACAGCACGGCGTTCAACAGGACGCTGCTGCGGCGCGTTCGTCAACCTGATGGGGCTCTTCCCCATCGGCACGCTGGTGCGTCTCAACACGGAGGAGTTGGCAGTGGTGACGCAGACCCATCCGGACGATCCCGTTCCGGCCGCAGGTTAAACTACTCACGGACGGCAAGGGTGAGAAACTGGAGACGCCCTTGCTGACGAACACGTGGGATCGCGACTTGCGCGGTGGATTTGCCCGTGCAGTCGTGGAGGCGGTCGATGGACCGCAGGTAGGCACTAGACCCTCTGGCCTATCTATAATCACTGGCTAAGCTCATCAATGGCTGCGCCGCAAGCCCCCCAGAGCCTCTGTCGCCGGAATCTGCCGGCCGTCTCGCTGAATTCGCCAAGGCCTGCAAGGCCGCGACGCGAATCGTGTCGATGTATCCGTCGACGCATCCGGCGATTCAGTCGGCGCTCGCCCGCATTGGCGAAGCCACCAGGCAGGCGACGATGAACGGGCCGTTCTCGATCACGGTGCTGCCGGATGCGCTGCTCGTGAACGGCCGCGGCCTGGCGAAGCCGGAATCGTCGGCCGACCGAGCTCGCCACGCTGCTCGCATCAGCAGCTGATCAGCGAGCTGACGCTCTACGACCGGCTCGACAACGACGGCTGGCACGCGTTCCTGTCGCTGCTGGCCAAGTCGCCCGGAAGACGCGCGCGCCATCGGCGGCGTCGCCAAGGCGTGGGAAGAAACCGGCAACAAGTCGATCAAGCTGACCGAGATCGACTACGCCGAAATCCTGCGCGAGCGCGCCGGCACCGGCGAAGAGCGCTACCTGGGATCGCATCCTGGCCGGCGCTCAAGGACGAAAGGAACGAAGGCGGCGAAGGCGATCGAGCAGCGCCACCATGCAGAACATGATGGAGCTCGCCGACAGATCCTGATCGCCTCGCGCAGTTCGCGCAGCGCCTGCAGGACGTCGGCAAGGCCAGCGGCGACGACTCGATCCAGCAGCGCAAGTCGCTGCTCGAGCTGATGCACGGCCTCGCCAACTACGCCGCCGAGCGCAAGCCCGAAGAACTCGACTCGGTGCTGAACAAGATGGCCGGCGCCGCGGCGCAGATGTCGCCGGACATGCTGTTGACGCTGATCACGGACCCGCCGCCGGTGCCCGGAGCGGCGCGAGGTCCGCGCATGGACCTCGGCCGGCGAGCTGCAGGCGCGCCTGACCGACGAGATGCTCACCAAGTTCCTGGTCGACAACGTCGTCAGGATCGCGGCGCGAGCAACCGCCTCGCGACCGCGTTTCAAACCCTCGTGTCCGGATCCGTCCAAGCAGCAGGACATCCTCGCGGCGGCGGCCGAGCAGGCGGCGGCGCTCTTCAGGACGATCCGCAGTTCGAGAGCGTGTGGGCCAGCTCGTCGCGAAATGCTGATGTCGTACTCGGACGCGAAGTTCGTGTCCGAAGACTACGCGCGCGAGCTGACGACGCGCGCAGACGCAGGCGGTCGACGTCGACAAGATCGGCGACGACCCGCCGGTGCGCATCCGCGCGTGGCTCGTCGACGGTCAGCGACAGCGAAGTGCGCGCGCTCGATCAGCAGCTTGATTCTCGACCTGCTCAAGATCGAAGACGCGCCCCGACGCGTGGGCCGGCGTGCTCGACACCGCGATCGCCAGCATCGATCAACTCGTGCTGGTCGGCGACCTGCTCTCGCGCGTCGCAGCTGCTCGAAGCGCGTCGTCGCGGTCTCGCAAGGACGAAGCTCGCCGTTCACGGCGTCCGCCGCGGCGGGCGTCACCGAAGCTCGTCGAAGGCCCGATGGTTCGGCACCTGTCGATGTTCACTGCAGAAGGCGACCGACGCCGAGTTCGCGATCGCCAAGAGGATGTGCACGACGATCGGCCCGTCGCTGGTCAAGCCGATGTCGGACGCGCTGATGGGCGAGGACAACGCGCGCATCGTGCGCCGCCTGCGCGACATCCTGGTGTCGTTCGGCCCGGCGGCGCGCGAATACGCCAACGAGCTGAAGAGCTCGCGCAATCCGGCGGTGCGCCGCGCCGCGATCGATCTGCTGCGCGGCCTCGGCGGGCGACGCGGCGCTGCCCGATCTGCGCGCAGATGCTCGACGATCCGGATTCGCAGGTGCAGCGCGAAGCGCTGCGCGCGATCGTGCAGGTCGGCACCGCCGAGGCGTACCAGATGCTCGAGCAGGCGCTGAAGAGCGGCGCCGCGCATACGCGCGATGCGATCATGCAGGCGCTCGGCGCATTCCGCGACGAAAGGCCGCGCCGCTGTTCCTCCACATCCTCGCGAACACCGACTACAAGGGCGCGAGCGAAGGCCTCTACACGCAGATCGATCGGAGTCGCTCGGCAAGGTCGCGCTCGACGATCGCTCGGTCTCGACGTTGAAGGACATCCTCTATCGCGGCGAATGGTGGGCGCGCGGACGCACCGCGCGCATTCGCGCCACCGCGGCGCGCGCGCTGCGCAGCATGGGCACGCCCAGCGCCGATCGCGCCCTCGAGGAAGCCGCCAGCTTCGGCGGCCGGGCGCGGTGCGCAAGATCGCCGACGGCTGGCGCTCGAACCGGCGCCGCCGCCGCCGCAGCGGAGAGAAGCGAATAGTGGATCAGGTCTCGCGCCTCCGCGCTGGCGGACGACTTCGTGCGCCGGCTTGCCGCGGCGCTGCGCGCCGCGCAGCTGTATGCGCCGTCGCATCCGCTCGTGCAGCGCGCGTTCGACAGCCTCAACGAAGCGTTGCACGCAGCTGCTGACCGACCAGCCGACCGATCGCGATCGGCATCATCGGCCACGAAATCATCGTCGGCGACGTGCCGCTGCCGCGCGCCGCCGAGTCGATGGGCGAAATGATCCGCCGCCTGAAGTCGCTCGGCATCGAGCGCATCGCCTTCGATCGCGGCGTCACGCCTGACGAAGTGCAGACGCTGGCGCTGACGATCGCGCATCCGGAACGCCGGCCGGGACAGTCGGCGCCGGGCGTCGAAGCCGGCCGATCCGCTCGCCGTGTTCAACAGCCTGCCGCACATTCGCGTCGGCCGCATTCAGACCGAAGAGAAGAAGGAGACATCGGCGGCCGACATCGCCACGATCCGCCGCCTGTATTCGGATGCGACCAACGTCGCCGGCTCGGTGTGGGAGATCGCGAAGACCGAAGGCACGCCGGATCCGAAGGCGGCGCGCGCGCTGGTCGATTCGCTGGCGCAGGCGGTGTCGGCGAACCGCACCGCGCTCATCGCGCTGACCGCGCTCAAGAACTACGACAACTACACGTTCACGCACATGGTGAACGTGTCGATCCTGACGATGGTCGCAGGCGCGCGCGCTCGGCATCGACGGCGCGCTGCTGCGCGAGCTCGGCCTGGCGGCGCTGATGCACGACATCGGCAAGGTGCGGACGCCGACCGAGATCCTCAACAAGCCGGACAAGCTGACCGACGAGCGAGTTCGCGATCATGCGCATGCACGTCGTCGACGGCGCCGAGATCCTGCGCCGCACGCCGGAGATGCCGGCGCTCGCGCCGGTCGATCGCGTTCGAGCATCACCTGCGGCTCGACGGCACCGGCTATCCCGTTCGGCGTGTCGCGCGGCGGCCTCAACCTCGGCACCATGCTGTGCAGCATCGCCGACGTCTACGACGCGATGCGATCGCAGCGCGCCTATCAGCAGGCGTTCCCGATCCGACCGCATCCTCGCAGTGCATGAAGCGCAACGACGGCACAGCAGTTCGATCAGCACCTGGTGCGCCGCTTCGCGCAGCTGCTCGGCATCTATCCGCCGGGCAACCTGGTGCGCCTCGACGACGGCGCGATCGCGGTGGTGATCGCCGTGCACGCGCCGGAACCGTTCAAGCCGCGCGTGAAAGTGATCGCGACACCGCAGCGGCGAGCGCCTCGACAACCCGTACGAGATCAACCTGTGGGAGTCGCCGACGACGCGCAAGGGCCAAGAACAGTCCAGGCGCCGCTCGATCCCGCCGAACACGGCATCGATCCGCTCACGTATCTCTAAGAATTCGAAATTTCGCAGAGCCGGGTTCCGGCCTAACATGGCTGGATGCGGCCTGCGTCGCTGCCGCGCGTCCGCACGAGCGCGGCCGTCGTTGCACTCGTCGCGCTTGTCGACGGCGATCGGGCACGGCCAACTGAGCCTCGGCGCCGGTCGCGCAAGGCGATGATCCAGGAGACGGCGCTGCCGGCGATCGATCGCGGGCTGCGCGATCAGGATCCGCCGCGCGCCGCGCGCACCAGCGCGATGACGCCGATCGCATTCGCATCGGCCAGCGGCGACGCGCGCTGCCTTACGTGCGCGGATCGATCATCGTCAAGTTCAAGGATGACGCGACCGCGCGGCAGTCACGCGCGGCGACCGCGCAGGTCGGCCGGGACGATCGCCGATCGATCGTCCGTGGGCCGACTTCGACATCGTCGACGATTCCGCCGGATGCCGATCCGGAAGCCGCGGCGGCCGCGATGCGCGCACGCCTGACGTCGAATACGCGCAACCGCGCTATCGCAACCACGCGATGGCGCGCCCGAACGACACGCTCTACGCCAACCAGTGGAACTTCCCGGCGATCGACATGGAGCGCGCGTGGGACATCCAGCCCGGCGCCTCGTCGGACATCATCGTCGCCGTGCTCGACAGCGGCATGGCGTTCCGAACGGCAACGTTGCGCTACAACTCGACGCTTCGCGTTTCGAGTGACGCCGGTCGGGCCGCTCTATCCGGCGCTGGGCCCGGTGCGATGTGCCGTTTGCCGCGGCGCCGGAGCTCGGCGCGAGCGGCTCGACGCGGTTCGTGGCGCCGCGCGATTTCATCTGGAACGACGACCTGCCGGTCGATCTCGACGGGCACGGCACGCACGTCGCCGGCACGATCGGACAGCTGCACGAACAACAGCAGCGGCACCGCCGGCATGGCCTACAACGTCCGCCTGATGCCGGTGAAAGTCATCCGAGGCGTGTGGGACGAGATCTTCGGCAGCCCGTTCGAGGGCACCGATGACGTCGGTCGCGCGCGGCGTCCGCTACGCCGCCGACAACGGCGCGAAGGTCATCAACCTGAGCATCGGCCGCGAAGAGGGCGGCCCCGCACCGTGGTCACCGATGCGATCCGTTATGCGGTCGGCACGCGGCGTCTTCGTCGCCGTGGCCGCAGGCAACACGCGCGACGACGGCAACGCAGCCGAATCGGCTCGCGCAACCGGCGCCCGAACATCGACGGCATGGTCGCGGTCGGCGCCGTCGGCCGAACGCTCGACCTCGCGTTCTACTCGACGACCGGCTCCTATCGTGGAGCTCTCCGCGCCCGGCGGCGATCAGCGGCAGGGCGGCGTCAGCGGCGGGCATCCTGCAGCAGACGCTCGATCCCGACATGCTCGAAACCTACTACGCCGGTCGCGTCCGGGCCGCCGCGCGCCGATTCGTTCGCCTACGAATACTTCCAGGGCACCTCGATGGCCACGCCGCATGTGTCGGGCTTCGCCGCGCTGCTGATGCAGCAGGGCATCACCAACCCGGCGGCGATCGAAGCGGCGATGAAACAGTTCTCGACCGACAAGGCGCCACCGGGCCGCGATGACTCTACGGCTTCGGCCTGATCAATCCGCGCGCGACGCTGCGCGGACTGGGCCTCGCCCGATGATGCGCCGTGACGATTCGCGCGACGCCTGACGACCGGCAGTCGCTCGCGATCGCGTTGATCGCATCAGCCGGCGTCGCGGCGGCGTACTGCGCAGGCAAAGCCGCGGCCGCACGACGCCGCGCGCGGCCATCGCGCAGCGTCGAGATCGGCGGCTACGCCATGTTCGGCAACATCAACTTCACCGCCGACGAGAGCTTCGATGCGATCCTCGGCGAGCACGTCGGGCCCATCTTCGGCGGCGGCGCGCGCGTCGGGCTGCCGTGGGGCGGTCTGTTCGTCGACGTCGGCGCGTGGCGATTCCACGCCGAAGGCGAGCGCGCGTTCGTCTTCGAGGACGAAGTCATCCGCTCGGCATTCCCGTCGACGTCACAGTGACGCCGCTCGAGATTCAGCGCCGGCTGGCGATTCCGCGTCAGGCAGCTGCCGAAACTGATCCGCATGTCGCCGGCGGCTTGACGTCGATGCAGCTATCAGGAGATCCTCGGACTTCTCGACGGCGGCCGAGGATGCTCGACGAGACCTTCGGCGGCTATCACCTGCTCGGCGGCGCCGAATACAAGATCACGCGATGGCTCGGCGTCGCGGGCGAAGCGTCGTGGACGCACGGTGCCCGACGCGATCGGCGAGTCCGGCGTGTCGGAGGCGTTTAACGAAACCGATCTCGGCGGCACAACGCTCCGATTCGAAGATCACGATCGGGCGATGACGCCGTTCGAGCGAAGGGTCCTGACGATCGTGTCGCGCATTCCGGTCGGACGCGTCACCGACCTACGGCGACATCGCGAGGCTGGCGGGCAGCCCGGCGCGGCCCGCGCGGTTGGCAACATCATGCGCAGGGGCGACCGCCCGGGCTGCCCTACCATCGCGTCATCGCCGCCGGCGGAGCGCTCGGCGGCTACTCGAGCTCTGCCGCTGAAACGCTCGCTGCTGGCCGCCGAAGGGCTGACCGTGACCCTCGGAGGGTGGTCGGCTTCGAGATCAGGTGGAAACCCTCCTCGCTCGCTGGGGACTCGCTGGCGAGCAGCGGAAGGTCCCCATTGCGGCCGCGCAGAACGGACAGCGCGAAGGCGGATACGAACCATTTCGTCGTCTGGCACGTCTGTTGATGGACGAGTCGTGACCCATCGACTCTTGGCTACCGCGCATCCTAGTCAACCTCCACCTGACATGGCCCCGTCTAACCCTACAGGTGACGTGAAAAGCGCCGACCTCGAGCTGGTCGGGCGCATCCGATCGGGCGACGGCGCGGCGTTCGAGACGCTGTACCGGCAGCACGCCACCCGGCTCTACAATCTGGCGAGCCGGATGATCGGGCGCGCACGGTGAGGCCGACGATCTGCTGCAGGACATTTTCCTGCTGGCGTATCGGAAAGCTCGGCAGCTTCCGCGGCGAATCGTCGCTCGGCACCTGGCTCTATCGGCTGGCGATGAACCACTGCCTGGACGTCCTCCGCAACCGCCAGACGCGGATGGGCCAGCAGACCGACTCGCTGGACGAGCCGGACGCGATGCCGGTGGCGTCGCCGGTCCCGGTTCTGTCGGCGCGGTGAGCCGGATCGATCTTGAGCGGGCGATCGAGTCGCTGCCGCCGGCGTGCCGGGCGGCGTTCCTGCTGCACGACGTCGAGGGATTCGGGCACCAGGAAGTGGGCGACGATGCTCGGCATCTCGGAAGGGACGTCGAAGTCGCAGGTGCACAAGGCGCGGATGCGGATTCGTTCGTATCTGGCGCACGGTTTGAAGACAAGAAAGTTGAAGGCTGGCGAGATCTGACATGAACTGCGAAGACCTCAACGAAGCCCTCGTCGACCTGGTCGACGGGCGTCTCGACGCGCGCCGGACAGCGCAGCGTCGAGCGGCATCTCGAGGGCTGCGAGAACTGCCGCGCGCTGGTCGACGATCTGCGCACGATCCGCGCCGCCGCGTTCATGCTCGATCGGCGCGAGCCGAAGGCCGAGACGTGGTCGGCGGTGCAGACCGCGATCGCTGCGGAGCCTGCGCCGCAAGGGCCGGCTGCTGATCGATGACGCCGCGCGCCGCAGTTCCGGGCAGTCAACTGGCCGTGGCTCGGCGCCGCGGCGGCGCTGATCCTCGCGACGGTGATCGGGCTGCTGCCGCTGCTGAACCGACCGGAGCCGCGCACGACGACTCGCGCGGACGCCACGGCCGCCGATCGGCGCGGAAGTCACCGTCGAATCGGTCACCGCGGAATTCGAAGCCGCCGAAAAGCATTACCAGAAGGCGATCGACGATCTGCAGACGATCGCCGAACAAGGACACCGGCGAGCTCGATCCGCAGGTCGCCGTCGGTGCTGCAGAAAAACCTGACGGTGATCGATCAGGCGATCAGCGAGAGCCGCGACGCGCTGCAGTCGCAGCCCGTCGAGCAGCGAACGCGCAGAACGGACTGTTCGATGCGCTGCGCACCGAAGGTCGGCGCTGCTGCAGCAGACCGTCGAGCTGATCAACGAAATGCGGAAGGGCAATCAGGCCGAAGCGGGGCGCCGAGTGCAGACGCTGTCGCAATAGCGATTATGCGGATGTATTCCAGTTACGCGTTCCGGCTTCCGGGTTAGTGCTGGTGCTGGCGTTGCTGCGCGGTCGCGTCGCCGGCTTCTGCGGCGGTCACGCTGCGCGGCATCGTGCTCGAAGACGGCCCGCGCGCCGGCTGGCTCGAGCGCTACACCGAGGCGCGCCAGGGTCCGGAGCAGATCGAGAAGTTCACGCAGACCTACAAGGTCGGCGACGGCGCGGCCCTCGACCTCGACACATCTGCCGGCGACATCCGCGTCACCGGCGGCACCGGCATCGGAAATCAAGATCGAAGCCACCAAGCGCGTGCGGCATCGCGATCCGCGAGCAGGCCAAGCGGCTGCTCGAGGCGCTTGCGCGTCGACGTCAACAACTTCAACGGCCGCGTCGAAGTTCGCACGATCTATCCGCGCCGCGGATCGTTCGGCAACAACGTCTCGGCGCAGCGTCGACTACGTGATCGTCGGTGCCGGCCGGCACGCGCCGTGTCGCTCGAAGTCGATCTCCGGCGACATCAGCGTCACGAACGTCAAGGGCGAAGTGCGCGCCGAGACCGTCAGCGGCGACGTCAACATCAGCGCGCACGCCGAACGTGGCGATCGCCAAGACGATCTCCGGCGACGTCACCGCGCAGAACATCGGCGCGCAGACGACGCTGGTGCTGAGCACGATCAGCGGCACGGTGCATCGGCACGGGCCTCAAGGTGCGCGCGCTCGAGGCGGCATCGGTCAGCGGCAACGTGCGGCTGGTCGGCTCCGAGGTCGAGCGTCTCGAAGCCAAGTCGGTGTCCGGCAACATCGAGTTCGACGCGCCGCTCACCAAGGGCGGCCGCTACGAGTTCACGTCGCACTCGGGCAACGTGCGCATCGTGCTGTCGGGCAACACCGGCTTCGAGCTCGATGCCGACACGTTCAGCGGCAGCGTCCGATCCGGACGTCCCGGTGACGCTGCGCGTCGATCGGGCCGACGACCGAGCCAGAACCGGCGCGGCAGTAACCGCGCGATCCGCGGGTCTTACGGCGACGCCAGCGCCTTCCTGTCCGTCCGCAGCCACTCGGGGTCGGTCGTCATCACAGAAGATAGTAGGGAGTGGCGAGCATGAGTTAGACTCAAACCCATCCTGCCACCTAACTCCTAACTCCTGACTCTCAGCTGCAACCTAGGCTCATCCAGCGACGTCCGGTCGCGCTGGCACGCTTCTGGCATAATAGGCAGCGGAGGAAATCGCAATGAAGGTTAGATGGCTCGTCGCATTCCTGTTGGCCGCATTCACCGGCGTCGCCGCCGCGCAGCAGGGTCAGGTTCCGACGACCGAAACCGCGCTCGGTTCCGTGCGCATCCCCCGCGCCGTCAAGGCCGACGGCAAGGACTTGAAGGCCGGCACCTACCAGGTGCGGCTGACCGCTCAGGACGCCGCGCCGCGCGCGTTCGGGACTGATCCGATGGAGCGCTGGGTCGAGTTCGTGCAGGGCGGCAAGGTCGCCGGGCGCGAAGTCGTCAGCATCGTGCCGTCGGACTGAGGTGAAGGACCTGCAGCCGGGTCCCGATGCTGCCAGGCAAGCGCCGCGCGCGCCGGATCGACGCGTCGAAATGCTGAAGGGCGACGACTACCTGCGCGTCTGGATCACGCGCGCAGGCGTCAGCTACCTGATTCACATGCCGCCGGCGTAAGGAGATGTACGGATCTGGGACCTGAGTCAAGTGACGAAGCAATCGAACTTCGTTACTCGTCACTCGATTACTTCGTGATTCGTCTTATCCGCCGATCGACATCACATCAAACTGCTCATGATGCAGATGGACGTCAGGCTTCACGATGACGTCCCTCTGCAGCATGTTCTTCAGATCTTTCAGCACGCCGCGCTCTTCTTCCTGCAAGCGCGCGCGCGATATCGGGATTGACGCGCAGCAGCACGCCCGGTCCGTCGAGGTCCGAGCCGACCTTCTTCACTTCCGACAGGATTTCGTAGCACACCGTCGCGCTCGACTTGATCGTGCCGGCGCCGGAGCAGTACGGGCACGGCTCGGTGAGCACGCGCTCGAGGCTCTGCTTGACGCGCTTGCGCGTGACGATGACGAGGCCGAAGTCCGAGACCTGCAGCGCCTTCGACGGCGCGCGATCCTTGCGCAGCTCCTGCTCCACCGCCTGGAAGACCTTCTGGCGGTTCTTCTTCTCTTCCATGTCGATGAAGTCGCAGACGATGATGCCGCCCAGGTCGCGCAGGCGGATCTGCCGGACGATTTCCTTCGCCGCTTCGAGGTTGGTCTTGATGATCGTGTCTTCGAGCCGGCCGGCGGTCTTCTTGCCGACGTAGCGGCCGGTGTTGACGTCGATCGCCACCAGCGCTTCGGTCTGGTTGATCACGATCGAGCCGCCCGACTTGAGCCACACCTTGCTGCGCAGCGCCTTGTCGAGCTCGGCCTGCACGCCGTACTCCTCGAAGATCGGGAAGTCCTTGTCGTAGCGCTTCACGCGGTTGCCGAGGTTCGGCATGATGCGGCCGATGAACTCGAGCGCGCGCTGGTGCTCGACCGGATTGTCGATGCGGATCGCCGAGTAATCGTCGGTCAGCAGATCGCGCAGCAGCTTCGCCACGAGGCTCGGCTCCTGGTAGACGGTGACCGGCGAGCGGCGCTGCTCGCCGCGCTGCCGCATGTCGACCCAGATCTTGTAGAAGTAGTTCAGGTCGGCGAGGATGTCTTCCTTCGATCGGCCCGACGCCGCGGTGCGGATGATCACGCCGCCGCTGAAGCTGTGCTGCTCGCGGAATTCCTTGACGATGCCGCGCAGGCGCGAGCGCTCGTCGCGGCTGTCGATCTTGCGCGAGATGCCGATGTGATCGACGGTCGGCATGAAGACCAGGAAGCGGCCCGGCAGCGTGACGTGGCAGGTCAGGCGCGCGCCCTTCGTGCCGAGCGGCTCCTTGGCCACCTGCACGATGACGTCCTGCCCTTCCTTCAGCAGCTCTTCGATCTTCGGCTCGGGCGCCCGCTTCTCGTCGTCGCGATCGCGACGATCGCGGCCGATCGCGGCCGCGCCGCTCCGGCGGCGCCGACGATCCCTCGCGCGCGCACCATTGGCACCGTCGGCACCGGCACCATTGGCGCCATTGGCACCCTTGGCACCCTTGGCACCTTCGTCGTCATCGTCGTCCTTGTCGTATTCGTCGAGGTTGGCGATGACGTCCGAGACGTAGAGGAAGCCGTCGCGCTCGAGGCCGATGTCGACGAACGACGACTGCATGCCGGGCAGCACCTTCGAGACCCGGCCCTTGTAGACGTTGCCGACGACGCCGCGATTCTGTTCGCGCTCGACGAAAAGTTCAGCGAGCTGGTCGTCTTCGAGGATGGCCACCCGTGTTTCGTGGCCGTTCGAGGAGATGATCATCTCCTTGTTCATGAGGAAACTCCGCGCGGGACGTGGCAGCATGGCTAGTTCGTGAAGCGGCGCATTCTGACGTTGAGAATGAGCCCGAAACCGGCCAGCGTCGCGATCATGGACGAGCCGCCGTAACTCATGAGCGGCAGCGTGAGTCCCTTGACCGGCGCCAGACCCGCCGACATGGTGATGTTGTAGATGACCTGGAACGTGAACGACGAGAGCACGCCCAGCACAAGATAGGCGCCGAGACGGTCCTTGGCCAGCCGGGCCGCGTCGAGCGCGCGCATAATCACGAAGAAATACAACCCGAGCGCGACGAGCACGCCGATCAACCCCTGCTCCTCGGCGAGGACCGAGAAGATGAAGTCGTTGTGCGCGACCGGCAGGAACCGCAACTGGCCCTGCGTGCCCTGCATGAAACCTTTGCCCCACACGCCGCCGGAGCCGACGGTGATGCGGGCCTGAATCTGCTGGTAACCGGCGCCCTTGGGGTCCTGCGCCGGATCGAGGAAGGTGGAAATGCGTTCGCGCTGATAATCCTGCAGCCCGAACTTGTAGGCGACCGGCGCCGCGAGCACGGCGACGATCAGCATCGGCGTAGATGTATTTCATCGGCATGCCGGCGACGTAGCGCCACCACCAGCAGGATCGGCAGCAGCGTGACGGCGGTGCCCAGGTCGGGCTGGCGCGCGATGATGAGGAACGGCACCGCCGTCAGCGCGGCGGCGATGAACGAGATCGTTGTTGGTGAGCGCGGGACGCCGCTCTTCGCCGAGCATCTTCGCGAGCATCAGCGCCAGCACCGCCTTGGCGAATTCCGACGGCTGCAGGTTGAAGAAGCCGAGATCGATCCAGCGCCGCGAGCCGCCGCGCACCGAACCGAAGAACAGCACGCCGACCAGCAGGATCATCATCGCGAGATAGATCCAGTGCGACTTGTCGGCGAGCGAGCGATAGTCGACGGCTGACGGCGATCGGCCATCGCGATCAGGCCGAGTCCGAGCGCGTAGACCTGCGTCCAGTAGACGCGGCCGGCGCCGCCGGTGGTGCTGTAGATCATCGCCAGGCCGATCGCGCAGATCGCGAGCACCGCGCCGATCAGCAGCCAGTCGATGTGGTGATAGAGACGCCGCTCGAACATCTAGCGCGTCCCTCCGGGCCCGGCGGCCGCGGCGACGCGGACTTCGCGAGCGGCGGCCGGGCCGACGGTGTCGCCGAGCTGATCGGCGGAGCCGGCAGCGGCCGGTCGTCGCGCTTGCGCGAAGTAGGTATCGATCACGTGCTGCGCGATCGGCGCGGCGCTGACGCCGCCGTGGCTCGCCGTGCTCGACGCAACACCGCGCCGGCGATCTCCGGATTGTCGCTGCGGCACCATGAACACGAACCAGCCGTGGTCGCGCAGGTCCTTGTCGGTCTTGCCGCTTGCGCGCCCTGCGCCCTCGTTCGAAATCACCTGCGCGGTGCCGGTCTTGCCGGACGACGTCGCGGCCCGCGATCCGTGCCGCGCCGGCCGTGCCCTGCGCCGTTGACCGCCAGCCACAGCCCGTCGTGAACGGCCTGCGATCGTCTCCGGCTTCATCACGGAACGGCGCTAACGGCGACGGCGGCGCCGTACACGGCTCCCAGCCCTTGCCCTCGTCGAGCGCCTTCAACAGATGCGGCATCGACGCGCGTGCCGCCGTTGGCCAACGTCGGCAATCATGACCGCCATCGACATCGGCGTCACCGACAGCTGGCCCTGGCCGATCGCGACCGAGATCGTCTCGCCCGGATACCAGCGTCTCGTGGTTCTTCGTGTTCGCGCGTTTCCACTCGGTCGACGGCACGATGCCCTGACTTCGTTCGGCAGGTCGATGCCGCTCTTCAGCGCCAGGCCGAGCTGCGTCGACCACTTATGGATCTTGTCGACGCCGAGCATGTTGCCGACCGTGTAGAAGTAGGCGTTGCACGACTGCTCGATGGCGTGGCGCAGATCGCACGCATGGCCGTGGCCGCCGGCAGCGTGGCACGCGAAGAACTGCGGCCGTAGAACATGCCGCCGCCCGGGGCAATAGATCTGTGCGCTCCGGCGTGATGACGCCTTCTTCGAGCGCCGCCGTCGCGACCACGATCTTGAAGGTCGATCCCGGCTGGATAGCGTCCCTGGATGGCGCGATCCTGCAGCGGCCGCAGCTTGTCGGTGTTGAGCGACGTCCCACGTCGCGCGATCGATGCCGGTCGCGAAGTCGTTCGGGATCGAACGCCGGCATGCTCGTGAAGCGCCAGCACTTCGCCGGTGCTTCGGCTCGAGCATCGACCGCCGAGCCGTTATAGCCGTAGGCGCGGAACGCATCTCCGAGCGCCTTCTGCATCGTCGTAGTTCGAGCGTCAGCTGCAGCGCGCTGGCCCTGCACCGGCGGCATCTTCTTCGAGCGTGCGGATTTCGCGGCCCACGCTGTTGACGACCACGCGCTTGGCGCCGTCGGCGCCCATCAGCAGCTTCGTTGTAGATCGCGCTCGACGCCCGAACTGGCCGACGATCGATCGCCGGTCGTCACGGCTCTCGTCCTCGGCGATCTGATCTGTCGCTGGCCTCGCCGACGTAGCCGATCACGTGCGCGGCCATGTCCTGATCCAGGATACTGGCGCGTCGGCACTTCCTGCACGATGCACGTCCGGCAGTTCGAAATCGAGGCGGCGCGCCGTCACCGCGGCGACTTGCGCGAGCGTCGCGTCCTGCAGCGACGACGATCGGGCGATAGCTCGGCTCGCGGCGATGCCGATCGACGATCTCGCGCACGACTTTCTCGTCGACGCCGATCGACGCGCGACAGCACGCGGATCGTGCGATCCGAGATCCTTCGTGTGCTCGCGGACGATCGAGATGTTGAACGAGTTGCGGTTCTCGACCAGCAGCTTGCCGGTGCGGTCGTAGATGATGCCGCGCGGCGCGCGCAGCGTCAGCGTGCGCTGGTGGTTGTTCTCCGCCATTTCCTTGAACTGGGCGTGCTGAACCACCTGGAAGAACCAGAACCCGCAGGCGAGCATGGCCAAAGGCGACGCCAATCGACACCCGCAGCACCGTGAGGCGTGAGTCAGCCGGCGCCGATCTTCGGCAATTGCCATAACTGTAATTATCGCTTCAAAACCGTCCGGCGCGACGCCTGTCGACGAAGCCCGGGAACCACTCAATCATCTGGAACGCCACCACGCCGACAAACGCATTTCCGAACGCCTGGCCCACGATCGACGGGTAGGGCGCCGGAAACTGCCGCAGGTTCAGCAGCGTGTAGAGCCCCATGAAGATCGCCGCGTGCAAGGCCGTGGCCAGCAACAGCAGCAGGAACCTCGGCAGCGGCGCCGTCACGATGAACTGCGTGCCCAGCAACCCCGACAGAAACCCGACAATCGTCTTGGCCAGCCCGCCGATGCCCAGGATGCCGCTCGACAGCGCGTCCTGGATCAGGCCCGCCACCGTGCCCGCGAGCAGGCCCGTCACCGGACCCGACTTGATCGCGACATACACCACCACGATCAGCACCAGGTCGATCGCCGTGCTGCCGCCGCGAACACCATGTAGCTCGCCAGCGTCGTCTGCACGCGCGATCGCGATCAGGATCGCCGCCAGCGCGACGGCGCTCTCACTTCACGGGCTCCTCGGCTGCGCGCTGCGCGACGCCGGCGGCGTCCTGCACGATCAGCACTTCTTCGAGGCGCGAGAAATCCACCGCCGGCCGCACCGACGATCTCGTGATACGCGCCGGCGCCGCGATCGGCGTGATCGATCGTGCCGATCACGAAGCCCTTTGGATAAATGCCGTCGATGCCGGAGGTCACCACCAGGTCGCCGGTCTTCACGTCGGCGGTGCCCGGCACGTACTGCATGCGCAGCGTGCCGTCGCCGACGCCCATCACGACGCCCTGCACGCGCGTGCGCTCGATCAGCGCGCCGGCCGCGGCGTTGCGATCGATCAGCAGCTGCACCTTGGAGGCGCGCCGGCTCGGCAGGATGACGCGGCCGACGACGCCGGCCGGCGAGATCACCGCCATGTCGGTAGCGAGCGCCTTCGGACGATCCCTTGTCGATGGTGACGGTGCGGAAGTCCGGGCTCGCCGCGCCGGCGATCACTTCAGCGGCGACGGTGTCGAGGTTGGCGCGCTCGCGCAGCTCGAGCAGCTGGCGCAGGTTGTCGGTGCGCTGCGCCTCGGCGCGCTCCTGCTGCAAGCGCACCTGCAGCGTCTGCAGTTCCTGCTTGAGCGCGGCGTTCTCTCCTGCTGACCTGCTGCAGCGCGACGTAGCCGGACCACAGCCCGCGCACGCCGTCGATGATCGCCATCGTGCGCGCGCTGCACTTCCGAGAAGACGCCGAAGGTGACGACCTGCAGGACGCGGCAGGCCCGACGCGGTGTTGACCTGCGCCGAGATCAGGACGACGTGCAGGAGAATGGCGGCGCCGAGCACGACGCCGGGCCGTTGTCTGGATGTCCGCAATCGCCACGCTCAGCCCAGGGCTCGTCAGCGTCCTAGTCGATCGCGATCTTCCGGAGCAGATCGAACTCGCCGAGCATCTTGCCCGCGCCGAGCACGACCGACGACAGCGGATCCTCGGCGCATCGACACCGGCAGGCCGGTCTCCTCGCGCAGGCGCTTGTCGAGATTGCTGCAGCAGCGAGCCGCCGCCGGTGATGACGATGCCGCGGTCGACGATGTCGGCCGACAGCTCGGGCGGCGTGCGCTCGAGCGCGACGCGCACGGCGTCGACGATCACGTTGACCGTTTCCGGCCAGCGCCTCGCGAATCTCTTCGTCGGTGATGGTGATCGTCTTCGGCACGCCCTCGATCAGATGGCGGCCCCTGATCTCCATCGTCATGCGCTCGTCGAGCGGATAGGCGGAGCCGAGCTCCATCTTGATCTGCTCGGCGGTGCGCTCGCCGATCAGCAGGTTGTAGGTCTTCTTGATGTACTGGATGATCGCCTCGTCCATCTCGTTGCCGGCGACGCGGACCGCCTTGCTGTAGACGATGCCGGCGAGCGAGATGACGGCGATGTCGGTCGTGCCGCCGCCGATGTCGACGATCATGTTGCCGGCGGGCTCGGTGATCGGCATGCCCGGCGCCGATCGCCGCCGCCATCGCTTCTTCGATCAGGTGCACTTCGCTGGCCTTGGCGCGATACGCCGATGTCCTTGACCGCGCGCTTCTCGACCTGCGTGATTTCCGACGGCACGCCGATGATGATGCGCGGGCGCACCCAGACGTTGCCGTTGTGCGCCTTCTTGATGAAGTAGGTCAGCATCTTCTCGGTGACGTCGAAGTCGGCGATGACGCCGTCCTTCATCGGCTTGATGGCGACGATGTTGCCGGGCGTGCGCCCGAGCATTTCCTTCGCGTCCGTGCCGACGGCCTCGACGCGGCCGGTCACCTTGTTGATCGCGACGATCGACGGCTCGTTGACGACGATGCCGCGGCCCTTCGCGTACACGCAGGTATTGGCCGTCCCGAGATCGATGGCCAGATCGGTGGAGAGAAACGAGAGAGCGAACCAAGACCCATTTTGTGACAGAAACCGATGCAGCCCCGGCTCTATTCGGCCTGGGCGATGCGAACTCCGTTTTTGCCCGATATCCTTCACCTGGGTACATCGCCATATCGGCCGCTCGCACCAATTCTTCAGCGGAGGCCGCCACGTCGGGCAGCGTGGCGACCCCTGACCGACGCCGTGAGCCGGAGCTTCAAGCCGTTGCCTTCGAGGAACGGATGCGCGCCCAATCGCTCACGCACGCGGTCTCCCACCGCCGCGGCACCTTCGGAGCCGGTGTCGGGCAGGACGATTGCAAACTCGTCGCCACCAAACCGGGCGACGACGTCGGTTTCACGCGCGCAGCGGCGAATCACCGCGGCGGCTTCCACGAGCGCCCGGCTTCCCGCCTGGTGCCCGTGCGTATCGTTGATCCCCTTGAAACCGTCGAGGTCCAGGAACAGCAGCGACAGCGGACGGCCTGAACGCGAGGCGCGCTTGGCTTCCCGCCGCAGCACCTGGTTCAGGTAGCGCGAGTTGTAGAGCTGCGTGAGATCGTCGGTCACCGACAGGCTTCCGACCGTCTCAACCGCAGCGCGTTGTCGAGCGCCTGCGCCGGCCCCTCGAGCATGGCGCCGCAGCGCCTGCGCCGACGCCGGCGCAGTTGCGGCACCTGCGTCGCCGCCTGCCGTTCCATCACCACCAGGCGCCGCCACTGTTTGCGCGCGGCACCTGCAGCGGCCACGCGCAGCACGGCGCCGGCCGGCGCCCATGGCCCGCGGATCCTTCCGCAGATCGGCGGACGCGAAACTCGCGTCCGTGGCCGAGCACCCACCGCGCGACGCCGAGCGCCGCGGGCGACAGCGACTCACCCATGCCCTTCGACGCGAGACCGGCGACTCTGTCCGTCGAGGATCGGCGGCAAACACGCCACAGGCGGGCGCCTTGAACCACTCCTCGGCGCGGTTCACGACCAGTTTGCCGATGCTTTCCGGATCGAGCGATTCGTGCGCGGCGCGAAGTAACGCCAGCACGGACTCAGGCCGTTCGAGACGGCTCTTGAGCACGCGCTGGCTCGCGCCGCAGGCGAGCGGCCAGATCCGGACGGCGAGAACCGCCGTAAGTCATTCAACTGACTGAATATATCACGGGCACATCAGGTTCTACGCGTCGTTCTGCACGGCGTTCTACGGGCGTTCTACGCGAAGCTATCCGTGCAGAACGGCCGTCAGAACGCCGATCGAACGTCCGTAGAACGGCGTCGAAACTGACGTTAGGATCGTCGTTTCCCACAGAGGTTACGACCTGCATGACAATGCTCGACCGGATGCGGCGACACAAGGGCTGGCTCAAGTGGAGCCTCGCGCTCTGGTCGTCCTGACCTTCGTGGTCTTCTACATTCCCGACTTCCTCGACGACCAGCGACCGGCGCGGCGCCGAGCGAGGTGCTCGCCGAGGTCGAGGGCGAGACCGATCACGGTCGGCGCAGTTCACAGCGGCGCTACAACGCGCAGGTGCAGGCGCTATCGCAACGCCTATGGCGGGCAGATGAACGATCAGCTGATCAAGCAGCTCGGCATCGATCGCCAGATCCTGCAGCCAGCTGGTTGACGAAGAAGCGATGGTCGCCGAAGCGCGCAAGCAGGGCATCACGGTCAGCGACGTCGAGATCCGCGAGCGCATCCTCGCGCTGCCCGGCTTCCAGGAGAACGGCCAGTTCGTCGGCGAGCAGCGCTACCGGCAGATGCTGCAGTTCCAGAACCCGCCGATGACGACCGCGGACTTCGAGCGCAGCCTGCGCCGCGCGCTGCAGATCGAAAAGCTGCGCAACGCGCTGACCGGCTGGATGTCGGTGAGCGACGCCGAAGTCGCCGCCGAATTCCGCAAGCGCAACGAGAAGGTCAAGCTCGACGTCGTGCCGGTGACCGCCGACGGCGTTCAAGAGCCAGGTCACGCGTCAGCGACGCCGAGCTCGCCGCCGCCTTCGAGAAGTCGAAGGAACGAACTACCGCATCGGCGAGAAGCGCAAGATCAAGCTTACGCGCTGCTCAACGTCGATGCAGGTGCGCCAGACGATCACGGTGCCCGGACGCCGGAGATCGAGCGCGTTCTACCAGCAGAACCTGTCGCAGCATCAGACGCCGGCGCAGGTGCGCGCCAGCCACATCCTGTTCAAGACCGAAGGCAAGGACGAGGACGCGGTGCAAGGCGCAGGCCGAAGAAGTGCTGAAGAAGGCGCAAGGCGCCGGCGCGGATTTCGCCGCGCTCGCCAAGAAATACTCGGAAGACGAATCGAACAACGCCAAGCGGCGGCGACCTCGATTACTTCGGCCGCGGCCGCATGGTGCCGGAGTTCGAGACACGGCGGCGTTCGCGATGAAGCACGGCGAGATCAGCGATCTCGTGAAGACCGCGTTCGGCTACCACATCATCAAGATGGTGGACAACAAGCCCGAGACGACGCGGCCGCTCGCCGAGGTGCGCACGCGAGATCGAGGATCAGCTGAAGTGGCAGAAGGCGCAGGCCGAAGCCGAGAAGATCGCCAAGTCGCTCGAGGCGACGCATCAAGACGCCGGCCGATCTCGATCGCGTCGCCAAGGAGCGCGGCGCTGCAGGTGACCGAAACCGGCCTCATCGCTCGCGACGAGCCGATCCAGCGGCGTCGGCTCGCAGCCGGAGCTGTCGGGCCGCGCTGTTCGCGCATGAAGGAAGGCGAAGTCACGCCGGCGATGCGCGTCGCCGACCGGCTGGGTGTTCGCCACGCGTCACCGGCCGGCAGGACGCCTACATCCCGAAGCTCGATGAAGTGAAGACCAAGGTCGCCGACGACCTGAAGCAGGAGAAGGCCGTCGAGATGCGCGCAAGCAGCGCGCGGCGTCGATCGCCGCCGACCTGAAGCGCGCCAAGGATTTCGCCGCGGCCGTCAAGAAGGCCGGGCTCGACGATGAAGACCGACCGAGCTCATCGCGCGCGGCGCGGCGATTCCCGACCTCGGCGTCAGCGAAGTCGATCGACGACGTCGCCTTCGCGCTGCCGCAGGGCGGCGTCAGCGACGCGATCACCACGCCGACCGGCACCGCCATCATCCGCGTCGCCGAGAAGGTCAGACGTCACCGATGCGGAGATCGAGATCGGCAAGGATCAGCTGCGCGACGAGCTGCGTCAACGAGCCGCCGCGACAAGTTCTTCGGCGCCTACATGCAGAAGGCCAAGACGGGCCTGAAGATCAACGTCACGACGCGACGAGAGTCACTCGCTCGCGCGACGTCGATCGATCGGAGCATAGCAAGGCCTGCCTCTAGCCGAGCAACGAAACACGCTGGCATGTGTCGCGAGCGACCTGCCCCGATCGGAACATGCCGCGACGGGACGGCAGGACGGCTGCAACGGCGCGCCGTTCGCGCGCGTCCGAGCAGCATCGCATCAGCGCGTCGGACGTATGCGCCGTCGTCATGCCGCGCCGACCGGCGACGACAGTTCGCTCCGCCAGCACTTCGTAGAAGCTGCGGTGCGGCGGGTAGACCACCAGCTCGACTTCCTCGTCGGCCGGAATCTGCGCGCGCTGCTTGGCCAGCGTCGATCGGCGCGTATAGAGCCCGCCCAGCTCGTCGACCAGCCCGATCTAGCCTGCGCCTGCGCGCCGGTCCAGACGCGGCCCTGCGCGATCTCGTCGACCTTCTCCGGCGTCATGTGCCGCGCCGCGGCGGCGCGTTCTCGACGAACTGGTCGTAGACGACCTGCATCGATTCCTCGATCTTGCGCGCGCTCTTCCGGCGTGAATCGCGCGATCGGGCGAGTAGATCTCGGCGTGCTTGCCGCGTGCTCGTCGCCTTCGATGTTCGCGCCCGAGCTTCTCGAGCGTGCCGGCGATGACGAACTTGCCGGTGTAGACGCCGATCGATCCGGTCAGCGTGCCCGGCTGCGCGACGATCGCGTCGCCGGCCAGCGCGATGTAGTAGCCGCCCGACGCCGCGAGGTCCGACATCGACACGATCAGCGGCCGCGTGGTTCTCGCGCGAGATCGAGCAGCTCGCGCCAGATCACGTCCGACGCCGACGACGAGCCGCCCGGGCTGTCGACGCGCAGCACGATCGCCTTGATCGAGCGCGTCGGCGCGCGCCTCGCGGATGTACTCGACGAGCGAGTCCGAGCCGACGACCGGCGCCGTTGACCGGATCGAAGCCGCTCGTGCCGGACGTTGATCACGCCCGACGGCGTTGATCACCGCGATCTTCGACGCGGCGGCGCACGCCGGTCCGCTCCCACGACACCGACGCGCGTAGTCCTCAGCGTCGATGTAGTCGGCGCCTTGCAGCTGCGTCGGCACGAGATCGTCGAGCTCGTCTTCGTACGCCACCTCGTCGATCAGGCCGACGCGCAGCGCGTCGACCGGCTGGAACGGCCCTGGTCGATCAGCGCGCGCACCTCGGCTTCGCGCTTCTTGCCGCGCGCGTCGGCGATCGCTGCGCACCAGCTGATCGTACTGGCTGCGGTTGAGCGACTCGCTCATCTCCTTGTGCGCCGGCGTGAACGTACTTTTCGAGGTAGGTGTTGACGGCGGTCTTGTAATCGCCGACGTGCAGGAAGTCCGGATAGGTGCCGATCCAGTCGAAGGTGCCGCGCAGGAACACTTCGTAGCTGGCGACGCCGGTCAGGTCGAGCGATGCCGACGGCAGCAGGTAGACGCTGATCGGCGACCGACGCGAGGTAGTACTCCGCGATCGCCGCCATACTCGAGCCAGGCGTAGACGTACTTGCCGCTGGTCTTGAAGTCGTCGATGGCGTCGCGCAGCTCCTGCAGCTTGGCCCAGAACGGCGAGTTGATGCCGCCGGGACGCAGCAGGATGCCGGCTGATGCGCGAATCGGTCTTGGCCTTGCGGATCAGCTCGACGTAGGCGCGCACGGTCGAGCTCGTCGCCGCCGCCGAACGCGAAATCGGGCTGACGCTCCGGCAGGTCGCCCGATGGGCTGAGCACGCAGCGTGGCATGCGACGGGCACGCGCGGCTCCTGCGACGACGACCGCGATACAGCAGCAGCATCGCCGCCACCGAAATCACCGTGGCCACAATCAGGAACCCGATCACGAATCGCAAGCCCTTCACATCGATCAGGCTACAGGCCGCACGGCTCAGTTGCATACGTGTGCCGATCGTGTAATCGTGACGATGGCCAGCATATGGACCGTTCGCGTCTCACCACCATCCTGCTCGTCGTCGTCGTCATCCTGATCGGCCAGGTTTACTGGCAGCAACGGCGCATTCAGCAGCTGCAGTTCGTCGATGGAGTTCCAGCAGCGGCAGTTCGACGAGCAGGCCGGCAAGCTGGCCGCCGAAAAGCTAAAGGGCCACCGCGCCGACGTGATGCAGGCCGCGCAGTGGCTGCATCAGTACTACGCGTCGGACGAGGCCTGCGGCGCGCCGACGGCCTGTGGCGCGCCGATCAGAAGCAGCCGGACTTCGAGGCGCTCGGCGCGTGGATCATCGACGTCTACCTGAACGCGCGCGTCGAAGGCAAGACCGACGAAGAGGCGCAAGAAGATGATCACGGACGCCATTCAAGGCAGTGACGAGTGGCGCCGGCGTGCACGAGTCAGAAGTAGCGCCGCTGAGGCGCAGCGACGCTGGGCAATCACGTCCGCATGACATCGGATGCGGGCGTTGCGCGTGCCGGTGCGCAGTGCCTGCCTCGACGCTCTCGCCTGCCTCCGCGATCTGGCCGTTCTTGAAATACGCCCACGCCAGCGTGTCCATCGTCAGCGATGTCGGCGCGGCGCGCGCGCGCTTCTTCGGCGAAGGCTGACGCGCTTCCGCGCGCCCGGCCGGGACGCTCGCTCAGCGATCCGCGAGCACCTGCGGCTGCGCGAGGCCGTTGCCCCAGGCGCCGCGTTCGATCTGCTCGGCCATCTGGTAATACTGATCGGCTGCCGTCGCGTCGCCGATCGCCGCCGACGAGATCGCCGACGGCTCTGGCGCAGATCGGGCGTCGCCGTCCGCGCCAGCCGCGACTGCAGCATCAGCCGCGCCGCCTGCAGATCGCCATCGAGCATCCTGATGCGCGCCAGTCCGATCGACGCGCCATCGGATGTCCGGGGAAGGTCGCATCGGCGCGCTCGTATTCGATCCGCGCCTGCGGCACGCGGCCGAGCTGCAGCAGCAGATCGCCGATCTGCGCGTAAGTGCCAGGCCTGTGACTCCGGATCGTTGGGCGACGTGCCGTCCGCGGCGCTGCCGCATATAGTCGAGCGCGCCCGTCGAGGTCGCCCTTGATCTCGAGCGCGTAGGCCGTGCGCGCATAGGCCGGCGGCCTGGCTGCAACTGCCCCATTCGATCGAATGCCTCGAACGCGCGCGATAATCGCCGAGCTCCATGTAGCCGTCGCCGGCGGCGCCGTAGTTCCACGCATCGCGCGGATCGACGGCCATCGCCTCGTTGGCTTCGGCTGATGCGCGTCGCGCGAAGCGATGCTGCGACAGCAGCACCGCGGCGAGCATGCGCGCGAGCCTCGTAGTGATCCGGCTGCAGCGACGAGGAACGCGCGAAGATGTTCTTCGGCGGTGATGACCGCGCGGCCGTCGTTGTTGACGCGCTGAAGACGAATCAACGCATTCGACGAGCGACATCACCGCGGCGGCGTTCGCGCGGATTGGCGGCGAGCCGCGCCGGTCATCGTGCTGACGGTCGACGTCAGCTCGGCTCGCGACGTGCCCGGCATCGATGCCGGCAATGCTGGCGCGATGCGCGACCGCGACGCGTCGCGCGTCACGAACGCTGCCGCGCATCACGAAATGGTGGCCACCACCACGACGGCGGTGGCCACAAGGATCTGCTAATGGGTAAACAAGACACGGTGCGTACGTGTCGATACCGCGTCAGTGCGATCCACGCAGTCTAGCGGTTTCCCGCGTGAGGAATGCCGAGATACGGGAACGACGTCAGACATGGCACGTCGTTGCTGGCCGACGCCGTCGCCGAGCGCGTTGTTCGGGAACGCGGTTGAACGCCGGCGTCAGCGGCGTCGCGCCGGCCGCCGCCTGCAGCACGATGTCGAGCACGTCGTCGCCGACGCGGCGGCCGTTCGGGAAAGCCGGCGAGGTCGCCGCCCAGCACGCCCATGCGGTTGGGCGAGGTGGTCGGCGGAATCGCCATGTTGAGGCGCAGCATTTCCGCGGCGCGAACGTTGGCGCGGCTGGTTCAGGCCCGGAATGCCCGTCAGGAAGATCGTGACGAGATCGTTGCGCGGCGCCGGCGGCGAGTCGACGTTGAAGATCAGCTTCAGCAGCTTCGGCACTTCCGGATCGGTGACGCGATCGAGCGCCACCGCGTCGCTCGTCGGCTCGATGCCGTTGAACGCGTCCTTGCGGGCGAGATCGATCACGGCTTCGTTGACGAGCGGGTTGCCGAGGCGCGACACCTGCACGAGCGCGCCGCTGTGCGTCTGCGCGCCGGCCGACAGCGTGCGCGTCGCGAAGCGGCTGGCCGTGGACCACACGCCGATGATCGCGTTCGGATCGGCTGGCGCTCGCCGGCGTCGACGCCGCCGCGCGCAGCGCGCGACTTCGGCACGCTGAATCGCGAGCGTGCTGACGTTGAAGCCGGCGGTGCTGTCTTCGACGTGGCCCGAGCCGACGCCGAGCAGGTCGAAGATGCCGAGATCGACGTAGAAGCCCTCGTCGCGCTGGCCGGCGAACACGCGTGACGTTGCCCGGCAGCGACTGGATGCCGCCGCCCAGCGCGCCGTAGTTCGGCGTCGAGCGCGGTCCGATGTTGGGCGGCGGCACCGGCAGGCGGCCGCGACAGCTCGGTCACCGTGCCCGTGCGGCGCGGGCCGTCGATGCGCGTCAGCCGGTAGAACTGGCGGACGTTCAGGTCGGGATCGTCGAGCGAGGTCACCGTGCCGGTGTTGTAGAGGAAGCGTCGCGGGGTTGCGGACCTCCGGTCGTGAAACGCCACTGGTACGTGATGTCCTCGACCGCGTCGCCGTTGTTGTCGATGTGGATCTCGTAGACCACGTTGGGATCGAACGAATAGAAATTCGGTCCGCCATCGCGGCTTCTGGAACGGAATGAAGTTGGCGATGAGCGTGACCGTGTCCGGGCGCATCCGGTGAGACAAACGCGTAAACGTCGGTGTTGTCCGCCATCGGATCCTGCGCGAGCAGTGGCGCCTCGCGATGACTCGATGCTCGCCCTGGCATCATCGCCAGGGTGACAACGAAGATCGCCGACAAACCCAGGATCTGTAGTTCGCATGCTGTCGTCCTCGATTCGAACCAGCCCCCTTTTGGCCCCTGAGTAGAACCTGCGGCGCGGCGATATTCCCCGAGGACGGCGAGTGGCGGCTATTCCGGCAGCGCGAACAGTCGCGCAAGCCAGGTCGTCACGCCGAGACGCAGCGAAGGATGAACAGCAGGCATCGACGGGCAGACGATACCGATCCTGCGGGACTCTGCGCGAACGCCAGGCAGGAAGGTGAAATAGGCGGTCGGTCAGCACGAGAAGCAGAGCCGGCATCGTCAGCGTCGGCCGGCAAGGCCGTAGACACGCACCGCCCCGAGCGCGGCCAGCGCCGACACGACGCATCGGAATTCGGAACGTGCCTGAAGTGCACAACGACCCACGGCCGCACCGGTTCGATGCGCTGAGCGCGGCCGGTTGAGGAACGGCTCGCGCGCGTAGCCAATCGCCGCGGACGCTGCATAGATAGTGACCCGCCAGGTCGACGCGAGATCGCGCATCATCGCCGAGCGTGCCCACCCAGTTGACGCCACCATTGACGCAGTGAACCGAGCGGCGAAGGCGATTGGCCTGGCGCGAGGCCGCCCTGGCGGCCGACCGATACATGAGATCGTCGGACTGCGCCGCCGAATAGTGGCGTCTCCGCAATTCATCACGCGCATAGGCGGCGGCGAGTACTGCGTCGCGCGGTCGCATCCGTCAGGATCTGCCCGGATCTCCGGAGTAGCGCGTGTCCGCGCGGCGGATCGAAACCGCTCGATCTCGAACGTGCGCACTGAACAAGGCCGAGGCCGCGGCCGAGCGCTACGCCGAAGAACCCGAACTCGCGCTGGTTGAGCGATGCCCACGGCAGCAAGGCACGACGCGTAGATCGCGATCGATGCGGCACCGCGATCTTGATGCGCCGCCGCCACCCTGTCGCCGCGATCATCGCGTGGCGATCGGAATGATGACGATTACTACGGCGACCGGCCGCGTCATCGTCATCATCGCAGACACGCCACCGGCCGCCGCAATCGCCTGCGGCACCGAGCGGCTGCGACGCAGGCCGAGGATCACCGACAAACTGAGCGCAACGCAACCGAAGAAGGCTTCGGACAGGATGCTGTTTTCGTAGAACAGTCGTGCGCCGTGTGATGCAAGGCGAGCGTGTCCCGCCAGCGCGATGCGCGCCGAACGCGGCCGTCCGGCCGCAAAGAAAGCCATCGCCGCGATCACGCCGAGATAGACGCTGCGCGCCAGACGATCACTTGATCCATCGGCGGTTCGCCGCTCCAGATCATGAAACGCGGTGAGGAAATAGGGATAGAGCAACGTGCGGAACGGATCGTGCTCGGAAGAACTGGCCCTGCCGGATGTAGCCAAACGCCTCGATGAAAACGTCGGAGTCGCCCCACAGGATCGCGGTTCGATCCGAGCATCATGAAGATGCGCATGCGACCGCGCGATGACGATCCGCGATTGCCAGCGCCGGCCACGGGCGATCGAGGAGCGGTAGCGGCTGTCGATGACATCCACGCCGGCGGCCCACGCCGGGCGAGAACAGGCGATGCCGCGATCCAGAGCAGCACCGGGCGCAGAATCGCCCCGCCGATCGGAATCAGCGCTGTCGGATCCGATAGGCTCCGCATGAAATCGGGTCCGGGCAGTCAATCTGGTTGAAGGAATGGGCGGAGAGCGATCGTCGCCGCGCGCGTAATTCAGCGCCAGCGCAAATCCGCCGCCGGCCTGCCCGTAGCGCAGGCGAACGGGATGAATGCCGGCCGCAAGCGACGATCCGCCCGCTCGGCTTCCTGCGGGCCATGCCGCCCTCCGTTCTGAGACCGACGAGTCCGATCCGTCCACTTCGAATTCGGACCCATCGTCCGATAGCGTCGAGAACCTGGTGCGCCAGGCTCTGTCGATCACCATCGCGCCGCGTCCACTCGACTGGAAAATGCCGGCCCACGCCGGCGGTGTCCGTTGTCGAGCGTGTCTGGTCGAGATCGACTCGTCCACGACAACGCGCGACAGGCTCGCCGCCGCGCGTGAGGTTGGTGAAGTAATGTCCGCGAAGGCCGTTGGCGCGGCAGCGCAAGCTCGGCCGATGGCCGCGCCGCCGGCCGCGACGAGGATCCAGATCGGCCACCGTCACGAGTCGCTGCACGTCGTGACTATAGCCGCCGTCACGCGCCGCGATGAGCACTAGCGGGTTAATCGACGCCGAACAGGACGCAGCCGGGCCGCTTCGCGCAGAGCCGCGGCCGTGAACGGCTTCTCGAGGAACGCCGCGCCCTCTTCGAGCTCGACGCGGTTCTCGAACAGCATGTCGCTGAAACCGGTCTGGTACAGGACCTTGACCGCGGGAAACGCTGGCGCACTGATCCGCCAGCTCGCGACCCTGCATCTCGGGCATCGACGTAGTCGGTCACGCAGCAGGTCGACGTCGCCGGTGTGTCGCGCGAGCTTCTTGATGATTTCGGGACCGCCGCTCGCCATCAGCAGATCGAAATTTCGCGCTGCAGGATGCGGGCCAGCACGTCCAGCATCATCGGGTCGTCGTCGACCACGCACACCGTTTTCTTGACGTTGAGCGGCGGTTCGAGCTCCGCCTGCGGCGGCTTCGGGCCGCTGATTCATCCTTGCGCGGTCAGCGGATTGGTCGTGAGCGGGATATCGGGATCTCCAGCGGCTCGACGGCTTGCCCGGCGGAGCCGCGTCCTTGAACGCGGCTCGGCAGACGACTTTCTGTTGCTGGAGCTGGTTCAGACGGGCCGCGGATGGCGCCGGAGGCAGATCGACGTTGAACGCGTGCGGCAGTCTCGCCGTGCCCGACGGCGGCCCACAGCTGGTTCAGCAAGTGCTGCGGCAAGCCGATGTCGACGCCCGCGACGAGCGACGTCGGTGCACTAGGGATTCGAGCTCGCGGATGCGCGCCCGCAGCTGTTCCTGATCCGTGATTCGCCACAAGTCTGCTCGGCCGACCAGACGCGGGCGCCCGCCCCGTCCTGACCGCCGAAGAAGCTCACAGCCATACCTATCCTGCTTCCGCACTCCGCACGTGCCAGGCGCACACGCCGTACGAGCCCGTCCGATTACGGGATCATCAGCGAATTCCGGCCCAGTTTCGCCTCACCTCCCGTCGCGCCTCCACAGGCGATTGCACGGTGTGCCTTTCGCCACAGTAACTCACATCAACTGGCTTCTGATGTATAGACGGACACGAGCCGCCAGGTTCTCGCGTCTGCACAACATGACAAGAATTACAGATTTCGTTTCAGTCGGCGCTTGTGTTGAGCTGCAATGCGTACCTGATAATCGGGCGAGTCTCCCGACAAATTCACGTGGATTATCAGCGGCTGCTCCTCGACCACTCTCGATCTGATCGACCAGATCGGTACGGACGACTGGCCGGCGGCGACACCTGTCGGCGACCGGAGCGGGACGGACTTTGCCAGCTTCGTGAACCTTCGGCTGAGTCGACGACAACTACGCCATCCTTGCGCAAGTTTCAAAGCCGCAGCACGCTCGTGGACCTATCTGGCCGCGGTGATCGAGCGGCTGTCGCTCGACTTCTGCGCCGACAAATGGGGCGCTGGCGGCCGTCGGCGATGGCTGGAACGGCTCGGTCCGGTCGCGCGGTCATGCTCGAGCGGCTGGTCACGCGTGACTCGCACACCATCGACGAGAAGCGATGGAGATCGTGCGCACGCAATCACGACGTCGGCCGCTGACGCTACGCCGAGCTTCGCGAGATCTGGGATCAGCTGCCCGTCGCGCGTCACGCACACGACCAGGTTGGCGAAGAAGCGGCGGCGGCGCGTCAGCGGCTGACGATTCATCCGAGAGCCGTATCGAAGATGCCGATCGCCGGAGGCACATCGAGCGACTCCAACGCGCATTCGAAGACGGCGTTCGATCAAATCGCTGCACAAGATCGCGTGCTGATTGCACTGCGTTTCGATCAGGACCTCGTCATGCGTCGAGATATGCGAAGTTGACCGGGCAGTTCCGTGCCGACACTTCACCGGCGGCTCGACAAAAGCGTGAAGCAACTCCGGCTGGCGCTGACTCATGCGGGCTTCGATCCTGCGAGACGTCGCCAGCCTTCATCGGGCATCCCTCCATTGCCCTGTCTCCGCTGCTGCGCGCCGAGGTTGAGAGGCTTTTGGGGCCTGTCCGTCTATCAAGCGAGATGGTTGATCCACACACCACACGGTTGCCCGGAACCCGAGGTCCTGGCCGCATACGTCGACCGGGGACTGAGCCTGTCCGAACGCGCACGCGTGGATGCACTCATCTCGCCTCGTGCGCCCCAGTGCATTGCGCTGGTGGCCGGGGTCGCTCGAACGGTCGCGGAGAGCTGTCAGCGCTCAGTGCCCGACGTGGCGGTTACGGCGGAGGCCACTCCGTCGTCACGCGTCGCTCCATGGCAGGCGCGCTGGCGGCTGCGGCTGCCGTGATCGCGGTCCTGACTGACGCCCGCACTCGTGCGGCCGTGGCTCGGATCGCGACGCGGGGCTCGTGAGTCTTGTCGAACAGCGTCGGTGAACAACGATCGGTTCTCGGCCGGTTGACCGGGGGTTCCCGCATGCCCCACTGGGTGCGCCATCTGCTGGGGGCAAGATGGCCGGGCCGCCGAGACCGATCGTGTTCAGTTGACGGCCGGCAGGATTCGCGGAGTCGTTCGGCGAACGTGAAACGCCATCGCAGCTTGCACGCGCTCGGCGTATCACAGTTGCTGGCCGGCCGCTACGACGATGCGCGCAGTCGCTGCTGGCGGCGTCGCGCGAACAGCCCGGCCAATGCCCAGCTACCTGAGCGATGTCGCCGGCCGTGCAGCTCGAACGCGCGCGGCTCGGGCCTGCGGCCCGACGATCTGCCGCGTGCGCTCGCAGCCGCGGATCGCGCGCGCGCGTCTCGATCCTGCGTCACGCGCGAAGCCTGGTTCAACCGCGCGCTTGCTGCGTCAGCGCGCTGTCGCTGACCGATGAGGCGCAGGGCGGCGTGGACGGAATACCTCGAACGCGACAGCGTGTCGCCATGGGCGGCCGAAGCGCGAGCGCGGCTCGACGAATTGCGAAGCCGACGCCCGCCCAGGCCTGACGGCGATGGAGGGCCAGCTGCGGGCGGCGATCGACGCCAGTACCGCGGACGAGGCCGTGCGCGCGCAGACCACCGAGGCCAGGCACTTCATCGAGAATTTTACTCATTACGGGTTGGGCTAACGCGTCGCCGCTGGCGACACGGGCGCCCGTGCAATCACCGCCTGCGCGTCATGGCGCAGCGATGCTGCGCGTCACAGATGACGCTCGCATGTTGACACCGTCGCCGCCATCGATCGGCCGGGACGGCGCTGACGATCGCAAAATGCGCACCGCCAATATGCGCAAGCCGCCGCGCGCGATGGCGAAGATCGCTACGCCGCAGCGGAACCCGGGCTTCGCAGTGCCGCGGCAGCGCTCGCCGCCGCCGGCTCACCGCTTGCGCTCGTGCCCGTGTTGACTCGGCGTCAATCGACTACGTCAACGGACGGGCATGACCAAAGCCTGCGCAGAACATGCGCCAGCGAGCGCCTGATTGCAACGGCTCATCACTATGGTTATGCGGCGCGGGCGAGTTGATTCAGTGGGCCTGAGCGCGTTTATGCAGGACGCCACGGCGATGCGCGCGGGAATTACGAGATGTGTTGGCCGCGGCTGAGTCGCTAAAAGATGCCGAACTCGACCGCCGGTGCGCACAACTTGTTGGCGGCGCTGTTTAACTATGTCGGCGACGACGTCCACGTGGGGCGATTCAATGCAGCCGCACTCCGCGGCCTGACATCACACGATCGCCCAAGTTGCGTCACGGCCTGTTGATCAATGTGCGGCGTTGGATCGTGAGATCCGGTCAACGAAGAGACGGCGCCGCGATCCAAGACGAAGTCGTCCGCAACGCGACGCTGTGGGGCGCGAAGGCGCGCTCGCCGAGGCGTATGCGCAGCGCGCCAGCATCCCTTGACCAGTTTGAATCGTCGGGACCTTTCGGCAACCAACGATCTGAATGAAGCGCGGCACCAACTGGCGCGCGATCCGTGATGACTTCGCGCGTCGAGATGATTGTCCTCTCGGCGGAGACCGATCTGTTGCGCTCAACCAACTCTCCTGCGGCCGTGAAAGCGGCTGAAACGGCGATTGCTCTTGCCTCGGCGCGCGGCGATCGACTGCGCCCGGCGCAACTGCAGCTGCGGCTCGCCCAGGCCAACATCGTGTGGGGATGAAGCGGCGGCCCAGCTCGCGCTCCAGCAGCGGCATCGCCGCATTCGAAGCCGAGCGGCAATCGATGTCCGACGAAGGACGCCTCCTCACGTGACGAGTTGTGGGGATTGTTCGAAACGTCCGTGCAGTTGGCAATCAAGCAAAGGATTACGACTGCGCTGTCCGAAAGGGCGCGCGTCCTGACCCAGCTGAAGCGCGCGCGCGATTTCAGCGCCGCGCGATCCAAGGCAGTCCAGTCGTCTCTTGAGCCGAACGAGGCGATTCTGGCCTTGAACCAGTTCCGACAACGAGCTGGCGGTGTGGGTCATCCGCCGAACGGGCGCATCGGTGATGACACGGCCGATGACCCGCGCACAGGCTCGCCAGCTCGTGGCGCAGCAACAGGACGAAGTGCGCCTGACAGGCCGTCGCCCCGCGCGGGCGCAAGCGCATAACGAGATTGTCCGCCCGGTGGCGGCGCAGCTGAGAGACGCCGACCGCCCGTCATCGTTCCTGATCCCATCACGTATGAGGATGCGCCGTTCGCGGCGATGTGAACGAAGCGACAGCTTCCCGGTGCAGGATGTCCTGGGCTTCGGTTCGCCCCCAGCGCAACTGCGGCTTCGGGTCCATAATGGGCCGTGGGGAGCGTCGCGGCTTGGATGAGGCCGGCACGCTGGCAGTCGGTGCTGGAGAGCGCGCCACGGCAAACGCCAGGGCCGTGGCCTCGCGTACTGATCGGCATCGTTGCTGGTCGGCGAAGCCGCCACTCGGCCGAGATTGCTGGCCGACGCGCCGTCGTATCCGGTTGTTATGGCACTGGTCACATCGAACAGCACCAACCCGCTGTTGTCGCAACTCGTCGTTTCAGGACAATGGGTTCGTTACTCGGGCATCATCGCCGGCACCGACATCGCGTCGCGGCCGATGACCTGACCAAGCTGGTGGGTATTTCCGACGAAGTCGAGACCACCCATCACATCGAGGCGAGGGCACGTTGAGCATAGCCCGCGCGTTCATACCGGAGTTCCGGCTGTGGTCGGAACGCTGCCGGGCGCCAACGAGGGCGCTCCTCGCGATCTAATGATCGGCTTCCATCGCGAGATCGCCCAGGGCGTTCCGCTGAGCAGGCCCTCTCCAGAGTCCAACGCAATGCGATACAGCAGAACGGCGGTCGAGTCGGCGCTCTGGACTGGTGCCGGGTGTTGTATGGCTCCGATCGATAAAGCCCCTAAGTAGGAGCGGAAAAATGAATCGTCGTGATTTTGTCAGTCGAGTAACGCTCGGCGCTGCGTATACGGCTGTCCCCTCGAGCCCTCAAGCATCCGCCGTCTCCGGAGAGCCTGCGGATGCGCTTCGTCGGCATGATGGCGTTCATCGAGCGCGCAGACCACTCTTCCTGGTCGCCACACCTGCCGCTGAGACGGCCCACGTGACCCACGTCCTGTTCCTGATGGCCAAGGCGGGGGTCGCCGATTGCGAACGCCCTCGGTATGGCGCCAGCGAAGGGCGTCGGCTCCCGCGGGCGTTCGACACGGAATTGGAAAAAGCTCCAACCCGTCCGAATACGTTCTATCGCAATCCTCGCCAACACGTCGATCGAGCTGGTCGCGGGCAACGACAATGCGGAAATCGTGAACGACGCGCCAGAAATGGCGCAACCGCAGAAGATCGCGCCGGGCAAGCGCCTTCGCAGCACATGTAACTGAACGAAGTGCTATC
>ERZ1370068.6592-contig-5565_pt1 | contig 56793 bp, 82 predicted proteins | sample MGYA00561227_ERZ1370068 | MGnify/ENA primary metagenome ERZ1370068 (study PRJEB38410, sample SAMEA6850437) | metagenome | study: Metagenomic assessment of the ecological functions of the soil: analysis of the soil microbiota associated with the... | reverse complement strand
GCCGGCGCACTCCAAAATCGGCGCGATTTTCTCGCGACGGCGATCGCCGCACCGTTCGTGCTTTCGGCGTTGCGAAACGTCAAAGCGGCTGGCGAAGTAATCACTTTCAAGAGCCCGAACTCAACACTTCAATTTGTTCTGTTAACGACTGGCCCGCAACTGCAGTTACCGGATAACTCCGTGCCGAGTCGCTCGGTCATCGAGTTGTCCCAGCTCGCATTCGTGGTAGATGGCATCGATCTTTGCCGTGACAGCGCGATTAGCAAGATCGAGCGTTATCGGATTCATGAAGAGTATCCAACTCGCGGCGTTCACTCATCGAGCCGAAAACAGCTTTGTCTGGGCGCGCGGATCTGGATCACGACACGCGGCGAGCAACTCCGATTACCTCATGGAAGTTCGTGTTTTCAATGACGGCGTGGGCTTTCGCTTCACCACCACTGGCGAAGGACAGAACACCCCGGACGAGGCAACCTGCTTCACGTTTCCCGCCCGGCAGCACTGTCTGGTTTCATGACTTTCGAAGGTCACTACGAAGGCATTCATCAAAAGAAGGCCGATCGCGGATGTCAAAGAAGGCGAATGGGCTGCGCCGCCTTTGACGATCAAACTTGCAAACCGGAACGGCTATGCGGCGATTAGCGAAGCGGCGCTGAGTAATTATCCGGGCATGGGTTTGCGCTCAGACGGCCAGAGAGGTTTCACGACGGTCCTCGGTCACGCATTACCGGTCAGCCATCCCTTCGATTTGCGTTTCGGCAAAGACGAAGCCAAGCGCCTGTCAAAACCGGCCGCGATCGATGGGACGATTACCACGCCGTGGCGGGTGATCATGATCGGCTCTGATCTGAATACGCTCGTCAACTGCGACATCATCGATAGTCTTTCACCTGCCGCCTGACAAAACGATTTTTCCGCAGGGCCTGAAGACTGATTGGATCAAGCCCGGCCGCGCCGTTTGGCGTTACCTGGATGGCGGCGAAAATACCTTCGAAGGAATTAAGGAGTTTTCGCGGCTCGCCGGCCAGCTCGGATTCGAATACAACGTCGTCGAAGGAATCTGGCAGCGCTGGACCGAAGCCCAGATTCGCGAGTTGGTCGATTACTCAAATCAACAGAACGTCAAGCTCTGGTTTTGGAAGCACCGGCGCAACCTTGGGACTGCACGCGAGCGTGAAGATTTCTTCTCATTGCTCAGCCGCGTGGGCGTGGTTGGCGCCAAGATCGATTTTTTCGATCACGAAGCGAAAGAGATCATCGATCTTGTATCAGGCGATCCTGCGCAGCTGCGGCCGAACACAAGATCATGGTTCGAGTTTCACGGCGCTAATAAACCTGCCGGCGAATCGCGCACCTGGCCCAACGAATTGACGCGGGAAGCTGATTCGTGGCCTCGAATATCGCAGCATGAGTTTGCGTTCGGTGCACAACACCACGCTGCCGTTTACTCGATTTCTGGCCGGCCACGCAGATTACACGCCGGTCCACTTTGGTGAGCGGCGGCGGGAAACATCCTGGGCGCATCAGATCGCCAGCGCGATTGTCTTCACTTCGCCTTTGATGATTTACGGCGCACATCCGCAACACATTCTCGACAACCCGGCCGCCGAATTGATCAAAGAGCATTCCCAGTGTCTGGGATGAGACGATCGTGCTTGCCGCCATCGGAGATTGGCGAGTTGGCCGCCTTCGCGCGACGAAGCGGCGGCGTTTGGTTTGTGGGAGTTATGAATGGGCTGTCCGGGAAAACCATCCGAGTCCCGCCTGGTTTTCTGTGGTGCAGGAAAGTATCGAAGCGACCCTGGTTCGCGATCAGATGGATGAAGCGGCGGCCGTGAAGCTCGAGAATCTATGCGATTAGTCGCCCCGATGCGTTAACCATCAGGATGCGTGCCGGCGGCGGATTTGTGGCCAGGTTTATCAGATAGGTTAGCGCGCGAACAGCTCGCGTAGGAGCCGAATGTTTATAGATACAGTAGTGGAAATGACTTCGAGCTCCGTAGGAGCGCAACGTCTTCTGTCTGCTGCGCTCCTATCGGAGCTTGGTTAGCAGCGTTTATGTGGGGCTATAAACATTTCGCCTCTAGCGAGGCGAGGAGCATCGCCACAATTGGGGAAACCTTAGTGCTGCATATGTTTCGTGTGTTGACGATCTGTGTGCTGATCTTTGATGCCGCAATTGGGGTGGCGCGACCGGCAAAATTCAACGTCTCTTCGTTTGATCGCGCTCGCGTCCTCAAGGCCGCCAACCAATATCTCTCAGAAACGCCGATCACCATTACCGCATCGACAAGTCCGCGCAGCGCCGGCGGCCCACATGATTTCTTTCCGAAGGCGATTACTGGTGGCCGGATCCGCAGAATCCTAAAGGGCCTTACATTCAGCGCGACGGAATGACCAACCCGGATAATTTTGTCGAGCATCGCCGCGCTTTGATGCGCCTCAGTGTGCAAGTGCCGGCGCTGGTCGCGGCGTGGAAGCTGACGAAGGACAAGCGTTACGCCACGCAAGCGGCGGCGCACCTGCGTGCCTGGTTCATCGACGAGCGCACGCGGATGAATCCGAATCTGCAATATGCGCAGGCAATTCAAGGGCGCACCACCGGCCGCGGCATCGGAATTATCGATACCATTCATCTGGTTGAGGTGGCGCGGGCGATCGAAATACTAAAAGACTCTTCGGCGTCTATCAATGACTGAGCTGGGCGCCGTCACGCAGTGGTTCAAAGACTACCTGATCTGGATGACCACCAGTAAGAATGGAATGGAAGAGCGCGACGCCAAGAACAATCATGGGACGTGTTGGGTGATGCAGGTGGCGGCGTTCGCGGAATTGACCGGCGATGAGAAACTGCTCGAATACTGTCGCGACCGGTTCAAGACTGTGATTGTCCCAAATCAAATTGCCGCCGACGGCAGTTTTCCGGAAGAGTTGAGACGGACCAAGCCGTACGGTTACTCGCTTTTCAACTTGGAAGCGATGGCGGCTATTTGTCAGATTCTCTCGACCGCCAACGATAATCTCTTTACATTCCAAACGGCGGATGGTCGCGGCTTCCGTCGGGCAATCGAATATATGGCGCCTTTCATTCGCGACAAGAAATCCTGGCCGCTGAAGCGCCGATGTGATGTATGACCACGAGTGGCCCATGCGGCAGAACAGTCTTTTGTTTGCTGGGATCGCTTTTAAACGGCCTGGGTATATTGAGGTGTGGAAGACGTTGCCCGCTGATTCGAGCGTTGAAGAAGTGGTTCGCAACTTCTTTATTCGCCAGCCGGTCCTTTGGGTGGAATTGAACTGAGAGCCAGATTGGTATGATCTTCGGCTCTGCCGCTCGATGTGCGGAAAAGCTCCGCTTTTCCGGTTCGTCAATCTTAGATTTTGGCGGCTATGCCGTCGTTACGGATGCTGTTCCCGAGCGTCAAACGCGGCGTAGCCGCGAGAAATAATTTTTGGAACCTGATCGGAAAAGCGGGCTTTTCCGCACATCGACGGGCAAAGCCCGAGGGAAGGCTCTTGATAATTCTGGCGTGATACCTGTGCTTGTCTCGAACCAATGTGGCAAACATCGCGCTTGTCCAGAGCTGAAGAGCGCAAAAGGAAACAATGAGATGATCTTCGCGCGAGTAATCCGAGGTCTCCTGGCCTTCGCCGTAGTGTTGACGGCATTGACACTGTCATCTCGCGCCCAACACGCCGAGCGCGCGGCGTTTTCTCGCGGGTCCACCGTCACGAACCCGGCGTCTTTCACCGAAACCAAAGCCGAACGCGATCGACGGATGAAGTGGTGGCGCGAGGCGCGCTTTGGCATGTTTATTCATTGGGGATTGTATGCGGTGCCCGCGGGTGAATATAAAGGCCAGCGATCGACGAGGATCGGCGAGTGGATCATGGAATGGGCCAACATCCCGCGCGCCGATTATGAGAAGTTTGCCCCGCAGTTTAATCCCTTGAAGTTCAATGCGGCCGAGTGGGTGGGCTTAGCCAAAGCGGCGGGCATGAAATATATCGTCATCACTTCAAAACACCACGACGGCTTCTCAATGTTTCAGAGTGACGCCAGCAATTATGATATCGTCGACGCAACTCCTTATCGTAAAGATCCGATTAAGGCGCTGGCGCTCGAAGCAAAGAAGCAGGGGCTGAAGTTCTGTTTCTATTATTCGATTCTCGATTGGCATTACCCGGCTGTCTACGTCGAAGCGCCCGGCAAAGATCCGACCGCGGGAAACCGCACGACGAAAATGCGCCCGGGCGGCAAGGAGGAATACGTCAGGTACATGAAGGCCCAGCTGCGCGAACTGATCACGAAATATGATCCGGCGGTGCTCTGGTTTGACGGCGAGTGGCAGGACTGGTGGACCGAAGACGATGGACAGGATCTCTACCGGTACGTCCGCAGCCTGAAGCGCGACATCATTATCAATAATCGCGTTGGCAAGGGTCGTCAGGGAATGCAGGGAATGAATAAAACTGATCGCGAATATTCAGGCGACTTTGGGACCCCTGAACAGCAAATTCCCGCGAACGGTTTGCCGGGCGTTGATTGGGAAAGTTGCATGACGATGAATACGACCTGGGGCTACAAGTTTTATGATGATCAATGGAAGTCCACGCAAACAATCGTGCGCAACTTGATCGACATTGCTTCCAAAGGCGGCAACTATTTGCTTAATGTGGGACCGACCGCGGAAGGTTTAATACCGCAGCCCAGCGTGGATCGCTTGCGCGAGGTGGGTGGCTGGATGAAGGCGAACGGCGCGGCCATCTATGGCACAACTGCCAGTCCGTTTGCAAATCAGCTTCTTTTGGGCGCGCGACCAGCAAGCCCGGTCACGTCTTCCTGCACGTTTTTGATTGGCCCGGCGACGGCGCCCTGCGCATCCCGGCTGGGGAGTGAAACTCCACAAAGCGTATTTGTTGAGAGATTCAAAACATTCGCTCAAGTTCGAACAGCAGAGCGACGAAGTCATTATTCAAGTGCCGGGAAGGCGCCTGACAGAATTGCGACGGTGTTGGTTTTGGAGACGTCGCCCTAAAACAATGAACACTTCAATTAATTTCCCCGACGACTTCCGCGGTGTGTTTGCCGTGCCACCTCTATGTCGCGAAGACAGTTCTTCGCGCGCGATAGACTTTGCCCAAAATGCACTGGTGGTGGAGCACATCAGAAAGGGCGGGATCACGCGTCTGATTTATGGTGGCAATGCCTTTCTCTATCACACTACGCTCGATGAGTACGCATGGCTGGTCGATTGGGCGGCCGGGTTGGAGAATGACCTTTGGGTAATTCCGAGTTTGGGTCCGAGCTTCGGCCGGGCAATCGATCAGCTCCTCTCAATCCGCGCCTTCAATTTTCCGTGCGCGATGGTGCTGCCTTGCAACGATCCGCGTGACGCGAAAGGTCTGGAAGAGGGCTATCGCCAGATCGCGGAAGCAGCCGAGACGAAGTTGTTGCTCTATCTTAAAGATGAAACCAGTTTCGGCCTCGGATCGGGAGAAGGGTTTGGATGCGGTCGGCCGTCTGTTTGACGATGGCGTGTGCATCGGAATCAAGTACGCCGTGGTGCGCGAGAATCCGGCGCAAGACGATTACCTGGATGGTTTGCTCAAGCGCGTAAATCGAACGTCGGTGATTAGTGGGATCGGCGAACGCCCGGCCGTTACGCATTTGCGTGACTGGAAATTGCCGGGCTTCACAACCGGTCGGGATGTATTGCGCCGCGACTGAGCGAGGCGTTGTTTGCCGCTTGCGCGCGAGAAGATTTTGCGGCAGCAGAGCAGATACGAAGCGAATTCATTCCGCTTGAGGATTTGCGCGACGCCTGGAGCCCGGCGAAGGTCCTGCACGAGGCCGTCGAGCATGCGGGGATCGCCAGGACCGGCGCCATTCCACCGTTTCTTTCGGAGTTGTCGGTAGCGCAGGTGGCAGAACTGGCGCCCATAGCGCGCCAGTTGTTCGATCGCAACGCCACGTCCGACAAACTTCAGTTTGTCGCCGATCAAATGGCTTAGAAACACCTGGCGTTTATCGACAAACTGAAGGAAGCTCTGATCAAGGTCACGATTGAAAATAGCATTTGCTCCCCTCCCTTTGGGAGGGGCTGGGGAGGGGCGCAGCTACGGCAAGAGAAAAGCAAATTACTTGTGTGCGCGGGCTTCAGCCCGCGCGGGATCTTTTGGTTATCGACTCGTAGCTGCGCCCCTCCCCTAACCCTCCCAGAGGGAGGGAATCTACTTAATCAGAGCTTCCTGAAGTTTGTCGGACATTTGAATGATGAAACCTGACGAGCTCCGCTCTAAACTTTCGGGGGTGATTGCTTTTCCGATCACGCCGTTTCGAGAAGACTCTGTCTCTCGACCTTGACGCCCTGCGAGAAAAATTTGGCGAAGCTCTTTGCCCATCCGATTTGCGCGGTTGTGGCTGCGGGTGGCACCGGTGAAATGTATTCGCTAACTCCGGCGGAACACCTCGAAGTCGTTCGCGCGACGGTTGAAGCAGCGCAAGGCCGCCTGCCGGTGATCGCCGGGCGTTGGTTTCAATCAAAGCCTCGCAGTTGAACTGGCGCGCGCCTCGGCCGAGGCCGGCGCGCACGGAATTCTTGCTTTCCCGCCATACTATCCAAACGCTGACGACGAGGGGTTGCTCAGCTACTACGGTGCCATCGGGGCCGCCACTGCGCTCGGGCTTTTGATTTACAGCCGTGACTGGGCCGCACTTCACGGCAACCATGGTCGAACGTTTGGCGGCGATACCTAATCTCGTGGCCTGGAAAGACGGGCAAGGCGACATACGACGTTTGCAGGCGATCATCGAATCGGGTGGGAGATCGACTGCAATGGATCGGCGGAGCCGGCGACGACATGGTCGCTGCCTACTACAGCATCGGCATACGGGCGTACACGTCGAGCATCGCAACTGTGGCGCCGCGACTGTCTTTGCACTTCTGCATGAGCTGGCCGCGAATAATCGCGCCGAAGAGTTGCGGGACGTGATGCAACGATGTGTGATACCTCTCTATTCAATTAGGTCTCGGCGCAAGGGATACGAAGTCTCGACGATGAAGGTTTTGATGGATCTCGCCGGCTTGCGTGGCGGTCCGGTGAGACCGCCTTTGGTCACGGTCAACGCTGCCGAACGTGAAGAGCTGCGCGCCGTACTCGAGAGCTGGCAGCCGTTTCTGATTGATTGATGTCCGGTTAATACCGAAAGACGACAAACTGAAGGAAGCTCTGAATAAGGTCAGATTGAAACAGCATTTGCTCCTCTCCCTTTGGGAGGGGCTGGGAGGGGCGCAGCTACGGCAAAGAGAAAGCAAATTACTTGTGTGCGCGGGCTTTCAGCCCGCGCGGGATCTTTTTTGGTATTGACTCGTAGCTCCGCCCCTCTAACCCTCCCAAAGGGAGGGGAATCTACTTAATCGGACATTGGAAGGCCGCATGAAGAAACTTGGCTGGGGATTGATCGGATGTGGCGATATTGCCAGAAAGCGGATCGCGCCGGCGCTGCGCGATTTGGAAAGCTGTGACTTCGTAGGCGTCAGTCGTGGACGCGCAGAGCTGGCTGAGGCTTTTGCCAAAGAGTTCGGGGCACGAAAACACTTCGCGGAATGGCGAGATCTACTGGCGGATGAGGAAGTGCAGGCGGTCTATTTGGCGACGCCGGTCGATTTGCATGCGGCCCAGACGATCGCCGCAGCCGAAGCCGGAAAACATGTGCTGTGCGAAAACCTCTGGCCATGAACGTCGCGGAATGCGATCGAATGATCGCGGCCGCCGCAGCCAGTGGAGTGAAATTGGGCGTCGCCTATTATCGCCATTTTTATCCGGTAGTTGCGCGCGCGCGGGAAATAATTGAATCGGGTGAGATTGGAGTTCCGGTGCTTGCGCAAATAAATGCCTTCGAATATTTCGACCCCGCGCCCGACCATCCGCGTGCGTGGTTGTTACGAAAGAGCGCGATCGGGTGGCGGGCCCATGTTCGATTTCGGATGCCATCGAATCGAAGTACTGACGAGTATTCTCGGGCCAATCAGAAAGGTAACGGCGCTGACTGCAGAACGTAGTCTTTGATCGTGAAGTGGAAGACACCGCCACCGCTTTATTTCAGTTCGCGGGCGGCGCTGGCGCCGTGCTCTCAGTTAGTCACGCCGCCATGGAAGCTCGGGACACGCTCGATGTCTTCGGCTCAGGTGGTTCGATTCACGTGCCCGTTTTGAATGAAGGCACGCTGCGGATCGTTACGGGTGAAAGCGAGAGAGGGAAGTGCTGCCGCCGGAAACGAATTTACACGCGCCGATCATCAGGGATTTCGTGGAGGCAGTAATAAATGATCGTGAGCCGGCGGTCAGCGGCGAAGCTGGCCGAGATGTGGCAAGGATCGAGGAAGAGATTTATGCAACGGCCGACAAACTTTAAGGAGCTCTGATTAAGTAGATTCCCCTCCCTCTGGGAGGGTTAGGGAGGGGCGCAGCTACGAGTCGATACCCAAAAAGATCCCGCGCGGGCTGAAAGCCCGCGCACACAAGTAATTTGCTTTTCTCTTTGCCGTAGCTGCGCCCCTCCCCCAGCCCTCTCCCAAAGGGAGGGGAGCAAAAAGATGGCGCTTCCCGAACCAAAGAAGACCGCACCAGATTCACTCGCCGCCGCGCCCGCACTCAAAGACTCGCGGCAGCGTTGGTGGCTACTGGTGCTTTTATTCAGCGCCATGCTGATCAGTTATGCGCATCGCAGCGCGCTGAGCGTGGCCGCGCCGTTCATTTCCGCGGATCTCAATCTGTCCAAGGCAGAGATGGGCGTCCTGCTGTCGTCGTTCTTCTGGGTGTACGCCTTCATGCAGATGCCGGCCGGTTGGATCGTCGATCGGTTTGGTGTGCGGCGGGCGTACTCGCTCGGGTTCATTTTCTGGTCGCTGGCTTCAGCCGCTGACCGGCTTTGGTGTCGGCATGGCTTCACTGCTCGGCTTGCGCATCGCCACCGGCGCCGGGCAGGCAATCACCTTTCCGGCTTCATCGCGCGCTTGTGCCAATTGGTTTCGCCAGCGCTGAGCGCGGCACCGTCACTGGCGTCTACCTCACCGGCGTCCGCATGGGTGCGGCCCTGGTTAGTTGGCTCGGCGCTTACTTTCTGGCGCGCTACAGTTGGAAACTTTTCTTCCTGCTAATCGGGCTGACGCCGCTGGTCTGGCTGCTGCCCTGGAACAGGTTTTTGGGTAAGTGGGAAACGCCGAACGACCGAGCCGCAAGGCGCACAAACGAACTAGACGTCGTCTTTTGAAAGTCTCCTGCTGCTTCGTCATCGCAGTGTGTTCGGAATTTTTCTCGGCTTCTTTGCCTACGATTATGCCTGGTACGTTTTTCTGACCTGGCTGCCGAGTTACTTGAAGGATGAGCGAAAGTTCACGACCAGTGAGATGGGCATCTATAGCGCGACGCCGCTGGTCGCCATGTCAGTTATCATCATCCTGGCCGGAGTCATGAGCGACTGGCTGGTGAAGCAGGGTAACGATGAACGTTTTGTGCGCAAGGCCTTTATCATTGCCGGATTGGCGATCGGTTGCCTGATCGTGCCCGCGGGAATAGTGGCGGACAAGATGACGGCCGTGTGGTTGTTGACGATTTCGCTTTGCGGGTTGGGACTCGCGTCGCCGAATACCTGGACTTTGACAGCAGCAGTCTGTCAGAAAAAGATCGTCGGCACGGTTGCGGGCATTCAAAACTTTGGCGGCAATCTCGGTGGCATTATTGCGCCCGCCCTGACTGGGTTCATCGCGCATAAGACCAAGTCCTTCGCGATTGCCCTGGCAGTGACCGGTGCGGTGCTGGTCGTGGGGATGGCCGCTTATTGGTTTTTGATTGGTGAAGAGCTGAAGACTGACGAGGCAGCCGCGGAGCGGCGTTAGATCTGTAGCCCATGGCGTCAGCCATGGGATTAGGAGAGAGATTGAGCACAGCCCCGAAAGGGGCGAAACATCATGGAAATGGTCGCGATTGTTCCGCCGCTCTGCGGCTGATGTGTCAATTGCGGTTTTTACCCACGGCTCGCGCCGTGGGCTACAGATCTTACGCCGCTCCGCGGCTGGTCTTATCAAATTTTACTGGCACCTTGTGCGTCAAGACAGAGTTTCCGGAGTTTGGCCAGGTTGGAAAGATGAAACACGACAGCACTTCCCGTCGACAGTTCTTAAGTCTTGCGGGGCTGACCGCCTGCGGGTTGGCGCTCGGATCGCCACTCAAACGAAGGAGTTCGTCGAAGGGCGAACTGTTTGTTTATGTCGGAACCTACACCACCAACGGCCGCAGCGAAGGAATCTACGTCTGCACTCTCAACCTCTCTACCGGCGAACTGCGACAAGTTGACGTGGCGAAGGGCGTCGCCAATCCATCGTTTCTGACTTTGGATCCCGAGAAGCGCTTTCTCTATGCGGTAAACGAAGTGAAAGAGTTTGAAGGTAAAGCCAGTGGCGCCGTCAGTGCGTTCAGTATCGACAAGCGAACAGGCGGGCTGAAGTTGATCAATCAACAAGCATCCGGAGGTAGCGGCCCTTGCCATTTATCAATGGATCAAACCGGGAAGTTCCTGCTCGTCGCTAATTATGACGCCGGCAGTTTCGAGGTCCTGCCAGTTCGTGATGGAGCACTCGGCGCGCCCACCGACATTGTTCAGCATGCTGGATCCAGTGTTAATCCAAAGAGACAAGCGAGCCCGCACGCCCACTGCGTCGTGACTGACAAGCACAATCGGCGAGTTTTTGTATCCGACCTGGGCCTCGATAAGATCATGATCTATGCGTTCGACTCGCGCAGCGGGAAGCTGTCTCCGAACCAGCCGGCCTGGGCGCAGACAAAGCCGGGCGCCGGTCCGCGCCATTTTGCCTTTCATCGGAACGCCCGTTGGGCTTACGTTATCAACGAGCTTGACTCGACGATGTCGGCGTTCGCTTATGATCAGGAGCGGGGAGAACTGAGAGAGATGCAAACCATCTCGACGCTGCCCGCGAGTTTTGCCGGAAAGAGTTCCTGTGCCGAGGTGCAGGTGGCGCCTTCGGGAAAGTTTCTGTATGGCTCGAACCGGGGACATGACAGCATCGTCGTCTTCTCAATCGATCAGACGACCGGCAAACTGAACCTGGTTGAGCACGCTTTGACCCAGGGGAAGGTGCCGCGCAATTTTGCGATTGAGCCCGCAGGCCGGTGGCTGCTCGCCGCCAATCAGAATTCGGATACGGTTGTGAGCTTTGCCATTGATCCCGGTTCGGGGAGATTATCGCCAACCGGCCATTCGGTCGGGATACCGGTCCCGGTGTGCGTCGCCTTTTCGGGATAGGTTTCGGAGTCCGACAAACTTTAGTTTGTCGTTGACTGAGATACGAACTTTTCAGAGCCAGGCGACAAACTGAAGGAAGCTCTGATTAAGTAGATTCCCCTCCCTCTGGGAGGGTTAGGGAGGGGCGCAGCTACGAGTCGATACCCAAAAGATCCCGCGCGGGCTCAAAGCCCGCGCACACAAGTAATTTGCTTTTCTCTTTGCCGTAGCTGCGCTCTCCCCGGCCCCTCCCAAAGGGAGGGGAGCAGATGCTATTTTCAATCTGACCTTAATCAGAGTTTCCTGAAGTTTATTCGGACGTCTAAAATGAAAAAACACCCGCAGAATTACGCAGCGCGCGCTGGTTTGGCGGCGAAGATCTGCGTTCCTTTGGCCATCGCTCGCGTGCCAAACAGATGGGCTATGCCGCCGAGGATTTTGCCGGCAAGCCGGTGAGTCGGCATCATCAATACCTGGAGCGACCTCACTACCTGTCACAGCCATTTTCGGACGCGAGCCGATGAAGTTAAGCGCGGCGTCTGGCAGGCCGGCGGTTTTCCGGTCGAGCTGCCCGCGATGCCGGTCAACGAAACTTTCATGAAGCCGAGCCCGATGATGTATCGGAATTTTCTGGCGATGGAGACGGAAGAGTTGCTGCGCAGCCAGCCGATTGACGGCGTCGTCTTGATGGGCGGCTGTGATAAGACCACGCCCGGTTTATTGATGGGCGCAATCAGTATGAACTTGCCGGCGATCTATTTGCCGGCCGGGCCAATGTTGCGCGGCAATTGGAACGGGCAGGTGCTGGGCAGCGGCAGCGACGTGTGGAAGTACTGGGCCGAGAAACGCGCCGGTCTAATCAGCGATTGCGAATGGTCGGAAATGGAAGACGGCATCGCGCGTTCGCCGGGTCATTGCATGACGATGGGCACCGCCTCGACCATGACTTCGATCGCCGAAACGCTGGGCATGACCTTGCCGGGCGCATCATCCATTCCCGCGGTCGATGCCAATCACTCGCGCATGGCCAGCGCGTGCGGTCGCCGCATCGTTGAAATGGTCTGGGATGACCTGAAGCCGAGTGACATCCTCAGCCCGGCCTCGTTTGAAAACGCAATCACGGCGGACATGGCCATCGGCGGATCGACAAACGCGATCATTCATCTGGTGGCGCTGGCCGGACGCGCCGGGATCAAACTTGATCTGAAAGCGTTCGACGACATCTCACAACGGACGCCGATGATTGCGAACCTGCGACCTTCGGGCCAGTACCTGATGGAGGATTTTTATTACGCGGGCGGTTTGAGGGCCCTGCTTAAAGAGATTGGCGAATTGCTCAACCTCGATGCTCTGACGGTGTCGGGCCAGACTCTGGGAGCGAACCTGCAATCGGCGCGCATAACGAATGCCGAAGTGATTCGCCCGCTTGATAATCCGGTTTCGCAGAAAGGCGGCACAGCCATTCTCTACGGGAATCTCGCTCCGGACGGAGCGGTGATCAAACCGACGGCCGCTGAAGCTCGCCTGCTGGAGCATGCCGGGCCCGCAGTCGTTTTCAAAGACTATCAGGACATGATGAAACGCATCGACGATGAAGATTTGGTCGTCGATGAAAACTCTGTCCTGGTCTTGCAGAACGCCGGGACCGTTGGGCGGGCCGGGCATGCCTGAATGGGGCATGTTGCCGATTCCGAAAAAGCTCCTGACCAAAGGTGTGCGCGACATGGTGCGAATCTCAGACGCGCGGATGAGCGGCACCTCTTATGGCGCATGTGTGCTGCACGTCGCGCCGGAATCATTCACTGGTGGGCCGCTGGCGCTGGTGCGCGACGGTGACCTCATTGAACTGGATGTGGCTAAGAGGAGCCTCAACGTGTGCGTCGGCGACGACGAGATGGCCAGACGTCGCGCGCAATGGCAACCGGAACCGCCGAGATACACGCGTGGCTTTGGCGCGTTGTACGCCAGCGCATGTAACCCAGGCCGATCAGGGTTGTGACTTTGATTTCCTGCATGCAGGCGGCGAGACCCGCGAACCCGAGACGCATTAAGTCAGTACCACCTTGTGGTAGCGGGTGGTTGGTCGCTGTCACTCAAGTCTCTAGAAGGTTGAGGTTAACCGCCCGCTACCGCAGGCGGTTCTGACATGACGCTATCTGGAAAATCAATCATCGGTTTCAGTCGTGGGGCCTCAAACGGCGCCATGTTCCACGCCGTCGATCCGTCAACGGGCCAAAGCCTGAATCCTGCGTTTCATTCCGCGAGTTCCGAAGAAGTTGATGCGGCCGTTCAACTGGCGGCTGAAGCATTCGCAACCTACGGTCGCGCAACCGGAAGGCAGAAGGGAATCCTTCTCAGCAAAATTGCTGCGAACATCGAAGACATCGGTGATGATTTGGTTGCGCGCGCAAGTCAGGAGACAGCTCTACCCGCGCCGCGGATCAAGAATGAAATAGCGCGCACGTGCTAATCAGCTCCGTCTGTTTGCTGAATTGGTCGAGGAAGGATCGTGGGTTGATGCGCGTATTGATCGCGGAGATTCAGGTCGAACGCCTTTGCCAAAACCGGACGTGCGATCGATGCTGCGACCGCTCGGGCCGGTGGTGATTTTTGCGCCAGCAATTTTCCGCTGGCATTTTCAGTCGCGGGTGGGGACACGGCGTCGGCGCTGGCGGCGGGCAATCCCGTCATCGTCAAAGCTCATCATGCGCACCCCGGAACTGCGGAACTTGTGGGACTGGCAATCAGCAGAGCAGTGCGCGAATCCGATCTTCACGCCGGCGTCTTCTCTTTGATCTACGGACCTGGCGTTACGGTCGGAAGGCAACTCATTCAGCACGCTTCGATAAAGGCCGGTGGATTTACCGGTTCGCGGGCCGGCGGCATTACGCTAATGCAGGCGGCGGCCAGTCGGCCAGAACCGATTCCGTTCTATGCTGAAATGAGCAGCGTGAATCCAGTGTTCATCCTGCCGTCGGCATTACGCGACCGCGCGGACGCGATTGCGAACGGCCTGGCGGCATCGGTGACGTTGGGGGCCGGCCAGTTCTGCACTAATCCGGGATTGATCTTCATCCCGGATGTTGATTCAGAAGACCTGGTCGCACAGCTGGCCGCGTTAATGAACGGCACTCCGGCATTCACGATGCTAACCTCGGGAATCTGTGCGGCCTACCGAAAGGGAACGGAGGCGCTGAAAGCTGAACACGCGCGTCGAGCTAATCGCGGAACGGCAGAGTGAGGCCGGAGATGCTTCGGCGGGCGCGTCGCTCTGGCAAACCGACGCGATCTCGTTTTTGAGGATCGATCGCTGTGCGCGGAAGTGTTCGGCCCCGCAACCTTGCTGATCAAGTATGCAAGCCTTGAGCAACTAATCGATTGCGCGCGCAGCCTGGAAGGTCAATTAACCGCGACGATTCACGCCGATGAAGCAGAGCTCAACCAGAGCATCGACTTGATCGCGATTCTCGATCGGAAGGCGGGCCGTCTGGTCTTCAACGGCTTTCCCACTGGTGTCGAAGTCGGCCATGCAATGGTTCACGGCGGACCGTTTCCAGCGACGTCGGACGGGCGCTCAACCTCGGTGGGCACGCGCGCTGTCTTTCGTTTTACGCGCGCAGCTTGTTATCAGGATTTTGTTGACTCAGCTCTTCCTGATGAACTAAAAGACGCAAACCCGCTCGGCATCTGGCGATTGATTGATGGCGAGATGACCAGAGCTTCGCTTCCGGTTTCAGTCTGACTGCGGCAAAACGTGGCTGAGTGATTGGACCCATGCTTCCGGTAAAAAGTCGATTAATTGCCGCTGCCGCCTGCGTCACGCTGGTTGGCATTGTTGCTTTTTCGGCTCAGCGATCCATTGGCCCGGCCAAAGGAATTCTGATTCTCGACGGCGGCGGCACGACTGCGATTGTACGAGATCGTTTTGTTGAACTGGCCGGCGGCGCGAAGGCGCGTATCGTCGTTTTACCGACGGGAGTTTCTGCTCTGCGTTTTGGCGAAAAGAACACGATTCTGGATCCGGATTGGCCGCGGGATCGGCCGGAATGGTCGGCGTACGAAGCCTATCTAAAGCAATGGCTCGGGACTGAGAACGTTACGGTGATTCACACGCGCGACCGCAAGGTGGCCGACTCAGAAGATTTCGTGAGGCCGCTGCGAACGGCCACCGGCGTTTTTCTGAGCGCCGGTAATGCCGGACGATACGCGCAGGCGTTCCTTGATACTCGAACTCAGAAAGAATTAGAGGCGCTGTTGGCGCGCGGTGGAGTTATTTTCGGTAGTTCAGCCGGAGCAATCATTCAGGGCTCGTATACCAGTGCGCGGCCGTCCTGATAAGCCTCTGCTGATGGCGGCGGGACATGAGCGAGGTTTTGGCTTTCTGAAGAATGTGGCGATCAATCCGCACCTCACGCAAGCCAAACGAGACAACGAATTGATCAACGTCGTGGACGCCCATCCCGAAATTCTGGGCATTGGCATCGATGAAGATGCGGCATTGGTGGTACGCGGAAACCGCTTTGAAGTGATCGGCGCAGGTCGGGTGGCTATTTATGATAACCAGCGCCGTGACGGGTCGTGGTATTACTGGCTCAAGCCAGGCGAGCAGTTCGACCTGGAAACCTGGACCAGGATTGTTCCCTAAAATGAAGGGCTTTCTTATGAAGAAACTTCGCAAACTGTTGTGGCTCGCGATTCTGCCGATTCTCTCTTCGAACGCGATCGTTCACGCAGCGCCGAAAGGCCTCGACATCTATTTCATCGATGTTGAGGGCGGCGCGGCGACGCTAATCGTAGCTCCCAGCGGTAAATCGTTGCTCATCGACACGGGCTTTCCCGGTGAACGGGATGCGGGACGAATTGCTAAAGTTGCGCTCGAGGTGGCAGGTCTAAAACAGATCGATCACTGTGTCATCACCCATTGGCATCGCGATCACGTTGGGGGCGTGCCCATGCTGGCCAAACTGATCCCGATCAGAAACTATTACGATCACGGGTTGCCGCAAACGCTCGCTGCCGACCTGCAAGCGGAATTCATTGACGCCTACAAACAAACCACTAATGGCGCTTCGGTTACCTTGAAGCCCGGAGACGAGATCAAACTGGCAGGGTCGCCAAAGAGTTCACCTCTCCTGAAGGTGCGGGTCGTCGCGGCCAGCGGCATGGTGGCCGGCGATGAGTCGAATAACGCCGCAGGTTCGACCGTGCGGAGAGAACTTCGAGGCGAAAGCCGAAGATACTACCGACAACGTCAACAGCATTGGAATTCTACTTACCTTTGGCCGCTTCAGATTTTTTGACGGCGGGGATCTGACCTGGAACATTGAGAACCGGCTGGCTTGCCCGAAAAACATGATCGGCGCCGTGGACGTTTTCCAGGTCGATCATCACGGAGTCGACAGCAGCAACAATCCCATGCTGGTGCGGGCTATCAATCCTCGAGTCGCGATCATCGACAATGGTCCGAGGAAGGGCGCCGACATTCACACATTTGCCACGCTAAAGAATAGTCCCGAGTTGCAAGCGATTTATCAACTACATCGAAACCTCCGGACTACCGACAAAGAAAACACCATGTCCGGTTACATTGCCAACGAAGACGAGGCCTGCCAGGGGAACTTCATCAAGCTTTCAATTGAACCGAACAGCGAGGCATACACGGTCAGCATTCCGGCGAAACAATTCAACCGCCGTTTTCGAACCCGCTAAGCTGCGAAGTCACGCCAAAATCGTTATCCTATCCTGACATCATTCAGCCACAAAAAACCGCAGCTTCTCAAAAGTTCTTGACATCGTTAGCGGTAACGACCTAGTATCCGTTACCGGTAACAGACCAGCAAAGGGTTCTACTTTGCCATTCGGCCAAAGAGAAGTCTAAACAGCGGTAACGAGAAATATTTCCTGGGTAATTCGGCTTTATTTCGTTCAACAGTTTTCGAGCCTGTAGGGGAGCGGAGTGCGCAGACCATCGGGGACTGCGCTAATCACGAAGTCGAGTTTACGGCTTGCCTAACGCCGTCAGCGCTTCGCAACCATCACAGAAGGAGAGCACCATGTCTATCTTGAACCATAGGATTCTCGTTGCTTGCGACCTCTCTTTGGGAGAAATACGTGATTGGGCCAGAATAATGCCTGGGCTCGGCATTGTCCTTTTACTTAGCGCATCGGCTTACAGCCAATCGATCACCGGCACGATTTCGGGGACGGTGATAGACCAAAATGGCGCAGCCGTGCCCGCCGCTGACATAACGCTGACAAGTACCCAGACAAATGACCAGCGAAATCAGCCCACGAACGAGTCCGGCAGGTTCAGTTTTGCTTTTGTTCAGCCGGGTGTTTACACGCTCAAGATCGAGCATCAGGGGTTTGAGACCTTGTTGCGCACCAAGGTAGTTCTCAGCGCAAACGAGGTCCTGGCCCTGGGCGACATCAGTCTGCGGACGGGGCAGGTAACCGAAACCGTTACAGTTGCGAGCCAGGGGCAGATTGTTGAAAAGGAAAGCACTAACCTGACCGCCCGGCTAACTGCCGATCAGATTAGCCTGATCTCCACGAAAGGGCGCGACGTCACGTCACTATTGCGGCTTTTGCCGGGAACTTCAAACGAAAATGACATTGAAGCGGTCGGCGAAGGGTTTGGCACAGATCTGCCCATCATCTCCGGTCAGCGTGGCCGGTCAACGGTAGCCACGATCGATGGTCTTAACGCCAGTGAACCAAGTGGTTCAAACAAGGTCAGCATGTCCATCAATCAGGACGCGGTCGGCGAAGTTAAGGTGCTGCGCAACAACTACGCAGCTGAGTTTGGCAACAATGGGGGCGCCATTATCAATATCGTTTCCAAGGGTGGTGGGCAGACCTACCGCGGTACGGTTTATACCTTCATTCGGAACGAGTCGCTCAATGGTACGCCTTTCTTTATCAATAAGGCAGGCTTACCAAAGCCCCTCTATCGCCATAAGATTCCGGGCTTCAATTTTGGCGGACCGCTTCCGCTTCCAAGATTCGGTGAAGGTAAATCGGCTTTGTTGCATGACAAGGCCTTCTTTTTTGTCTCGATGGAAAAGCCGCATACCATCACGCCAACCGATCCGGTTACCGTAACCGTGCCCACAGCTTTGGAGCGGAAAGGCGACTTTTCACAGTCGAAGCTGGCGAACGGAACAACGCCGGTGATTCTCGATCCCGTGACGGGCAGTCAGTTCCCCGGCAATGTAATTCCGGATTCCCGCATCAATCAGAGCATGCGGAATTTGCTCAACTTCTTTCCGCTCCCCAACTCAGCCAATGCCGCCAATCCCGGGCGCTTCGTTGCCCAAAAGAGCGTGGACGTACCTAAACACAGCTACGTGATTAGATTCGACTTCAAGCCTTCGAATAACGATAACGTCTTTTGGAAAGCGCAGTGGTGGACTTCGGACAACGAGGGACTGGGCACGTCGGGCTGGCCAAGTGGGGCAGCCAATCGTTGGGGAATCAGCTCACACTATTTGTACAAGGATAATGGCTGGTCGGCCAACTGGGTGCACGTGTTCAATTCTGAGCGTGGTCAATGAATTCAACTTTGGTATGCGCCACGATTCAGAAGGCTTCATACCTTCCACCGGCGTTGCCGAGCAGCTAACCAGATCTGCGATCGGCTATACCGCGCCACAGCTGTTCCCACAGAACAATTCGTTGAACTTAGTGCCGATCGCGAACGGTTGGGGCAGCGTGCAGGGTACGCCGGCAAACATTAACTGGCTTAACCGCTGGGGCGAGACCGGAAACGACTATATTCAACCCTCGTTCGCCGATAACCTTTCCATCACCCACGAAAGTCATAGCTTCAAGTTCGGGGCCTACTTCGAAAGGTTGCTCAACAGCGAAGCACCCGGGGGAAACTGGTCAGGCACATTGAGCTTCAGCACTGCCACCGCGTTCACGACCGCACTGGGCAGCACCGGTTATTCCTATGCAAATGCCCTGCTCGGAAATTTCAACAGCTATTCTGAGCAGAGCGGCCGGCCTTTCACTAATAACGAGATTCATCTTCTGCAGTCCTATGCGCAGGATGAATGGCGATTCAATCGGCGTTTGACTCTTAATTACGGCGTGCGCGTGGGCTACCACTGCCGTTCTTCCAGCGTGATACGCAAGGAGCAATCTTCGATCCGTTGCTCTACAAACCCGGGAAAGCACCGCTGCTTTATCTGCCGGCTTGCACGGTGGCGTTAACGACAAATTCCTGCGCCACCGCCAGCCGGAGAGCTTTTGATCCGCGAAGCCCAACGGTCTTACTTACGAATATTAATTTGGTCGGGACCTTCGTGAGGAACGCTGACGGCACCTATGCGTTGGCGGACGGCACCTCAGTCGCTGAGCCTACCAATGGCATGGTGTTGTCAACCGACCCGAATGCCACTCGGGGATTCCGGCAGACTAGAGCGATAGACATCGAGCCGCGTGTCGGCCTGGCCTGGGATGTTTTTGGAAAAGGCAAAACCGTACTGCGGATGATGGCTGGCGCTTATCATGCTCCCCGCGTCGGTGGCGGCACGGGTGGGGCCAGCAGCCTGGGTGGCAATCCGCCGCTGCAACGTACATTTACGGTCAATTTCGGCAACATTGATAATCTTCTTAACCTTATTGGCGGCGCCTTAAACACGCCGAGCACGGTCGCCTCGGTCGAAGTGAAGTCAAAAACGCCCACCACCTATAACTACACCATCGGCATCCAGCAGGATATCGGTTACCAGACCGTCATGGAGGTCGCGTACGTGGGCTCACAGTCCCGGCACCTCGGCGAACGTCGAAACGTCAACCAGGTCCCTGACAACGCGCATTTCATCGATCTGAATCCTCTCGGTATTAACTGTGCCATCAACGTAAATCAGAGATGCACCAGGAACCCATTTTCCACCGCCAACCCGAATGGGCCGCACACAACCGGAGTGATAGGAGATAATTTCCTAAGGCCTTTCCAGGGCTATGGCGACATCAATATGACCACCTGGTCCGGCAACGCGAATTACAATTCGCTTCAGGTCCAGGTGAATCGACGGTACACGCGCGGCTTCCAGTACGGCGTCGCTTACACCTGGTCAAGGGCGCTTGATTACGCTAACGACGACTCTGCCGATGTGAGCAACGGCCGCCCGTACAAGTCGTTCAATTACGGCCCCGCTGACTTCAATCAGACGCACATCTTTACGGTTAACTACATCTATGATGTGCCAGGGCTCAGCCATCATTGGAACAATAATAAGATGGTCAAGCTCCTGTTTGATAATTGGCAAATTTCAGGAACCACATCGTATGCCAGCGGCAAGCCGAAAGGTGTGACCGTCGGATACAACGGCGCGTCTTACACGATTGGTGCCGGACAAACCTATCTGGCAACCGGACAGCCCTGCGCACCCGGGTTTGCGTTAACGCCAGGGTCCACAACCACCTGCTCATGGACCGGCATCACCGATTACACCGGTGGTGACATAAACGCGCGGCCGGTTCTGCTTTGTGATCCTAATAAGAAAGTTGGCACGAAGGACGCAACTGGGTTGGAGTATGCAGTCAATCCGGCCTGCTTCGGTAGACCGAATAATGCCGGGGACATCGGCAACTTGTCGAGAAACTTCGTTCGCCGGCCTTCGATCTTCAACAACGACATCGCGATCTTCAAAAACATCAAGCTCGGTGAAAGTCGTGAAATTCAACTTCGCTGGGAAGTCTACAATATCTTCAACCACACGAATTTCAGTGACATCTTCAGCGCCCTGGCCTTCGCGCCAGACGGAGCGGTCACCGCGCTGGCGGCGGGGGCTACTTGCCCGGCAGGGACGGTTTTGGCCTATGCAGCCGCCGGCGCCAATCCGGCGCGATGCGCGTCGACGAACTTGGGCGTAGTCTCTCAGACCGATACGACTTTTGGCGCACCGAGTGCGGCCCGTTCACCGCGCGTCATGCAGGGTTCGATCAGAATAAACTTCTGAAAACTGGTTAATTAGGTCACATACTCAGGCCTTCGCGAGTTTTCAGCTGAGGAGTTAAGCCAAAAAGGAGACCTTCATGTCTATCTCGAAGCTTCGAAGCCTTTTGCTCGCCTCCCCGTCCGGAGTATTCCCCGTCAGCCCGAGTTAATATTTGGACTTTTGGTTGTCCTGTTTCTTAGCGTTTCATCCCACGCGCAAACGATTACCGGCACAATTTCCGGGAAGGTGACAGACCAAACGGGCGCGGCCGTGCCCGCTGCTGACATAACGCTGACGAATGACCAGACGAACGACCAGCGGAATCAGCCCACGAACGAGGCCGGCCGATTCAGCTTCGCCTCAGTGAAGCCTGGTGTTTACACGATCAAGATCGAACACCAGGGCTTTGAAAAGCTGCTGCGAACCAAAGTAGTCCTTAGTGCCAACGAGGCTCTGGCGCTCGGCGATCTCGCATTGAAGACCGGACAGCTAACCGAAACCGTAACCATCAGCAGCGAAGGTCAGGTCGTGGAGAAAGAGACCAGCGATCTCACGGCCCGACTCACGTCGGATCAGATCAATCTGATTTCAACCAAGGGCCGGGACGTTACCTCGCTGTTACGTCTGTTGCCCGGCACGTCGAATATTCCGGATATCGAAGCCGTGGGAAATGGCTTTGGCACAACGCTACCGACGTTTTCGGGCCAGCGGTCGCGTTCTACGGTGGCCACCGTCGACGGGCTGAATGCGAGCGAGCCAAGCGGCAGCAACCTGCTGAGCATGACCACCAGCCTGGACGCGATTTCCGAAGTCAAGGTTCTTCGCGATAACTACGCCGCCGAGTATGGCAACAATGGCGGCGCCATGATCAATATCGTTACCAAGGGCGGCGGATCGGACTACCGCGGTACGGCTTATTACTTCATCCGAAACGAAGCCCTCAACGCCAATAATTTTTTCAGTAACAAGGCCGGCCTGCCGAGACCTCTCTATCGTTTCAATTACTGGGGATTTAACTTCGGGGGCCCGATGCCCTTACCAAGATTTGGCGAAGGCAAATCCGCTCTGATCAAACACAAGGCGTTCTTCTTCTTTAATATGGAGAAGCCTCACACAATCACGCCGACCGATCCGGTCTTCGTAACGGTGCCGACGGCCCTGGAGCGCATCGGCAACTTCTCGCAATCGCGCAACTCGACCGGCGTGTTGCCGGTGGTGCTGGACCCGCTGACAGGTCTGCAATTTCCGGGAAACATTATTCCTGATGCCCGGATCAACAGGAGCGCGCAAAATCTGCTCAAGTATTATCCGTTACCCAACTCTCCCATCGCGAGCAATCCGGGACGCTACACTTTTCAGCGCAGCGTAGACGTGCCCAAGCACAGTTATCTGATTCGCTTCGATTTCACGCCGACGAGTAAGGACGACATCTACTACAAGGCTCAATGGTGGACATCGGACAACGAAGGCACCGCGACCTCCGGTTGGCCCAACGGGACCAATGGTGTAGATCGGTGGGGCATTCGCTCGCACTATTTATACAAAGACAACGGGTGGCCAGGCTCGGTAAATTGGGTCCACGTCTTCAACTCCAGCGTAGTGAATGAGTTCAATATTGGTTCTCGTAAGGACACGGAAGGATTTATTCCGACGACGGGCTTTGCGGAAGGCTTGTCGCGATCGGCTCTGAACTATACGGCGCCGCAACTGTTCCCGGAGAACAATACCAAGCTCAATCTGGTGCCGCTGGCCAACGGCTGGAGCAGCGTCGCCGGCAATCCGGCGAACATCAGCTGGCTGAATCGTTGGGGCGAGGTCGGCGCAGGACTTTATCAAACCGGCTATCTCTGACAACGTCGCGATCACCCATGGCAATCACAGTTACAAACTCGGACTCTATTTCGAGCGGTTGTTCAATCGAGAAGCTCCCGGTGGGAACTGGTCAGGCACGCTGGACTTTGGAACGGGCACGGGGAACGGGTTTGTCACCGCGGCTGGCAACACAGGTTTTGCTTATTCAAACGCGTTGCTGGGTAATTTCAACAGTTATACCGAACAGCTCTCAAGGCCATTCACTAACCTCGAGATGAAACTCCTGCAGTGGTATGTGCAGGATTCGTGGAAGATTACTCGCAGTTTCACGCTCAATTACGGAATGCGATTCGAAGCGCACACCAGTCAATATCAACTCGACAATCAGGGATCGAATTTTGATCCGGCGCGCTTCGACCCGTCGAAGGCGCCTCTGTTGCTACGTGCCGTACTGTTCCGGTCAGCCCAACGGGATACCGGCGTTTGGCACCGCCTGCGCGGCGGCCAATCAGTTTGCAGTCGATCCACGAATCGCGAATCCGACCGGAACCAACCTGCTGAACAGGAATCTTGTCCGCGCAATTATTCCCGGGCTCAGGTGATCCGTTGAACGGCCTGGCGCTGCCGAGCGATCCCACCAGTCCGAGAGGCTACCGCGAAACCAAACCAGTCGATTTCGAACCGCGGGTTGGATTTGCGTGGGACCTCTTCGGTGACGGGAAGACCGTGCTGCGCGCGATGGGAGGCATCTATCACATGCCGCGAGTCGGCGGCGGCACTGGCGGCGCCAGCAGTCTGGGAGGCAATCCGCCGCAGCAAAGGACTTTCAAATCTTCAACGGCAATATCGACACTCTAACGCGGCCAGATTAACACTGCCGCGCTCTATCCGGTAGCCCTTTCAGCGCTCGAGGTGCACTCGAAGACACCGCACTACCTACAACTTTTCGTTTGGCGTTCAGCGCGACATCGGGTTCAAGACGGTCCTTGAAGTAAGTTATGTCGGCGCGTTTGCCCGCAATCTGGGCGAGCGGCGGAACATCAACGCGGTGCCTGATGCGGCGCGATTCGTTGATTGCACCATCTCGGCAAAGTACAACGTGCCTTGTAATGTGCAGAACCGGGATCCGTTCACCGCGAACGTCGCCAAGAACAACGATTTCCTGCGGCCCTATCGCGGTTACGGTGACATCAACCGGGTAACCTGGAGTGGAACTTCCAATTACAATTCGCTCCAACTACAAGCCAATCGCCGTTACACGGCCGGCTTCCAGTTCGGCGTCGCTTACACCTATTCGAAGTCGTTCGATTATGCCAACGATGACTCGTCCGACCTCTCGTATCCGAGATCCTACAAGGATTTCAACTATGCGACGTCAGACTTTGATCAGACGCATATTCTGACGATCAATTACAGTTATGACTTTCCCGAAAGTCAGCAACAGGCGCAATGCCTTCGTGCAGGGTCTGCTGAATAACTGGCAAATTTCCGGAACCACGTCGTACGCGACGGGCCGTCCGAAGAACAACATCAGCGTGACCTACACTTCCGGAACCGTCGACCATAACTGCCGGCCAGACTTGTCCGCCGGGATCAATTCAGACCTCGGCGACAGTTTGCACGATGATTACCGATTTCACCGGCGGGCAAGTAAATGCGCGCGCGGTGATTGTTTGCGATCCGACGAAGGGCACGAGCGGAGCGGATGCCACAGGCCTGGAATACGTCGTTAACCGGAGCTGCTTTACTAATCCGACAGGGCTCGGCCAGATAGGCAGCATGCCGCGAAATCCAGTCCGGATTCCGTCGATCTTTCAACAACGACGTCGCTGTCTTCAAGAACTTTCCGATCGGAGAAAAGCGCCAGCTGCAGTTGCGCTGGGAGATCTACAACATCTTCAATCACCCGAATTTTGATGACATCGACGGCACGCTGACTTTCGGTTTGGTGCAAAGTAACCAGACGCGGCGCGGCTTGTACGGTAGCCGGCAACATCTGTTCAGCGACGGTGCAAATGACGCGGAACACGTTTGGGACCCCGACCACTGCCCGGACGCCGCGCGTGATGCAGGGTTCGATTCGACTTAACTTCTGACGACGTCGGTGCGACGGGCCAGGAGCGATATTAGTTTGTTCCACTGAGCGAGAGTCGAGAATTTGCGCCGAGTTAGCGGCTCGCGCGAACATCGATGATTGCACTGTGGTCCTGATGTGAAGGAGGACGAACATGAGATGCCTGCAGAACCGCAATCACCGCATTGGTTTTGGTCTGGTGGCCGCAACGGCTTTGCAGGCTCAAACGGCCACGGGCGAAGTTAACGGGACGGTTAACGATCCAAACGGGGCCGCCGTCCCCGGCGCGATTGTGAAACTGATCAATCAAGCGACCAAAACCGAAACTGAGACGACGACCAGCCAGAATGGCAACTTCACCTTTGTGAACCTCAAGCCGGCTTCGTATGTGCTCATGGTTGAAACGAAAGGTTTCAAGAAGACTCTGACCAACTCGTTCTCGTTGGGGGTCAGCGAAACCGTAACGCAAAACGTCTCGCTATCGGTTGGCGAAATGTCTGAGGTGGTTGAGGTTTCGGCCGCCTCGGAATTGGTGCAATCGACTTCCTCAGAACTCGGCACGGTGATAAACGAAAGAACCGTGGAAGATCTGCCGCTTAACGGCCGGAATTTCACTCAACTGCTGACACTAACGCCGGGCGTTACTCCGGTGTCGACTTCTCAGAACCGAAGTATCGGCGGCGTTGAGGGCAACGTCGGCATTCCCGGTTCGGGATTCGTCGATCCTTCTTTTCACGGACAGCAGAATCGTTCAAAGCTGTATTTCTTTGACGGCATCATCAACACCAATGTTCGCGGGCCGACCTACATCGTGATTCCGAACATCGACGCTGTACAGGAGTTCAAAGTTGTCGGACAAGATGCCAAGGCTGAATTTGGCGGGGCCATGGGTGGGGTCATGAACATGGTTTCCAAGTCCGGCGGCAACAGCTTTCACGGCTCGGGATTTGAATACGTTCGCAATGATGCCTTTGATGCGCGGAACAGTTTCGATGTGTGCACGACCGCGCGCTGCGGAACCAGCACTGGGGTGCCAAAGAAACCGCTGCCATTCAGGCAGAACCAGTTTGGGGGTGTGGTCAGCGGACCAATTATCAAGAACCGAACGTTCTTCTCGGCCAGTTACGATGGCTGGCGCTACAGCCAGCCCGGGCTGGCGCTCTCATACGTGCCAACGCCCGCGGAGATTGCCGGAGATTTTACCAGGACTCCGTTTGCCCAGGATATTTACAACCCGTACTCAACCAGACAGGTTGGCGCCAGCTTTGTCCGCGATCCGTTTCGCTGTGACGCGGCCGGCAATCCGTTGCCAGTGAACGCGCAGAAGCAACAAGCCCAGACCGGAACGTATCTGCCGCAAGATTCCGCAGGCGCTGATCTTTGCTCCAATGCAGAAGTTTTTCCAGACGTACTCGCCAGTTCCGAATTTTAGCGGAGACGCGCAGAATAACTTTGCGCAAAGCCGCCCGACAATAAACAACTCGAACGGCTGGCAATTCAGAATCGACCATCGCTTTCGCGAGAGCGACAACATCTTCTTTCCGCTTCACGCAACAGAATGTCACGGTCTTTAATCCTTTGGGTGAGCAGGGCTCGACCAGCGGCAGCGGCAAAGGCAGGAATTATGGCGGTGGCTGGACTCACACGTTCAATGCGCGGCTGATTCTGGATGTGCGGGCCGGATACGCAGGCCGTCCGGGAGTGGACTCGAGCCAGCAGAATCAACATGAGGCCGGCCTCGATCCGCTGACGCAAGCCGGATTTGTGGACGTCGATAAGTACAATGGCCTGCTGGTGGCCCTGGCAAACTGGACCGCAGGCGGCAACAATAATTTCGGCATTCGCGGTGCGGCGCTGCGCGAAAATCCGAACTGGAGCGTCACGCCCAACATTACCTGGATCAGAGGCCCTCACAACCTCAAGATTGGCGGTTGGTACATCGAAGCCAAGCGCATCCAGCTGAATACCTTCCAGACGTATTCCTTTGCCAACGGCCAGACCGGCAATCCGACTTCCGGTACGACGGGTTTGTCGCTCGCGTCAGCACTCCTGGGTTTCCCGAACAGCTTCAGTGCTCAACTGCCCACCTTGCACGGCGGTCCGGTCCAATTTAAGTATGCATCGTGGGCCGGCTATGCACAGGACGAGTGGAGGGTGAATCGTAATTTGGTGCTGACTTTGGGCCTGCGCTACGACTATTTGACGCAGCCGCAGACCATCGATGGGCGCCTGTGGAATAATTTCGACATTCAAAACAAACGTTGGATTATCGGCGCCAGCACGATGCCGCCGCTTTGTAGTGTGGCCAAGGCTGCGCCCTGCATTCCCGATGCATTTCAAAACGATCCGCATTTCAACAACGTCGTTCTGGCGGGAAAACCGTTCTTCGCGCCGGCTCCGGTGAAAGATAACTTTGGACCTCGAGTTGGAATTGCCTGGTCTTTGAATTCAAAGAGTGTGATTCGCGCAGGCTATGGACTCTACTTTGATCCGCTGCCGGCGCGTAGTCAGTATGCACAGAATGATCTTGAAGCGGCCGTGTGGCCCGACGCTACAGCCTTTGCGAGCCCCACGGGCACGAATGCGCCCGTCAGTTTCACGAATGGCGCTGCCTTCAACATCATCCAATTTCAACAACAGGGTTTCGCCACGCCGCTGCCGGTGAATAGCCCCTGGGGAGTTGGCGGTTTTAATGACGATCCCAACTACAAAGATCCCTACTCGCATCAGTGGCACGTCGAGTACCAGCGCGAGTTGAGCAAGTCGAACATGATCTCGGTCGCCTATGTGGGCAGCGTTAGTCGCCGCTTGCCTTATTCGGGCCTGGCCAATTCAGCAAGCCAGACCCTGATAAATCCGTGCGCGGCAGCCGACGCGGCCTGCCGTGCGACGTTCGCCGCCCAGGTCGATCAGTTTCGGCTGGTGCCATGGGTCGGCGCCGGTGTCAATTACACCTTGTCAACCGGTCACGCGAACTACAAAGCCCTGGAAACAAAATTCCAGCGGCGATTTACCAACGGCTTCAGCACGCTGGTCGTCTTACACCTGGGGCAGATCGAAAGACACCGGCAGCGGCTACTTCAACGTTGAGAATGGACCAGGTGGCGCCGCCACCATCCAGAACTACTGGGATCAAAAAACTGCGCTGGGGCGTGTCGTCGTACGACGTCACACATTTTCTGTCGTGGGCGACGCTATACGAGCTTCCTTTTGGAAAAGGGAAGAAGTACTTGAAGAGCGGTCCGGGGTCGTGGATCCTCGGCAACTGGCAAACTAATTTCATTGCTCAGGCGCGCAGCGGAGCGCCCTACAATATTATCGTGACCGGTGATTTAGCCAACCTCGGCGGCAGCGCGTCGCTGCAGGGATTGAGCACTCCGAACAACTACCTGCGCCCGAACCTAATCGCAGATCCGTTTGTGGCCGGGCCGGTGGCAGCGAATCCCGATCCGAACTGTCAAAAGACCATTTCACAGGGCGGCCGCGCTGCGGACCAGGTGCGCTCCATTGTTAGTTGGTTCAACCCGTGCGCGTTCGGAGTGCCAAACAATACGGGCCAGTTCGGAAACATGCCGCGCAACGCCTTCAGAGGGCCGGCGGTTTACAATGTTGATTTCTCGATGTTTAAGAGCATTCCCATCACTGAACAATTCAGGGTGCAACTGCGAATGGAAGCATTCAACATCTTCAACATTCAGAACTGGGACACTCCGGCAAACGGAAATCTGACGTTGAATTCCAGCGGTTCCACGATCAATGCGAGCGTGGGAAGAATCAGCAACCTGGCTCAGGGTACCACGCCGAGGCAGATCCAGTTTGGCATCAGACTAACGTTTTAGGGAGAAGCGAATGAACCGGAGAGATTACCTTGGACTGGTGGGTACTGCTGCTGGAGCACTGGCGCTTTCCGGTACGTCCAGGCTCGCCATAGGGCAACAGACTCGGCCGACTGACAACGGCGCTCCAACGACTTCGACTGTTGAAGATCGCGCCCGCCGCATGAAGTGGTGGCACGAAGCGAAGTTCGGGATGTTCATTCACTGGGGACTCTACAGCACTCTGGGCCGTCACGAATGGGTGATGGAAAACGAAGGCATTCCCGTCAGCGAGTACGAAAAGCTCGCGCCGAACTTCAAACCTATCCCTACTGCCCGCGCGCGCATGGGCGCAGTTAGCCAAACGGGCCGGCATGAAGTACATGGTGATGACCACCAAGCATCATGAAGGCTTCTGCAACTTCGATACGAAGCTCACCGACTATTGCGCGCCAAAGCAGGGACCGGGCCGCGATCTGGTGCGCGAATATGTCGAGGCCGCGCGCGCTGAAGGCTTGCGCGTCGGCTTCTATTATTCGCTGATGGATTGGCATCATCCGGACGGTGGCTAGGTGCAAGACCGACGAGGCCGCGCGCCGCCGGTTTGTCGATTACATCCACGGCCAGGTCAAAGAGTTGGTGACGAACTATGGGAAGCTCGACATTCTTTGGTACGACGTGGCCTGGCCGCTCGATGCCCAGGGTTGGGAATCGGTCGAGATGAACACGATGGTGCGCAAGCTGCAGCCGGACATCATCATCAATAACCGCTCAAAAATTCCCGAGGACTTTGATACGCCAGAGCAGCGGATCGAAGCTTCGCAAAACCGCCCCTGGGAATCCTGCATGACTTTGAATGACAGTTGGGGCTATCACGCGGCGGATTTCAATTGGAAGAGTCCGACGACCGTTATTCGCAACCTGATTACCTGCGCGCGCGACGGCGGCAACTATCTTTTGAACATTGGACCAAAGCCCGACGGATCGATTCCCGAAGAATCCGTGCGGATCCTGACCGACAGTCGGCGACTGGATGAGCAAGAATGGCGCGACCATACGCGAATCGGATCCCTGCCAACCGCGGCGCGGCAACTATCTGAGCTTTACGCGCAAAGGCAAACACGCTCTACGCGCATGTTCACTACTGGCCCGGCGAGACGGTGGTGATTGGTAATCTCCTGAACAAGGTCCTGTCAGCCAGAGTATTTGCGACTAACGAGCCGGTGAAGTTTCAGCAGGACGAATTTCGCATCCGGCTGACGGGACTGCCGAAGAAGGCGCCGGATCTTGTGACCACGTTCGCGCTCGAGCTGGATGGCGAGCCGAAACAGGATCACGAGGGCAGGCGCGCGGTGAAACCCCGTGAGGGCGTTTACAAAGTTGTTTGAAAAATACAACCATGGGTGCGGAGGTCAGTACCATCCGCGTCAGCGGATGGGTTAAGGGCGTACCTGGAGAGGCCTCTTGATCCCATTCGCTGACGCGAATGGTACTGACTCCGGTGCTGAATCAAGTGATTGTTGATAGCCATCAGCATTTTTGGCAGGCGGAGCGCTTTGATTACCCCTGGATGACTCCGGAAGTCGAGGTGCTTTGCCATGACTATTTGCCGGCAGCCCTCGATCCGATACTGGCAACGCCACGGGGTCGAAAAGACGATCCTGGTGCAGGCGAGCAACAGCCTGGAAGAAACTCGCTGGTTGCTCGAGCTGGCGGAACAGAACTCGTTCATCGCCGGCGTGGTGGGTTGGGTTGATCTAAGCGCGGATGGAGTTGACGATCAGCTCGACGAGTTTACCGCGCATCCGCGATTTAAGGGCGTTCGGCATCTGGTCGAAAGCGAGCCGCAGGATGACTGGTTGATACAGCCGATGGTGCTGAGGAACTTGCGCAAGCTGGCCCGGCGCGGGGTAACTTACGACCTGCTGGTTCACCCGCGCCATCTTGAGTACGCGGCAATAGTTGCAGATAGTTGTCCGGATTTGCGTCTGGTGGTTGACCACATGGCCAAGCCGCCAATTGCCCGGAGCGACATCGATGATTGGTCGCGGGGGTTACGCGAGTTGGCCGCACGTCCGAACGTATGGTGTAAAGTTTCCGGATTAGTGACTGAAGCAGACTGGGCCGGCTGGCGAGTTGAAGATTTGCAGCCTTATGTGGATCTTGGCCCTGGAAGTTTTGGCCCCGAACGATTGATGTTTGGCAGCGATTGGCCGGTTTGCCTGTTGGCAGCCGAATACGATCAAGTGTTCGAGGCCGGCAGGAAATTATTAGACGACCTGAACGAGGGAGATCGAGGCCGAATCTTTTCCCGCAATGCTTTGGAGTTCTATCGAGTTCAGGACGAAATGGTAACAGCGTGAGTTAGTGGAGATTGGAGCGCGGACGTCGCCGTCCGCCGCAGAGCGCGAGGCTCGAATGATCAGAATGAGGGTTTGATCGGGCTGTGGACGCAGTCGCCTCAAGATGTCCGCGCTCCAGGCGAATCGCAAATCAGGGTCAAGCGTAGGAAGGCAGAATGTCGCACACATATTTCATCACCGGCGCGCAGGGCTGTATCGGCTCGTGGATTGTAAAAGCGTTGGCTGAGCGCGGCGATATCCCCGTCGTTTTTGATCGCAGCGAAGACGCGCGCCGGTTGGCCGCCATCATGGAGCCGGCTGATCTGGAACGCATTCAGTTCATCGCCGGAGACATCACGGATGTGACTGCGGTGCGTTCGGCATTGGAAGACTCAGGCGCGCGCCGAATCATTCATCTCGCGGGCTTACAGGTTCCGACCTGCAGAGCTCGATCCCGTTGCCGGCGCGTTCGTGAACGTGATTGGCACGTTGAATTTGTTGGAAGCCGCCAGGGCCAGCGGCGCTGAACGCGTCGTTTACGCCAGCTCGGCGGCGGTCTTTGGGAATGGCGATGCGGCCACTCCGCTCGACGAAACGGCCGCTACTGAGCCGGCGACGCACTATGGCGTCTTCAAGCGCACTAACGAAGGCAACGCGCGCGTGTATTTTGTGGATCACGGTCTGAACAGCGTCGGCCTGAGGCCGTTAACGGTTTACGGCGTCAATCGCGATACGGGCTTGACCAGCGATCCAACCAAAGCCATGAAGGCGGCCATCCTCGGCTTCCCATTTCAAATCCGTTTCAGTGGCGCGACCGATTTTCAGTACGTCGAAGATACGGCCGCCACGTTTATCGCTTGTGCTGATAAGACGCCGGACGGCGCTCACATTTTCAACCTGCACGGCGAGACTGTTGAGGTGGAACGAATTGCGGCGAGTCATCAACGAAAATGCGGGCCAAACACTCGTAAGTTTCAGTGGTCCGTCAATTCCGATCGCTCCGGCGTTGGATGATACCGCGCATCAAAAGCGTGATCGGCGATTTGCCGTCCACTTCTCTGGAACCGCCGGTGTGCGCACAACGATGAATCGCTTCCGGAATTGCAGGCCGCCGGGCGTCTGGACACGAGCGAGATAGATGCAGAGATTTCGACCTCACGGGAGAGAACCGCTTGAGCACCTCGATTGAAACCTGGGAGAAGCCAGTCGCGCCGGGCGACTCATCCGCCACCATGCGGGCCAGTGTCTTGTGTGGGGTCAAACGGATGGAGGTGCGCGACGTTCCGGTTCCGGCCGCGTCCGCGCACGAGGTGGTCGTGCGGGTATCCGCCGTCGGTCTATGCGGCACCGATGCTCATATCTTCGAGGGCCATGCGAACTATCACATTGACGAATACGGTCAACCGATTCCGTTTGAGGTCGATCCGCAAATTCTCGGTCATGAAATCAGCGGCTGTATCGAAGAAGTCGGTCGTGAAGTAAAAGACCTTCGCCCCGGCGATCGCGTAGTAGTGGATCAGGGACTGAATTGCATGAGCCTGCGGCGAGACACGCTCTGCGAATATTGCCGCACCGGTGACTCGCATCAATGCGAGTTCTACGCCGAACATGGAATCACTGGTTTGCCCGGCGGCCTGGCTGAGTTCATCTCAGTCCCGGCGGTTAATGTCATCCCGATTCGCAGCGATCTTAACCTGGCTGAGGCAGCGCTGGCTGAACCGCTGGGTTGTGTGCATTCATGCCTCGGATTCAATGGCGCGCGCACAGGCTCGCTATCATTTGAATGGCAACTCGAGCGGACGCCGCGTCGAATCGGTGCTGGTCTGTGGCGCCGGTCCGGCGGGCCTGATGTTTGTTCAGTATCTGAGGCTGGTGCTGGGATACGACCGATTGTTGCTGGTCAGCGAGCCCAACCCCGACAAGCGGCGGCTGTCTCTGAAATTCGGCGCGGATCGGGCCATCGATCCCGGCGACCGCGATGCAGTCGACGCAGTGCATGATTTTACGGACGGCAAGGGAGTTGATTACCTGATCGAAGCTTCCGGCGCCGGGCGAGTGCTCACGTTCATTCCCGGACTGATCAGAAAACAAGCCAGCGTTCTGCTTTATGGACATGGTCACGCGGGCGTCGATCTCAGTGTGCTGAATAACCTGATGTTCCGCGAGCCGACTCTAGTCGCCGCCGTCGGCGCGTCAGGCGGGTTCGAATCAGACGGTCGCCCGTCGGCGTACGTGCGGGCGCTGAATCTCATCGAGCAAAAACAGATCGATGTCGCCCCCTTCATCACACACCGTTACACCTCTCTTGAATCTGTGCAGGATGCTCTGGCCCGGGACATCCACGCCCCCGGTTACATAAAGGGAGTAGTCACCCTTTAGACGTTGCCGATTTCCGATCGCAACTGCTATATACTCCCGGCGTTCGGTGCACTATAGTCACAGGTCCATCGCATTCAAATTGGCAAACGCAGATCGGCAATGACCGAGATTGGCAGACGCAAACCGGCATGCCGGAGGCATGCGTACCGAAGAGATCATCATGCGCAAAACATTTCTGATATTGCTCGCCTTTGTGTTACTTGTCGCGGCGGTGAGTTGCAACCGTTCGAAATCAACCAACTCGAAAAAACTCACCATCGCCGTTATCCCCAAGGGAACTTCGCATGAGTTTTGGAAAAGCATTCACGCGGGCAGCATCAAGGCCCAGCGGGAGCTCTCAACCAATGGCGCTGAAATCGAAGTCATTTGGAAAGGTCCGCTGAAAGAAGACGATCGCGAAATGCAAATTCAGGTAGTCGAAGGGTTCGCCTCGCAGGGCGTAAACGGCATCGTGCTGGCGCCACTCGACAATCGCGCCCTGGCGCGTCCGGTCGGAAGAAGCGAAGAGTGCCGGCGTGCCGACGGTGATTATCGACTCAGCGCTGGAGTCGAATTCCTTTGTCAGTTTTGTGGCCACCGACAATCGCAAAGGCGGCATGCTGGGAGCGGATCGTCTGGGAGAATTGTTGGGCGGAAAGGAAAAGTGATCATGCTTCGTTACGCCGAAGGATCGGCGAGCACGGAAGAGCGCGAGGCGGGCTTTCTCGAAGAGATGAAGCAGAAGTATCCTAACATCGAAATAATTTCGTCCGATCAGCATGCGGGCGCCACCCGCGACTCGGCCAAGAGTGTTGCTGAGAATCTGCTTAATCGTTTTGGCGACGACGTGCAGGGAATCTTTTGTCCCAATGAATCGACGACGGCCGGAATGCTTTCCGCGTTACAGGACAACGGCAAAGCCGGCAAGGTGATCTTCGTCGGGTTCGACACGAGTCAGATGTTCATCGACGCCATGCGCGCCAAACAGCTGCACGGGATCGTGGTGCAGAATCCCTTTAACATGGGTTACCTCGGCGTGCGCACAATGGTTGAAAGCCTGCAGGGAAAGGCAGTCGAAAAACGCATTGATACGGGCGTCACGATGATTACACCGGAAAATCTCGATGCGAAGGACACCCAGGCGCTGCTGCATCCGCCGCTGGACCAGTATCTGAAATAGTGTTTCTTGTCTTGGTCCCTCTCCCTTGGCAGAGGGCAGGGTGAGGGTTTACGGAAAGTTATAGACAAGATTCTTAACGCCCTCTGCCATTTGGGAGAGGGTTGGGGTGAGGGTTTGGGCCGAGACGACTTTAGAGTTCACCGCAGCCTAAAATCCCTCATCCCCGGCCCCTTCTCCCAGAGGGAGAAGGGAGGAAGAAAACTTGGTCTCTACTTCGCAGTAAGTCCCTCTTCCCCAACCCTTCTCCCAAAGGGAGAAGGGAGATATAGCTTGATCCGGTTCTGACAGAAACGATGGTTGCTGAGACGAAACCCAACTGGACCATCTCCAGCTCCAATTTGATTCGGACCTGGCTCAACCGCCTCGGCCCGTTTATCGGGCTGCTGATTGTGATTGGGATTTTCGTGCTCGTGATTGAGTCGCCAGGGCGTTACCTCTCGACGACCAACCTTCGAGTCATCCTGGCTCAGACGGTGATCGTGGCTATCGGCGCGATTGGCATGACCGTGATTATCATCAGCGGCGGCATAGACCTTTCAGTCGGTTCGTCGATTGCCCTCAGTGGCGTGATCACAGCTCTGACCATCAATTCAGGGCTCTCACCGGTCATGGCCCTGACGGTGGGAGTGCTCGCCGGTGGCTTGGTCGGGTGATGAACGGTCTGGTGATCACGGGTTTTGCGTTCTGCGTACTTTATTTCGTCCTGGTTGGAATAATTGACGGTTTGCTGTTGCGAGCCGGGTTCAAATTTCTCCGCTGGTGGTGACCGTAATTCTGCTGGCTCTGCCAGGGCTGGTCGTATTTCTGATTCGCCGATCTACCGGCCGGAGTTGCCGCGACTGAAGGTGGTCCCCTTCATTGCGACTCTGGGAATGCTCGGCGTCGCCCGTGGCACAGCCAAGTGGGCCGCCAGCGAGCAAACTGTCAACGTGCCGCCAACCTGGATCAACCAGATGTTGGTGACCTTTCCCAACCCCTCGTGGCTCCTGGTTTCAGCGGGCGTGTGGATAGCAATTGTCCTCGCAATTGTGGCGGCGTTAATGTTGCGAAAAACGGTTCTGGGCCGCCGCATTTTTGCTTTGGGCTCGAACGAAGCAGCCGCGCGCGCCTGCGGGATTGCGACTGACAGGTTGAAGATTTACGTCTACGGGCTGGCTGGCTTGTTATTCGGATTGGCGGGTGTGATGCAGATGTCGCGTTTGCGGCAGGGTGATCCGACCGTGGCCGCGGGTCTGGAGTTGGATATTATTGCGGCAGTGGTGATTGGCGGCGGCAGTCTCAGTGGCGGCGAAGGGCGCATCCTGGGTTCGATGATCGGGGCCCTGATCATGGCTTTTCTGCGCAACGGTTGTCAGCAGGTGGGTTGGCCCAACTACATTCAGGAGATCATAATTGGCGCGCTGATTGTTTTTGCGGTGGCCATCGATCGCTGGCGTAGCTCGCGGATGGCGACAGCGTAGTGAGGTCTGACAAACTTCAGTTTGTCGAAACTGTAGAAAGAAAAATAGACAGGATTTACATGATTGACATGATGGAGGCATGAATCCTGTTCATCCTGTTAATCATGTCTATACTCAAAACGTAAGAACTCGAATTTGGAAAGGGCAGCGACAAACTAAAGTTTGTCGGACAGGATATGAACTATCGACGGTTTGGCAGAACTAATTGGCAGGTTAGCGAAATCGGCTATGGCATGTGGGGCATGGGCGGCTGGACCGGCTCGGACGATGAAGAGTCTTTGAGCTCTTTACAGCACGCAGTCGATCTGGGATGCAACTTCTTTGATACAGCGTTGGCATATGGCGAGGGCAAGAGCGAACAATTACTCGGACAATTAGTGCGCGCCAACGGTGAAAACAAACTCTACACAGCAACCAAAGTGCCGCCCAAGAATGGAACCTGGCCGAGCCGGCGAGGATTCACTTTGGACGATACATTTCCGCCCGACTACATCGAGCAGCGCGTGCATGAAAGCCTGGAGCATGCCGGTCTGGAAAGTTTCGACCTGATGCAGTTACACGTCTGGGAAGACGCCTGGCTCGAAGACGATCGTTGGTCTAAGAAGCTCGATGAACTGCGCTCACAGGGATTGATCCATAGCATAGGCATCAGCATTAATCGTTGGGAGCCCTGGAACGGCGTGAAGACAGTGCGCAGTGGTCTGATTGATGCCGTCCAGGTGGTCTACAACATCTTCGATCAGAATCCGGAAGATGAATTATTCCCGGCCTGTGCCGAGATGGATGTGGCGGTGATCGCCCGCGTCCCTTTCGACGAAGGCACTCTAACCGGAACCCTCACCCCTGAAAGCAAGTGGCCGGAAGGTGATTTCCGGAATATGTATTTTGCTCCTGCTAATCTGGTTCCCAGTGTCGAACGCGCCGAGAAACTCAAGCAGCTTTTGCCGGCTGACATGAGTCTTCCTGAACTCGCGCTGCGGTTTATTCTCGAAAGCCCGACGGTGAGCACGATTATTCCGGGAATGCGCAAGGCCCGGCACGTCGAAGCAAATATTGCAGTCAGCGATGCCGGGCCGCTTTCGCCCGAACTGCTTTCAGAATTGAGGCCACACCGCTGGGTACGGAAACCCTTAAGTTCGCAAGACTGAATTCGATGCCAGGCAAAATAACCAACGTTATCGTTCGCGATATTCGCTTTCCCACGTCGCTCACCCTTGATGGTTCCGACGCGGTTAACATCGATCCTGATTACTCGGCAACTTACGTAATTCTGGAGACAGATGACGCACGCGGCCTGTGCGGTTATGGCTTGACGTTTACCAACGGCCGCGGCAACGAAGTCTGCGTGGCTGCGGTCCACGCCTTGAAACATCATCTGCTGGGTCGCAGCCTCGAATCGATTACGGAAGACTTTAGCGGCTTTTGGTCAGAGGTCACGGGTGACAGTCAGGTGCGCTGGCTCGGACCTGAGAAGGGCGTCATTCATCTGGCGGCCGGCGCGCTGATCAACGCGGTCTGGGATCTCTACGCGCGCAGCGAAGGCAAGCCGTTATGGAAACTTCTGACCGACATGACGCCCGAGCAGATCGTCTCAGTCATTCCATTTCATCACATCACCGACGCGTTGAGTCCGCGGGAGGCAACCGAGATTCTGCAGCGGAATGAAGCGACTAAGCCGGCGCGTGAGCAGGAGATGCGGACTAGCGGTTATCCGGCCTATACCACGTCCGCCGGATGGCTCGGATATTCAGATGACAAGGTCCGGCGGTTGGTGCGCGAAGGTCTGGCCGATGGGTGGGCCCACTTCAAGATGAAAGTTGGCCGCGACCTTAATGACGATATTCGCCGCGCGGAAATCATTCGCGAAGAGATCGGTCCCGGATCGCAAGTTGATGATGGATGCCAATCAGATTTGGGACGTGGATCAAGCCATTGAATGGATGAAGGATTTGGCGCGCTTCAAACCCTGGTGGATTGAAGAGCCCACCTCGCCCGACGATGTGCTGGGCCATGCGAAGATCGCCAAAGCCGTGGCGCCGATCGGGGTCGCGACCGGAGAGGCGTGCCAGAATCGGGTGATCTTCAAGCAACTGTTGCAGGCCGGGGCGATCAGCTTCTGCCAGATCGACAGTTGCCGGCTGGCCGGAGTGAATGAAGTGCTGGCGGTGATGCTGATGGCTGCCAAATTTGGGGTGCCGGTTTGTCCGCACGCCGGCGGCGTCGGGCTTTGTGAATACGTCCAGCACCTTTCGCTATTCGATTACATTGCGGTGAGCGCATCGCTCGAGAATCGCATCACTGAATATGTCGATCACCTGCACGAACACTTTGTATATCCGGTGAATTTGAAGGACGGCCGCTACCTGCCGCCACTGGACGCCGGATACAGTATTGAGATGAAACCGGAGTCGCTCGATTACTACGAGTTTCCCGATGGGGAAGCCTGGCGAGGTGAATTGCAATTAAGCAATAGTCAGTAGTCAGTTGTCCGTTGGTCTTTGGTCTTTGGTCTTTGGTCTTTGGTCTTTGGTCTTTGGTCTTAGGCCTTTGGTCTTAGGCCTTTGGTCTTAGGTCTTCGGATCTGGTACGCGTAGCAGGCTTTCAGAAACCAAAAGCCAAAGACCAAAGACCAATCAGACCAAAGTCAACTGACAACTGACAACTGACAACTGACAACTGACAACTGACCAAACGATATCATGCCGGCCTTATCGCTAAAAAACATAAGCAAGCGCTTCGGTCCGACGGCGGCACTCAGCGGCGTTGATCTGTGCCTCGAAAAAGGTGAGGTGCACGCGCTCATCGGTGAAAACGGCGCGGGCAAGAGCACCTTGATGAACGTGCTCGCAGGTTTGCTGCCCGCCGATGAAGGCACGATGCAGGTCGAAGACTCAGTCTATGCGCCTGCAAGCCCGCTGGACGCGCGCGCGCGCGGAATCGCCCTGATCCATCAGGAACTGTCGCTGTTTCCACACTTATCGGTGGCTGAGAACATCATGATGGGAATTGAGCCTTCAGTTTTCGGCCTGCTCGATTCGGACCAACTGCGGGCACGCACAGCGGAAGTTCTCCGTACCTTTCATCATCCCGAGATCAAGCCCGAATCGCAGAGTCTCGACATTGTCGATAGCCGCGCGCCAGTTGGTTGAGATCTGCCGGGCCGTCGCTGCGCGGGCCCGGTTTATCCTGATGGACGAACCGACCAGCAGCCTGCAACGAGACGACGTCGAGCATCTGTTCAGTTTGATTAGACAGTTCAAGAGCCACGGAATTACCGTCATCTATATCAGCCACTTTCTGGAAGAAGTGCGGGCCATCGCCGATAGCTTCACAGTGCTGCGCGACGGGCACAGCGTGGCTACGGGCAGGATCGGCGCCGTTTCGACGATGAGCTGATTACGCACATGGTCGGTCGTCGCGTTGACAATCTTTTCCCAGCCGGCCGGCTGCGGCAAAGGTCCAGGCCGAGACTGTTCTGGCAGTCAAAGATCTGGCAGCGCCGCCGGCGCTAAAGAGCGCGAGCTTTGAACTGCGGCGCGGCGAAATCTTCGGTATTGCCGGCTTAATGGGATCCGGCAGAACGAATGTCGTGCGAACCATCTTCGGATTGGATAAACATGCCGGCGGCTCAATCAGCGTCAGGAATCAAACCCGCGACGTCACTCCGGCTGAACGGCTTGCTCAAAGTGTTGGTTATCTCAGCGAGGATCGGAAGAACGAAGGATTGGCCATCACTCTATCAATCGCCGACAACGTGACTATGACCAGGTTTAGGATCCTGTTCACGCCTGGGATGGCTGAATCTCTCGCGGCAGCGATCGCTCACTCAGGGCTTAATCAATTCGTTGGCGGTGAAAGCTCGTGATGTCCAACAGCCGGTGGCCGCGCTTTCCGGCGGCAACCAACAGAAGATAGCTCTGGCGCGTTTGCTGCATCAGCAGGCGGATATTCTGCTCCTTGACGAGCCGACGCGCGGCATCGACATCGGCAGCAAAGCCCAGGTCTACAAAACGATCGCGCAATGCGCCGGCGAAGGCAAGGCCGTGCTGATGATTAGCTCGTACCTGCCCGAGCTGTTTGGCATGTGCGATCGCCTGGCGGTGATGAGTCGTGGCCGCCTGTCGCCGGCGCGGCCTATTGATGAATGGACGCCTGAGTCAGTTATGCAGACGGCAATTGCCGGTGAAGGGAACTGAGACAAACTGATGACCATACAAAGACTGATTGATTTCGCTTGTCATGCTGCTCGGGATTGCTTGGCGGCGCGGTGGCACAATCCGCAGCGGATCCTTGTGCGGACACGAAGACCCAACTGACGCGAGCCGAAAACCGGCTCAAGGATTGGCCCGCGACTGGCCCGTTATCGCGACGAGAATGGCAAAATTATACCGCCGGCGTAAGAACGAATTGCGCGTGGTCGTTTATGGGCGATTCAATCACAGACTCGTGGGACGATCCGAAATTCGGCGGCTTCTTTCCGGGCAAGCCCTACGTTGACCGCGGCATCAGCGGCCAGACAACTCCGCAAATGCTGGTGCGATTTCGCGCGGATGTGATCGCGTTGCAGCCCAAAGCCGTGGTCATTCTGGCGGGCACAAACGACCTGTCAGGCAACACCGGCCCGACGACTCTGGAAGCAATCGAAGACAACCTGATCTCGATGGCGGAATTGGCGAAAGCGCAATTCGATCAAGGTGATTCTGGCTTCACTACTTCCGGTCAGCGATTACGAGCAACGCGACGGCAAACCAATTGTCCAGACGGTGCGCAGACCGCCGGAGAAAATCAAAGCGCTGAATGATTGGATGCGCAGCTACGCCGCGCAAAAATAACTTAACCTACCTTGATTATTATTCGGCTATGATGGACGAGAAAGGTTTCTTGAAAGATGAGTTGAGCGAGGATGGCTTGCATCCGAACGCGAAGGGATATGCCGTCATGGCGCCGCTGGCGGAAGCGGCGATTGCCGCGACGTTAAAGAAAAAGTAACGCAGACTGTCTAGTCTGCGTTCTGATGAGAGCAGACGCAGGCTGGACAGCCCGCGCTACGATTAAGTAAGACGCAGACTCGACAGTCTGCGCTACAATTTATGCCCACAACTCTTGCTGACATAGCGCGCGCGCTCGGCGTCTCAAAGATGACGGTCTCGCGCGCCATCAACAATCATCCGGAGATTAGTCCGGAGACGCGGGCCCGCATTCTGGATGCGGCGCAGCGCATGAACTATCGTCCGAATCAGTTCGCCCGCGCTCTGACCACTAATCGTTCGTACCTGCTGGGCCTGGTCGTGCCCGACCTGATGCACTCGTACTTTGCCGAGATTTGCCGCGGCGTCGAGACGGTCGCCAAGCCGCTGGGCTATCAGAATCTGATCTGCAGCACCGGTGAGGATGCGGTCAACGAAGAGTCTGAGATTGAAGCGCTGCTGCCGCGGACCGACGGGTTGATTCTGGCCTCGTCGGCTTCTCCGGCTGAAACAAAATTCTACCGCCGCATCATTCGTGAACGGGCGAAGATAGTTCTGATCGATCGGCAACTTGAAGGAGTCAAATGTCCGGTTGTGACGACTGACGACCTTAAGGTTGGAGAGTTGGCCACCGAGCATCTTTTGAGTCTTGGTCATCGTCAGGTGGGCCATCTGAAAGGAACGTTAGCCTCTACCGCGGCCTTGCGTTTCGACGGATACAAGAAGGCGCTGGCCAATCGGCGCATACCGTTTGACGGCGAACTGGTGCGCGACTGCGGCTTCACCGAACGCGATGGTTACGACGCAACCCGTGATTGGTTGCGCGAGGGTGATTTGCCTGCCGGCAATCTTTGCGTCGAACGACCCGGCCGCAATTGGCGCGATGAGCGCAATTGCCGAGGCCGGCCTGCGCATTCCGGAAGACATCGCTATGGTTGGCGGTGGCAATATTCATTACGGCGACATGTTGCGTGTGCCCTTTGACCACCGTGGCCTGGTCAAAGCCGGAGATGGGGCAGCAAGCCGCTAAGACTTTTAATCGATCTGGTTGAAGGGAAGAGAGGAACGAGAGAGCAACACGTGATTGTGGAGCCTGAGTTAGTGGTCCGCGCCTCATGCGGTGCCACTCAGTTGGCCCTGGTTTAGCTCCTGGTTCCGAATCACTTATGAAGCGAGCCTCTTTGTACAATCTTAATACTAAGTTGCCTGCTGGTTGCTCGTGGCGCGCGCTCGGGGCGCCACGAGTCAAAGTTCTGAAGCTTTCAGTTACTAATCCTTCAGACGAGACTCGCCTGGCTGAAGATATCGTGGTTAACGTCGCCGGAACTGAGGCGCATCGCGCCGGACTTCAAAGCCGGCGACGTAATAGTTACGACCAGCGACGCCAACCACGCTCGGCTGAAGACGCGAGCACGCTGCAAACGATCGAACTGCCTTCACAGTCAGACGATCTCGACGGCGATAACAAGTTCGATGAGCTGGCTTTTCAAATCGATCTCAAACCCTGGCAGACGCGCATCGTCACCATCGCTTACGGCGACACCGCGACGATTCAGCGCTTGCGCAGCGATTATCCGAAACGGACGGCGGCGAAGTTCACTATGAAATTCGACGGCCTGGGATGGGAGTCCGAAGCCACGGCCTGGCGGATCTATTTTGATCAAGCGCAACGCGATCGATGTCTGGGGCAAGCGCCGTCCTGGTTTGTATCTGGAAATGTTTGGCGCGCCCGAATACGTCTATAACCTGGAGTCGCCGTTCGGTCGCGACATCTATCGTATCGGAGATGCGATTGGCATTGGCGCGGTCGCGCGCTTTGGTTGATGGCAAGGCGGTACGAGTCTCGGACGTTGCCGAACGCAAGTGGCGGATCGTCAGTGCCGGCCCGCTTCGCGTCATTGTTGAGCTGTCTTACAAAGGATGGAAGGTTGGCGGGCGCGAAGTAAATCTCACCAGCCGGATGACTCAATGGGCGGGCGAGCGCGGATTCACTCATCAGGTCGTGCTCGAAGGCGGCGATGGGCTGACTCTGATCACCGGCATCGTGCGGCAGCCTGATCTTGCAGGAGAAGAAGTGGCGCTCCCACGTCAGTCGAACCTGCTTCTGCGCGCGGTTGGTGGGGCCCACAGGTCGTGGAAGAAGGGCCGTCGGCACACTGGCGACTCACGATGCTTCCGGATCAGAATCTGGGACTGGCGATTATCGCGCCGGGAAGTCAAAGCAAACTTATTCCTGACGATCCTCTGAACCTTCTGATTGAACCAGCACGCATTGGGGTATTTGGGGGACAGGCGAACGCGGTCGCCGCGAGTTGGTACGTGACGGTGCTGGGACCAGGAAGGACAGCGACAGTCTCGGTCACATCCGGCGGATGCGGCCTCGCGATTTCGTTATGGATCTCTGGCAGTGGCGACCAGCACGCCGAAGACGTTCGACGCCTTTGTCGATCTCGTCCGCGCAAAGAAGTAATCGCCTGGTCCATCCGGCGCAGGTAAAGATCGTTTCAACCAGCAGCGGCGGCGCAGTCAGCTCCTCCTGACACTCTGGCGCCGGCGAAAAAGAAATCGTATGCAGAAGCAATTGATTTGCTGAAGCAGTCAGCGGAACGCACGGCCCAGAAATTCGAACCGCTGAGCTGCGAGGAACACTCCGGCCGAAGCCGCACGCGATGCAGGTGAAGGCTTTTTCACCGAGGGTGACAACCAGAGCTGGTGACTGGAAACCACAGAAGGGGTTTTCTGGACGGGCAGCTTTTGGGTCGGGCGAGTTGTGGCAGCTATACGACAGAACAAAAGACGAGCGGTTTCGCCGCTGGGCTGAGCTTTGGAACGCGCATCTGCTTGGCAAAGAGGCGAGCGAGAACCACGACACCGGATTTCTTAACTTCTACTCGTCCGTGCTGGCTTATCGCGCGACGAAAGATGCCAGAAGTATCGTGACGGCGGAATGCGGGCGGCTGCGCGCCTGAAGCAACTCTACAACCCGACCACCGAACTAGCCGCCTCCTGGGCGGTCAATGGTGACGACACGATCATCGATACGATGATGAATTTGCAGATCTGGTGGTGGGCGACGCGCGGAGGCGAACGATCCGCAATGGCGCGAGCTCGGGTTGAAGCACGCGCTCCAGTCAGCTGACTGGCTGGTGCGGCGCGACGGTTCGGTGGCCCAATCGGTTCACTACAATCCCGGCGACAACCGGCAGGAGTTTACTTCCTCGCAGGGCGCAAGCAACATTCTCAAATACCCCGAATGCGGCAAAGCCGGGCGAAAAAGTCTTTACTCATACGCATCAGGGGTTTGCGGCCGATACTACCTGGTCGCGCGGCGCCGCCTGGGCCTTGTACGGATTCACGTTGGCTTACGGTGAAACGAAAGATCCACGTCTGCTGGCAACGGCTGAGAAGGTCGCCGGATTTGTTCTGGACCATCTGCCGGAGGACGGCGTCCCCTGGTACGACTTCGGGGACGAGGGCGTTTTCTTTCGCAACCGTGATACTTCGGCGGCGGCACTCATCGCCGGCGGTCTGCTGCGGCTATCAGAGTTGACTGACGGACCAGACGCGGGCGGCGAACTACCGGCGCGAAGGTGAACGCATCGTCCAGTCCTTAATCGATCGATACCTGACGCCGGTTGCTGTGGGAGACAAGACGCCGCCGGGAGTCTTGCGTCATGGCTCAAGCACGCGCCCGAGCGACGTGACCCTGGTCTATGGCAACTATTATTTGCTCGAAGACTTGCTGTGGCTGGAAGAGCACGGCAAGAAGTAAAACGTTTTAGATCTGTGCCTTCTTCTTTGGGGAGAAGGGGAAAAGTAATCAACGAGGTCAGTACCGGGAGCGATAGCGACCGGGTCTCACTGATAGCAAAAGCGGATCGCGAGGTTATCGTGACCCGGTCGCTATCGCTCCCGGTACTGACTCATAACACCCGAAGCACGAAAGGGGACCTAACATGAGCACACAAATGAAAGAGGAGCACGACCAAATAATCTTTCGCAATACAAACAGCAGAAAGGGACGCACGATTTCCATCACGCCGGAAAACAGCCCGATGAAGCATCTGGTTTATGGCCGCATAATACTTGACCAGGAAGTTCCGCGCGCGAGCTTTTCAACCGCTAAATCGGAATCCGGCTTAATCTGCCTTTCAGGTGAATGCACCATTACCTGTGACGGAGTCACGAACAAAATCGAGCAATACGATTCCATCTATTTGCCGCGGGACAGTCAGATCGAAGTTGCCACTGACAGCGCCGTCGATCTGGTGGAATGCGCTGCGGACGTGGAAGAGAAGTATCCTTTGCAAATCGTTCGTTACGCTGATGTCGAAAAGGACAGCTCGCTCAGATTCAAGACCGGCGGCGCCGCGAACTCGCGCACCGTAAACATCACGCTGGGGAAGAACATCCAGGCGGGCCGGATTCTGGCGGGCTTCACCACCTCGGAACCAGGCCACTGGACCAGTTGGCCGCCGCACGAACACGCCTCGATGCTCGAGGAACTTTACGTTTACTACGACATGCCGGCTCCGGCATTTGGCGTGCAGTTCGTTTACACGAACCCTGACGAGCCGGAATTCATCGGCGTCGTGCGTGACGGCGATGCTGTCACCATGCCGAAGGGTTTTCATCCGAATGTCTCCGTGCCCGGACATCCGATCAATTTTGTCTGGATGATGGCGGCGCACCGGGAAGTCGAAGATCGCCAGTTCGGTGTGGTCACCGTTCAGCCTGGATTTGATCAGGGCGGGTCCGGATTGGAAGCAAGCCGAAAATAGTCTGCAAAGGAGAAGCATTGATGAGAGGTGCCAATCGAATGTTTACCGCAGAGGACGCGGAGGTTTTCGCCGAGGACCGCAGAGGATCTCAACGTTCTCTGCGAAGTCCTCTGCGGTTAATTCTAACGCTTTGTATTATCGCGGGTTCTGGCGTCGCGGTTTCGGCCCAACGGAAACCAAGTGAAGCAACTCGTCCGTTCGTGGTGATGTCGGGTCAGTCGCTTGCCGAGCTGGAGAAGAGCTTGCAGCCCGATAACAAAACATCTGAATTAATCGACAGCGCCGGGATGCAATTGCGCGTAGCAGTGCAGCACGAGAAAAACCGAACCGGCGCCCCGGCTGAGTTGCACGATGCTTCTGACGACGTGTACTACGTGCTGGATGGATCGGCGACGCTTACCCTGGGCGGGAAGCTCGATAATCCGAAAGAAACCGATCCGGCGAGTGGCGCAGCCCGCGCATCATTGACGGCAAACAATTTGAGCTGAAGAAGGGTGATCTGATTGTCGTGCCGCGCGGCACTCCTCATCAGCGCAGCACTGCGAACCAGGACTTCAACATGATCCTAATCAAGATTTATGCGGAGCCTTTGAAGAAGCGTTAGGCGCTTTGACTGTCTTTTGGTCTTACCATTTCGAACGCGGAAGGGCTTCGTGTCATCGTCTAGTGGGAAGTTCAATGCGACCTCCGAGAGGACAAATCGCCCAAATAAATCACGCTTGACCACGATTGCCGTGGCGTGATAAAAGGTCGCCGGTTTCGAGAATGGTCTTACCACTGCCAACTGAGGCGAGTTACAGGGGAGTCAGAGTTCAGCCTATGTCACGCCAGATTCTTCTCAAGGATCATGCTCTTCGGGTAGTGCTCCGTTGTGCGAACAGAGCCTTACCGCTCTTCGGGCTCTGCCCGTCGCTGTGCGGAAAAGCTTCGCTTTTCCGAGAACTCTAAAACCTCTGGCGGCTACGCCGCCGAGCCGATTTGATTTCAAGATGATCTGACTAAGAGCACTTCATTCTCAGTTGGCAGTCCGATCACAGAGGCGGTGTAGCCGCGCTGGAGTAGTGAACGCGTTACGGAAAAGCCAGAGCTTTTCCGCACATCAAGCGGCGAAGCCGGCGTGACCATGAGCCATCCCTTTCAAATAAGAGTGAAGTTAGCTTTCTATCTGAGTATTGCCGTCATGGCTCTGGCTGCGCAGCCGGCCAGGCCGAACCAGTTTCGCACGGCATGAACGGCATGGCTTTGGCGCCGGATCAATCGAAAGCACGGACCAAAAGAACCGTTATCTGATCACGATTGCCGCCGATGGGACCGGCGACACAAAAACTCTTCAAGAGGCGATCGATCGGGTGCCGGAAAACAACACTCAACGTTTCGTGCTTCACCTTCGTCCCGGAACCTACAACGACACAGATAAAGATTTCGCAGACGAAACCATTCATTACGTTTACAGGGAGAGGATCCTCTGAGGACCGTTGTGACGTTTAATAACAGTGCCAAGACATCGGGCGCCACGAGCCGTTCTTACACTGCGTTTCATCGGTGGCAGCGACTTTCGGGCTGAGAACGTCACCTTCGAAAATACTTACGGCGTTGGATCACAGGCAGTGGCGGCTTTTGTAAATACCGATCGCGCCATCTTTCGCAATTGCCGCTTTTTGGGCTGGCAGGACACGCTGTATGCCCATGGCGGACGGCAGTACTACAAAGACTGCTACATCGAAGGTCATGTCGATTTCATTTTCGGTAACGGCACGCGTGGTGTTTGAGAACTGCGCGATCCACAGCAAGGGCCAGGGCTACGTCACCGCTCACTACAGGCTGAGCGATGCTGAGACGAATGGATACGTTTTTCTCAAATGTAAGTTGACTGGCGCGAACACAGACAAAGGCGTTTTACCTCGGTCGTCCGTGGCGGGCATACGGCCGGGTGGTTTTCATCGATTGCTGGCTGGGCGCGCACATCAGGCCTGAGGGTTGGGACAATTGGCGTGATCCGGAGAGAGAAAACGGCGCGCTTTGCTGAGCATAACTCGCGTGGACCGGGCGCGAATCCCGGAGCGCGTGTGGCCTGGTCGAAGCAGTTGAATGACGAAGAGATTCGCCAGTTTGCCACTAAGACATTCCTGCGCGGTGCTGATAATTGGAATCCGACCAGGTGGTAAAAAAGTTCGGTCGTGATCGAAATGAACAGCGCGAACAAACAACTAGCGGCCGAATCATTCTGTTCCTGCTCCTCGTTGGCTTTCGCGGCGCGGCACAGTACTATCCGAAGCAACAGCGAAGTGAGTTAAGTTCGTCTCCCCTGCTATTTTGAGTCAATCAGATAGGGTCTGAATCAAACGAGATGGATGAAATCACCGAATCAGTGGGGCTGCCAGGCTTCCTAAATCGAACTCGGGTTGCGGCTGATGCAGCCATGGGGCGTGAGACCACGCGCTGGCAATTATCGTTGGACCATCTGCGCGCTGCTGTTCTTTTGCCACCACCATCAACTATGTCGACCGCCAGGTTCTGGGAATTCTCTCAAAAGATTTGCAGACTGGCGCTGGATTGGAACGAGCTTCAGTACGGCAACATAGTAGCCGCCTTCAACGCGGCGTACGCACTTGGGCTGCTGGGCGCGGGGCGTTTGATAGATCGCTTCGGCACCAGGATCGGTTATTCGCTCGCCCTGACCGTTTGAGTATCGCCGCGATGGGTCATGCCCTGGCGCGTTCGGCTCTTGGTTTCGGAGTCGCCCGCGCCGCGCTGGGGTTGGGCGAGGCCGGAAATTTTCCCGCCGCGATCAAGACCGTGGCCGAATGGTTCCCCAAGAAGCGAACGGGCCCTGGCGACGGGTATCTTCAACTCGGGCTCGAACATTGGCGCTATTGTTGCCCCATTAGCCGTTCCCTATATCGCCTTTCACTTCGGTTGGCAGTGGGCATTCATCCTCACCGGAGCGATTGGTCTGGTGTGGCTGGCCTTCTGGATACCGATTTATGCGCGACCTGAGCTGCATCCCCGGGTCACTAAAGAGGAGTTGGCATACATTCAGAGTGATCCGCCGGATCCACCGGCCGCGAAGATTCCCTGGGTGCAACTAATTCCTTACCGCCAGACGTCTGCGTTCGCCATCGGCAAGGCCCTGACTGATCCCATTTGGTGGTTCTATCTTTACTGGCTGCCTCGTTCCTGCGACAGAATCACGGACTTGATCTGACCACCATTGGCCCGCCGCTGATTGCAATTTACGTAATTGCGGACGTCGGCAGCATCGGCGGTGGTTGGCTTTCCTCCAGTTTGATGAAGCGTGGATGGACAACTAACAAGGCGCGGAAGACAGCCATGTTGATCTGCGCCCTGCTGGTTACGCCGATTGTTTTTGTTTCCGGGGTCAAGAGTCTCTGGCTGGCTGTCGCGCTGGTGGGATTGGCCGCGGCGGCGCATCAGGGCTGGTCGGCGAATATTTTCACCCTGGCGTCTGACATGTTTCCGCGGCGGGCGGTCGGCTCGGTGGTGGGAATCGGCGGCATGGCGGGAGCATTTTTGGTTCTACCATGGCCGTCATTGTCGGCTACATTCTGCAAGTCACCGGCGGCAATTATAGAATTCCTTTCCTCATCGGCGGCAGCGCCTACTTAATCGCGCTGCTAATCATCCACTTGCTGGTCCCGAAAATCGAACCCATTGAAGTCGAGCACGTTGCGGCCCGGCCATTTTCGGTCGGCACCATAGTCGGCTTCGGATTCATGGGGATTATCTTTGGCTCTTTCGGCGGCTGGTGCATCGGGATTCTTTCAAGAGTTTCGGGCCCACATCTCCTTGAGTATATGGCTATCGGCGCGTTGGCCGGCTCGATCGTAGGCGTGATTAGCGGCCTGATCATTACCAGTTCGGCAGCAAAGGTGAGGTCTTAGAGTTTGGCTACGCCGCGCCTCTGGCGTGCTGACTCCTGCATGCCGGAGGCGATGCGCACCATTATGAGTATCCTTGACGCATTCAAACTCGATAACCGCGTGGCCCTGGTCACCGGGCGCTGCCACCGGTCTGGGGCAGGCAATAGCCGTCGGTTTGGCCGAAGCCGGCGCGAACGTGGTTTGCCATGGAAATACCCGCTCGCCGAAAGCAACGTGTGACGCCGTTTCAGCAGCTTGGCCGCCAGACGCTTGGCCGTTACGGGTGACTTGTCAGACGAAAGCAGACGCCACGACACTGGTCGAGGCTGCGCTCGAGAAATTTCACCGTTTGGACATCCTGGTGAACAACGCCGGCACTATTCGACGCGCGCCTGCGGTCGATTACTACAGAGGAAGATTGGACGACGGTAATCGAAGTAAACCTCTCAGCGGTGTTTCGACTGGCCCAGTTGGCCGGACGGCAGATGCTGGATCAGGGACGCGGTAAGATCATCAACATCGCTTCGCTGCTTTCGTTCCAGGGTGGGATCACGGTTCCCGCTTATGCTCGCTTCGAAAGGCGGCGTCGCTCAATTGACGAAAGCTCTGCCAACGAATGGGCCGGGAAGGGAATTACACGTCAACGCGATCGCGCCCGGTTATATGCGCACCGACAACACCAAAGCCCTGCAACAGGATGAAACGCGCAACCGGCAAATCCTCGAGCGCATTCCTTCCGGTCGTTGGGGCGAGCCATCAGACTTTGGCTGGCGCGGCGGTCTTCCTGGCGTCGGCGGCCAGCGATTATGTGAACGGTGAAGTGCTGGTAGTTGATGGCGGATGGATGGGAAGGTGAAACCAAAGCCCTTAATAGACAGGATTGACAGGATTTACAGAATTCAATTTCGAAGTGGAGATGATTCTTTTTCCGCATCATGTTAATCCTGTAAATCCTGTCTACTACTCTCTCGACAATCATGCTCCGACATTTCCTGAGTTTCACTCATTGCCTTAACTACCTTGCTGCTCGGTTTGTCCAGCGCAAACCACCGGTTCGTCCTAAAGCTTCGACCATTGCAGCCTCATCGCTTGACAGCGAGGTTCGGGACTTTCTCGATCGAGAATTGACGGCCCACCTCGATGAGATCAAATCATACGATCCGGCCCCGGGCAAAGTATTCAATGCCGGAACCACCGGCGAATACACCTGGGGCACTTTCATGTATGCCCTGGGCGCCTACGCGCAATCTCTCGGGCAAGCGAACACTTTCGGGGTCATGACCTGGCGCGTGCAGCCGGCGAGATCGGCTTGCTTGAATATCGTTTAAAGGGAACTCGATTCTCGCAACTGTATGGCGTCATGGCGCTGCAATTCTTCGGACGCGATCTGGAATCAAATCCCGTCTGGCAAAGTCTCAATGAACAGGATCGCGAACGCTGGCGCAAGTTTCTTTGACGTCTCGGCGCTTTTACGATCCGGAAGACACAGCAGGTCATTAACCTGCCCGAAAACTATCTGGGTGTAGCCGCGCGGATCGCCAGCGTCAGTTATCAGACTCGGGCTGCTGAAAGATCGGGCCCTGGTCGACAGCGTCATCACGCGCGCAGCACGTCCTTTTCGCCAATGGCGGCGATCTTTTCTGATGACGCTCCGCCCACGGGCCGTTTTGATCGTTATTCAAACGAGTATGCGCGATTCGTTTGGGAAGCAGCCGAAACGGCGGACCGAAAGGACATTCTTGATGACGTTGCGGCCGTCGCTGACAGAGCAGATGCGTCTGTGGTGGGACCTGGTCCAGCCGGATGGTTACGGCTATGCCGTGGGGTCGAAGTCTTGGTCTGATCAGTTATGCGGACACTTTGGAGATTGTCGGCTTTCTGGCGAAGCATCCGGAGTTTCGTCCCGCGCCTTTGGATCAACTGGCGAGTGCTTACTATCAGGCGTGGCGTTGGGTGCGGCATGACTATAACGATAAGACCCATGCCTTTTCGGTCTTTGCTTTTGGCCGCGGTAACTTCGGCTACATCACGCGCGAGCGTGAATGGCAACAGACGGTCAGGCATTTTCGGCAAGGCCTCGCTGGCCCACCAACGATTGATGGAGGCGCTCAGCCACGAAAAGATCAACTGCCATCTCCGACCGAGATTGCCGAGACCGGATCTCAATCGATTTGTCTTCTTTCGTCACGGCGATCGACCGGCGGGAGTCTGGCTGGTGCGGCAGGGGCCGATGTATTTCGCTCTGCCAATCACCACCGGACCAAAGCCGGGCGTGGCGGATTATCTGCCCGCTCCGCATGGTCTGCGAGGTTTTGCTAATCCGGTCGAGCAGGTTTACCCGTCGCTGGTTCCCTTTATCGAATTAGCGGACGGCCGGGTGCTGGTGGCGGCGGACTGCGCGGATGAAATTCATCCGGCTGCGGACGGCAAGAGCCTGCGGGCAATCTGGCGGCGCTGGGCCGTCATTGGCGGCAAGCCGGGCGAATTGGCTGACGCCGGTATCACTACCGAAGTTACCTGGCGACTCGCTGAATAAGACTCTGACTGCGCGAAGAAAAGTTGAAGGTGACAAAGCGGCTTGAAGGTCCGCCGCTGGTGGGTGGCAATTCCGACGACTGCATCAACCGCTGAGGCTGAGTTCGTCGGCGGGCGCCGCTGGGATCGAATGCGGTTTGGCGAATCGAGGCTTTCGATCTCAGCTACTGCGGACTGGCCATTAAGCTGTTTCGCTGAAAGCCAATGGCGACGATCCGCTGGGCCGTGGTGCTCGTGGCGCGATTACCTCTGCAACTGGTTTACGAGTCGCGCGAATTGCAGTTAACGCCGGGTAAGCCGTTGCAATGGCGGTCGCGTTAAGTCTCAAATAATGGCGATGCTGGATGCAGGCTCTGTCACTCATGCGCGGCAGTTCTGAGTTGATCCGGAAGCGCAGTCAAACGGCGCTACTTGACATGGCTCTGCCACTTGATGCGCGGCAAGTCTCCGACTTGCCGGCACTGACTTCTTCCTCCGGTTCTGACCCGCGGTCATAGACCGCTAAATCTAAAGAGGCCTGTCGGCAAGTCGGAGACTTGCCGCGCATCAGTGGCAGAGCCATAGCGAAAGGGATACCCTAGTGCGGCGCGACCAGATAAAGATCGCGTCCTGGCTCGTTCAACCACCAGCGTATCCGGATCGTTTTCATAATCCTCACGCCGAAACTGCCGATAATCCATGAATCCCAGGTGAACGCGCCGGCAGGTTTCTTCGTCGAGGGCCGAAGCCATCGTGATGCGATAACGTGGGATGACTCGTCCCTTCGGCGTCGCGCTGCCCGGCGTACGAGACATGGGCCAGATGGGCGGCGACGGCCAGATTGTTTTGTAATTCAGTTGAGAGCGCGACCATCTCGCGCACGCGATCCAGCGGCGCATAGCCGTACTTTTCAATCAACTTTCCGTGCGTCTCAGAGATCGATCGCAGATGCGGCGCATAGATGATCAACTCGCCGCCCGCTTCGATGATCCCGCCGAGTTTGTAACTGGCTTTGCCGCCCACCCAGAGTTCGTCGTAATGCTCATCCAGCAGCGCGACCACGCGTTTGTATTTGCGGCCCGGTGTATTTGATGTGGACCTGACTGCTGATTTCGGCAGCGCGCCGAAATGCTTCGCGAAAATCGCCGGCGAACAAAGCGTGCGTGTGTAAGACGTTGTGATCATCGCGCGTCACCACGGAATTCAGCGTGATGATCTGGGCCGAAACGAAATCAGCGGCGGCCTCGATCATGTGACGAGTCGGCGTCTCGACGCGGCCAATCACGTTTTCGATGCTGGCCAGAGCGCCCAGCCAGTGTGTCGCGTGGGTCAGGTCGGGACCGGCAACGCCGGGAAAAAGTATTTTGCGCCGCCGGCAAAACCCGCTACTTCATGCGGAACGGTCGCGCTGAAAATCAGAATCGTGTCATAGGTTCCCGGGCGCCAGAAGTCGATTCAGATTCACCTTGACGGCGTCGCTGATCAAGCCACCAGTCAGCCGCGAAACTTCGGCCGCGCTTAACTCCCCGATCGTGGTCAACTCTTCCGGAACATTCCATTGGTGATCGAAGATCTGTCCGAGTCCGGGTGCTGATCTCGCCGTTGCCGATGCCGATCTTTCGATCGCTTTTCCTCGTCAGACATCGGCACATGAGTTCCCTGGGCGACCAGCGCGTCGAATTGTGCGACGCTGCCGCGCCGAAAGAATGCTCAGCCGCAAAAGGAAACAGAACGTCGGTATTGTCATCGCGGGTTTTGTCGGGAATGATCGCGAGCACGCGCGCGCCGGAGCGACCTGCCATGAGGGCCTGCTCGACGATATCGCGCAGCTCAGTCGGGCGAAAGATCAGAGTCTGGCTGAACCGGCGCCGATGCAGGCGCGAGCTGCTTTGCTGGCTGTGGTTTCCAGGCGAGTCCTTTAAACGTTGAGTTGCGCCCTGATGATGCCGCACGATTTCATCCGGCGGCGACTGTATGTCGATCCGTAAACCGTCGTCAGGTTCTTCCAGCGTCTGAAACTGGCTTTCAAGCAAAGCCGGATTCATATAGTGATTGCGGCGCGAAGCTCAGTCTCTTCCTTAATTAAATCGTAATCGCCTTTCAGGTACACCAGTTGGACCCGCTCATCCAGCAACAACATCGCGGCGATAGCTTGTCTTCAACGCCGAGCAAGCCAGGACCGCCGGCTGATCATTTGCCAGACTCGTTTGCACCAGGCGCTGCAGAGATTCGAGCCAGGGCTTTCGGTCCAGATCATTCAGGGCTATCGCCGCTTTTCATTTTCGCGACATTGGTCGCGGAATGAAAATCATCCGCGTCGAAGTATTCCCAGCCGAGAGACTCAGCCAGTTTCCGTCCGGTAGTTGTCTTCGCCCGATCCGGTTACACCCATGAGCAGGATGATCATAATGCCAATTTCTATTGATTGTCGCTTAAGTCGGGCCCTGCAGAAAGTGGTTAACGCGTTCTGCAGGATGGTTTTAGCCCTCTCGCATTGGCAATCACATAGTTGACGACTCCGTCGTACGACTGAATGGAACCGACACAGAGACATGACCGACGCAGCAAAGCTGCGGAGCACCGATCAGAGCTAAGCCATGCGGGCTTTGCGAGCCTGGTCATGGTCAGGAGTTATTGTGCAGCCGCGAAGCGGCATTTGGAACGTCGTAACGATGGTCCTCTGGTTGGCAGTCAGCGGTGGTCGCCCTTCGGGGCTCGATCGCCATACGAGGTCGTTGACCCAAGGCTCGAAAGCCCGATGAATATTCCGAGATTGCCGTACTAAGCCTTCCCAACCCTCTCCTACTGCGAGCGGGATCAAACTGTGTCAGTCCTTAAGGCTTCGCCGATTAGCCAGTCAGACAGACCGGGGATTAATTCTGAGAGGGAACCGATGCCGAAAAAGAGTGCAGGCCTTGCTATTGTTTCGACGCAATTCTCACGGGTCGCCGCTCGAGGTGCTCATTAGTTCATCCCGGTGCGGCCCATTCTGGCGTAAGAAGGACGGAAGGCTTCTTGACCATTCCCAAGGGCGAGTTCACTGATGACGAGGACGCCCTCTACCGCGGCCAGACGGGAGTTCCGTGACGAGACGTGGAGGCGAACCGCCGGCCGGAGATTACGTTCCGCTCAAACCGGTCAGGCAAGCCAGCGGCAAGATGGTTCACGCCTGGACGATTGAAGGAGATTTCGAACCCGCAGGATTGCAAAGCAACACGTTTCCACTGAGTGGCCACCCACGTTCCGGTCGCATGCAGGAGTTTCCGGAAGTGGATCGGGCGGCGTGGTTCACGCCTCGATAGTGCCAGGCGAATGATTCTCGCCGGGCAGGCGCCTTTGATAGACCAGTTGCTCGATGCACCTGGGTACTTCAGTACTTCGTTGACGCCATCGTCGGTGCTGACCGAATAAATGTCCGGATGAATTCCGGTTCGGAGCTTGCATACTCGTCGGTAATGGATCGGCTGAAGGATTCCACCTCATCCGGGCGTCACGAGATTGACGGTGCAGCCGCCAAAACCTCCTCCCAGTCATTCTTGAGCCACAAGACACCCGGCAACTGCCGGCCAGTCTCAACCATCAAATCCAGCTCCGGGCTACTCACTTCGTGAGTCATCGCGCAAAGACCGATGTGATGCGGCCATCACATCGCCAAACGTCTCGACGTCGCCGGCGTTGAGCGCGTTTGCGCCGCGAGCGTGCGAGCGATTTTCCGTGACGATGTGCCGCGCTCGCCGATAAGATCGCCTCGCCGGCAATTCTTCTGAATGCTTCTCGAGGTCGTCGATGCTTACATCACGCAGAGGCGAATCGTGGCGAGTATTCGCGCAGCAGTCACTGACGCCTGCTCACATTCGCTTTCGCCTTTGATTGTAAGCGGACGTAGCAAGTTCGTGCTTGACGTTGGTGTTGCAGATCACCAGCGCCGTTTGCGGCAGATTCGGTTCGATCTGGTCTGTTTCAAGCGAACGGCAATCGATCAAGAGAGCGTGGGACTTTGCGGCGCACGTCACCGTCAACTGGTCCATGATTCCGCAACGTGTCCGACGTAGTTGTCGTTCGGCGTTTTGGGCATACCAGCGCCAGACTTTCTCTGTCCAGATTCTGGTTCGCTGTGAGCGCGAGAAAGCAGCGGCGACCGACGGATCCTCGAGGGCCGCGGATGAAGACAGGCCGGCGCCGATCGGGACATCCGAACTAATCGCAAGGTCGCGCCGGAAAACCAAACCTCCTTCTTAAGCCTAAAGGCGACCATGGCGATGCAGCCCGTCCATTTCTTCCGGCGCACTATAAGGTGTTCCTGTAAAGAAACGTCGATGTTTCATTCATAATACGTAACTGAACGAAGTACGCAC
>ERZ1370068.546-contig-10498_pt1 | contig 56800 bp, 86 predicted proteins | sample MGYA00561227_ERZ1370068 | MGnify/ENA primary metagenome ERZ1370068 (study PRJEB38410, sample SAMEA6850437) | metagenome | study: Metagenomic assessment of the ecological functions of the soil: analysis of the soil microbiota associated with the... | reverse complement strand
GTATGCTTCGTTCAGTGCGTATTGCTGGCATGCCCGTCACAGGAGCGTGCACAAGCGCGAAAGCAGCAGAGTGACGGGACCTGGGCGTTCTGTATCGTTACTCCGTTGGTGGGTCGGGATGGGGCGACAAACCTGGCGTACCGACGCCTCCAGTGCGGCGACCGCCAAGCTGCCGCTGGTGTGGCTCAGCACTGGAGTTGACGGCAGTCGGCGGACAGTCCGCTCGGCGAGCAGTGCGGAGATCAACGCCCGCTACCGCGACCTACTACTCCCTTTACGGGGGCAGTCCCTTCGACCGGTTGGGTATCGACGAAGCCTACGTGTATCCGCCGCGCTGCGGCAGCCCTAGCCGATAGCGTGCTTCCCCGCGGCGACCTGTGCCGGTATGGCCCGCATAGGGATGCCGTGCGGCGAGAGGGCCTCCATGTCACTGACCGTTCAATCCTTGGGCATCGATCAAGCACGCAAGCATGCTGGCCTGTCCAGGACATCTGGGACACCATCGCGTCGAGCCTATCCTCCCCTGCTCACCGAGGCCCAGCGCGAGGAGTTGGAGCGGCAGGTGGCGAGACGACGCCACAGACGGTCTTTCCGAGAATCTTGGACGCAATCCGACCTTCGGCGCGGAGGAGTCAAATACCTGGGTAACCAGCTGTTGGTGTCGCCGTTCGACTTCTGCGCGACCTGTCACGCTGCGGCGCACGAATCAAGCTACGACCACTTTTCAGGCGCCCGAGATCGAGGACGACATTCGATGCCGTCTTCGTGGATGAACCAGCCGGGCGGCAGGAAGTGGCTCGGCGACGCCCGGCGAGGCCTCACAGCTGAAGAGGGAATGAATAGCCAGGCACTCGCATTCCGGTCGGTTTCATCCCGCGTGCCTGTTCTCGGTCAGAGAAGCAGTTGCAGCCGAAGAACTCGTCAACATCGGTGGCGGTACTTGAACTGGTCACTTCACTTTCCAGGAACGCTCGTTCTTGGCTGTTGGGTGAGTTCAGGCCGAGCGCGACAAAGCCGCTTCCGAGCCCTCTTGAGAAACGTGTCAGTGTTTGATGACCGCCGCGGTCTGTTGTTCCCGCCGCGTGACTGCAATAATGCAGCAGATCTTCTGGAGCCTGATAGTCCGGCTGTTGCTTGCTGGAAGAAGCGCGGTCGATGACGGCGTACAGCCGCTCAGATATCGGTGTCGGTCAAGGGTGCTCCGGCCGTTTCAGCGGCTAAGTCCGTCAAGTAGATCGCGGATGGCTTCGTCCATGATTTATGTAACCCCGGAATGGAGAAAATCAGAACCAAACAGGGCCATTCTAGGCAATGGACAAGAATCAAAGAGAGACCTTTTCCGCCTCAAACAGACCTCTCGCAAAGACGCCAGGAGCGCCCAAGAGACAACCGAAGAGTCCTTGGCGGCTCAGCTGCGTCTTTGCGAGAGCACTAACGCACGCAGGCCAGGGCCGCGCGGGCGGCGCGGGTCAGCCGGGCCGGTTCAGGCCTTTCGCCAATTCCTCGGCAGTCGCCACGCCTCCGGCGAACGGATGCGGCTCCAGCGACGACGGCCCGCAGCGCCATACGGTGCCGCGTCATGGCGGCTCCGTCAGCGCGCAAGTTGCCTCTGATGTGCCGCTTCGCTCCGGCGACGGAGTTCGCCCCTGGGGCCACGCGCGCGCCGGCTCGGCAGCCAACTAAACTCCTTCAGCCGCTTCACCGCCGCCTCGCGACGCTCGAAAGGCGGTCGTCCAGATCCGCCAATAGTCCTCGCATCACGTCCGTCGTCGCCAACCCAGAAGAGTCAGCCCGGGGTTCCCGCGCTTCCAGCGGCAACCTTCCTTCGGCGTCCGCCAGGCATGAACCGCCCGCCACGCCCAGGCGGCGTCGCGCCGCAGCGGGCGAGCAGCCGGGCGTTGAGCGGCCTCTTCCTGCGACAACCCTTCCAGGCAACAGAGGATCAGCGGGGCCCGGTATTGCTCCGCGGGCCTGCAGTTCCTCGTCGGGCGGCCAGGAATTCGCGGGCGGTCCAGCTCGTCCAGGGGCATCCGCAGCGGGTGTACCGGGCGGGCGATCGCTTCCCGCTCCCTGGCAGCGGCTGCCGTGCCCGCCGCGCAGGGCCAGGCGCGGCGACCCCGTGCAGCCAGCACGGCAGCGCTCGACGGCGGATCGTGTGTGCCTTGCGGGACAGCAGGAGGAACGTGGCGATAGACGTCCTCGGCGGCTGGCAGATCGCCGAGGACGCGGCGGGCCAGCCCCAGCACCAGGGGCCGTGCCCGTTGCAGGGAGCCGGGCGGGCGGCATCGCCCTCGCGTCTCCCATGAAGCGCGCCGCAACGAGGTCGCGGTCGCTATCGCCGTGCCGGCGGGACGGGACCGAGCCCGGGTAGTGATAGACGATGTGCGATGACGAGTTCACGGCGGCCTCCGCGGCTGGAGAAACCTCTGTGAGTATAGAAGGCACGCCGAGGAGACCGCGCGGGGTTTTGAGGATGGCTCTCGCAAAGCCGCAAAGCTTGACACATTCTACCACGCTCCGAAACCCTGCGTCGGGGAACAACGCGGATGCGATAACACTGTTTGTTACGGACAACTGACCGCCGCTCGCTGAATGCGTCTGGCCTTCCGGGCCCGGCTGCCGCGGCAGATCGCTTCGCTGCCGGCCCTCCGCCGTACACGGCATACCTGGTCTCGACACCCACCTTGAGGATGCACCATGACGCTCTCCCGTCACGCATCGGCCTGCCTCCCTCCTCGTACTGGCCCTGTTCCGGGCCCGGCTTGCCTGGCCGCCAGACCTGGACCAACACGGCGGCGGACTTCGGCTGGAACACCGCGGGAATACGCGGGGTCGCGGCTGGCGTTGATGGCGTCGCGCGGTCCGGCGCCGTCGAGCAAGGCGATGAAGCTGCTTGGCCAACCGGCTGGGGGAACGTTCAGGAGGGCTGGGATCCTCGACCAGGTTGGTGGCGCGCCGCAGGCGGGCGCTGGGAAAGGCGATGATGCAGATCATGGCGTCGGGCCGCGCTGGCGGAGAAAGGCCAGAATTCAGCGCGGCCCAGGAGAGAACAGTTGCGACGCCTCACGGGCTACCGCCGTTGCACTGCGGCCCTCGCCGTCCAGCAGGGCGACTTCGCCGAAGCGAACTCGCCGGGGCCATGCCTGTTGAGAATGAGTTCCTTGCCCTCCGCCGACTCGACGACAATGGCGGATGCTTCCCGTCAACACGCCATGAGGCCATTGCGGGTCATCCTTGCGAAACACGACCTCACCCGCGGCGAGGCGTTTGACGACCGCCCGTTTCATCAGCCTCCGTGTTTCGGCGTTCGTCAGGGCGCCGAAAATGGAATGCAGGCGAAACAGGTCCTGGGGTGTCATGCGGCGCATCATGTCATGGGCCCCTGCGTACTTCGCCACCTTTGAATCTGCCCATGCCCGTGTGACCTGTGTGAAGATAGCGTTCATACAAGGCACTCGGAGCGCGATCATTCTAAAGGTGCGGCTGTCGCGACCAGCGGCGTTATCGTGATGAAAGCGCGTTCCCGCGAACCTGATATTGACCGCAGTGTCGTAATGGCCCCTCTCAACGCCGTCTCTTCCGCGATCCTTCATGCCGACGTCGCCGGCTTCGTCCGCCTGATGGAGGGCGAGCGAGGACCTCACCGTCAGGCATCTCAAGTCGGCGCAAACCGAGGTCTGGCGGCCGGCCATCGCGATCGCCGGCGGCACGGCTGGTCCGACAGCACGGGCGATTCCATGCTGGCCGAATTCGAGCTCGGCCCTGCGCCGCGGTCGCGGCGGCGATCGACATCCAGGAGCGCATGGCGCGCTTCAACGAGCATGCTGGACGAGGAGCGGCGGCTGATGCTTCGCATCGGCGTGCATCTCGGCGAGGTCATCGTCGACGAGGAGAACCAGCGACCTGTTCGGCGACGGCGTGCAACCTCGCCGACCGCATCCAGGGCCATGGCCGAACCGGGCGGCATCGCCGTGTCGCGCGCGGTGCGCGACGTCACCGAGCTGCAGGTCGACTACGCCTTCGTCGACGGCGGCGAGCACCGGGCCAAGAACGTGAGCCGGCCGCCTCCATATCTACCATGTGCGCGCCCGCGACTGGGCGCCTCGACGCGCGGACCACGACGTCCGTCGTGCCGCAGACGACGCTGCGCTTCCACGGCGCCGACCTGGCGGGCCGCAAGTTCGGCTTCGACCTGCCATTCGACAGGCTGGCGAAAAGCCGGGAAGGCTTCTTGATCGGCCGCGATGCCGACCAGTGCGACGCGGTGCTGTTGCATCCGACGGTGTCGCGGCGCCATGCGCGGCTGGTCATTGCCGACGAACACCCTGCAGATCGAGGACCTGGGATCGACCAACGGCACGGCGGTCGACGGCGCGGTCGTGACTGCCGGCGCCGCTGCGGCCGCTTGCAGGCCGGCGCCAGGCTCAGGATCGGCGATATCGAGCTTGTCGGTCGGCTACGGCTGAGAACGCGCATCCGCATGCTGGCCCGTCGTACGGGGCGAGGTGGCCCGCAGGGCCGGAGGGAGCGGCCGCAGTCGAGGTACCTTCGTCTCACGATCTAGGCCGCCGGAGATCGCGCCAGGGGGCCTTCCTCCGCTCCGCGCTTCGCGGCACCGGTCGAGACGACGGAAAATCGCGGACCCAGTAGCCGCCCGTCTCGCCTTGCCGCCCGCTTTGTGCGAAGAACGAGTCGACAGCAGGATCGGGGAGCACCGATGGATACGATCAGCCCGCAGACCAGCAGCGAGATCTCGGAGTGGGTCTCGGCGGCGGCGCTCCGCCTCGAGGCCAAGGTCATCGCCTGGCGGCGCGACATCCATCAGCATCCCGAGCTTTCCTATCACGAGACGCGCACGGCGGCGCTGGCGGCCAGGCACCTGAGCGCCTTGGGCTACGAGGTGCACGACCGGCGGTCGGCGAGACCGGCGTGGTCGGCGTTCTCAAGGGCGGCAAGCCCGGCCCGGTCGTGGCGCTGCGCGCCGACATGGACGCGCTGCCGGTCGAGGAGCGGGTCGACCTGCCCTTCGCCTCGAAGGCCAAGGCCATGTGGCATGGGCCAGATGACCGGCGTCATGCATGCCTGCGGTCACGACGCCCATGTCGCCATCCTGATGGGCGTGGCCGAGATCCTGGCGGCATATCGCGCCGAGCTCACCGGCACGGTGAAGCTCCTGTTCCAGCCCAACGAGGAAGGCTCCGAGGGCCGCCCGAGCGGCGCCCAGGCGATGATCGACCAGGGCGCGCTGGCGAACCCCGCGCCGTCGGCCGTCTTCGGGCTGCATGTCACCTCGGCGCAGGCGTCGGGCGTCATCGCCTTGCGGCCCGGCGGGCTGATGGCGAGCGCCGATCGCCTGCGCATCAACGTCCATGGCCGCCAGACCCACGCCTCGATGCCGTGGCGCGGCGTCGATCCCGTGGTGACGTCGGCGCAGATCATCCTGGCGTTGCAGACCATCGTCACCCGCCAGATCGAGTCCACGGCGACGCCGGCGGTGCTGTCGATCTCGACCATCCATGGCGGCGTGCGCAGCAACATCCTGCCCGACGACGTCACCATGGAAGGCACGCTGCGCGTCCACGACGAGGCGGTGCGGGCCGACATCAAGCGCCGCATCGACAAGACCGCGACCACGATCGCCGACGCCGGCGGCGCCACCGCCGACGTCGAAATCGGCGAGGGCGTGCCGGTGACCTACAACGATCCGGCGCTGACCCAGTGGGGCACGCGCAGCCTGGGCGACGGCGTGGGCGCCGGAGCGGGTGACGGAGTCGCCGCCCGGTGATGGGCGCGGAGGATTTCTCGCTGTTGGCCAAGGTCGTCCCCGGCATGTTCTTCTTCCTGGGCGTCACGCCGCCGGACGAGGATCCCCACCAGGCGCCGGCCAATCACTCGCCGCTGTTCCATATCCACGAGCCGGCGCTGAAGTACGGCGTGCGGGCGCTGGCCTATCTCGCCATCGACTACCTGCGGCGGCGGTGAGGCGTCAGCGAAGATCCGCGCTCATCGTCGGTTCAGGGCGTCCGCGACCGCACGCAGGCCGGCATCGATCCGGCCGACCAGCTCGGCAATATCGTCGATCTTCTTCTCCTGCAGCTGCAGCATCACGCCGGCGTTGAAATCGTACACGGCCCCGACGACGGCGCCGCAGGCACTGCATTGAACCATGTTCACCTTGTATACTCCGCCCGCCGGCTCGATCGTTTTCAGCTCAAAAGGCCTTCGCCGCAGTGGCCGCATTTTGACGTCGCCATGTCGCCCCTCTCCCCTCGAGCCTCAAAACCGATGGCACAACCCGCCACGGAGCCGAACCGTCTTGCAGCATCGAGTGCGCCGACCTCCGCAGCAAGTCGCGCCGCCGTCACGGCCATGGGATAAACTGGTGAAAGGGAGGATACCGGGATGAAGTTGGGACTCTACATGGCGACGCAGTGGCGCCAGGGCGCGGACCTCGGGCCGGAGCTCAAAAACCTGATCGAGCAGGTGCGCGTTGCCAAGGCGAGCGGCCTTGCCTCGCTCATGGTCGGGCAGCATTTCGTGTCGAGCCCGTTGCAGATGTTCCAGGCCATGCCGTTGCTGGCGCGGCTCGCCGCCGAGGCCGAGGGCATGCGGCTGGGGCCGGGGCTGCTGCTGCTGCCGCTGCTCAATCCGGTGATCGTCGCGGAGGAAACGGCGACGCTCGACTGGCTGACCGGCGGCAACGCCATCATCGGCCTGGGACTGGGCTATCGCCAGGAGGAGTTCGATTCGATCGGCGTGCCCATCAAGGAGCGCGTGCCGCGCTTCGTCGAGGCGCGTCGAGGTGATCCGCAAGATGTGGCGCGACGACGTCGTCGAGCATCGCGGCCGCTTCCATACGCTCAGCAAGGTGCAGTCCAGCGTGAAACCCAAGCAGCCCCGGCGGGCCGCCGATCTGGATGGCGGGCGATCCCGAGCCGCCGGTCAAGCGCGCCGCCAAAGCTCGCCGACGCCTGGTTCCCCTCGCCGATGGTGACGCAGGACAGACGTCGGCAAAGCTGAACGCGCTGTTCCGCGAAACCCGCGCCGCCGCCGGCCTGCCGCCGGCCGCCGAGTTTCCCATCATCCGCGAGTGTCACGTCGGCAGCGGTCGCGGCAATGCGCTCGACGAGGTGCGCGAGCCGCTGGCCTTCAAGTACGAGGCCTATGCGAGCTGGGGCGGCGCCTCGGGCTTCGTGCCGGCCGAGCGCATCCGCGCGCAACTTCGACAGCTTCGCTGCCGACCGCTTCATCATCGGCTCGGAGAGCCAGGGTGGTCGAGCCAGATCGGCCGCTATGGCGAGACCACCGGCACCGACCACATCCTGCTGCGCGTGCAGTGGCCGGGGCTCGACCAGAAGACGGTGGTGCGCACGCTGGAGCGGCTGGGCCGCGTGGTGGAGAAGCTGAAGTAGAGAGCGTTCCGATTTGATGGGCACTCATCTTTGCTGGGGCGCGCCACTCGAGTGGCGCGTCATGGTCTTCCGGACTCGGCGCATTCACATGCGCCTGTAGCGTCCCGCCCGCTCCTGTCATGAGCGTGCCGGAGGCTCGCGGTCCGTAAGAATATGAAAAAGACGCGCCACTGGGTGGCGCGCCCCAGCAATGATCGGTACGTGCTCTGCCCTACAGGTACTTGGCCGGGCGGATCATCGCCCGCCACATATGCGCGACCGGGCTGTTGTCGAAGCCCAGGCCCTGTTCGGGCTGGCGGAAGTTGCGGCCGATGATGTCGGTGAACTCGTCGAGCTCGACATGCAGGTTGGGGTCGAACGAGTAGATGTCGTGCAGGGTGATCTGGCGGCCCGACATGTACCACTTGTGGTTCCGCATCCGCTTGTAGTCTTCCTGCGATGTAGGGATCGGGTTGGTAGTCCTCGCCGAACAGGGTGACGTAGGCCTGCGGATATTCATAGCCGACCGATCTCGTCGGGATAGAAGCGCAGCACCTGGTGGGCGCGGATCGCCCAGGTCACTTCCTCGTCGACATAGGGCTCGACGAGCTGGGCGCCCCAATAGCCGTGGTCGCCGCGGATGAAGCCGACCACGGCGATGTCGTGCAGCAGGCAGGCCAGCACCATCTTCTCGGGCAGGCCGGCGGTCACCGCGTGCCGGGCGCTTTGCAGCAGGTGCATGGAGGGGCCGAAGCGATGCCTGAAGAAGTCGATCAGGGTGGGCTTTTCCGGCATCGCCGGCAGGCGCGGGTCGTCGCCCATCAGCACGCGCGCGTTCGGATTGGCCTTCATCAGCGCGCCGGCATTGGGCGGCGAGCCGAGGTCGCCCTCGGCCAGCATGTGGAGGCGCGACTTGACGACGATGTAGTCGAGCTCTTGCGCCATCTTGGCTTCCAGCGCGTCGGCGCGCTGCGGCAGGGTCATGGCATCGGTCATGGCGTGTCTCCTCGAAATGCCGCCTCGGGGCTCGACGGCAGACTAGCACAGTGGACGCGGTCGAGACGACTCTGTGCACAAGACCTGGCCGGCAAGCGCCAGAGCCGATTGGATCAGTGGAGGCCGTAGAACTGCATGGCGCCGCCGGCCATGATCTCGCGCTGCGTCTCGGACGACAGGCCCTTCATGCCGCTCCTGCAGCATCTGCGGCGCGCCCGGGAAGAAGCCGTCACGGTGGGGATAGTCGGTCGCCCACAGGATCTTGTGCGGGCCGATATACTCCGCCAGCGCGCTGATCGAGCCCTCGACCGGCTCGAAGGAGATCCAGCAGTTGCGCTGGAACAGATCGCTCGGCCGGGTCTTCAGGCCGGAATCGTTGAACCCTTGTCGTCGAAATGGCGGTCCATGCGGTCGAGCCAGGGCGCGATCCAGCCGCCGCCCGATTCCAGGAAGCCGACCCTGCAGCCTGGGATGCCGTTCGCACACGCCGCCCCAGATCATGCTCATGCGCGGCCAGCATCATCTCCATGGTGTGCGAGATGATGTGCTGCGCGCCGCGGCCGTCGAAGCGGTCGACGCCGACCGTCGGCATGCCGCTGTTGCCGCCTTCATGGATGCCGATGCAGAAATCGAGCTCCTCGGCCGCGCTCCAGAACGGCTCGTAGTCCGGCGAGTGCAGCTTGCGGTCGTTGTAGGGATTGGGCCGCAGGAAACCGCCGCGGAAGCCGAGCTCGGTGCGGGCGAAGCGCATCTCCTGGATCGCCGCCTCGATCGACTGCATCGGCAGCATGGCGATGCCGAACAGGCGGTCGGGATAGGGCTTGCAGTAGTCGGCGAGCCAGCGGTTGTAGGCCCGGCACATCGCGGCGGCGAAGGCGGGATCGCTGACGGCGCCGGCGAACAGGCCGAGGCTGGGATAGAGGAAGGCGGCGTCGATGCCGTCGAGATCCATGTCGGGAATGCGCGCATGCGGGTCGAAGCCGCCCTTGCGGCCGTCCTTGTATTCCATCGCGTCGGCGGCGACCGTGCCCTGCCGGGCGCCGACGCCGCCGATGCCGCCGAAGCCCGCCTGGCTGCCGAGGATCTTCTCCTCCAGCGAGCAGGCGCTCCTTGCCGTTCTTGTCCTTGACCAGCTTGGGCGCGCGCTCGCGATACTGCGGATCCATGTAGTCGTTCCACAGCGAGAACGGTTCCAGGACGTGCCCATCGGCATCGATGACGTTGTAACTGCGGCTCATATTGCCTCCAGTCTTATCCGTCGGCTTGGCGACGGGTCATAGTCCGCCTGAATGGGCCTTCCATCAAGGAGCGGCCCGGTGCGGGACAGCGGCCGCGGACGGCCGCGACTCGCGCCTCCGGAAGGCGCTGCCGCCCGCCGGCACTAAAGCGCGTCAGAACGCGCTTTAGTGCTTCCTGGTCTCGAACTCGTGGAACTCGCTCATGAAGGGTGCGGCGACGGCGGCGTTCAGCTTGCAGTCGAGGAAGATTGGCCCGTCCGGCCTGGCCAGCAGCGGCGCCAGCTTCTGCAGCTCGTCGAGGGTGCGGACGGTCGCCGCCTGGAAGCCGAAGGCCTCGGCGATCGGCGCGTAGTCGACGTCCGGGAACACCGACTTCGCCACCGGCAGATCGCGCATCTTCAGGAAATGCAGCTCCGCGCCATAGGCGCAGTCGTTCATCAACACGATGACCAGCGGCAGATCCTCGCGCACCACCGTTTCCAGCTCGCCCATGGTCATCAGGAAGCCGCCATCGCCGATCACCAGGACGGTGGTCTCGTCCGGCCGCGCCTTGGCCACGCCCAGAGCGCGGTGCCGAAGCCAAGACCGATCGAGGCGAAGTCGCTGGTCAGCTTGAAGTGGCCCGGACCCGGCACGGACAGATAGGGCACGATGCCCAGAAAGTTTCCGGCGTCGTAGACCAGGTTGCGGTTGGCCGGCAGGAGCTTCTCGAGCGCCACGCCGAGCGCGCGGGGATCGACCGTGCGCGGCGTGTTGGCCGGCTCGAAGTCGCGGGCGATGTCGAAGTCACGCAGGAAGCGAAGCGTCTCCTCGGAGCGGAACGGCCGGTCGGCGTTGGAGCCGGGCGGCAGCGCCTCGAGCAGAGCCTGCGCCGCCAGCCGCGCATCGCCCACCACGGCGACGTCGGCGGGATGCCAGCGGCCGATATGGCCGCGATCCGCATCGACCTGGATCAGCGGCACCTTGGGCAGCGAATGGCCGAAGCTCATGGTGAGGAGATTGAGGCCGGCGCCGAACACCAGCACGCAATCGGCCTGGTCGATCATGCGCCGGGCGGCGGAATGCGAGAAGGAACCGACGATCCCGAGATTGCAGGGATGGCCGCGGAACATGTCCTTGCCGCGCGCCGAGGTGACCAGCAGGGCGCCGATGCGATCGGCAAGCTGCTCCAGCTCCGCCTTGGCGCCGGCGCGATGCGCGCCCAGGCCGGCGACGATCAGGGCTTGCGGCTCTGCCGCACCAGGGCGGCGGCCGCTTCGATCGCCTGCGGGCGCGGCGCCGCCGGCGGCCGGGGCGGCTTCGGCGCCGGCGGCGCGGCGGCCCTGGCGAGATCCATGTCGGCGAGCTGGACGTTGACCGGCAGCAGCAGGGCCGCCGCCCCGCCCTGCAGCGCCGCGCAGCGGCGGCGTCCGCCAGCGCGCCGCGGGCGGTTTCGGGGCTGGTCGCGACGAAGGTGCGAATGCCGGCGGCGCCCAGCACGCCGGTGGAATTGAAGCCCTTGTAGTCGGGGCCGATTGAATTGACGGCGCCCGTCGAGGCCGCCGCATCGCCGTAGATGATCAGCACGCGCGAGCCGGCGCGGCTGGCATAGGTGGCGGCGTGCAGCCCGTTGGCGGTGGCGGGTCCGCGTCCGATCACCGCCACGCCGAGGCCGCCGGTGGCATAGGAGAAGCCCTCGGCCATGGCGATGGCGTTGTTCTCGTGCCGCGCGCCGTAGAAGCGGATGCCGGAACTGTCGAGCGCCGTGGCGAAGACCGCGGTGTCGTCGCTCATCAGGCCGAACACCTGCTCGACGCCGAGCGCCTTGAGGTCGTCGACGAGCACCTGATAGGTCGGCGACCGGCGTTCCGTTCCGCCGGCTGCCTCTGCGAGCATGGTCGTTGCGGACATCGGATCCTCCTCTTCAGGTCAGCTCAGGCTGCCGGGATAGTGGCGCCAGATCAATGGCCTGCACGCGCCCGACGGGCGCGCGGCCGCATCCGCGGGCTTCGCGGGGCACGGTTCGCATCAGCGACAGCGCGCCCGCCAGGACGCCGAAGCCGCAGAGCAATATGACCACGTCGCGGCTGGCGGCGACGAGCGCCGGCGCAGCGGCCGCGCATCGTGCCGCCCTCGAGCCCCGCTGTCGCGGCCAGCCGCAGCGCCAGCAGCGCAGCGAGGCGCCCGCGATCCCCGTGCTGATGCCGAGATAGCGCACGACGTTCAGCGAGGCTGCCGGCCTCGCCGGTCAGTTCCGCCGGCGCCGTGGCCATGATCGCGCTGCTGTTCGGCGAGATGAAAAGACCCTGGCCGATGCCGAACAGTCGCCAGCGCCAGCATCACGAACGGCAGGTTGGCCGCCGTGCCGTCCATATAGGCATAGAGCACGACAAGGCCGGCGACGCAGATGAGCATGCCCGACGCGGTCACCACGCGGGCGCCGAAGCGGTCGTAGAGCGCGCCGCCGACCGGCGCCAGCAACCCGAGCATCACCGGGACGATCGACAGCCGCAGGCCGGCCGCGAGAGCGCGTGTCCTGGTAGACGCGGACCAGCGACGAACGGGATGAGAAAGAACACCCCGAACAGCATCGCATACGACATGAAGTTCGCGACGTTGCCGATAGAAAGGCCCGCTGCCGCAAGAGCGCAAAGTCGATCAGCGGCGTCTCGGCCCGTCGCTCGGCGCGGACGAACAGCGTCAGAAAGACGATCGCCAGCACCACGCAGCCGATCAATGCCGGCGACGTCGCGCCCCAGGCGTAGCCTTCGTTCAGCACGGCCACGACGGCGGTGAGCGCGGGCGCGATCAGCAGCGCGCCCGTCCAGTCGAAGCGACCGCGGTCAGGCAAATTCGCCGGTCTGCGGGATGACGAACCAGCCGAGGATGGCGCCGACCAGGCCAAACGGAACGTTGATCCAGAACGCCCAATGCCAGCCCAGCGTATCGAGGACCAGGCCGCCCAGCGCCGGTCCCACGCCCAGCCCGATCGCCTGCGCCGCCGATTGCAGGCCGAGGCCGCGGCCGCGTTCTTCCGGTCGCGTGGCGAGGACGATGATGGCGATGCTGTTGGCCGTTATCAGCGCCGCCCCGATCGCCTGCAGGATACGGAAGGCGATCAGCACCGGAAGATTCGGCGCGAAGCCGCAGAGGCCCGAGCCCAGGACGAACAGGAGGAAGCCGCACGTGTAGAGGAGCTTGCGGCCGATCATGTCGGCAAGCCGGCCGAAGATCGGCATGAACGACGCCATGGCCAGGATGTAGGCGACCGCGACCCAGCTCACGGTGCTGAGCGGCGCGGCAAAGTCGAGCTCGAGCCTCGGCAGCGAGCATCTGCGCCAGGCTGGCATCGACCTGGCCCATGAAGGCGCCGATGCACACCGTGCCGACGACGAACCAGCGATACGAAGCGAGCCGCGCGATGGCTTGCAGCGGCGGCGGTTCGCGGCCTTTGAGCACGGCCATCGCGAAGCGCGGCGAGCGAGGCCGGGCCCGGCGATGAATCCGTCACGTCGGTCTTTCGTTCAAGGCCGGCCCCTCTTCCGTCAGCTCAGGCTGCCCGGATAGTCGCGCCAGATCGACGGCTCGAGCTTCAGATGCGTGGCCGCCGGGAAGGTCGCCGTCCAGTGCCGCGCGCATTCGGCGCTCGTGGCGTTCCACAGCATCGGCAGGCTCTTGGCATGGTCGAGGAACTGCTCCAGCATGTGCAGCCGGTTGGGCCAGCCGATGCCGTGCGGATGCAGCACCATGGCGAACTGCCGGCCGCGCTTGTACTGCGCGTCGAGCTCGGCCTTCCAGTTGCGGAACAGCGTGTCGGGGTTTTCGAGGCCGGTGCCCTTGCGGGGAACAGCAGGAAGAACTGGTCGTCGAAGTGATAGTAGTAGGGCAAGCGTCAGGATGGCGCGGCGGCTGGCGAAATCCGTCACCCAGTAATGCGGCACGTCGTCGGCCAGGCCGTTGCCGAAATAGTCGTAGCCGTCCTCGATCAGAAGATCGACCGTGTGGCCGCTGACGGCGCCGCCGGCGAACTTGTCGGAGGGCCGCGGCAGCGAGAACCAGCCGGATGGACGCTGGCCCGCGACCCTGGTCAGGATCTCCGGTCGTGCGTTCCAGCCGCGCCCGCTCCTCGTCGCGGCCGAGCAGGCTCACATCCTCGTGCTTGAAGCCGTGCGCGGCGATCTCGTGGCCGCGCGTCGCGCAAGCGCGCGGATCGTGTCGGCGTGGATCTCGGCGATCACCGCCGGGACCGCGAAGGTCGCCTTGAGGCCGTAGCGGTTCAGCACGCTCGACCGAGCGCCGCCAGCCCGCCATGCATGCCGAAATAGGCGTCCGGCGTCGTGAGGTCCTGGGGCGTGATGCCGGCGGGCCCGCAGGGCGGGGCGAGGTCGACGACGATGCGGAAGCAGCAGCGCTTGCCGTCCGGCCAGCGTCACCTCGGAGTCCAAAAGGCTCTTCTCGTCGCTGATCGTGTAGCGGTCCTTCCACGGCATGGCGCGGCTCCTGTCAGCTTGCGGGATGGGCCGCGAGGACGTGGCGCGCCACCTGCTCGCAGGTCGGGAACCACACGCCGGGCAGGCGCTTCATGCGCTTGATCAGGCCGGTCGAGCATGGCGATGCGCAGCGCGCGGCCCGAGACGAAGGGATGCATGCAGATGTTGAGGTAGCCGCCCTGCTGGTACTGCTGCAGGAACGCCGCCCACCAGATCTCCTCGACATGCTCGGGATCCATCATGCGCTGCGCGTCGTTCTCGCTGTTGAGCCAGGCGAAGCTGAAGAACATCGCGTCGTCGATGGCGTAGTGGAACGGCAGGTTGAGAAGCGGCTTCGAGCCGTCGGGCTCGCCGATATAGTGCGGGCGATGGTCGGGCGTGTCGTGCGAGTTGTAGATGTAGCCCTCCTCGAGCAGCAGCTGGCGGGTGTGCCAGCTGCGCGTGCCGACCGGCCGGCGTGCCGGTCAGCTTCTCGATCGCGTCGCTTGGCTCCGGCGCAGGTGCTCGCGCTCCAGCGTCGGGATCCTTGGGCACCTGGTGCTCCCACATGTGGTCGGCGATCTCGTGGCCGCTCTGCGACGCCGCCTTCACCGCCTGCGGGTAGAGCTCGCAGATGCGGCCGGGCGTGAAGATCGTGCGCCTTGATGGCGTGGCTGTCGAACAGCTCGATCAGGCGCCAGATGCCGACCCGCCCGCCGAACTCGCCCTTGGCGAGCTGCATGCGGCGGCTCGTTCAGCACGCGGCGCAGCAGCATGGCGTCGAAATCGGCGGTGAAGTTCACCGCGATGCGCGCGCCATTGGGCCAGGCTGCATTTCTCGATGACCTGTGGCGCGCGCCGTAGTCGGCGGCCTTGGCCTTGAGCGCTGCGATATCGCGATCGAGTCCGCTGGCGAGTTCGGTGGCGGTGTCCATGGCTAGCGTCCTCCCGCGACGGCAAGCGTCGTGCCGGTGATGTAGTTGGCCTCGTCGGAGGCAAGATAGAGCACGGCGTTGGCGATGTCGGCCGGGCACGCCGATGCGGCGCAGCGGCGTGGCGCGGATCGGCCCGTATTCGAGATGCTCGATCTTGCGGAAGCCGGGGCCGGTGCGCTCGGTCTCGATCGGGCCGGGCGCCACGGCGTTCACGGCCACGCCATACTCGGCAAGCTCGAGGGCGGCGTGGCGGGTAAAGCCGTGGATCGCCGGCCTTGGCCGCCGCATAGGCCGCAGTTGCCGATGTAGTAGGCCGTCCACGGCGTGCCCTCGCGCGCGCCCGAGCTCAGATTGACGATGCGGCCGGCGCGGCGCTCGCGCATGTGCGCCGCGGCGCCCGCGCGTGCACAGGAAGGCCGAGCGCAGGTTGAGGCGCATGATGAAATCCCAGTCCTCGACCTTGGCCTCCCAGATATGGCCGGAGGTGCCGCCGCCCACGTCGTTGACCAGGATGTCGAGCCGGCCATGCGCGGCGAGCACCGACGCGAACAGCGCCTTCACCGGCGCCTCCTCGGTGACGTCCGCGGCGATCGACCTGGGCCGTGCCGCCGGCCGCCTTGATCTGCCGCTCGGTCTCGGCCGAGGCCCTCGGCATCGATGTCGACGATGACGAGCGAGCGCGCCTTCCTCGGCCAGCCGCAGGGCAATCGCGCGGCCGAGGCCCGCCGGCCGCGCCGGTCACGAGGGCGATCTTGCCGGCCACCCGACCGCTTGGACCTGTCCGTCACCTTCGCCCCCGTGCTCATCGCTCGCCAGCAACAGATTGGCAGGTTAAGCCTCTGTGTCGTGTGGCTTCAACAGGCATGGGAAGACGGATGGCGGACCGCATGGTGGAAGCGGGTACGGCAGCGATCGTGACGGGCGGCGCCGGCGGGATCGGCAAGGCGACGGTCAGGGCGGCTGCTGGACGAGCGGCCAGTCGGTGTTCCATCGTCGATGCCGATGAAAGTCCTTCGACGCCGTCTCTCACGGAATTCGGCAGCGCATCGGGCCGGCTGGATGGCTGCCGCGCGCCGACGTGCTCGGACGAGCTGGCAGGTGACGCAGGCCGTCGATCGCGCCGTGGAGCGGTTCGGCGACATCTATGCGCTGGTGCATGTCGCCGGGCGGCGCGGGCCCCGACGCGCGCCCGCGACATCGAGGATTTCCAGCTGCAGGAATGGGCGCATGTCATGGATCTCAACCTGACGAGCGCCTTTCTCGCCGGCGCGCGCCGTGGTGCCGCTGATGCGCAAGCGGCGACCGTGGACGGATCGTGGTGTTTTCTCGGATCATCGCCGACGGCGAGAAAGGGCCGCTGACGACGGTGACCGGGCGGCTGCCCTACGCGACGGCGAAGGCGGCGCTGCTGGGCTTCACCCGCGCAGCTCGCCGAGCGACCTGGCGGAGTTCGGCATCACGGTGAACGCGCTGGATGCCGGGATTGATTCTAGGCGAGCAGGGCACGCGGATCTGCGACAAGTTCGACAATCTGCGCGACCGGACCAGCGGGCGGCGTTGTTGAGCGGTTATCCCGGCGGCGACCCTGAACGACCGACGAGGTCGCGGCCGCCGTCGAATTCTGCTCTCCGAATCGGCTGGCTTCATCTCTGGGCGTCGCGCTGCCGGTCGACGGCGCGTATCGCTGACGTTCGGGCCAGGCGCTGCGGGCCATCAGGCTGCCGTCGACCAGTGGAGCTCCTGTCCCGGTCACGTACTGGCCTCGTCCGACGCCAGGAAGATGGCGTAAGCGACATCCCAGGCGTCGCCGCGCCGGCCGAGCGGCACGCGCGTGGCCGCTTCCCTTGCGCACGTGAAGATCGGCGCGGCCTTCTGGCGCGACACGCGATGTTCGGAGCAATGGCGCGTCGATCATCATGCCCGATATTCGTTGCAGCGGATGCCCTGCGGGCGTAGCGCACGCATAATCTGGCGCGTGAACTGCACCAGCGCCGATTTGCCGGCCGAGTAGCCAACATGATCGTGGCCGAGATGGCGCAAGCCGCCGATCGAGCCGACATTCACGATCGCGCCGCCGCCCTGGCCTCGCTATCGTCGGCAGCAGCACCTGGCTGTGATGAAGATGCCGGTCAGGTTGAGGTCGATCTGGCCGCGGAAATCCTCGACCGACATTTCGACGGGCCCGCCGGTGATCGAGCTTTCGCGCCGGATATTGTTCAGCAGCACGTCGATGCGTCCGGAAGCGCCTCAGCGCCGCTTCCGCCATGGCGGTCACTGACACAAGCTCGGTCACGTCGGCTTCGAGGACGAGCGCTTCATTTCCTGCTCTTTCGCTTTCTTCGATCAGGCGGGCGGTCTCAGCCGCGGCGGCGCGGGTCGCGATCGGATCACGACGACCCTGGCGCCTTCGCGGGCGAACAACACCGCGGCCGCCTGTCCGTTGCGCCAGCCCGGTCCAACCGAGCCTGCCCTGCACCAGCGCGACCTGCCCGCCAAGCGACCCGTCATGCGATCATTCCTTGAGGTTCACCTTCTTGCCGACCTCGATCCACTGGGTGACCAGCGCGCGTGGTCTGCGCCTGGTGCTCTTCCGGCGTGTTGGCGATGGTCTCGTAGCCGCGCTCGACGAGCTTCTTCGGCGATCTCCGGGTCGCGCATCACCTCGGCCACGGCATCGCGCATGGTGCGCCGGAGCTCGATCGGCGTGCCCGGCGGGGCATGCAGGCCCCAGACGCTGGCGACATCGGCGCCCTTCACGCCGCCTTCCTGGAAGGTCGGCACGTCGGGCAGCGTCGGGATCGCGATGGTCGCCGGTGACGGCGATCGCCCGCACCTTGCCGTCCTTGATGTAGGGCGCCGCCGAGCTGATGCCGCCGAACTGCATCGACACGTGGCCGCCCAGCAGCGCGATCAGCGCCGGGCCCGAGCCCTTGAAGGGAATGTGGAGGATGTTGGTGCCGGCCACGCAGGTTCAGCATGACGCCCACGAGATGCGTCGAGGCGCCGATGCCGCCCGAGGCGTAGGTGAGGTCGGTCTTCTTGGCGAGCGCGATCAGCTCCGGCAGGGTCTTGGCCGGCACGTCGGGATGGACGATCAGGATGACCGGCCCCTGCGCCATCATGGTGACGGCGGTGAAGTCCTTCAGCGTGTCGTAGGGCAGCGAGTCGAGGATCGCCGGGTTCTGGTAGAAGGAGTTGTCGGCCAGCATAGAAGCGTGTGGCCGTCGGGCTTGGCCTTGGTGACGATCGTGGCGCCCAGCACGGCGGTGGCGTCGGGCCGGTTGTCGATGATGATGGGAACGCCGAGCTTCTTCTCCAGCCCCGGCTGCAGCAGGCGGGCGAGGATGTCCGGTGCCGCCGCCCGGCGCGCGCGGCACGACGAGCTTGATCGGCTCCGACGGATACTTGGCCTGGGCGCCCGGCCGATGCGCGCTCGCCACGAGAAGGCCCGCCGTCGAGGCGAGCAGCCTGCGTTTGCCGATCATGATGGCCCCCGAACTCCCCGTCGCACGCAAGTTCATTGCCTAGACGACCTTCGCGCCATTTCGGCGGGCGCTCGCCGGGAAAGGCGAGGCCGCTCGCATCGACGCCGAGATCGACCAGGGTCTTGGCGACCTCGATGGCGCAGCGCGCGCCTTCCAGCACCGGCACGTCCCAGCCGATCTCCAGTCAGCCTCTTCTGCAGCAGCGGCTGCATCCAGAAGGCCGCGGAGCAGCCGAGCATGATCACGTCGGCGCCGTCCTCCTCGATGGCGGCGATCGATTCCGTCACCGCGGCCTCGAGCATGTCCGAGGATGCCGCTCTGCACGCGCGCGGTCGCGCTCGGCCTGGATCGGCCGGTCGTTGGGATAGTTCGGGCTGGGCAGCGGATAGTTGACGTTGCGGATCGAGGCGCAGCGCTCGGTCATGCGGTACTGCACGACCAGATGGTACATCTGCATGTTGTGCGTCTCGGCGATGTCGACGATGCTGAACTTGTTGCCGAGAAGCCCCGCGATGTGCATCTGCGCGTGCGCCGACGAGGTGACCGGAATGCGGTACTGCGCGGCCGATCTCGCGCGATTCCATGTAGCCCGGATCGCCGCCGCCCAGCAGCACGATGGCGTTGTACTTGCCGCTGGCGCAGGCCTCGCGCACCAGCGGCAGGCGGTTGTTGCCGACCGACATGAACGCCTGCTTGGTCGTGACCGGCCAGTTGCCGTGCGTCGCCGGCGCGCCGGGATGGAGATCCCAGTCGATGTCGGCGAGGAAGGGCTTCACGTCCTCGTAGTTGTAGATCTGCGTCTCCTTCGGGCCCGTGAAGGAGCGCATCTGGAAATCGCTGCCGGGCGCCAGGCTGAAGGCGTTGATCAGCAGGAAGCGGTATTTGCTCGGCTGGGCGGTCACGACGGTCTCTCCCTCATTCGGCGTTGCGCCTGAGCTTGCAGGCGGCGGCATCGGGCTGTCAATGCTGTGGCACCGGCATGATCGACACGAGGAACAGCAGATGATCCCGCACACCTTCACCGCAAGCGACGGCCTCAAGCTCGCCTACTACGTCGACGACAACACCGACCCGTGGGCCGACGCGCCGACGCTCCTCATGCTGCACGCCGCCATGGGCAACGCCCAGCGCTTCTATGCCTGGGTGCCGATGCTGTCGCGCCACTACCGCGTCGTGCGGCTCGACCTGCGCGGCCACGGCAACTCCGCGACGCCGGCGCCGGACAGCGCGCTTCGACATGGACCGGCTGGTCAAGGACACGCTCGAGCTGATGGATCTCTCTGGCTGCAAGCAGCGCCCACGTCGTCGGCAACTCGGCCGGGCGGCTATATCGGCCAGAACCTCGCCATGGGCCATCCCGGACGGGTGAAGAGCCTGATCCTGTTCGGCTCGACGCCCGGCCTGCGCAACAGCCAGGCCGCGACCTGGATCCCGCGGATCGCCCGGGACGGCATCCGCAAGTTCCTGATGGACACGATCGAGGACCGCTTCGTGCCGGGCACCGATCCGCGCAAGATCGAACTGGTTCGTCTCGTGCGCGACGATGTGCGATCCTGCCTTATGTCGGCCGCTTCGTCGGCCTGATGTCCTCGCTCGACTGGAGCGACCGGCTGGGCGAGATCAAGTGCCCGACGCTGCTGGTCATCCCGGGCGCCGAGACCGTGGGCTCGATCAAGAACTACGACGTCATGCGCGAGCGCATTCCCGACGTGCAGCTCATCGCCTACGAGGGCCTGCCGCACAATATCGGCGAGGCCGTGCCCGAGCGCTGCGCCGAGGACGTCCTGGCCTTCCTGCGCTGGCGCTTCGGCATGCCGTCGCCGTGCGCAGCAGTCCTCCGATGACAAATGACGTGTGCGGTCCGGATGCTTCAGGACAAAGCACGGTCTTGGCGAACCACTCCACCTGATCCTCGAACTCGGCCATGCTGTCGGCCGGGATCATCAGGGCGCAGGCGTGGTCGACGCCGATCTTCGCGAGGCCCGCCACCTTCTCGCGGATGAGGTCGGGCGAGCCGACCAGGTTGGCGACGACCTGCTTGGAGAGATCGCGGCCGGTATAGGCGAGCGACTTGCGGTGCGCGACCAGGCCCGATGCCATGTAGCGCCGCTCGGCCTCCTCCGGCCGTCTTGGCGATGGTGAGCGAGAATTGCGGTGCGATCTCGATCTCCGCCGGATCGCGGCCGAGTTCGGCGGCCTGCGCCTTCAGCGATCTTGATGCGCTCCTCGAGCTCGGGCCACGGCCGCCAGCCCGGCAGCCAGCCGGTGGCGATACGCGCCGCGCGCTCGATCGTTCGCCATGTTGTGGCCGCCGACCCACAGCGCGAACGGGTTCGGCGCCTGGGCTTGGGATACATCTCGACGTCGCGGCACGGCGTAGTACTTGCCCTGGTGCGTCACCCGCCGTCTCGGTGAACAGGCCGCTGCATCAGCGCGAGCCCTCGTCCAGCATCTCGCCGCGCTGCGCGGTGGGCGCGAGCCGCGGCGCCCAGGCGGCGAACTCCTCGCGATAGGCGCCGACGCCCAGACGCCAGGATCAGCCGGCCGTCCGAGAGCTGGTCGATGGTGGCGGCCTGCTTGGCGAGCCAGAACGGATCGCGCATCGGCAGGCACGGCGAGCGCGGTGCCGACCTTGAGCGTCGTGGTCGCCGCGGCGCAGAACGACAGCACCGTCAAGCAGCTCGTAGAAGTTGGGCGGCTTGCCGGGAAACAGCTCGCGCACGTAGCGCTGGCGTGGTGATGTGGTCGTTGCCCCACACCGAGTGATAGCCGAGCTTCTCGCAGAGCTGCGCCATGCGCACGAAGTCGCCGGGCTCGACGAAGGGGATCGGGATACATCACGCCTTCGAAGCCAGGTCGGCAGGCTGATGCTGAACTTCATGCCGTCGCTCCATCGTCCTTCGGGCCGCCGCCAGCGCCGCGCGTGATCGACGGCGCATCGTCCATGCCGCCGATGATCACCTCGTCGAGGCCGAAGGCGCGGTATTCCTCGAGCCTGGCCCTGCACCTGGGCCGGCGTGCCGCAGGCGGCGTGGCGGCGCACGACGTCGTCGCTCACCAGCCGGTCGACCTCGCTCCAGTTCTCCGCGGCATAGGCGGCGGCCAGCGCCGCCTGGTCGAGCTCTGGCGCCGGACAGGCGGATGTTCTCGGCGTGATGGGCGCCGCGCAGCACGAAGCCGATCGGCCGGCGGATCGGATCGATGCCTTGCTTCTCCGTGGCGCCGAGCCTGGTGTAGACGATGCCGAGCTTGCGGAACGGCCGGCCGGTCGCCGCCGATGCGGCCTGCGCGAGGCAGGCCTTGACGAAGGGCGGCGAGGTCGCGGCCGAGATCAGCACGCCGTCGGTCGTCGCGGCCGGCGAGCTTCAGCATGTTGGGGCGCGAGGCCGCGAGCACGATCGGCACGTTGCGCGCGCCGTTGGCCAGGCGCCGGCCGGAGACGCGGAAGACCTCGCCCTGGAAATCGGCCATCTCGCCGGCCAGCAGCGAGCGGCAGATCTTGACCGCCTCGCCGATGCGTCTTGAGCGGCCGCGGCGCTCGATGCCGGCCGCCTTGAGATCGGCCGGCGCGCCGGCGCCGAGGCAGAGGATGACGCGGCCGGGATACATCTCCTCCAGGCTCGCCGCCGCCATGGCGATGAACACCGGATGCAGCGAATAGGGACTCATCGCCATCAGCGCGATCTTGATGCGCCGGGTGGCGCCGAGCGCCAGCGCCGCCATGGTGATGGGATCGCGCAGATAGAGATGGCAGGCGATCCACAGCGTCGAGGCGCCGCCCTCCTCCGCCGCGCGCGCCTGCGCCGGGATGTCGGCGATCGGCGCGCGGCCGTCCATCGCGATGCCGAACTCAGCCATGGGCGAAACCGTAGACGTTCGTGCAGCGCCGTCATCAGCTCCGGCAGGCCGCCGCTGACCAGCGGCGGCTCGGCGGCAGCGCGCTCTCGATCGACCGGGTGTCCTTCAGGCCGCTCGCCGTCAGCAGCGCCACGCACGCGCTCGTCGCGGCGCGATCGATGCCGTCGGCGCGCAGCCGCTCGATGGCGGCGAAGGGCGCGGCCGACGCCGGCTCCGGCCAGATGCCTTCCTTGGCGCGCCAGCGTCACCACCCAGCGCGCGAGCTCGTCGTTCGTCGATGGTGACGGCCGCGCCGCTGCTGCGCCGCAGCACGTCGAGCGCCTGCACCGTGCCCTGGCTGGCGCCGATCGACGTGGCGATCGAGGCGCGTTGCGCGGCCGGTCGGGCGGCATCGGCTCGCCGCTCGCCATGCGCAGCCGTGAGCGAGCCCGAGACCTCGGCCGCGACAAGCGCGGCGTGCGATCGATCCAGCCCAGCGCCTGCAGTTCCTCGAAGCCCTTCCACATGCCGTACAGCGCGTCGCCGTAGCAGACCGGCAGGACGCACCAGTCGGGCGACTCCCAGTCGAAGGCCTCGGCGATCTCGAAGGCGATGGTCTTGTAGCCTTCCATGCCGTAGGGATTGCTGCCGACCACGGGGCCGAAGAACGGCGAGGTCGGATACCAGCCGAACTCGCGCACGCCCAGCGACTGCAGCCGCCAGCGGTCGGCCTTGTCGCTCGACCGTCGACCACCATGGCGCCATAGGCGCGCATCTGCAGCACCAGCGGCCGGCGCGGCGCCGACGAAGGTGAAGACGACGCAGGGCAGCCCGGCCTTGGCGGCATAGGCCGCCGCCGCCGCGCCGGCATTGCCCGAGGAGCTGGACGCGATCACCTTGGCGCCGAAGCGCCTGGCCATGGTGAGCGCCGACGAGGCCAGCCGATCCCTGAACGACCAGGTGGGATTGCGCGATTCGTCCTTGATCCAGACGTCGCCGAGACCGAGCGACGGCGCGGCCAGCAGCGGCGTGTTGCCCTCGCCCAGGCTCACGGCTTCGCGCGGCGGATGGCCGGCAGGAACGCCTCCCAGCGCCACATCGAGGCCGGCCGCGCGCCGCAGTCGTCGCGGCTCAGCGTCCTCGCCCGGGATCGAGTCGTAGGCAACGGTGAGATTGGCCGGCGCGCTGCCTGGCCGGCAGGCCGGGCAATCGTCGGCGAAATCGATCGATGGGATAGCGGGCGCCGCAACGAACGCAGACCAGCGCACTGGGAATGGGCATCGGCCGCCACGTTGGCGTCCCCGGTGCGGGGCGTCAACCACGCGCATATCGCCCGTTGGTTCGCGCAGCCATCATCCGCTACGTTGCCAGGCCACAGCCACATCGCCAGGAGTTCCATCGTGACCAACCGCGCCCATGTCCTGCTGTGGACCGACTCGTCCGCCGCCTATCTCGACGCCATCAAGGCGGCCGGCCTTGCCGACCGCGTCGCGATCGACACCTTGCCGCGCAAGGAGAAGCCCTCGGCCGACCAGCTGGCGCGCGACCGAGGCGCTGATGGCGGGCGCCGTTCCGGCGGGCCTGCTGCCGTGCCATGCCCAAGCTGCGCTGGGCCCAGGCGATGAGCGCCGGCGTCGAGGGCTGGCTCGCTCTGCCCGACCTGCCGCCCGGCCTGCACGCTCACCTGCGCCCGCGGCACGCACACCGAGATCGATGCCGGAAAACATCGTCGGCGCGCTGTTCCATGTCGCCAAGCCGTACAGCCACGGCGGTCGAGAACCAGAAGCAGCGCCAAATGGGTCCACACCGTCGCCCAGCCGCTGACCGGCAAGACGCTGGGCATCCTGGGCCTGGGCGCCATCGGCCAGGAAGTCGCCCGCATCGCGAGCGGCGCTCGGCATGCGCGTGATCGGCACGCGGCGCCGGCCCGGCGCCGATGGCCAACGTCGCCGAGATCTGCCGCCCGAGCGCACCGACGAGGTGCTGGCGCAGTCCGACTTCGTGCTGCTGCTGCTGCCGGCGACGCCCGACACCGACAATCTCATCGACGCCAAGCGGCTGGCGAAGATGAAGCCCGGCGCCTGGCTGCTGAATTTCGGCCGCGGCCACCTGATCAAGGACGACGACCTGATCGCCGCCGCTGAAGGCGAAGAAGATCGCCGGCGCCGTGCTCGACGTCTTCCGCCAGGAGCCGTTGCCGCCGAGCATCCGTTCTGGACCACCGAGGGCATCATCGTGCTGCCCCATATCGGCGGCCCGCACCCGCAGCGCGACACGCTTCGTCGCGCGCCTGTTCGTCGACAATCTCGGCCGCTTCCTCGACGGCGCGCCGCTCAAGGAGATCGTCGACCGCGCGGCGGGCTACTGACACTGTCCGAGCGTCTTATTCAAACAGAGGAGAAAGCGACCATGGCGGAATTCGAAAAGCGATTGGCTTGTGTCATTGCAGCCGACGGCTCGATCGCTCGCGGCTACATGATCGATCGCTGCGAACTGGTCGGCGCCAACGAGTATGTCATCACCTGAAGGTCCCCCTGCAGAAGGAAGCGAGACCAACTTCTCCTGCGTGATCGGCAGCGCCGAGCAGGAAATGGTGGAACCCGGCTTCTGCACCGTCGGGCTGATGGCCGACCCGATGAAGATGCGCGTGCCACACCTACGACGTCGCCGGCAAGCCGGCCAAGCGCTCCCTTTCATCTGGCGTGCTTTCGCGACTAGCGGTTCGAGATTGCACCAAGCCTGCAGACAACGGCAGGGGAGAAAAAGGTCGATGACTGCTGGATGAAGGCGTTCCGGACCGCGTGCAGAGTTCGGCAATAAATTCGCACCCGACCTGCATCGATCGCGCGCGTGAAAATGCAGACGGAATAATTTCGGCGTGGAGGTGCGCGGTAAGGCGATTGTCAGCGAATGAGCATTTCATGGAGTCATGGGGAGATAAGGGAGGAACTCATGACTCGTTCAATCTCAACCCTGACAATCATCGCGCTTGCCAGCTTGACCTTGGGCGCTGCCGCGCAGGCCCAGACCACGCCGCCGTCGCCGTCCAATTGCGGCGCGTCGAGACATGGTCGACCGACAAGATGGCCTTTATGTCGGCGTGCCGTGCACCGGCGATCAGCCGAGCAGCCAAACCGGCGACTGCTCCCCGGGGCGACGCCGTGTGGCGTGAAAGCATGGTCGACCGACAAGATGGCCTATGTCGGCACGCCCGCTGCACGCGGCCGGCGATCACCTACGGGAACCCGGCCAGCCCGACCAAGTAGGCGTTCCGGCTGACCATCCGCAGGCCATCAAGACTGGCGACGCGCGGCCCGCGCGAAGTACGCTGTATCTCCCCGCGCGGGTGCCCGGCTTAGGTCAGGAGTCGCGCCTCCCAAGCGCTCATACTCATCTTCTGAGATCGATTTCGCCGACTTCAGCCGGTCGAGCTTTTCGATCTCGTCGGCGGCTACCTGAAGCCCACGGCCTGACGCAATTCATCGCGGGCCTGCCGGGCTCTGCTCCTTTGGTGCGCTCGGCCATTACGCCGCGGCCCCTGGCTGACGATGTAGGCGAAGATGCCGATATAGGGCAGCACGATCAGCAGGATCAGATCTGTTCACCTTGCCCAGGCCGGATATGTCATGGCGGCGGAACAGGTCGCTCGAGCGGCATTGATGAGCAGCCAGAACCACAGGATGAACATGAATATGGCGAAGGCATCGACGGCGATCGAAGTTGGCGAATGTGAAGCCACCCTCGAACAGCATGACGTTCTCCCCTTTTTCAGTTGCGCACTCGCTGTTCGGGCACCTTCCTGAGCGATGTCCTGCATTGCTCCTCCTCGGTGTCTACGGCGACGCCACCCGGCATGACGCGCGGTCGACGAAGACGTCGGCCTCGGTCCATAGATCACCAACCCCTGGCGCACGCCGGGGCCGGTCTGCTGAACGACGGCGCGTCGTTCATCACCGGGTTGCCGCCGTTGGTGTAGCGCACTCGATGACCGGATCGACCGGACTGCCGCTGTTGTTGTCCAGATACAGGACGGCCTGCCAGCGCTGGCCGGGCGCGCCTGAGCGAGGCGTCGCCTATGGCTACGATCGGGACGGTCGGTCCCGCCGTGATCGGCACCATGCCGACGGGCGTGCCGCGCACCCTCTGCTCGACAAGCTGGGTGGAACGTTTGCGCTATCGAAGGCCTTGTCGTCCGGCTTGAGTGCGCTTGCCGTCCTGGCCGACGGTTTCGGGGTCCATACCCGTCCGGTCTTGGGATCCTGAACTCCGGCGCGCCGGTGGAGCGCGGCGACGTCCAGCGTGCTGCGCGCGGCGCTGCGCAAAAGCCGCCGAAGCCATCGTCATGGCGATGAGACAGCCCAGGATCGGGGAACGATTTCTGAATTCCGCTCATTTCGTCACCTCGTGTTGGATGAAACGACTAAGGCGATTCAAAAACGACCGCGAAGCCTCCTTCTTGATGAGATCCATTATCGTGTTCCGTCCGGACGCCGCTCATGTCCATATTTGCATTGCTGCAATCGCACACTCGCGCGACTTTGCGGTCAGCTGATCGTTCCGGCCTTTCCGCGACGTGAGCGCGATGGCGACATAGGCCCAGCCTGCAAACAGGAGCGAAACGCCGGCCAGCGTCGCCGGCGTGAACGAATGACTGTAGGGAAGCTTCATCACCAAGCAGCACGCTCGCCAGCAAGGCGATGCAGCCTGACACCAGGAACCAATGCCATCCGGCCTGGCGGCCGGACCTTCACGCGCGAAAGCGATCTGCGTCACGCCGTGAAAGGCGAAGATGATCGCGATCAGGATCGTGATCGCGATGACGCCGGCAAACGGATCCAGGTAGATCAGCGCCCCGCCGATCGCGGCGAGGATGCCGAGCAGCATGTGCCAGATAGAAGCCGATCCAGTTCAGCATCTTGGCCGCCTGCATGATCTGCACGATGCCGCTGACGACGAGAACGCTGCCCAGAACCTTGCTCGCCGCGATCTCGGAAACCGCCGGAACCAGGATCGCCGCGGCGCCCGGCGGCGATCAACACGCCGCCCAGGAGAACGAGCCAGACCCATTTGTCGCGAGAAGACTTCGGCCGGTGTGCAGCCGCTCTCCACGTCCGGCGTATTCGGTGCTCATGTCCGACCCTCCCCACCGACGGGTTCGCCCCCGAACTGTCGGCAAGCTGGCAAAGTCGCCGTGCGTCGCAACCTGGGATACAATAGCCGAAGGATGAGGCGATCGCCAGCCGCGCTGGCGAGACTGATCGTTCAAGGGACTGCAATCCAATGACGACAGAGGCCCGATCATCTGTGCCGACATCCGTGCCGGCATCCTGCGCGAGACGGGCGGCGCGGTGTGGCGTCGCGTGCCTCTGCCGCTGACCGTCGCTTGCGATCGCCGTCGGCCATCGCCCTCGTCCTCGTACACCGCGCCCAGCCTGCTGCTGCTGTTCGCCGGCATCCTGTTCGCCGACGTTGCTCGACGCCTGCACGCGCGGGCTCGGCCATCATCCTGCCGGTGGCGCGGGCCTGGCGCTTCGGCCTGGTCGCGCTGGTTCTTCGCGTCCGCTGCGCCGCTCTGGCGATCGGCTGGGGCATCGTCCGCTTCCCGGCGCAGGCGCAGATGCTGCATGAAGGTGATGGACACCCAGCTTGGCGTCCTCGAGGGCTATCTGGCGACCTTCGGCATCGATCTCTTCGGTCCCGGCGGGCGGCAGGACCTGTCGAATTCATTGCCGATCCCGGCCGCCTGTTCGGCCATGTCCAGTACGCGGTGAGCGGCGCCTATGCGGTCGGCATCAACACCATCGTCATCGTCTGCCTCGGCCTGTTCTTCGCCGGCAGCTCGAGCCGCCTACCGCGAGGGCGTGCTCATCCTCGTGCCGCTCGGCGCGCGCGCGCGTTCGCGAGGTCATGAACGAGATGGGCCAGGTGCTGCGCAGCTGGCTGCTGGGCCAACTCGTGCGCAGCGCCGTCGTGGCCGTGGTCCTGGCGGTCACCCTCCACCTGCTCGGCGCTGCCCGGCGCGCCGCTGCTCGGGCTGCAGGCCGGCGCGGCGAACTTCATTCCTATCTCGGGCCGCTGATCGCCGCCTTCCCGATCGCCCTGGTCGCCATGCCGCTCGGCCTGCCGACGCTGGCCTGGGTGATGGTCGATCTACTTCGCGATCCAGACCATCGAAGGCTTCGTGATCGCGCCGCTGATCCAGAAGGGCTCAGTGAACGTGGCGCCGGCCACGGACGCTGTTCGCCATCGTGATCTTCGGCGCGCTGTTCGGCGCCCTGGGCGTCGCCCTGGCCGCGCCGCTGCTCGCCATCGGCCGCATCGCCGTGCTGCGCTTCTACGTCGAGGATTGGCTGCAGGACCGGTCGGACTGGCGGTCCGCTTCGACGTCAATAGCGCGGACGTTACGGGCTCGCCGGCACCGGCGCGGCGATGACCTGGTCGATCCGCTCGAGAACGTAGGGGAAAGAACGGATTGGACGAGACGCGCAGCAGCGCATCGAGATTGACGATCAGCACGCCGCGCTCGCCGCGCGGTGAAATGGCCCCCAGGTTGACGCCGAAATCCTCCGATCTGTCGTCGGGCTCCATGCCGTAGAGCGCGTCGCTCATCGGAAACGGCAGCGCGACATGCGACAGCGAAAAGATGCCGGATGGGAAGGCCAGGGCGAGCTCGCGGGTCTGCTCGCTCACCGCGCCGGCCTCGGTCACCTGTTCGACGACCTTGTAGGTGTCGGGGAGGCATTGGTGATGATGACCGTGCGGAACTTGCGCGGCGGCGGGGCCAGGATGCGCGACAGCACGGTCTCGAGGCGCTGCGCAGCGGCCTAGAACGGCGCCGCGGTTGATGTCGAACAGCACGAGCTCGCTGCCGTTCGCCGGCAGGTGGGCATAGAGCGCCGGAAATGATCGCCCGCGTGCTCACCGTGAAGTCGACGACGGACTGGAACGTCAGGACGGGCGGCAGACGGTCGAGCCGGCCGTCGCGCGCCCGGCGCGCGATGCGATCCTGCAGCGCGGCCGTCAGGCGGTACGACTGGCGCGCGCCGTTGACGGGAAGGAATTGTACTTGAACGGGTTGAACTCGGGCAGCGATGCCGAGCCACGCCGCCTTGGCGAAGGCGGGCAGCAGCGCCGGCAAGCGCGGCGATCCCGGCGAAGCGCGCGAAGCTCGTGATGCCGATCATCGGCGAGATCAGGATGAGGCGATCGGGCCGCGCCAGCTGCTTGTCGTCGAGCGCATCGAGCGCGTATTTCATCGCCAGCGCGCCGCCGTTGGAGAAGCCCACGATGTGGAGCGGCTTCGACGGGTCCGACACGCCGCCTGCGCCTCGCGCACGGCCAGGCGCGTGGCCGCGTCCCAGTCCTCCCATTCGACGTCGGTCAAGCGCGGCCGGAACGGTGCCATGGGCCGGCATCCTGATCGCCACCGCGACGAAGCCGTCGTCGCGATAGCGGCGCGCGATGTGGCGCAGGCTGTAGGGCGAATCGGTGAGCCCGTGCAGCAGGACGACCGCGCCGACCGGCGGCCCGTCGGGCTCGAGAATGTAGGAGCGGTTCCAGTCCTGCGCGAAGTGGCCGGGATAGATCGGGCTGCCGTCGTAGTAGCGGTTGCCCGGGACGCGGGCTTCGGCGTCGAGCTTGTCGGTGACTTCGGTCCGCACGCCGCGGAAGACCGCCTCCTCGGCCTTGAGGTAGGACGCCCAGTCGGCCTTGTCGATCTGGTCGGCGTGCATGTCGTGCGGCACGTAGGTGTGCACGGCTCGAGCTCCGGCCCGCGCTGCGAATCCCAGGCTCGCGCAACAAGCAGCGTCGCCGCGACCACGATCAGCAGCACCAGCACGCGCCTGAGAATCCTGAACAACCTGGCTGTCATTGCGATCCTGTCAATTCGCCATCGTGAGCCGCACGCGCGTTTTGGGACGCTCGGCATGGTCCTGGGACGGGTGCCAATCAAAGCGCGCTTCACCGCCTCTAATATGCGCGAGTGAACCGATCATTCAAAGCGACCAGATGAACGCCGGGTGGTACATTGTCTCGCCGTTACTACTGGACATGTTCCACGTCGGGGCGAGGCCATGACGACTTCAGCGGAACAGAAGCTATCCTGCGCGCCTCATCGCGCTTGTCGTGGGCTCGATGATCGGCTCCGGCATCTTCGCCCTGCCCTCGGCGTTCGGTCGGGCGACGGGCCTCGGCGCGCTGATCGCCTGGGCGATCGCCGGCGTCGGCATGCTGATGCTGGCCTTCGTCTTCCAGACGCTGGCCCGGCGCAAGCCCGACCTGGACGCCGGCATCTATGCCTATGCCAAGGCGGGCTTCGGCGAGTATCCCGGCTTCGCCTCGGCGGTCGGCTACTGGATCGGCGCCCGCCTGGCCGACGTCGCCTGCCTCATCCTGATCAAGGCGACGTTGGGCCTGTTCTTCCCGATATTCGGTGACGGCACCACGATCACCGCCATCGTCACCGCCTCTATCCTGCTGTGGGCGGTGCATTTCATGGTTCTGCGCGGCATCAAGGAAGCGGCGGCGATCAACACGATCGCGACTATCGCCAAGATCGTGCCGATCGCGCTTTTCATCATCGTCGCCATCGCCGCGTTCAGGGCCGACCTATTCGCCCTGAACTTCTGGGGTGGCGAGAGCCGAGCGTTCGGCAACGTGGCGAACCAGGCGCGCAATTCGATGCTGGTCACGGTGTTCCTGTTCGTCGGCATCGAGGGCGCCAGCGTCTACTCGCGCTATGCCATGAACCGCAACGACGTCGGCGTCGCCACGGTGCTTGGCTTCCTCGGCGTCCTCTGCCTGCTCTCATCCTGGTGACGATGCTGTCGTTCGGCGTGATGCTGCGGCCGGACCTGGCGGCGCTGTCGTCGCCCTCGATGGCTGGCGTCCTGGAAGCCATCGTCGGGCCGTGGGGCAAGGTCTTCATCAGCGTCGGCCTCGTCTGATCTCCGTCCTCGGCAATTACCTGTCGTGGTCGCTGCTGGCCGCGGAGGTCGTGTTCTCGGCCGCGCAAAATCGCACGATGCCGTCCTTCCTCGCGCGCGCGAGAACGAGAACAAGTGCCAGCCGCCGCCTTGTGGCTCACTCAACGGCGTCATCCAGATCTTCCTGATCGTCTCCTTCTTCGCCGAGTACGCCTTCACCATGGCGCTCAAGATGACGAGCGCGCCATGACGTTGATCCCTACCTGTTCGTCGCAGCCTACGGGCTGAAGCTCGCCTGGACGGGAGAGACCTACGCCGCCGGCGCGCCGCACGCCGCAGCGTCGACTGGACGCGCGGCGCGATCGCGACGGTTTACGCCGCCGGCATGCTTTATGCAGGTGGTGCGAAGTTCATCCTGCTGTCGGCCCTGCTCTACGCGCCGGGCACCATCCTGTTCATCATTGCGAAACGCGAGCAGGGTAAGACGGTCTTCACGCCTGTCGAATGGCTCATCTTCGGGGTCGTCGTCGTCGCGGCAATCGTCGGCCTCTACAGCCTCGCGACGGGCGCGATCTCGGATTTAGCGGTGAATGGAGTGCCGCGCCGATGTCCGCGGATCCCATCCGCCGGCGGCGGCGGCGCGACCGTCGCAGCTGATCGACCTCGCCCCTGCAGGGCGGCGGCTCGCATGGCGCTTTCACCTGGGGCGTGCTGGACCGCCTGCTCGAGGAGTCCGTGGCTCACGATCGAGGCGATATCCGGCACCTCGGCCGGCGCCATGAATGCCGCCGTGATGGCCGACGGTCACGCCGAGGGCGGCAACCCGAGGGCGCGCGAGGCGCTCGAGGCTTCTGGCGCACGGTCTCCGCAGGCCGCCCGGTTCAGCCCGTTGCAGCGCAGCCTCGCTCGACGTGCTGCTCGGCCGCTGGTCGCTCGATCATTCGCCCGCCTACGTCGCCTTCGACATGATGGCGCGCGCTGTCTTCGCCCTATGACCTGACCTTCGGCGGCGCCAATCCGCTGCACGAAGGTCCTGGCCGAGATCGATCGACTTTCGCGCGCGCCTGGCGCGCGGCGCCGATCAAGCTCTTCATCACCGCGACGAACGTGCGGACCGGACGCCGCGCGTGTTCCGCAACGCCGAGCTCCGCCCGACGTGCTGCTCGCCTCGGCCTGCCTGCCGGCCATGTTCCAGGCGGTCGAAATCGACGGCGAGGCCTATTGGGACGGCGGCTATTCCGGCAATCCGACCATCACGCCGCTGGTGCAGGAATGCGTGTCGGACGACACGATCCTCGTCGGCATCAATCCGGTGGAACGCCCCGGCATCCCGCAGCTCGGCCCGCGACATCCTCAATCGTCTGAACGAGGTGTCCTTCAACGCGGTGCTGCTGAAGGAACTGCGCATGATCGCCCTGCTGCGGCAGGTCGCTGTCCGGCCGACAACAGCGAGGGCGCGCAATGGGCGCAGCATGCGCGTCCACCGTGATCGCGCAGCGAGCATGCTGGACGACCTCGGCTCTTCCTCGAAGCTCAACGCCGAATGGGCGTTCCTCACGCATGCTGCGCGACGAGGGCGCCGGCGCGCGGCCGACGCTTCCTTGACGGCGCATGGCAAGGATCTCGGCCAGCGCTCCACCCTCGATCATCGATCGCCTGCTGGAAGGCGTCTGACCGATGGGCCTTGTCGGGATCCTGCTCGGCCTGGCGCTGCTGGTCTGGCTGGCCTTCCGCGGCTGGAGCGTGCTGCTGCTCGCCCCGGCGCGCCGCGCTCGCTGCCGCTGCCTTCGCCGGCGAGCCGCTGCTGGCCCACTGGACGCAGACCTTCATGGGCAGCGCGGCGCGGTTCCTGGCGCAGTTCTTCCCGCTGTTCCTGCTGGGCGCGCGTGTTCGGCAAGCTGATGGACGACAGCGGCTCGGTCTCGGCCATCGCCGACTTGATGACGGAGCGGCTGGGCACGAGCCGCGCCATGCTGGCGGTGGTGCTGGCCGGCGCGCTGGTCACCTATGGCGGCGTCAGCCTGTTCGTCGCCTTCTTCGTGCTGGCGCCGATGGCCGCAGGCGCTGTTCCGCGCGGCGGCCATTCCCGCGCCGGCTGATGCCGGCGGCGATCGCGCTCGGGCACCTCGACCTTCACCATGTCGGCGCTGCCGGGGACGCCGGCGATCCAGAACGCGATCCCGATGCCGTTCTTCGGCACCACGCCGTTCGCGGCGCCGGGCCTCGGCGTCATCGCCTCCGCCATCATGCTGGGCTTCGGCCTTTGGTGGCTGGGCCGCGCGGAGGCCGCCGCCCGGCGAAGCGGCGAGGGCTATGGCGGCGATAGGCCCCGTGCCCGGTCGACGCGGCTGCCGATGACCCGCTGGTGCGCGAGCGGGCGACGCACGGCGCGCGAGTTCGATCCGGCCGAGATCCACCATCGGCAGCACGAGCGACACGCCGCCGCCCATCGCTGCTGGCGCGCTGCCGCTGGTCGTGGTGGTCGCCGTCAACCTCGCTGATGTCGCTGTCGTCGTCCTGCCGCGGCATGGACGTCTCGTTCCTGGCCGAGAAGCGCTGGGGCGCGACGTCGCTCGCGGCCGTCGGCGGCGTGTGGTCGGTGGCTGACGGCGCTCGCCGCGGCGATCGTGGCGCTCGTTGCCGTCAATCGGCCGGCGCGCTGCCCAGCCTGCGCGAGAGCATGGATGCCGGCGCCAATGCGTCCGTGCTGCCGGCCTTCAGCGTCGCGAGCCTGGTGGGCTTCGGCGCCGTCGTCGCCGCCCTGCCGGCCTTCGCCGTGGTGCGCGACTGGGTGCTGGCGCATCGAGGGCGGGCCGCTGGTGTCGCTCGCCGTCGCCACCAACGTGCTTGCGGCCCTGACCGGCTCGGCCTCGGGCGGTCTCGACCATCGCGCTCGATGCGCTGGGCGCAACCTACATGCAGCTCGCCGCCGAGCAGCGGCATCGATCCAGCGCTGATGCACCGCGTCGCGGTGATCGGCGCCGGCACGCTCGACAGCCTGCCGCACAACGGCGCCGTGGTGACCCTGCTCGCGGTCTGCGGCTCGACGCATGCCAGAGAGCTATCTCGACATCGTCATGGTCGGCATCGTCGGCGCACTGATCGCGCTCGTTGCCGTCATCGCCCTCGGCAGCCTGTTGGGCTTCGTTCTAGTCCGCGGCGTCGCGGATGATCGGGCAGGTCATGCAATGGCCGCCGCCGCGGCCGCGGCCCAGCTCGGCGCCGACGATGGTGATGACCTCGATGCCCTCCTTGCGCAGCAGGGTGTTGGTGTAGGTGTTGCGGTCGTAGGCGAAGACCACGCCCGGCGAGGCGCAGACCAGGTTGGCGCCGCTGTCCCACTGGGTGCGCTCGCGCATGTAGGCGTTGCCGCCGGTCTCGACGACGCGCATCTTCTTGACGCCGAGCGCGTCGCGCCACGGTCTCGACGAACGGCTTCTCGTCCTTGCGCAGCTCGACGCCGCTCGGCGTGTTGGCTCGGCCGGTAAGAGATAGGCGTGGATGTTGTAGACGATGTCGGGATAGAGCAGCACGCAGTCGCGATCGGCGAAGGTGAACACCGTGTCGAGATGCATCGCCGCCCTGCAGCTTGGGCATGGCGGCCACGATGACTCGCTCGGCCGCCTCTTCTTGAACAGGGCCGCCGCGAGCTGGCTGATGCGCCTGGCGCGAGGTCCGCTCGCTCATGCCGATCAGCACGATGCCCTTGCCGATCGGCATGACGTCGCCGCCCTCGACCGTCGCCAGGCCATGGTCCTCGGTCGGATCGCCCCACCAGACCTTGACCTTGCCGGCGAAGTCGGGATGGAACTTGTAGATCGCCGTGGTCAGGATCGGCTCCTCGTGCCGCGCCGGCCAGAACAGCGGGTTGAGCGTGACACCGCCATAGATCCAGCACGTCGTGTCGCGCGTGTAGAGCGTGTTGGGCAGCGGCGGCAGCAGGTACTCGGTGACGCCGGCGGCGTCCTTGACCAGCGTCAGCATCTCGCCGCCATGGGTCTCCGGGAACTCCTCGGTCGACAGGCCGCCGATCAGGGTCTCCGCCAGATCGCGCGGCTGCAGGCCGTTGAGGTAGCTCTTGATCTCGTCGACCAGGCCCAGGCCCACCTGGTTGGGCACCACCTGGTTGTCGAGGATCCACTTCTTCGCTTCGGGGATGGCCACGGTCTCGGCGAGCAGGCTGTGCATCTCGACGACGTCGACGCCGCGATCGCGCATCTTCTGCATGAAGTCGAAGTGATCGCGCTTGGCGTTGTCGACCCACATGACGTCGTCGAACAGCAAGCGTGTCGCAGTTGCTGGGCGTCAGCCGCTGGTGCGCCCGGCCCGGCGCGCAGACCATCACCTTGCGCAGCTGGCCGACCTCGGAGTGGACGCCAAAGGGCGCGGATGACTTGGGTGCCTGTGCCATGAAACGCTCCGTTGCTCAGATGGTGATGTAGCCGGTCGCCAGCCACGTAGATGCCGACGACGGCGCCGATGACCGCCAGCGATGAAGATGACCCAGTCCCATGACGTTGGTGAAGACCGGCTTGCCCTGCTCGCGGCGGGCCCAGAAGTAGAGCGCGGTGCCGGGCGCATAGAGCATCGCCGACAGCACGATGAACTTCATGCCGCCGGCGTAGAGCAGGAAGATCGTGTAGAGCGGTGGCGATGGCCGCGATGATGAGGTCGCGCGTGCGCTCCTGCGGCCGCACCTCGTAGGTCTCGCCGCGCTTGGTCAGCATCAGGCCGTACGCCGCCACGAACAGGAACGGGATCAGCGCCATCGCGCTGGTCAGGTTGCAGCATCGAGCGAAGCGCGTCGCGCGACCAGTAGGTCGTGATGACGATGAGCTGGACGACGATGTTGGTCGCCCACAGCGCCGCCACCGGCACCTTGTTCTGGTTCTCCCGTGGCGAAGATCGTCGGCATGTCCTTGGTCTTGGCGGCGGTGAACAGCACCTCGGCGCAGATCAGCGACCAGGCCAGGTAGGCGCCCAGCACCGAGACGAGCAGGCCCGATGCTGACGAAGACCGCGCCCCAGTGGCCGACCACGGCCTCGAGCACCGGTCGCCATCGACGGCTGGCGCATGCCGGCGATGTCGGCGCGCTGCATCACGGCGTAGGGCAGCAGGGTCACCAGCACCATCAGCGTGCGTCACGACGATGAAGCCGAGGATGGTCGCCCGGCCGACGTCGGAGCCGCTTCTTGGCGAAGCGCGAGTAGACGCTCGCGCCCTCGATGCCGAGGAAGACGAACACCGTCACCAGCATCGTGGCGCGGACCTGCTCGAACAGCGCTGCCCGTGAGGTCGCCGCCGTACAGGTTGGCGCTGAACAGGTCGAGCTTGAAGGCGAAGATCAGGATCACGATGAAGACCAGGATCGGCACGATCTTGGCGACCGTGACGATGCTGTTGATGACGGCGGCCTGCTGCGTGCCGCGCAGGATCATGAAATGGAACAGCCAGATACCGGCCGAGGCGACCACGATCGCCACCACCGTGTTGCCGTCGCCGAACACCGGGAAGAACGCGCCCGAGGGTCGACTTGATCAGGACCCAGTAGGAGACGTTGCCGATGCAGCTGCCGATCCAGTAGCCGAAGGCCGACAGGAAGCCCGGATAGTCGCCGAAGCCGGCCTTGGCGTAGGCGAAGACACCGGCATCGAGATCGGGCTTGCGCTCGGCCAGCGACTGGAACACGCGGGCCAGCATGTACATGCCGCGTCGCCGGCGATCAGCCACGGCGATGATCGCCCCGATCGGCCCGGTCGCGCCGCGCGAAGGTTCGCGGCAGCGAGAAGATGCCGGCGCCGACCATGCCGCCCACCACCATCATGGTGCAGAGCGAACAGCGAAAGTTTCTGTGTCTGCTCCGGCGCCATCGAGGCCTCCTCCATGCTATCTACGTCTTCAGTCCAGAAGACGCCAGCCGAGCTTGAGCGCGGCGCCGACATGCCAGGCGCCGTAGCTGAAGGCCGCAATGTTCGACCAGTTCTCGCTCGTAGGCCATCTGCAGGTCGATCGCCGGGCGGCCGAACAGCGTGGCGTTCCGTGTCGGAGCCGAACCACGCGCCGGCAGCACGAACTCGAGCGTGGCGATCGGCTCGAGGAACCATTCGTCCTCGGTGAAGCCCAGGTAGGGATCGAAGGTGCGGAACATCAGCTCGGCGCCGAAGCTGACGTTCCATTGCTCGGTAGATGACGTAGGTCACCGACGGGATCAGGATAGAAGGCCCACGACGAGGGTTCGGATCGCGGAAGCGCCGCTGGGCGAAGGTCGTCACGCCGAACGACCAGACGGTATCGGCCAGCGTGTTGGGCGAGAACGGCACCCGGCGGAAGCTGCCGTCGAAGTTGAAGGTCTTGTTGACGCCCAGGTTCAGGTCCTGGCGGGTGGCGAAGCGCTCCCGGAAGAACGGATCGAAATCGAAGCGCGGCGCATAGACGAAGTAGGGCGAGAAGGTCTGGTCGTTGGTCGGGTCGATGTATTGCAGCCGGCCCGACAGGGCGACCTTGTCGAAGCTGGCGGGCGACACCGATGGCTGCCATGCCTGGGTGAAGCGGTCGACCTCGGCGCGCGCGTTGGCGGTGAAGCGCAGCGGCAGGTCGAACACCGGCGTCGACCACGACACGCCTGAGGATCGGGCTGAACTCCGCCGAATTGGTGCCGGCCGGGCCGCTTACCGGCGCGAGGTCGGCGTTGGAATTGTAGAAGATCGGCGCCAGCACGTTGACGGTGAACTGCGAGCGCCGCGCCTGCTGCTCAAGCCCCGGGGTCGTCGCGAAGACGTTGTCCGGCGCCGCCGTCCCGCAGCCGCCCGGCGTGCCGAACATCATATCGTACCGCGCCGCATTGCCATCGCTGTGCGCATCGCTGCGCTGCGCGCCGGCCGGACTGACAAGAACCGCTAGAGCGACCGCCGCGACGGCGAGAAGCTCGCGCGGTTGCTCGAACCGCCATTTCTCTCGAAGGGCGATAGCTTCACGTTTCCTCCAATGAGAATCAGACATCCTCGCGAGCGACACGCGCACAACCGATCCGCGAAGGCTGATGCCGCAGAATTTGAAAGTCAAATTGGAGCGACAGGATTCTTCCAGACGGGCCGCGTAGGTATGCAATTTTGCGTCAGTGGCCGAACCGGCGACGGCTTCATTGCGCTGCAATGCGATAGGCGCAGACGGTGCCGCGGACCGAATTGAAAACTTCATCTGCTCTCCCGCGCAAAACGCATCGAGCGGCGTTTCACGCGACACATCCTAAGGCCGTTGGAAGCACGCTTTCCTTGGCGCTCAGCCTCCGGACTATTCCCTCCGTCCCAAATTTCCTTCGAATTGATCCGAGTTTCATTCTCCGGCTGGGCAATTCACCGAACCGCCGCCGCTCGTGCGACTCAGAAGGCCCGCAGGCAGTCGGCAAAACTATGGGTTTCGATCCCGCGGGAACCTTCGATGGCGTCGCCGGCGGCAGGCCGACCAGGGAGGCGGCGCGCACCTCGCCTCGGCTCATGCCGAATTCCCGCCGGAACGCGCGGCTGAAATTGATGCATCAGCGAAACACAAAGTCTCGGCAATCGCGTTGATCGAGAAATTGTTCGAGGTATCGCACAGGATGGCAAAGCTTTCCGAGAGTCGCCGGCGCTGGATGTAACGGGCCACGCCGCCTTCGCCTTCCAGCAGACGATAGAGCTGTGAGCGCGAGGTGGCCGCCTCGCGACAGAGCTTCTGTCCGGCCCGAGCGACGGCAGAGCGCAGGTTCCTACGGACCGCCTGCCGCACTCTCTCCATCAGCGTGAGATCGACCTGGCGTCCGGCCGCCGCCAACCGGTCGACCGACGGCGCAAGGCAGGCGGCCAGCATGGCCTGGATCGCGCTCGGAAGCCGAGACCCATCCTCGGGCGTAATATTGGGAAGATTGCGCTCGAGCAGAAGCATGTAGTCGGCGAGCAGCCTGCCCTGCGACGTGTTCAGGGCCGTCCCCCGTGTGGCATCCAGCAAGGGCGCAATCGCCTGGAAACTATCGCGCGCCAAAAGGAGTTGAATCCGCTCGTCCTGCTGGCGGCGGCCGATGTGCATCTCCTCTCCCAGCGAGAGGATGAATGGCACCCTGGGTGGCACTTCCAGCGCGCTGCCATGCACTTCGATGTCGCTCGTCGTACGCTTGCTGAGGGTGAAGGCCCAGTGATCCACGTGATTGCTGCGCAACAGGGATCTTGTCCTGTCGATGCAAGTAGCCGGCGAGGAAACATGGCTGAACGTGAACCCGTTCAGTTTCCAGTTCGAATTTGCCGCAGCAAATCCTCTCCTCTTGCGGCCGAGCGGATGTTGCTTCGAAAACAGCACCATACCAATTGCGCCACGCTTCGAGCTGCCGCGATGCCGGCAACGAATATGTAGAGAATGTTTCCGCAATCATGGCGTTTCTCCCGGCTGCAACTTGAAGCGCCAAGCTGCGCAATGAGACTGCAAATAGCCATCGTGTCGTCACTTTCTAGCATATACCCAAAGTAGTGGAAAGATCACGAGCGCACACGCGGGCGCGCTGTCGGTGTTCAAAATGGGACACTGGGAACAGCCGCGGGATTCCTAGGCTGATGCGTCGGCGAACGTCGTTCGTAGAATGCGCACACCCAGCAGGGCCGCGATAGCAGCCCTCCCATTCACACAGGAGGTCGTGAAATGCGCAGTGTTCACATCGTCCCGAGAGTCTTTGATCGGGCTCGTCGCCATGACGGTGGCCCGCGGCGCCCTCGCGCAGGCGACTCGCAGCAGCGTCGACATCGCCGCATCAACCGGCGCGCCGGAGTTCAAGCGTGATCCGAAGACCGGGCAGATCTGGACGCCTGAGACCGTAAGTCAGGACGGCAGGCCTCCTTAGCGGACCCGATGACAAGGCCTTCAATCCGAGCGCGCAAAACGTGCCGGCCACGATGGTCGAGCAGCGGGTGCGCGGCAGGCCGGTCGGAACGGTGCCGGTCACGGCGGGACCGACCGTGCCGATCGTCGTCATGGACAACGCCTCGCTGCGGGCGGTGCCAGGGCAGCGCTGGCAGGCCGTGCTCCTCATCTCGACAACAGCAGCGCAATCCGGTCGAGCTGGTCATCGAGTGCCGTTTCACCAACGGCGGCAACCTGTCAGCGGCAACACGCGCCATGGTCCAGCAGACGGCGCCCAGCGTGCGCCAGGGATTGGTGATCCACGGCCCGCGGGTTCGACGTTTTCGTCGACCGTGTGTCGTGTCAGGTGACGGCACCGTAAAGCGGACACCGCCGGCCCCGCCGAGTCTAAAGAAGGTCAACGGTCGTTCAACACAAGGAGAGGACAACATGCGTATCATCAACAAAGTACTCTGCGCTTCCATGCTCGCCGCGTCGCTTGCGGGATTCATTTCCACCCAGGCAGCCGCGCAAGGTGCCGGAATCCAGTTCCGGGTGGTTGCCGGGGATAGAAATCCGTCCGCCTGGCCAGGCAACTCGACGCCGCCCTGTCGCGCGCGTGCACACCTTTCACGGCCGCCGGCGATGCCGCCACCCTGACGACGGCGGGCGGCGTCACCAGCAACATGAAGCAGACGACGCCAGGCGTCTTCACGTCGACCCTCGGCATCGGCGGCACGAACTTCAACATCGTCGCCGACACGTCGAAGTCGCCGAAGGCGCTGGACGTCACCGAACCGAGGCTCGGCTGCCGCTGGAACGCCGCCGCGCCGTAGCCGGATCCTGCCGTTCTCGCGATAGAGGGGCAAATGCCCAGGACAATAGTGCGGCGGCCGCGATGTTGCTTTTGCACTCGCGGCCGGCAGCCGCCGCAGCCACAGCTTCGGCCCCGCCCGCCAACAGGGGCGGCGTCAATGTCGGCTCACTGAGCCCGCGTGCCGACCGCCGCCGGCGCGGGCTTCAGTGTTCGGCTCGTCGAGGACCGCTCGACTGCCTGTTCACCCGCACCGACGGCGTACGGGCGAGCGCTACGAGGGCAACGATCTCGGCGCTGCGCGTCGACATATCGGCTTCACCCGGGAAAGCCGCATCGTCTGGGCGGCGTTCGCGCCTGGCAGCATCGCAGCGGCTCCGGCCTCGCCGGCGAATATGCCGGTGCGGCCGCGCAGGGAACCGTGGGCGTCGACGCCGGCGCTCAACGTCTGCTGCTCGGCGGAAGCAGCAAACCAGTTCACCTTTGCAGCCGGTCAGCGTCGAAGGCAGCGTCGGGCTCAACGCCGCCGCCGGCGTCGCCGCGGTCTCACTCAGGAAGGCGCCTGACCGGCGAGCCTGCTGGCGCGTAGAACCCATCCGGAGCGTCGACCGACGGCACTTTCTGGCAATTGGGAGAAGGAACATGCTGTTCTCAGGAGAGAGTCTCACGTTCGCCAACTTTCTCGCCGACGCTGTCGCGATATTCGTTCTGATCCTGTGGTTCTGGCTGTTCATAACCACGGCAAGCGACCTGTCTTCAAGCCGGCATGACATATCGGGCTTCGGCAAGGTGATCTGGGTGATCCTGCTCATCGTGCTGCCCTATATCGGCATCTTCGCCTACATCCTCACCCAGGGCGGCGGCATGGCCGAGCGCAACAGGCTTCAAGCCAGACAGGCTCGCGATGAACTGCGCCAAGCCGTGGAGTTCAGTGCGGCCGACGAACTCGTGGAAGCTCGATCGCCTGGTATCGGAGAACTCCATTTCGAAGGAAGAATATGCGTGCCTGAGAGCGCGGCTCCTGCAGTAGCCTTCTGCAGACGTCACGGACGAATCGGACGCTGAGCTTTGTCGGCAGATGTGCCCTGGTCATTGGTCCGCCGCCCGCGCCTTGCGATGTTGCGGGCGGCGACACGGGCGCCTGCTGCTCCAGGCCGGGTGAGGTCGAGAAGATGTTCTGTCTCGCGGCATCGGGGTCGCCCGGTTCGGCGTCCCCAATATGGCATCGGTCCGTGCGGCGCCGCCGTCATCGCGCGAATCGCGGCCCTGGGCGGCGAGTCGATCGAATGGGGCAATCGCCGAGCCAAGCGACAGGACCGTCAGAGCTGGCGAGGATCTTCACCGCACGGGCCTCCTCTAGCGTTGCACCCCCAGTCCCGGTGGATCGGCAGCCGCGACCTCCTGCGCGGGCTCCCTGATGCGGAACAACGCGACGTAGAGCGCCGGCAGGACGATCAGGGTGAGGATCGTCGCCACGAACAGGCCGCCCATGATGGCGAAGGCCATCGGCCCCCAGAACACGTCGGCGGCGATCGGAATGAATCCGAGCACGGTGGAGATCGCCGTCAGCATGATGGGGCGGAAGCGCGAAAGCGTCGCCTCGACCACCGCGTCCCAGGCGTGCGGCCTCTGCGCTCGCTCGGTCTCGATCTGCTCGATGAGGAGCACGGCGTTGCGGGCGATCATGCCGAACAGGGCGAGAATGCCGAGGATGGCGACGAAGCCCAGCGGCTTGCCGACGATGAGCAGGGTGAAGACGATGCCGATCAGGCCCATCGGGATCGACGCTCACGACCAGGAACAGGCGGCTGAAGCTCGTGCAGCTGCGCCATCAGGAAGAACAATCATGAGCAGCAGCATCAAGGGCACCTTGGCGAAGACCGAGGCCTGCGAATTGGCGCTCTCCTCGACCGTGCCGCCCGACGGCGATGCGGTAGTCCTTGCGGCAGGCTCGCGCGCAGCTTCGCGATCGCCGGCGCCAGCGCATCGACCGCAGCCGCGGGCGAGACGCGCCGGCCGGGACGTCGGCCAGCACCGTCAGGGTCGGGAACGCGCTGGCGCCGCCAGATCAGCGGATATTCCTGCTCGAAATCGAACGTCGCGACCTGGCTCGAGCGGCACGCGTGCGGCCGTTCGGCAGCGGAATTTGCAGGGCGCGCAGCGTCGACAGCGAGCTGCGCTGTTCGTCGAGCGCCCGCGCGATGACGTCGGTATGAGATAGATGTCGTCACGCACCTGCGTGATCGGCGGTTCCGGCCATCAGGGTGTTGATCACTTCGGCGATGGCGCTGCGAGCTCAGGCCGAGCAGCCGCGCCTGATCCTGGTCGATGGTGACGCGAACCTGGCGGGCGGGCTCCATCCAGTCGTAACTGATCTCTGACGATGGGGTCGCCACCCAGCACCTCGGCGAGGCTGCAGCGCGATCGACCGCACCTGCGCAAAGATCGGGGCCGCTCACGCGGTATTGCACCGGCCAGCCGACAGGCGGCCCGAGTTCGAGCGGCGACGACGCGACCGACGACGCTCGGCATCTGTTCCGACATCATCTTCTCCAGCTTGGCCTGCAGCCTGTCGCGGGCGGCGACGCTCCTTGGCGACGACGACGGCCTGGGAGAAGAAATCGTTGGCCAGCTTGACGTCGAGCGGCAGGTAGAAGCGGATCGCGCCGCGCCCGACATAGGTGCTCCAGCGCTCGACGTCCGGATCGCCCTTGAGGAAGGCATCGAGCCGGCCGGCGATGGCTGTCGCTGGCGTAGATCGAGGCGTTTTGCGGCAGGGTCAGGTCGACCACGAGCTCCGGCCGGTCGGATGCCGGGAAGAACTGGCGCGGCACGAACGGGCAGCGCGCAGGATGGCGGCGACCAGGCTGCCCAACGTCACCGCGATGGTGATCCATCGCACCCGCATCGCGCCGACCAGGAAGCCGCGGAAGACCCGCACGACCACGCCTCGGCTTCGCCGGCTCCCGGACTTGGGCGGTTCGAGGAGCACGACGCCCAGCAACGGCGCGAACAGCACGGCGACGAACCACGAAACGAACAGCGCAATGGTCACGACGGCGAAGATCGAGAACGTGTATTCGCCGGCGGCGCTCTGCGCGAAGCCGATCGGCACGAAGCCCGCGGCCGTGACGAAGGTGCCGGTCAGCATGGGGAAGGCCAGCGACTTGTAGGCGAAGGATGGCGGCATCCTCTGGTCTTGTCGCCCCGCGCGATGCGCGTGGTCATGACGTCGACGGTGGTCATGGCGTCGTCGACAAGGAGGCTGAGCGCGATGATCAGGCGCGCCGAGCGAAATGCGCTGCAGATCGATGCCGGAACATCTCCATGATCGGGAAAGGTGATGGCGAGCGTCAGCGGGATCGACAGCCGCGACGATGGCGCCGGGCCGCAGGCCGAGGCTGATGAAGCTGACCGCCATGATGATGCGCGATGGCCTGCCACAGCGAGATCATGAACTCGCCGATGGCGTGATCGACGACCGCGGGCTGGTCGGAGACCAGCGTCGGCTCGATGCCGAGCGGCAGGTTGATCACCGCGTCATCGATCTCCTGCTGTCACGTTGCGGCCGAGCGCCAGGATGTCGCCGCCGTTGCGCATGGCGATGGCGAGCCCGATGGCGGGCTTGCCGTTGACACGGAACATCGGCTGCGGCGGGTCGGCATAGCTGCGGCGGACCTCGGCGATGTCGCGCAGCCGGATCATCCTGCCGTTCGACAGGAAGTTGACGTTGAGGATGTCCTGCTCCGAACGGAAGTCGCCGGATACGCTGCAGCGACAGCTTCTCGTCGCTGGTCTGGACGGAGCCGGCGGGAACGACGCTGTTCTGCGCCTGGAGCGCGGCGATCAGGCGCGGCGCGATCGATGCCCAGCCCGGCGAGCTGCTGGGTGGAGAACTCGATGAAGATCTGCTCGTCCTGGGCGCCGATGATCTCGATCTTCGACACGTCGGGCACGTGCAGCAATCGCGAGCGGACCGTCCTCGACGTAGTCGCGCAGCTCGCGATGGCTGAAGCCGTCGGCGGTGAAGCCGTAGATCAGGCCGAACGTGTCGCCGAAGTCGTCGTTGAAGCCCGGACCGACCACGCCGGCCGGCAGCGTGTGGCGGATGTCGCCGATGTTCTTGCGCACCTGGTACCAGATGTCGGGAACCTCGGACGCCGACGTCGATCCCTTGAGATTGACGAAGATCGTCGTCAGCCCGGGCGTCGTATAGCTGCGCAGGAAATCGAGGCCCGCGCGTCTCCTGCAGCTTGCGCTCGATCCGCTCGGTGACCTGCTTCAGCGTGTCGTCGAGCGTCGCGCCGGGCCACGCCGGCCTGCACGACCATGGTCCTGAAGGTGAAGGCCGGATCCTCGTTGCGGCCCGAGTCCGAAGTACGAGGACAGGCCCGCCAGCGTGACCACGATCATCAGGAACACGGTGAACGGGCCGATGCTTGAGCGCCCATTCGGAGAGATTGAGTGTCATCAGCGAGGCGCCCCAGAAGGCGGACCTTCTGGCCGGGATGGAGCGCCTGCACGCCCGCGGTCACCACGATCTCGCCGCCCTCGAGCGCCGGTGAGAGACGATGACCGTCGCCGGGTCGAAGCGCTCGACCTGCACGTTGTGCAGGGAGACCGTCATCTTCGCGGGGATCGACGAGCCATACCGCGGGCTGGTCGTTGATGCGTGTCAGGCGCGCTGGCGGGAATCGCGATGCCGGGCGTCGATCTGAGCTCCATCCGCCCCTTCACCGTTGCGCCCAGGAACATCGCGGGCGGCGGGTCGATCAGGCTTACGCGCACCCGGAAAGTGCGCGTAATCGGGTCGGCCTGCGGATCGACCTGGCGCACCCGTCCCATGGCGGTGACGGACGGATCGTCGGTCAGGGAAACCACGATCTCAGGATCGGCGGGCGCCGAGCGGATCGACCTGGGCCGGCACGTCGAACACCGCGTCGCGCCCGTCCTGACGGGCGACCTGGAAGATCGTCTGGCCGGCCTGCACCACCTCGCCCGATCTCAGCGTCGCGCGCCGTGATCGAGCCGGTAACGCCTGCCTTGAGCTGCGTGTAGGTGACGCGATCCTTGGCGATGTGCAGCTGGGCCTCGGCATTGTCGACCTGCGATTGCGCGGTGCGCAGCGCCTGCTGCGCCTGGTCGTGCAGGGCCTGGGTCGTGAAGCCCTGGGGCAGGAGGGTCTCTGGCGGTCGAAGGTGTTGCTCGCGTTTCGACCGAGGCGGCCCTCCGCCGCCGAACAGCGCGGCCTGCGCCGAGCGCAGGGCGTTCAGTTCATTCTGCGGATCGAGCTTCGCCAGCACCTGATCGGGCGTGACCCGATCGCCGACATTGGCCGTTCGTTCGATGATGCGGCCGCCGATGCGGAAGGCGAGCGAGGCTTCGTTCTCGGCGCTGATCTGGCCGGTGAGCACGACCGTTTCCCCGACCCCGCCCTTGGCGGCCGTGATGGTGCGCACCGGACGCGCCTCGACAGTCTTGGCTTTCGTCTTCTGCCTCGCAGCTGGCGACCAACAGCGCGATCGCCGGCAATAGCAGGAGGCTGCGCGCCGCATTGCGGCCGGCTTTCATGGAAATGGAGCACAGAGCCACGGCGCGATCCTCTCCCTGGATATGCTCGATCGAGATCCAGCCAGGCGAACGCAACGACACATACTCGCGTTGTACTTTAGCTTCGAATTGCTCGCGCTGGAACGGGCAATCGGTGAATACCTCATGTGCCCTTGGTAGGACTTGCCGAAGAGAGTAAAGTTTCCGGAGAGAAGCCAGTCGGGGTCGGAGATGCCTTGCGTCGCTCTTCTCGGATTTTCATCCTTGAGCAGCGCTCGAGATGACGGCGCTCCCCGCCCCGCCTTGGTCGCGGCTGGGCGAGCCGCCCTCTTCCTCGCCTTCTGGCTCATGATCGCGGGCTACGACCCGGTCGATCTTCCGGTCGGACTGATCACCGCGGCGGCGGCGACGTGGGCAAGCCTGCGCCTTCTGCCGGTGGTGAAGGTACGGTTGCGGCTTCTGTCGCTGGCAAAACTCGCGCTGCATTTCCTGCGTCAGTCGGCGAGTCTCGGGCGTCGAAGTCGCCTGGCGCGCGTTCAGTCCGCGGCTGCCGCTCGATCCAGGCTTCGTCGTCTATCCCTGCCGCCTGCGGTCGGCCGGCACGCGAAGCGCATTCTGCGCGCTGTCGAGTCTGCTGCCGGGCACGTTGCCGGCCGGCTCCGACGAAAACGGCGCCCTCCTCATCCACTGCCTCGATGTCCGCCAGCCCGTCGCGGCCAATCTCGCCGCGGAGGAAGCGTTGTTCAGCCGGGCGATCGGCCATGACTGAGTTCCTGCTCGCCGCCGCCGGCTTCATCCTGCTGACCGTGGCGGTGGGGCTGCTGCGCATCCTGGGCGGGCCGGGCAACGTCGACCGTACGATGGCGGCGCAACTGCTCGGCACGGGCGGCATCGCCGCACTCCTGCTGGTGGCCGCGGCGACCGGCGTGCGCGGCGCGGAGGATGTCGCGCTGGGGCTCGCTCTTTCCCGCTGCCTTCGCCTCGGTCGCCTTCGTGAACAGCGCCGCCCCACCGGAAAGCGACGATCCGGAATGAGCGTCGCCATCGACATCTTTACGGTCGTCGCGATCTGCGCCGGCGCCGTCTTCTTCCTGGCGGGCACCGTAGGCTTGCTGCGCTTTCCCGACTCGTTCACCCGCCTGCACGCCTTGACCAAGGCCGACAATCTCGGCCTCGGCCTGATCGTGCTCGGCCTGCTGCCGCAGGCCGACGGCCTGCTGGGCGCGCTGAAGCTCGTGGCCGTCTGGGTGCTCGTGCAGCTGGCCAGTGCCACGGTGGCGCAGCTCATCGCGCATGCGCTGCGGCGCGCAAAGGGCCATCGCACATGACTCCCCGTCGTCTCGACCGAGGGCCCGAGAGGCTCCGAGCGGAGAGACCTTCTCTCCACGATAAGCCGCTTATCGTGGAGAGAAGGTCTCTCCGCTCCGCGCTTCGCGCTCCGGTCGGGATCGACCGAGATCATGAAGGGGCCACATGAGCGTCCTCCAGGAGTCTGGACATCGGCCTTGCCGTCCTGGTGCTGGCGGTCGCCGGCTGGACCATCGTCGCGCGCGAGGCCTTCGCCTCGGTCGTGGGCTACGTCGCCTATGGCTTGCTGCTGTCGCTCGTCTGGGTCCGCCTGTTCGCGGTCGATGTGGCCTTGACCGAAGCAGCCATCGGCAGCGGCGTGACCGGCGTGCTGCTGATCCAGCGCCGCCGTGCGGCTGCGCACAGACCGAGGCGCCGGCTGCGGCGGAGCGGCCGGGCGTTCTGCTGCGTATCGTGGCGGGCGCCCTTGCAGCCACCGTGTCGCGGCCGCTCTCGCCGCCGTCGTGCTGCTCATGCCGGATCCCGGCGCGACGCTTGCGCCCGAGGCGGGCCGTCACCTGGACGAGACTCGGCGTCGGCAATCCGATCACCGCCGTGCTGATCGCCTATCGCTCCTTCGACACCATGCTCGAGAAGGTCGTGCTGATCCTCGGCTGCGATCGGCGTGTGGTCGCTCGCGCCCGACCGCTATTGGGGCGGCGCTGCCGGTCCGCAGCGCGTCGCGCCGCCCGGACAGGCGCGCTCGCCTTCCTCGCGCCAGTTGCTGCCGCCGCTCGGCATCGTGGTCGGCGATCCACATCCGTCTGGGTCGGCGCCAACGAGCCGGGCGGCGCCTTCCAGGGCGGCGCGATTCTCGCCGCCATGGCGTTGATCGTCATGATGGCGCGCCTCGCTGAAGCGCCGGAGATCCGCCAGCCGCTGGCTGCGGCTGGCGCTGGTCGCCGGACCGGCGGTGTTTCTCGCCGATCGGCGTCGCAGGCTTTGCCATACCGGGCAGCTTCCTCGGCTATCCCGCCGGCTGGGCCAAGCCGCTGATCCTGTTCATCGAGGCGTTCATGACGCTCGTCCATCGCGGCGACCCTGCCCATGCTGGTCATCGGTCCGCCCAGCCGGCCGACCGCTGCGATGAGCGCCGCCACCTTGGCCGGGTTGACGGCGGCGGCGCTGGTCGGGTTCGGCCTCTACGGCCTGCTCACCGATCCGCACCCGCTGCGCAAGATCCTCGCCTTCAACATCCTGGGCAGCGGCGTCTTCCTGATGTTCGGCATCATCGCGCGCAAGGGAGCGGCGGCCGGCTTCGCCGCGGCGATCCCGGTGCCGCAGGCGATGGTCATCACCGGCATCGTCGTCGCCTTCTCGGCCACGGCGCTCGCGGTGGCGTTGCTGCTGCGGCTTTCCAGGAGACCGGCCGTGCCACGCTCGACCCCGATGGCCGCCGGCGAAAACACCCGACAGCGGAGCCGATACCTGATGCTGGCGATGGCGCTCGCCCTCGGCGACCACGGGGGCGGAGTACCTGCTCGTGCTGGCCATCATCGTGCCCTGTCATCGGCATGCTGTTGTCGCTCGTGATCGGCGGCACGCCATGCCGAACGCATCGCGCTCGCTCTCGATGCCCGCCGGACTTCAGCCGCTCGTTCGCCATCGCCATCGAAATCTGGGTCACCGGCCAGCCGCTGCGTCTACATCGTGCGGCGGATGGACGCCGCCGCTCGGCATCGCCTTGCGCGCCGACGGCTTCTCCGCCGTGATGCTGGTGACAGCGGCGCTGGTGATCACGGCGGCGCGGCTATTTCGCGCGGGTCAGACTTCTACACGCCGCCGGAACTCGCCGGAAAGCGCGCGCCGCTCGCCTTCTGGACGCTGCTGCAGGGCCTGTGGGCGGCGCTGACCGTCGGTCTTCCTGGGCGGCGACCTGTTCAATCTCTTCGTTGCGCTGGAACTCCTGACCTTCTCCGCCGTGCCGCTGGTCTGCCTCGATGGCCGTGCCGGAGACGCTGACGGCGGCGCTGCGCTATCTGCTCTTCGCGTTGTTCGGTTCGGTTCTCTATCTGCTGGGCACGGCGCTGCTGTACGGCTCCTACGGCACGCTCGACATCGTCCTGCTGGCCTACCGCATCAACGCGCCGAGCCTGTCGTCGCGCCGGCGGTCTGCGTCGCTGACGGCCTGAGCGGCGACTGCTCGCCAAGGCCGCCCTGTTCCCGCTGCATCTCTGGCTGCCGCCCGCCATGCCAACGCGCCGGCGGCGGCGAGCGCCGTGCTCTCGGCGCTGGTGGTCAAGGCGTCGTTCTTCCTGATCGTTCGCCTCTGGTTCGATGTCATGCCGGGGCTCGCCACGCCAGGCGGTGACAACGGTGCTCGGCCGCGCTCGGCGCCGCGGCGCATCCTGTTCGGCAGCGTGCTGGCGCTCCGTCAGGCGCGGCTGAAACTCCTGGTCGCCTATTCCACGGTCGCGCAGATCGGCTACCTGTTCCTGATGTTCCCGCTCGCCGTCGCCGGCGGCGATCCGTGGAGCGCCGAGGCATGGAATGGCGGCGTGCTGCAGACCGTATCGCATGCCTTCGCCAAGGCGGCGATGTTCATGGCGGCGGGCCTGGTCGCCGAGCGCGCTCGGCCACGACCGGCATCGCCGAGCTCCGCCGGCATCAGGCCGGGCGATGCCGATGACCGTCTTCGCCTTCGCGCCTCGGCGGCCTTGTCGCTGATGGGGCTGCCGCCGAGCGGCGGCTTCGCGGCGAAATGGCTGCTGCTGCAGGCGTCGGTGGAAAGCGGCCAGTGGGCATGGGCGGTGATCATGCTGGTGGGCGGGCTGCTGGCCGGCGGCTACGTCTATCGCGTGATCGCTCCGGCGCTGGCCGACGCGCCAGCGTCGCTGGTGAAGATGCCCGCGTCGCGGCGTCGCGAGGCGGTGGCGCTGGCGCTGGCGCTCGGCGCGGTGCTGCTGGGTTTCGCACCGGAAGAATTTTCGAGCTTGCTGCAGATCGGCCAGCCGCTCGCCATGGTGGCTCTGCAATGAACAGCGCCGGCACGCGCTGGGTCCCTGTGCTGCTGGTTGCCACCCTGGCCGACGCCGCTGGTGCTGCTGTTGGCCTGCCTGTCGCAACGCCTGCGCGACAGCACGTGGCGCTGCTGGTGCTGGCGCCGCTGCCCGGCCTCGCCGCCGGCTGCTGGCGATCGACGGCGGGACGCTGGCTCGCATTCGACCAGCCGCAGCTCAAGAGTCCAGCTGGCGCTCGACGTGCCGGGCGCGATCTGCTGCTGGAGTGTCGCGGCGCTGCTCTGGAGTCGGCCGGCGTCTATGCCTTCACCGACTTGCGTGGCGAGGCCAACGCGCACGCTTTGCCGCGTGCTGGCTGCTCGACCCTGACCGGCAGCCTCGGCGTCTTCATCGCCGCCGACCTTTGTGAGGTTTCTATCTTGTCTTCGCCCTGGTCAGCCTGCCCGCCTATGGACTGTATCGTGCGACGATGACGACAGACGCGGCGCGGCGCGCGGCAGCGTCTACGTGGCCTTCACCGTACTGGGCGGAGACGTCTTTCCTGCTGCTGGGCTTTCGTGCTGCTCGCGGCCAGCGAGCCCAGACGACAGCCTGCAGATCCGCGACGTCGTGGCGGCAGCTCCCGCAGTCGCCGTGGCGCGATGCAGCGCTTGGCGCTTCGCGGTTGCGGGCTTCGCGCCTCAAGATCAGGACGGTGCCGGCGCATGGCTGGATGCCGCTTGCTATACGGCCGCGCCCATTCCGGCTGCATCGGTGCTGAGCGGCGCTGCCGTCAAGGCGGGCATCATCGGGCTCATCCGCTTCCTGCCTCTCGACGCCGCAATGCCAGAGCCAGGCGAAACGCTGGTCGATCGCCGGGATGCTTCTCAGCCTTCTATGGCGTGGCGATCGGCATCACACAGAAAGCCAATCCCAAGACGGTGCTGGCCTATTCCAGCATCAGCCAGATGGGCGTGATCGCCGCCGTGCTCGGCATGGGCCTCGCCGCCGGCGACAAAAGCGTGGCGCTCGATGCCGCTTTCTATGCCGCGACTCACGTGTTGGCGAAGGGCGCCTCTGTTCCTGGCCGTCGGCGTAGTCGCCGTGACCTCCGTGCACCGCCTGCGGCCAACGCTGATCCCTGGCGGCGTTGCTGGCGCTCGGTCTCGGCGGATTGCGCCTGACCGGCGGCGCGCTCGCCAAGCTCGCCCGGTCAAGGCGCCCCCTCGGCGACGGCGCTCGTCGGCCTGCTCGCCAGCCTCTCGGCCAGGTCGGGACAGGCAGCTCCTCATGCTGCATTTCCTGCAGCGCCCGGCAGCGAACCGCCCCGCCAGGCGCAGCAGTCGGCGAAGCGCCCGCCGGTCTCGCCGGGCGCGTGGCTCGGCGATGGCGCTGGCCCCTCCGTCGCCGTCCCCCTGGCTGCTCTAGCATCGCTATCGCCGGCGGCGATGGCTTCGCCGATGCCCTCACCTCTGCCGCGCTGTTCGACGCCCTTTGGCCGGTCACGATCGGCGCGGCGCTGGCGGCGCTCGCCTTGCGGCGTTGGGGCGGTCGCCCGCCTGCCGGCCTGTCCCTGCGGGAGACGGTCGTCGGCGCAGCCTGGAGGCGAGCGTTTCCGCAGGAGCCACGTCGGCGGCGCCGGATTGGAGCGCGACGGACGGGCTATCCGCGGCAATGGCCGCAGCCCGGGCCTGTCGCTTCTGGCGTGCCGTCGTGCTCGGCGCGGCGACCTTGTTTGGCCAATGAAGAAGATCGTCCCTACGGCAGGATGCTTCAGCGATGTCTCTTCCGTCGCTCCTGGCCGTTCAGGCTATTTCACTGATCGCTGGATGTGCTTCGGCCGGTGCCCAGTAAGTACTGCCACGTTGTTTCAGAACGTTCGGGTATTCTGACGCAGGCAAGAAACTCTGAGCCAGCGTCGAACATTGCTGGTCGTGGGCAGCGTCATCACGATCGTGTCGACAGCCGACATCACGATCGATCCGAAATTGGCGATAACGGTCATTGCCGGCGGCGGCAGGTGTTGATACCGGGACTGATCGAGGCCCATTGGCACGCAATGATGGTCGCGCCGACTTCACTTTTACGGCGATGACGGCCGACATGAGCTATCTCAACCTGCTGGCGGCCGAGGAAGCGGCTGCCTTGATGCGTGGCTTCACGACGGTTGCGACACCATGGGCGGACCGACCTTCGGCCTCAAGCGGGCCATCGACGAAGGCATCGTGGCGGGCCGCGCATTTATCCCTCGGGCGCCTTCATCTCGGGCGGGGCACGGCGACTTTGCCCGGCTCTCGGAAATTCCGAGAACAGCTCCCTGAGCCACGCCGAGCAGATCGGCGTGGCAGCCATCACCGGCAGTCGGACGAGGACGTCCGGCTGCGCGCAGGAGAACCTCATGCAGGGCGCCAGCCAGATCAAGCTCATGGCGGGCGGCGGAGTGTCGTCACCCTTCGGTCCGCTCGACACGATTCAATACCGAAGCGAATAATGCCGCAGTCCAGGCCGCCGAGGATTAAGGGGACCTACGCTAACCGCCCGCCTGCTACGCCGCGATCAATCGATCAAGCGGGCGATCGATGCCGAAGTTCTGCGGCAGGCTACAGCCATCTCCTCGATGAGGCGACAGCCAGACTGATGGCGACAAAGGGCATCTGGCTCAGCCTGCAACCCTTCCTGGACGACGAAGATGCCAATCCAGTGCACAGTCCAGCCGGGCGAAGAGGCAGTTGGAAGTGATTGCCGGCACCGACGTCGCCTATGCGCTGGCGAAGAAGTTCAGATCAAGACGGCCTTCGGGACGGACGTCTGTTCGATGCCCGCCTGGCCGGCCGTCAGGGCCACACTGCTTTGGCGCAGAAATGGTCGATTGGTACACGCAGGCGAGGCTCTCAAGATGGCGACCGGTGACAATGCAGCCCAAGCTGCTCGCGCTGTCCGGGATTGCGCAGTCCCTATCAGGCAAGCTTGGTGTCGATAAATCGGAAGGGGCGCTGGCCGATCTCCTGCTGGTCGACGGCAATCCTTTGGAGAGACATCGGACTCGTGGCGGATCCGGCGGAACTGTCGTGATCATGAAGGACGGGAAGATCTTCAGAACCTGCTGGATTGAGCGGCGTTTTTCCAACCGCCAAAAGCAAACCATTATCGTGAGCGTTGATGGCGGCACCGTCGGTGCCGGGCGATGCGGAGCTGGCTGCATGAGGGCTGCACCGCGGGCGCCCATCCTTCATGCACCGACCGCGATCATTCCGCCGCCATTCTGGTTGCGGAGGGTGGCACCATGAGCAACGCGCCGGAACTCGTTCCCCTGTTCGCCACGCCGCTTGTCATCTTCGACGTGCCGGATGCGGCGGCGCTCAACGCCGAGCTGCGCCGGGTGATCGAGCAGCGCGAGAAATCCCATCCCACCACGCAGCAATCCAACCTGGGTGGCTGGCAGTCGAGCCGCGGACATGGACCGCTGGGGCGGCGCGCCGGCCATCAAGCTACTGGCCATCGGCCGCAACCTCGCCAACCGCATGACGACGGATCGCGAGGGCAATGCCGGTCAATGGCCCGCATCCCGGCTATTTCGCCGTGACCTGGGGCGCCAACATGTGGGCGAACATCAACCGCAGCGGCCACGGCAACGAGTTCCACTCGCATCCCGGCGCCTACTGGTCCGGCGTCTACTATGTCGACGACGGCGGCATCGCCGCCGATCCGTCGCTGGGCGGCGAGCTCGAGTTCATGGATCCGCGCGGACCGCTGCCGGCGATGAACGCCCCGCATCTCGGCCGTCGCCATGCCGGGCGGCCTGACGGCTGGCGCCACCGAGAGCGGTGCGGCCCAAGGCCGGCCGGCTGGTGATGTTCCCGTCCTGGCTGATGCACCAGGTCCGGCCCTATCGCGGCAACGCCGAGGCGCATCTCCATCGCCTTCAATCTCTGCCAGCGTGCGTCAAAGCTGCGGCGTGATCCGGAATTATTTGAAGAACGCTGCCGTCTGCAATCGCGATCGTGGTTTCGGCGCTGCTTCTCGAATTCGGCTTGAGTGGCGGCAACGGATGGATCACGAGATCGACATAAATCCATTGAACGGCACAGGCCGACATGGATCAGATTTCGGCGTCTGGCATCGCTCGAACGCGCATCATACGTGCATGAAAAATCCTGTTTTTCGCGTCAGCGTCACCTCCGAACTCATACGGCGCGATCGACGGGGAGTACTACAAGGAATCAGCCGATTCCCGGTGGTCGTGCTCGGCGATTCGATGATGGAGGGCTACACACGCTCCGAGACCCCAGCGCCGCTTTTTCAACCTGCTGGAAAGCGCGACCGGCATCGAGCACCTGAACTCGCGACGTCGCAGACCTTCGGCCCGTTCAATATCTGCTGGTCTACGGGGCGCGCTTTTGAAGTTCGCCCATGACGTCATGATCCTGGTCGGCTTTCTGCCGGAGAACGTACGACTTCACCGACAGCAACTGGCAGATCGGGCAAAAGGCGTTCTACAATCGCTTCGGCCGGCGTCACTTATTGGGCACCGACGGCAATTACGAGCTGGTGCATTTCAACAAGGCCCTACTTCGACGTGCCGCAGACAGGCTCGGATTGGCTCGAGAGCCCTTTTCTCTATCTTTGGAACAACACGTGAGATGCGCCTTCGATCGTGGCCTACGCGATCCATCGCCTTCCAGACCTGTGGTGGACAACCAGATCGTCTCGAGCGGCCGAGCCTCTCCTGACGAGGGGATAAAGATCGTTCTGTGCGAGCTACGGGCAAGAACGACGAGGCGATCACGCCCGCTACACCCTCGATCGATTGATGCGCGCGGCGGACGGCCCGACCCGTCGTCATCGTTACCATCCCGATGAAACACCGCGATCTGCAGAACCTGCAGGATCGCGGCCGCCACGCTTTGCCGACCTGGTTCGAACTTAGCTCAACGGGAACTGGGCTTTGTCTATGTCGACCTGTTGCCCGTCCTTTACCCGCCAATGTCGGCGACCGCGACAAATACCATCACGATCGCTGAGTCATCACTGGACGGCCAAGGCCAATGCCCTGGTGGCGAAGGCACTTGCCCCGGTGATACCGGGAAGCCGTGGCGGCGGCGAAAGTGCGGCAGAAGGCGTGAGCCACTGACCAGGCGAGGCCGTAACGGTGATAAATCCAGGATGAAATCGTCCAGCTCGCCCGCCAGGCAGGTCTCATTCTGCCGGCGAGTATGTACCCGAGCTGATCGAAGCCTATGGCCGATCCGCCGGATGATCGGCCGGATTTCCACGCAGTACGGCCGCATGTGGCGACAGGCGGCACGCTGACCGACCTGCGCTGCCTTCAAAATCTCTCAGCCGGAAGATGTGGGATCCGTAGCCCGGACTCGCTTCCCCTGGGCTTTCGCCGGGGCGTCAAACTCTGTCGCCAGCCACAAGCTGCCGGTCGATCACCGAAGCCTATATGCTCTCCGCGGATCGCCCCAACCTCGACGTGGCTGAGCAGCTTTGATATCCTTCCCTGACCTTTCGACGGCCGCGCCCGAGCCGAACTTCACGAAGCATTGGAAGCAGCTATGATATGTTTGCTCGGCTGCTCAGTCGCTGCATCCCCTGCCTGGAAGGACATCTTCCGACCACGCACGGAAGGGCATCCCGGGCTTTGACGATCAGAATTGCAGCGTTGGGACAACGTTCCAGAAGCGCGGTTCAGCCATATCGGGAGAACTCGCCTGCGCGTGCCAGGCGAGTATCTCTAAAACCGGGGCTGAAACATTGGGAGTTAACCGCGGCGGGTCATGTTGTGGACGTTATGTCCGCAGGCTCCACAGCCCGTGGATCACCTGTTCCCTCCAGCCGGCTGCCACTCTGATCTCAGGCTCTGCACCCTTTCTTATCCAGCCAGGCTTCTTGCTCGCTAACGCTGGGCGACTCCAGCGGTTCTGATCCACCGGGCCGGCGCACCGTCCTCGTCAGGATCCTCCAGCTCAAATGACCTACATTTACCAATTCTGATGTCGCATGGCGTCATTCAGCGATGCCAGTCAA
>ERZ1370068.1600-contig-11504_pt1 | contig 56809 bp, 82 predicted proteins | sample MGYA00561227_ERZ1370068 | MGnify/ENA primary metagenome ERZ1370068 (study PRJEB38410, sample SAMEA6850437) | metagenome | study: Metagenomic assessment of the ecological functions of the soil: analysis of the soil microbiota associated with the... | reverse complement strand
CCTCCTTGCTCATCAGATAGTCGACGGCGGGGATCGCCTGCTGGTTCGGCGCGGCGCCGGTGTAGAAGACGTTACGCTCGCGACTCCTCGCCCTCATATTGCACCGGGTAGAAGCAGGATCGAGTCGAGTTCCTCGAACACCGGCAGCACGGATTTGCGCGAGACCGAGGTCCAGCAGCCGAATACGACCGCGACCTTGTCTTTCGAGATCAGACTCGCGCGCCTTCTCGGCGAACAGCGGCCAGTTGGATGCCGGGTCGACGACCACCGCCTCGAGCTTCTTGCCGAGCACGCCGCCTTTCTTGTTCTGCTCGTCGATCAGCAACAGCATCGTGTCCTTCAGCGTGGTCTCGCTGATCGCCATCGTGCCCGACAGCGAATGAAGAATGCCGATCTTGATCGTGTCCTGAGCCATCGCCGAGACGTGGCTGCAGCTCCAAGTGCGATGCCTGCGGCCGACAGCCGCTGCGTGCGCCGCGGCCTTCCCGCGGCCGCGCAATTCATTTCAGCATTGTGCCTCTCTCCTGTTTGACGCACGCGCAATCGGGCCCGGTCCCGGCGCCGCAAACACGCAGTCGCAAGGCGCGTGCCAACGGGTTATTCTTCTGAAGCGACGGATTTGTTTGGGCTATTTGGCGCGTTTCGCCGGGCTGGCGGGGGACCTGCGGCAAAACCGCCGAATTGCCACGCAGCCTGCTCATCGCTTGAGCGGCGCAAACGCTATTATTTAGGCAGGCTGCCTCTTCGAGGCAGGCCCGGAGCGCCGTCAAGGTAGGGCAAAGTAGTTGATTTCGGGGCTGGCGTCGGGGAGCGTCGTGCTTGCCGTCAGAAGCATTCTTGCAATTGAAGCGTCCGTTGTGGTGTGGTGCGAGCAGCCGAACTCGCCAGCATCGAAGCAAACTGCCGTAGTCGTGCCTCTTCTTGACTGCGGTTGTCCGTCGCTTCTACCCTTCATAGCGGACATATGGTGCGTAGTAGTCATAACCGCTAAGGGCAAGCGGACGTGTGCGGCGCAGCCCATATCCGCTATGGCGATGCCCTATGTCGGCGGTCCGCGCCGGGAGTCTTCTGACCAGACCGGCTGCCGATCTGGAAATTTCGACGGACACAATCATCAAAAACCAATAATGAGCGGCCAGGACGCTCGACGAACCCGAGATCGACCCTTTCGCGCGCCCCTTCCGTTGTTCTTCGTACATACGCCAAGCTCCGTCGCTTTTGGTGAGTTGCAGCGCATGTAGTCCGCCCAAAGCTGATACGCCGAGGCGACCCGCACGTGCGAGCAAATTGTCGGCAGCTCTTGACCATGAGCGAATTGGGCTACGCGTGGGGGGCGTGTCTGAAGCACGCGCGAAAAATCGTTTCTCATCCTCATCGGGTGACAAATTGCAAGAAGGGGATCGCCATGGCAGCTGTCGACCGCGAGATGCCCATGACAATGGACAAGGAGATGTGGCCTGCCCTCCGCTGTCCTCGGCTATTGATCTGCCCAGCGCCACGATTTGCGGACATCCGTTACTTCCAAAGAAGAAGGATGTTGACCAGCATCAAGATTTACATCGTGAAAATACATAAAATCACGCGCCCGTGTGGCGGATACTCTACTGAATGCATCGGGCCTGGATTGCCGGGATCCAGTATCGACAGAACATACGTGTCGTCGCTTGAGCTATAACGATCAAGTTCGCTTAGCCCACAGATTGTCGTGAAAAATTCTGCTGAATTTGCCATCAAGCGGAACGCCGGCGTGGAAGCCCCAAATCCCCGTCAGTCCTCAACCTCGCCATCGGAAAGTCAACCATGAACAAGCACCACCTTTGCTCTGGCGAGTGAACTATCTCCCACGAAGGCTCCTGGCCTTAAAGAAAAAGCAGAGATCGCGCACGAAAGGCCGCTCGCCAATTTCGCGTAGTGGAAGAACCTTCTCGCGGCTGCTTGCAGCGGTCTTGACAATTCGCGCAACCGTAAACCCAAACGGGCCAAACAATGTCCGCTTGATTTCAAAAGCGACATGTGTGCAGTGCAACCAGGATGTCCGCTTTAGCTAAAAGCAGATACATCCCGGGTGATCCCGATACTGTGATTGTGGCAGCCCTAATCGTAGTGCAGCCGGTGCGGCAATCACAGAAATGGTGAATAAGGATGTCCGCTTTCGGTCAAAAAAGCAGACATCTACAGGCCATGAAACGTCATTCAGCGTGTGAGCGTAGAGATGTCTGTAGAAGACTACCGCCCCACTGTCAGTTAGAACGGCAGACAGATCGGCAAGCCGCTGACTGTTAAGCAATGCAAAATGTGCCTCGAAGGAAAACCCGAGTAGAAAATAGCGACGTTAAGGGAAAATGGCATGCCCAGAAGCCCCTCGCGACCGTGGAACAGCGCCTGTCATTGGTGCTTGTAACTCCACCTGGTGCCGCGGCTAAAAATGCCGCTCCGGAAGTTCGCGTACCGTTGCCTCCGAGCAAACCTTTGAAAACACAGCGTGAAAAAGAAAAACAGGATAAATCGAGGCCAGCGTTGGCTCTATTCCTCCGGAAAGCGGAAACTCCCGAGCCTCGGCAAAGCAATGGCAATCGGCTACCACCCACGCGGTTGTCTCTCAAGGCGGCGCTGGGAACTGCCAATCACGGTGGCCCCGCCTGGCAGGCTGGCACGCGCGTGCTCTCGAAATCGCAAGTGGGGTCATCCGAACTGCGTGAACTGCAATGGAACGGCTCGCGCCGCCGTGGGTCGCAGAAGCTACCAGGCTGGGCTGAAAGCGTGAATATTGATCAGGGGATATGTGCAGCCGCGCGGCGGTCCGCTTCCAACCGGACATAAAGCCATCAAATCCGGGCTCGATGTCGACATCTGGTTCAGTGCCGATGCCTGATCGGGCCTTGAGTAGCAGAAGAACGGGAAAAATTTTGGCTCCCAGCGTGGTTGCAAGCCGATGGAAAGCACGTCAATGACCAAACTTTGGAGTGCCGCCCACATCGCGTTTATTCGAACAGCGGCCGACACAGCCTCAGGTGGAGCGAACTCTTAGTCAATGCCGCGATCGTAGAGAGGTTATGCCGCGTCAAAGTGCAAAGGATGAAGCTTGGATGTCCAAGGTTCGTCCTTGGTATGGACACGCCGACCACATCCACGTGCGTCTAGAAGAGTGTCCTGCTGATTCACCAGGGGATTGTCGCGCACCAATGCCGCCGGTTCCAAAGGGCAAGATGGTTGTGATAAGTCGCTCAACTGTTGTTCGCCCAGATGGATCTTTTTACGTCTCACAATTCCCAACGTCGTTTTCACCGTCGGCCGCAGGCCTGAAACTTAAAGATTTGCCGCCCGCTTGCGCCGCCGTTCTGAACGCACCAGGCAAAACCCGGCCAGTGCGCGGCGACGGGCGAAGGGTCGGGGCCGAAGGTGAGAATGTCCGCTTTGGGTCAGAAGCGGGGACATCCGCAGGCTGCGCGGCATCGTCGCGTCCAGCTTACCCCGAAGAGACTGGACTATCAATCACCACCAAAACTAAAAAGCGCTCGGTCTAGGCGTGCCACCGGCGTTGACTTCGCGTGGCGAAGATCGAGTAACGCTTAATTGCACTGGACAGCAGAAAACGCCGGTTTATCGTGACCCGCGTCACATGCAAAAAGGATGATAAGCGTCGTTGAGGTTGAAATACACGCTCCACGGTGGAGCACGGAAAAGGGATCAAAGACTATGACTCATGACTCAAGAGATCGGCGCTTCCTGAACTGGACCGACGACAAGCAATTTTGAATTTCGACGCTTCCGACGAGGCGCCTCGAGTCCGCGGGAGACCGACGCTATCGCGGGCAACCATACGCTCGGTTGCCTGCACCGGCCTGTCCGTCCTGCCCGGGCTGATCGACGGTCCATCGCCGACTGCACGCTGCGAGAACGCCAGCAACTGGTTTTAGTTCGAGCTATGTCGTGCCCGCGCCATGACCGGCGCGGGTACAAATGTCTTTAGGTGCCGCGGTGCGCCGAGTATCGCTCCGCATATGATGAAGCCTCTGCAAGCGCCGGCTCAGGGAATCTTTTCCTCGGCCGCAATTCAGGACGGGCAGCGCGCAGCGGCGCAGGCCGCCGCCCGCCGGTATCGACCATCACATCTGCCAGCCAAAAATGTCGCCAGGCAATGTCGTTGGCGGGCTGAGCGCGTATCAGTACTCCAGCTGTCCGTCTTGATCATGGCGCGTCTCCGATCTCCAAACCAATCTTTGCCGCGCGAATAGGTTCCCCGTCGCCTCAATGCGATGATCTGCCGCTGCTTCGACGGCGCGTGGCGGCTGCTGCGACCGCTTGAAACGCATGATAGTCTGACAGCGACTGTCAAGGGGGGCCTGCTGTCGACGTTGAATCGCCGCGCATTGCTGCTCGGGGCTACCGGTACCGCTGTGCCACCGGGTCTCGCAGGAGTCCGGCAAGGCGTTGGGCGCAAGGCTCGACTGGCCGAGTAAGACCCGTCCGCTTCATCGTCCCGCTTGCCCAGGCGGGCAATTGACTTCATCGCACGATCCGTTGGAGAGCGCATGTCGCTGACGATCGGTCAGCAGGTGCTGGTCGGAAAAACCGGCACCGGCGCCGGCGGCACCATCGGCATGGACGCAGCCATGAAGAGCGCGCCCGGACGGCTAACGGTTCTGATCACCAACGACAACGCGGCAAGCGCGCCGCATATCATGAAGCTCAGCTCACGACTACACGAAAGAGCTTAATTCCCGGTCTGCTATCCTCGGACGGCACGGCCAGATATCCCGCTGCGCACAGTTCAGTCGGCGTGAGCACGCTCGGGCGAGCTGGTCGAATATGCGAAAGCGCCAATCCGGGTGTCGGCATTGCCACCTCGGGCGTTGGCTCAAATCAGCACGTGCTGTGCGAATGGCTCAAGAAAGAGACGCGGCGTCAGAGTTCGATCGCGCGCCCTATCGCGGCGGCCGGCCAGGCGATCAACGATCTCATCGCCGCTCATGGGCAGTCGCGATCCTCGGCCCGACATCCATGATGCCACACGCGCAGGCGGGGTACGATCAAGATGCTTCGCATCCTCGGCGGCCAAGCGAAGCCGTTTGCTGCCGGACGTGCCGACTATCGATGAATCGGGATACAAGGGCGTCGTGCTTGAAGCCTGGTATGGCGCTTTCGTTCCAGCCGGCACGCCTGCTGCCGATCGTCGCGCGCCTCAACGAGAGGAGATGAACAAGGCGCTTGAAGATCCGAAATTGATCGGCACGTTTGACAAGGGCGCCATCGAGCCAGTCGGAGGTAATAGCGAGGATCTCGAGCAAGTTGGCGAAATCCGACCTCGGAGAAATATGCGCGCCTTGCAGGAGATCAATCTGGTGACGAACTGATTGATCGATCCGGCGGACTCTTTGCCTGGCTTGAAATGCTTAGTGAGCCTGCGCGCGTGGGCCCACCGCCGCCTGAGCGTGCGCCAGAACGCGCCTGCGATGTTCGAGTAGTCGTCGGTCCAGATGCGCTGGCCAGGGTCGGGCGCGGTTTAGTGTCCAGCGCCCGATGTCGCGATCGTCCCGACGTCTTCCGCGCGCCTCCGCGGCCACGGCGACGTGACGATGGAGATATAAGTTCCGGAGGATGTTCGCGCCGAATTTGGGGTCGTTCCAGAGCCAGGTTTGCATCCCATTCGCAGCCGCAATGCCGGTCGCGACGCTTTCCAGCTCGAGATGGCGGTTCGAAATGTGCATGACGACGATGCCATGCGGCGCAAGCCGCGATTTGTAGATCGCCATGGCCTCCCACGCGTCGCGAGATGGACCGGGACCGCGTCGGATGAATAGGCGTCGACGACGATCACGTCGTAGAAGCCGGCCGGTTCGGCGGCCATCGTGAGCCGCGCATCGCCCAGCACGACCGGCAGGCCGGGCGCGCATGTGCTCACGAAGGTGAAATATTTCCGGATCGCGCGCGATGTCGATCGCGGTCGGATCGATCTCGAAGAACCGCCAAGGTCTCGTTCGGCATGATGCGGCGAGGCGAGCGCGCCGGCCCCGAGACCGATGACGGCGACGCGCAATGGTGCCGGCAGCTTCCGCAGGCCCGCAACCGACCTCGATCGCCTTCGTGATCGGCCCGCCGTCATGGTAGTAGGTGAGCGGTTTTGGCCGCCCAGCATGCTGGCTTGCCGTCGACGAGCTCCTCGGCCCCGTGAATGGTCGAGCCAGTAGCGCTGCAGGATGCGGAAGCGCTTGTCATAGGTAGTCGAAGACAACGTTGACGCCGAAAAACTGCGCGGATCGATGTCTGCGCCGGTGTGCTGCGTATGCGCGACGATCAGCGCGAGCACGACGATCACCGCCGACTTTGCGGGCATCGCGCGTGAACAGCACCGACAGCGCGGCGAGGGGGAGCACCGCCATGTCGAGCTGGCGCACCGTTGCCTTCCGATGCCGTTGGCCGGCAGAAAGGCGAATACGACCAACGCGCCCGGCGCCGGGCGCTGCGAGCCAGAACCAGATCGTCGTTCCGTTGCCGCGGCGTCGCAGGGACGGCAGAGCGCCGCCAGCGCCATGAGAGTTCGGATATTCGGCGATCCACGAAAACATGTACGGCGGCGAGCAGAGCCGGCGAAGAGGCCGCCCGAGCATGCCGCCGAACGACAGCGAGACGTAGAACGATACGAAAGGTACGCGGGCGCCGGGCGGTGCGCGCGAGCTCGCCGTGACAACCCATGCGCGATGATGAAGAATGCAAGCAGAGCCTGATCAGGCTCGGCACCATCGGCACGCGGTGGCCGAGGTAGAGCAATGCGACGACTCCCGGCCGACCGCGAACGGCTGCAGAGCTCAGGACAAGCTCGTGCGAAAGCGCCGGCTTCCGCTGGAAGACCAGAACCCAGGTGAGATAGATAAAGCGACAGCGGCATCACCCACAACAGTGCGCGCCGATGTCAGCTCTGGTTGAAATATGCGCGGTGATACGGCGACGAGCAGGCCCGACGGCACGGTGGAGAGAGAATCCAGCGGCCGGTCATGCAGCCAGCCCGGTTTTACGCCAGCGGGTGGACCTGGTGTCCGAGGGCTGCATCCGCGCCGGATCGCAACATGACCGCGCCGCAGCACCGCGATCAGCGCGACGAGCAGCGCGAAGACCGCGCGCTCCACAGCCAGCCTTGCGTATGCAGCGTGAATGCCGGCTCGAGCAGCAGAGGATAGGAGAGAAGCGCGAGAAAACTGCCGATGTTGGAAGCGGCGTAGAGAAAATAGGGGTCGTGAGCTTCGCGGTGCGCCGGTACGCTGCAAACCACGTCCGCAGAAGCGGGTTGTTCGCGGCGAGCGCGAAGAAGTGGCAGCCCGATCGAAACGGTGAACGAGGCCCAGCAGCCAAAGGCGCGTTCCGGATGCCGGAGGCGCGCCCCAGTCGGCAATCGACAGCGGCAGCGTGAATGAGTGCGCCGGTCAGGGGAGCGCAAGGTGCACGGGCGACAGCCAGCCGGCGGTTTTTGCGTGCCATGAGGAAATGCGCATAGGCGTAGCCGGCCAGCAGCATCGACTGAAAGAACACCATCGCACACGGACCAGACCGAGGGTGAGCCGCCGAGCTGCGGCAGGACCATGCGCGGCTGAACATCGGCTGCACGCCGAACAGCAGCAGCGCGCTCAGGAATACCGCCGCGGTAAACAGTCCCAGGACCAGCCTTTTCGCTGCGCGCGACCGGGATCGGATCCGACGATGAGACGGGCCATGGCTTGGGTCCTGTGCGGGCTGAAGCGGGCTGAAAAAACGTTCGACAAAAAGCCGCACACGATAGAACGGGCCGGATAAGCAACGCGTGAAACAGGATGGTTAGCCATTTCATTGCCGCTGCCCGGCTGGCCCGCCGGTTCCGGCCGAAAGTGTGCGCGGTATCTCCCCTAATTTCACCGGAATTGGGCGGTGGATATGCTTGGCCAGGGGACCGCAATATTGTTTACTTGCGGCCCAGCGGACGATTCAGGACGAGGGGCCCGCTTGCTGCCACCACGCCGGACCTCCTGCTAGCGACGGCTCCGTTGCTGGTCGCAACCGCGCTTTCCGTTTTCATGCCTCTCAGCCGCAACGCCGCTCAGGCGCAAGGCCGGTCGGGCGCCTGCGAGAGTCGAACCTCGCCGTCCTGGCTCTCGCCGGTCGCACCGTGGAAGGGCGCGTCCTTGCGCGTCGTCTTCACGCTCGGAGAAGCCGCTCGACGGCGAGTTATCGCTGGTCGCGCCCGACGGAAGCACGTCGCCGCCAAAGTCGCGCAAGCGGTTTGGCGGGCCGCCGTATTTCTGGTTCGCCGAAGTCGACGCGCCCGCCGCCGGGAAATGGCGGGCGAGCCTCGCTTCGTCAGAGCTGCGGCAATGTTGGCCCGCGAAATCGCCGTGCGCGCCGATCAGCCGCCGCGGCCGCAGAGCTGCGGCGGGGAAGCGTCTGGCCGGTGCGCAACGCCTGGGATCGCGGCATGGAGAGCCTGTTCTCGGCCTGGGTCGAGAACTGTTCGATGCGCCGCTCGACGCGCGCGCCGTCAGCGGCCGGCGCTGCATGAAGTGCTGCGCGACAAGTCGCGCAATGTCCTGTTCAACCATCTCGGCCTCGGCGAAGACGCGATGAAGATCGATGCTTCGCCCCGATTGCGCCGATCTGCCGTATTTCCTGCGCGCCTATTTCGCCTTCAAGATGGGGCTGCCCGTTCGGCTATTCGAAATGCTCGCGCGGCGGCGGCCGCGACGCCGCCGGCGTGCTTCGGCTGGGCAAGCATCCAGAACGCCGAAGCCGGGAAGGGCGGAAACCTTGCCGCATCGTTCGGCAATTACATGCGCGGCGTCGTCGCTGACGGCGTGCACTCCGGCAACGGCCGCACGCGCGCGAGCGACGACAACACCGACTATCTATCCCGTGTCGCTGCGAGCGGGACACGCTGCGCCCGGGCACCATCTACGCCGACCCGTACGGGCACATCCTGATGCTGGTCAAGCGCGTGCCGCAGACGAGCGATGGCGCGGGCGTCTTCCTCGCGGTCGACGGGCAGCCGGACGGCACCGTCGGCGCGCAAGCGTTTCTGGCGCGGCAACTTCCTGTTCGCGCAGGACCCCGCGCTCGGCGGCCCCGGCTTCAAGCGCTTCCGGCCGATCGTGCGTCGACAGGAACCGTACGTTGCGGCGGCTCGACCAATGCCGAGATCGCGAAGAATCCGGAATACGGCGATTTTCTCGCTCGACCCGTCGCAGCTCGAGGTCGAGGACTTCTACGATCGTATGGACGACGTGATGTCGCCGGCGCCGCTCGATCCGCTGCGCGCGATGACGGAGGCGATCACCTCGCTCGAAGAGCAGGTGAACGCGCGTGACGTCGGTCGAGAACGGGCGCGCAAGTATCAGAGCAGCGGCAAGGGCGACGCGTCGATGCCGGACGGACCGGCGATCTTCGAGACGACTGGCGCATGGGAAGATTTCGCGACGCCATCGCGCGATCTGCGATTGCTGATCGCGATGGACGTGGTGCGCCATTTTCCGGACCGCGTTGCACGGCGGCCCGGAGCGTTATGCGATGCCGATCGGCAAGAGTCCGTCGGGCGTCAAGGCCGAGCTGGAACGGGCCTCGCGTCGGAACTTGCGTCGCGCAAGTTTTCGTATCCTGCGCAGCGACGGCTCGCACTGGACGCTGGCGCTCAAGGACGTGTTGGACCGCGCGACGGCCCTGGAGATGGCGCTACCAACGTCAATGATTGCGTCGAGCTGCGGTGGGGCGCGCCGGAAGAGCAGCGAGGAGGCCGGCGACCTGCAAGCGGCACGCACCCTCGGCGCAACGCTCGAAGATGACGCAATACCGCGCCCTGGTTTCACGAGCGGCGCCGTCCGCCGCGGGCGTAGCGACCCTGGCAACGCGCGCCGTCGCGTAACGCCCTTCAAGTGGATGATTTCGGCCGTTACGATGACGGCCGGAGTTTGGGGGCGGTAATGAGACGGCGCGATTTTATTGGTTTGCTAGGCGGCGCAGCTGCGATTCCGTTCGTTGCACATGCACAGCAGAACGAGCGGATCCGTAGCATAGGCGCGCTGCTGCCGGCCAGTCCGGACGATCCTGTATTTCAGGCCCGCCTCGCAGCGTTTCATCAGGAGCTTGGCTCTATTGGGCTGGATCATCGGCCGCAACGTGCGCATCGACACGCGCTGGGCCACGACCAATGCCTGCCGAGATTCGCAGACACGCGGCGGAATTGGTCGCGCTCGCGCCGGACGTCATCCTGGCCCATGGCGACCTCGACCGTGCCGGCCGTTGCTGCAGGCGACCCGCACCGTGCCGATCGTGTTCCCGGTCGCCAACGATCCGATCGGCGCCGGCTACGTCGACAGCCTGGCGCGGCCGGGCGGCAACGTCACCGGGTTCATGCTTCACGAATACAGCATGAGCGTGAAATGGCTGGAGCTGCTCAAAGCAGATCGCGCCAAACGTGACGCGAGTGGCGGTCCTTCGGGATCCCGCCAACCCCGCCCAAACCGCCCAGTTTGGCGCCATTCAGGCCGTAGCGCCGTCGCTCAGGGTCGGAGGTAATCCCGGTCGACATGCGCGACGCCGGCGAGATCGAGCGGGCCGTCGAGACTTTCGCGCGCTCTCCGAATGGCGGTCTGATCGTGGCGGCGGGCGGTGCTTCGATGCGTTCATCGCGATCTGATCGTCACGCTGGCGGCCCAGCACAAGCTACCGGCGGTCTACTGGGAACGTTTCTTCGTCGCTGCCGGCGGCCTGATTTCCTATGGAGCTGCATACTGATTGATCAGTATCGCCGCGCGGCCGGCTACGTCGATCGCATTCTCAAAGGCGAAAAGCCAGCCGATCTTCCGGTGCAGGCCCCGACAAAACTATCAGACGGCGATCAATCTCAAGGCCGCTAAGGCTCTCGGTCTTACCTTTCCGCCCGCGCTGTTGGCGCGTGCCGATGAAGTGATTGAGTAAAGCGCAAATGTCCGCTATTGGCGCTTAGCGGTGGCGATGAAATGATTAGGAGTGAACGAATGGGCGGAGGGAAGCCATGTCGCAAGTCGCGTCAGCAGCCAAGATACGAATTTCAGCGACCGCACGAGGAAACACGATGCGCTGATGGACGTGATCAGGAACAGGATCACGACCCGCGCGATCTGATCCGGCTTACGTCGTGCCACGCGAACATTACGACGCTGATCACTCGAAGCGGCGCGGCGTGCGCCGTCGGGGCGCAAATGCCCGCAGCCGTGGCATTTCATTGTCGTCGCCGACCAGGGCCTCAAAGACAAGATCATGGGTACTTTCGCGAAGAGCAGGTCCGCCCGTGCCAAACTGAAGATGAAGTTTCTAGCGCCGGACTATCGCGCGACTGGCCACCGCACCGGGATTTATTGTCGTTGCACGGCGATTTCCGCTGGGTCAAAGCCTTCTCCGGTCCTCAACGACGGATCGGAGCTCGACAAAGATGCTGCAAGGAAAATGCCGAGCGCATTCTGCTGCAAAGCGTGGCTGCCGCGACGATGTCGGCGCACCTCGCGTGCGGCCGCGCTTGGTTGCAATGTCTGGTGGGTGACCGCGATCGGGCAGGAGAAGCGCAAAAGGCCATGAAGCCTCTTGCTCGGCATTCCCGACGAATTGTCGGTGCTGGACATCATGTGCTTCGGCCCGCCGGCAAGCCGCCCTACAAGGAAGGTGGAAAAGAATTTGAGCGAGCATCACCAACTGGAATGCTTTTGATCGTTCACATTACATGACCGACTCCCAGATCGACGCCTGGGTGGCGGACACACGCCACAAGGTCATCATACCGCGCGACGCGCAGAACGTCGATTGAGGGCGATACCACACCGGTTTACCCTTATCGAACACGAGCATGGGCGAGTGGCTGGAGTTACTGAGAGGGTTGTAAATGTTGCCGGTAGATGAGAAGCGTATATTATCGCGAAGAAATCTCACCTGGCAGCATGGCAGAGCAGCTCCTTGCTTCTCTGCCCGCGAACCGTATTTTCTGAGACTTTCGACGCATGTACAACCGTCGCACTCAGACCAAGTTTTGGATGTCGGCGTGTCTGACGTTGTAAATGACGGCGCAAATGTGTTGGAGCGAAGTTACCCGCATCAGGAATAATATCACTGCGTGCGGATTAGGCGCTGGTGTTCAATTTAAGAAGGCCTTTCCGCTCGTTCGCTATATCCAAATTGAGCCAAATGTCCGTTTGCCATTTGACGACGATACCTTTGATGTAGCGACATCGAATGCTGTCCTTGAACATGTACGGCAGCCTCGAAAATCAGTCCTTCTTTGTGCACGAACTTTGCCGCGTTGCTCGGCGCGTGTTTATTGGCGTGCCAAACAAGTTTTTCCCAATTGAGCATCATACGGCGCTGCCGATTATTCATTACCAGGACAACATCTTCCAAATAGCGTGCCGGATCACCGGAAAATCGGAATGGGCGCGCGACGAAAATCTCATCTTGATGACGCGAAAACGACTTTGGGAGCTTGCGGCGCCAATTAGTAAGAGGGCGGCCGTGGGTTATACTGGTTTATTGCTCGGACCTTTTTCATCAAATTTGTATCTCGTATTTCACTAGATAACGTGTGATCCTGGCGCGCACTCGCTTCCCCACGCAGGCCTTGTCATGACGGCCTGCGTTTCTGGGGCGATGTCCGCTATTGGCACTTGGCGGACATCGGTTTGTGCGCTGCACATGTCGCTTTTTGACCCAAAGCGGACGGTTGGTCGACGACTCCACGACGAAAGGACTACCGGTGAATTCTTTGCCGGGGTTCTGGTTCAAAATCTACGGCTATCCCGAGGGCTAGCCAGATTGGTTGCGGCGGCCTGGTGCTAGTACAACACGGTTATGCCTGTTATTTCAACTGATCGGAGATGTTGCAGAAGTTTCGAGTTAAGCGCGCTGCCGATCGCATTGACGCTTGCGACGATCACAACCGAAGATGCCGGCGGCGGTCGGACTCATGTTCGATGGCGGTGGCGCCTCGATATCGTCTTTGAGGGCACGCAAAGAGGCGGCATCACGCATCTGAGATAACTTCCCATGGATCCCTATGGGCGCCACAGTGCCGGTGATTTTCTAAAGAAAAGCCTCGCAACTTCGGTATCAACATTTAGACTTACGTTGCCCTGAAATACCGCTGATCGCGTGAACGCCAGGTCAACCAGCCCGGCGCGACCACTTCGGCCGCTACATGTTTGCACACACCATGATGCAGGTTTGCGCGCGGGCAAACTCCATGACAGGCGCTGAGACGGCTCTCGCTTAAACAGGTAGGGATACCTGGGGTGGTGGCCTCAGGGGCGGCGATGAGGGCGGCGCGAATTCATTAAAGTTATCGCCGGCTCGGCCGCAGCCCTGGCCATTCGCGGCACGATGCGCGGCAGCCGACGATGCCGGTCGTCGGTTTCATAACGCCGCTTCGGCTGAAGGCTATACGAAATTTGTCGGCAATTCCGACGGGGCCTGAACTCGTGGGCTTCGTCGAGGGACAGAATGTCGTGGTCAGTACCGCTGGGCGGAGGCCATTACGACCGGCTGCCCGACCTGGCCGCCGATCTCATCCGCCCAGGTTGCGGTCATCGCGGCCACCAGCACGCCGGCAGCGCTTGCGGCAAAAAAGCGACGGCGACGATTCTGTTGTCTTCGACCGGCGGCGATCCGGTGGAAATAGGCCTTGTCACCAATATCGCGCGGCCCAGCGGCACCCAACGTGACTGGTGCAACGCAAATCACGATGGAGCTCGGTCAAAACGACTGGAGCTGTTGCATCAGCTCATACCCAAACGACGGTGCTCGCCATCGCTGTCAATCCCAGCAACCGTGCTGTCGCCGAGGTGCAAATCCCGGGACACAAGATGGGATGCGTCGGGCTGAAAGGCTTGAGATCATTGCAAGCCCGTAACGAGGAAGAATTCGACAAAGGCCATCGGCCTGCCGCAACAGACTTCAGCGGGCTTGTGATCGCCGGCAGTAGATTCTTTTTCCTGAGCGAGGCGCAAAGCTCGCTGAAATCACCGCCACAAGGTCCCGGCAATCTTTCACGGCCGCGAGTTTGCGGCAGCCGGTGGACTGTTAAACTACAGTGCCAGTGTCGTTGCATCATGCCTCCTTGCTGGTGTCTATACCATTGGAAAATTCCTGCGTGGCGAAAGGCCGGGCGATCTTCCAGTACAGCGCTCATCGAAACTCGAAATCAACCTGAATACCGCCAAGGCGCTCGGCGTTACCATCCGCAAGGCCTCATGATCGCCGCCGATGAGGTGTTCGAATGAACGCTCGGCGGCGCCAATTGCCACGATGTTGCCTGCGAGCCTCCAGGGACGTAATGAAGCGACGCGGAACCATCAAATTCATTGCCGGTTCGGCAGTCACGACCTGTATTCACAGCGCGGGCGCAGCGACCGGGAGTACACCGGTCATCGGCTATCTCGGGCTGACCTCCGCCCAAGCCGACGCGTGCTTGCTGGCTCCATTCACGCAAGGCCTTGAAGTGAAGCCGGCTTCGACGAAGGCCGCAATGTCGCCATCGAATCCCGGTTTGCAGAACGCGACGTCCGTCGATTGCCGTCAGCTCGCGGCCGAACTCGTTCAGCCGGAACGTCGCCGTCATCCTCACAGGCGCAACGGTCTCGGCACTCGCCACGAAAGCGGCGACCCCAGACCATTCCCGTCATATTCGCGATCGGCGCCGATCCCGTGAGGTCGGGTCGCCGTGACCGGCCTCAAGCCGTCCCGGGCGGCAAACTCACCGGCATCAGCTTTTTTACCAATCAGATGGAGGCGAAACGGCTGGCTCTGCTGCACGAGGAAATCGTACCCAAACCTGATCTGGTCGGTGTCCTGCTCAATCCCAGCAACCCATTTTTCGCCAACCAGTCAGGCAGACGTGGAGAGAGGCGTCGCGTGCGCTTGATCTCAAAATCCATATCGAGAACGCGCCAGCAATGAGCGGGAGATCGCCAAAGCCTTCCAGGAATTCACACAGCGGAAGGTCGGTGCGCTCCTTGCTGTCGGTGCCGACCCGTATTTCCAATAGCCAGCGATCGCTGGTCATTGTCTCGCCAGCGGCGGAACTCCGGGTGCCCGCCATCTATGAATGGCGCGAGTTCGCGGAAGCCGGCGGGCTGATGAGTCACGGCACCAGTCTCCCCAGAGGCCATATCGCCAAGCCGGCGACTTCGTCGCCCGCGTCGCCCAGAAGGCGCAAACCCCGCAGACCTGCCGGTGCTCGCAAGCCAGCAAGTTCGAATTCGTCAGTCAATCTCAAGACCGCAAAGCGCTCAATCTCCCCTCGCGCCAGCCGTGTTCGCCCGCGCTGACGAGATGATCCGGAAGAATAAGCGGCGGTACCCGCCAAACGCGCGCTCACGCGGTAGCGAATAAACTGACCAACTGCCGCCTTTGGGCAGACGCCCACGTCAGGTTGGTTGCGGCCGGCCTCTTCCAGAGCGTCGGCGTGAATTGCTAGGCTTACAGACTAATTGTGCGATGAGGTGTTCGAACAGAGCGACGTCACAGGGGGCCGACGATGAACAAGCTGACGCGAGTACTTCACTGTTGTGCGTCGCTGTTGCGAGCGCAGCGGTGCGCGGCGATATCGGCACAGGCGCAGGGAGCTCAAGATCAGTTCCTGGCGCCGCGCACGGCATCATCACGCAGCTCGGCACCGACATGGTCAACGGCTTCCAGATGTATCTCGACGAGCATGACGGCAAGCTCGGCGGCGCCACGGTTAAGTTCATTGTTGAGGATGACAAGGGCACTGTCGACGGCGACGTGTCCATGGCCAAGAAGCTTATTCTGCAGGACAAGGTGGACATGCTCGTCGGCGCGGTGCTTGGCACAGCAGCCTATGCACTGGCGCCGATTTCGACCCAGGAAAAGACGCTCTTCATCGGTACAATCACCACCGGGGACGACATTGCCCAGCGTCAATCCGACAAATTTCCTTACACCGTATTCTCCACGTGGGTCTCGTCGCAGCCGACCCATGCGCTCGGGCAATGGGCTTGCGAGCAAGGCTATAAGCGCGTCTCCGCGATCGGCACCGATTACGCCTTCGGGTACGAGCAGGTTGGCGGATTCCAGAAGGCCTTCGAGGATTGCGGCGGCAAGGTTGTGCAGAAAATCTGGGTGCCTTTCGGCACCAAGGACTTCGGTCCGTACATTCCGGGCATCAAGTCCGACATCGACGCGATCTTCTCGTTGATGGTCGGACCGATGGCCCTGCAATTCCCCAAGCAGCTGCGCGCGTCCGGCAACAAGAACGATCATTCTCGGCGGCAGCACCAATTATGACGAGTTCGCCCTGCCCTTCATGGGCGACGAGGTCATCGCCGACGTTTCGGCGCACGTCTATAGCGCAGCACTCAGACGCCGGCGAACGAGGCCTTCGTCAAGAAGTACCGCGCCAAATACGGCAAGGTGCCGTCGTATTATTCGGAAGCCAATTACGCCACCGCGCATGTGGATCGACCAGACGTTGGCTAAGTTCAGCGGCAAGTATCCTGGCCCGTCGGAATTCATCAAGGCGATGGCTACCATCAAGCTCGACCCGCCGCGCGGCCCCGTGCAGCTCGACGACTCGCCACCAAGAGTCCGATCCAGAACATCTACATCAAGAAGGTCGAGAAGAAGAAGATGTTCGGCTACGACAAGGACGAACTCTGGAACACGGTGGTCAAGACTTACAACGACGTCAGCACATATTGGCAATACGACCCGGCGAAGTTCAGGGCGCAGCCGGTCTACAGCCGCGATTTCCCGCCCTGCAAGTTCTGCGAATAGAAATTTTCGGCGTTAAGAGAGAACATCGAGGTGCGAAAATCAAGTGAGCGCGCGCCGGCTGCAGCGAGATGACGACGATATTGGGCGCGAGAACTTGCCCCCGATTCCCTGCTGTCGATGTGCGGAACGGTGGTCCCGTCCGTCCACGCCACCGAAAGCCGCGCCCGCGCACGAGCGTTGCGTGACGAATGCATTCGCTGGTTACCACCGCGCGTCGCGGCCGGGCTGCCACCGGCAATCGACTCCGGTAACGCGACGCTGGCTTCTGCGATCGCGCTCGTCCTATGCGGAGGAGGTCAAGGCCATAGCGGCCGAGCTCGACTTTTCAGGCATCTGGTTTCTTAACGGCTGCTATCAGTGGGGCTGCACCGCGCTCTCCCGTGAGCAGGACGGAGCATCCTGGATCGCTCGAACACTCTGATTGTGGCCGTTTCCGGGCCTCGGCCGTCATGTGGAAATCGCACGGATGAGAGGCTCTGCCGGCGAGTTCTGCAACGTGACGTGGCCCGGCTATGTCGAGGGCCCCGACAGCGTCGGCGCCAGGACGGTTTGCTGCCTGCATCAACCAGGCTCCGATGCTGCGGCGAACCTCGCGCCCTTGGCTGCAGCCCCATGACATGGTTTTGAACGCGCGTCACACATGGGGGTTCGACACGTTCCGCCGGACCATCTCCTGCGCGACGTATTCGAGACATGCACGACGTTTGGGAGGCGAAGCATCGGCTGGAGACGACGCCGATCGTCCGGTCATCTATTGGCCGGCTGTCATCCCGGCGAGGAGCGTGCGTGATCGAGCGGACGCAGGATGACGTCTTCAGCCGTACCCATGACACCTGCGCCGCAAATGATTGGTTACTAAACATGCCCGTTGGGAGCCGCGTCGCCCGAGCGTTTTCACGCACAGGCGAAGAGGCAGCCGAGAACAGCCGCACGCGACGTGACCAGCTTGCGGCCTGGCCGGGTGTTCGGGACAGACTTTGATTGGGTAACGCCGCCGGTGCTCAATTCGCAGACCCGAATAGCGGTAGAAATGTGCCCCGCAAGCGACGTGCTTCGGGTCATGGGTTACGAACGGCCTGAGGCCTGCCTCGGACCTGCCGAGGCCGGTGACATTGAGCGAGGTGTCGCTCCACTCCTGAACGCTGATGCGCTGTTATTTCTTGGCGCCCGTGTCGCTTTCGCTCTCGGACATGCCATACACCGTCGACTTCGCGACAGTGGATTTGAGCGCGGCGATTTCCGCCCGGCCAGCCCGCAAGGTCGCGGGTGAGGGCGTTGATCTTCTCCCCTTGTGTCGCGCTCAAAAAAAAACTTTACCAACGCCTGGTGAAGAAATTCGACATTGTACCTGCAGGCAGCCGGTGCGGCGATCCATCTGCGCTTCCGCCGTGCATTTTTCGATACCGCGAATGTCTGGGCGGCTGCGGGTGAAAGAAATGCGCCGATAATCAGTAAGCGGTGACCCAAGCCGCGAGGCGTGTTTTCTTCGATATGCCATGCAATTTTTCTCTTGCGTTTGTCTGCAATCATACAAAAGATCATACAAGATTTCTTGTATTGAGTAGCGTCGAATGGCGAACGGCCAAAAGCATCCGCGGCAGGCAATCGAGCCAGAGATGCGTTCAGGTTTCGCGCGGTGTCGCTTTCGTCGCGGGTGAGGGCTTCTATGCGTCCCACGCCAATCCGCGCACCTTGCGCGTGAACTTTGGGTTTCTGCGAGACGATGTAGCGACGAGGGTGTGACCAGGCTCTGCTCCGTGCAAAGGATCTGATGCGGCCGCGCGGCTGCCGAGCCCGATCTTCACCTAGGTGGTTCGTGCCCGAAGCAGTTGAGCTCTACCGGTGGCCACTGTGGTTACGTTTGGGCCGATCGGAGAGAAAATTCAGGAAGGCACATGAATTTAGTTGTACCGGACCGAATAAATTAGTCGTATTAACCGCGGAATGTACCTGGCGATCGGTCTCCCCGGCCCCCGACCACCGCTCCGTATAAATCCAAAACAGATCCGTGTCGAATACGTTCTGCCGAAGAATCCGGCGCATCAGCCCATCTATGAGAGGCTCAAGCAGGCCCGTGCCCTCGAACGTATACAGACAGTTGCTAAGCCCGCTTCGACCTCCGCGTCCATTGGCTTCTCAAGGCTTTCCGGTTGCGACGGTGACTCGAACGCTTGGTACGACGGAGGCTTCGTGACCGTCTGTTACGAATACCTGGCCGACATTCTGAAAAGTGCGCCAGAAGCAAGCTCTGCCGAGCGGCATCTAACACAGGAAGACGCTATACTTGGACCGTTTATGGACGTGTTCCTGCATGAGGCCGGGCATGCGGTTTTCGATCAATTGAAAGTGCCGGTGCTTGGGCGTGAGGAGGACGCTGCGGATTTGTTCTCCGCCTACATTATGCTGCACAGCAGAGGAGGATGCCCGCAGGCTGATCTTGGGCTCTGCCTATCAATACAAAGAAGATGTTGTGAACCCACAGGTGCCCTTACAAAATACGCCGACGAACACGGGATTCCCGGCGCAGCGTTTTTTAACGTGTGCATTGCCTATGGCGCTGACCAAAAATTGTTTGCTGACGTTGTGAGAAGGATACCTGCCAAAACACGGGCGGAGGGCTGCGATCTCGAATATGAGCAGCTGCTTTCGCGTTCAAAAAAGCTGATAGGTCCCTATATCGATCAGAACTTGAGAAAAAGGTTCTCGCTACTGGATGCGGGACGTGAAGGCCCGGCCCAAAAGTCAGCCTGCGCCCGGTGACGATAATTTCTTGACAAAGTCAGGCCGGTCTGCGCGGGACGAGCAACTTCCCCGTAAAAATTTGCACCGGCTGGTCATTCTGATTGAGCGTCGTGGTTCGCCACGCGAATTACGCCCCGATCAGTCTCGCACTTCGGATGGCCGAACCTCGAGCACTTCGCTCTCCACGCGCAACTCATCGCCTGGGCGAACCGGGCGCGGCCAACTCAGTTCTTCCAAGCCCAACTCCGAGAATGCCGTCAGCAGGCTGGAATTCACTCTCCACCAAGAGACGCATGGTCATGGCGGCTGTGTGCCATCCACTTGCCGCAAGCCCTTTAAAACCGACTTGCGGGCTGCCTCCTCATCAAGGTGGTGAGGCTGCGGATCGAATTGCAACGCAAAAGCTAAAATCCTGTTCCTTTGTCCACCTGCAGCCGATTGGACCTGTAGACCTGGCCTGCTGCAAATCTTCGAGATATTGTTTGGTCATCCTGCAATCTCGTCACGGGACATCACAGTGCGGGAGCCAGTACCTCTTCTGCGTTTACAGTAAAGCGGACACAGCGCATGATTTGGAACTGTGCGGGAAGATGGAATTCGCTCATTTGGCGAGGACTCGGCTTGAATGACTTCACGCCCTTCCATTGCAGCGAATGTACGAATGCAAATCGGCAAGGCAAGCGCAACGGTACGACATGCGGCTCTCGTGCCGAGTAACGGCGGCGTCATTGACAACGGGCACCGATACTTTAGGGTCCCGCCCTCGACCGACTACGCCGGTTGGTCGTCGCGCTCACGCCGCGGCCGCCGGTTTGATAAGCTCAATTCACGACCGGTTATGAATCGACTGAACTCTTTGAGCGCCTGACCGAGCATGGCTCTGACGCAAGCAGCTGTTCCGACTACCCCGGGCGGGAAAGCGACCAAGTTCCCCGGTGCCCGTCGCGACTCGCCCGTTCCGCATCAATTGGTTCTACGCCGGCGGTATCATCGGCTGTCATTTGATCGCGCTGCTCGCGAGTGCTACGTAGTTCTATAGTCGGACCGGCGTCATCCTCGCAATCCTCAGGTTACGTCTTCGGAACGCTGGGGATTAATCTTTGCTATCACAGACTGCTGACGCATCGTGGACTTGTCTGCCCGAAATTGCTTGAACACAGCTTCGCAATCGCTTAGTTATGCTGTCTGCAGGACACGCGCCTGCACGGTGGGTCGCGGCTCATCGGCGTCACCATCAGTACGCCGATGAGCAACCTGATCCGCACAGTCCGCGTGTGAGGAGTTTTTGGAGTCATTTGGCTGGCTCTTGGTCGAAAACGACTGATCTCAAACCCTTGGGCGCGGGCCAGCACTACGCGAAAGACATTCGCCGCGACAAATTTTACAAGCGACTTGAGCGAAACGGCTTTTGGGCGCTTGTCGTTGCAGCATCCTGGCTGCTGTTTTTCGCCGGCGGCTTTGTTTCCACATTGATCATGGGCGGTCAGCCGGCGAAGCGATTCAGTTTGGGGCAAGTCTTTTGGTGTGGGGTGTTTTGTGCGGACGGTGGTCGTGTGGCATCACCTGGTCGATAAACTCGGTCACGCACCTGTGGGGAAGTACCGAATTACGAGACGGACGGATAGCCGTAACAATGTGTTCGTAGGCCTGATTAGCAATGGCGAAGGCTGGCACAATAACCACCACGCCATCCGCGATCAGCCCGCCACAGCCACAGATGGTGGGAGCTTGATGTGACGTGGCTGACCATCCGAATGATGATGTTTCTCGGCTTGGCCAGAAGGTTATAGGTCCGCCATCGAACAACAACTCGCGTTCTCTCATTCCGGACGCACGAGATAACCGTGACGCCGAGCGAATAGCTCCACCTCATTAAAATGATCGGCGCTTATGCGTCGACAGCGGATTAAGTCGAGCGGGGTTGTAAGATGTCGTAGTGCCCCCGTTGGTCGCTCGAAGGTGCTGCCGCATCTCCCCGTTTGACGAAAACTCATGCGCAGCAGGCAAACGTGGCCCCGCTTAAAAGCGAAGGCTGAGATGCGCAGATATTGTTGAAAATCGCGCACTGTTTATAAGCCAGCCAGGGCCACCGCCTGATCGCGACAAACCGTCAGGTTCCGCTCCCATTGCCAGTGTCCCGGTAATAGTGATCGGCATCATTGCGCAGCGCCAACAGTTGGAATTTCCCTTCCGATGCAGCGTTGGTTTCCCGATCGGCATTTCCGCTTTGTGGAAAAATCTTCTCTGGGATCAGCGACGGGACGAATTGCAATGGGGCCACGGCGGCGATCGTCTGGATCGACATACGGCCGCCATCAACGGGGAGACGATGACAGAAGGCAAAGAACTCGCGATAGGCCTGTAATTTCTCGGCCGGCGTCATGCCGCAGTGGCAGAAATGTTCGAAGCTCCAACGGAGATGATGGCGTCATAAGGTTTCTCAGCCTTGTGATCTCGCCAGTTCTCACCCGAACCTCGACACCGGAGATGGGATTGTGGCGTATCAGGCTGCTTGCGACGGACTAAGCGTTAGTCCGACAGCCCTCTTGACCCCCAGTGCATAACTAGCCGGTTCCAGTACGCCCCAGCCGCAGCTATGTCGAGAACACTCGCCGCTCCGGCCGCACCTGCCCTCGGCGTATTGATGATCGAGCTTGCGATATTGCGCGCGAGCGGGTATCGCTGTCTTCGAAGAGCGCACACAGAATAGATAGGTCGGGCCCGATCCAAAGGCGGAAGAATTCGTTGCCGAGATCCTTAGTGCGCTTCAACGGCACCATGTGCACCGAGGTCGGTTTGCGTGGCTAGGCTATTGTCCATATAGCTTCCTCCTGCTGCGCAGGTACAGGGGGTAGCCGACGCCCGTCCAGCGGTAGCTAGTCTCGATAACAACGAGTTGGCAACTTGAGGCCGATGTGCATGGGCTCATTAAGCCAACAATCGCCGAAGCCTTTCATCGCGGCTCGTAAGCGTTGCAGAATTTGCCCGGCGAAATGATTTATAAAACTGCAATTTCGGGCCCTTCTCAGTTGCGAATATTGCGAACTCTGGCCTTTAGGGCAAGCGGCGGATCGAGGCGGACGTTGCTGCGCCCCTTCGGCCAGTCGCTATGGCTGACACTGCTGCCGCACCGCCTGACGTAAATCAAACAATAACCCGGCATCGCCGGGCTTTAGAGAGATCCATGCCCGCGCTTGCTCATTCTGAGAAAGCAGCCAACATCGCGTCGCTTTGGTAGATGTCCGCTTTCGGCACAAAGCAGACATTGGACGCGGGTCTTCACAGTAAAACGAGCGCGCGCACATCGTTCCGCGGGGCTCGGCTGCTCCTTACACGCAGCGGCCGCCTGGATACATTCCAGTGCAAGCTTGTTGAAGTCAGCCGCCAGCTCGCTGTTGCCACACTCGTCGGCCACCTCCCGGCACATCCGGGCGTGGGCGAGGAGGCGTTCAACCATTTTCAGTTGTTTCGACATACTGGTTGAATATTGATCCATGCCCGGCGCGATGATGTTTGAGGTCAGATCGTTCTTGAAAGAAGTTATATGATCACTAGCCACCCGCAGCGGATATTGTTGCTAAGGCCAATTGCGGGAACCAGGCGTCTTCGGCCGGAACCTCGAAATATCTCGGGAGGCGTCGGGGAGGTCATGATGTCGAAATGTCTTGCTAACGCGGTTGGAGCGACGGCGCCTTCGCCGGCATTTTGTGCTGGCTTTCCCCTCTCGGTTCGCTTGTCGCCCAGGGTGTAACGTTGTCCGCGGACGCCTCAGCGGAATTGGTCGTCCCTCACTGCGAGAGGGGCAGCGGGTCGTTTCATCGCAGGGCACATCGGCGCGCGTATCGGCGCGGCTACTACGGGTATGATTATGGAATGAACCAGCCGTACCGATACGGGACATACCAGTATGGATGCGCATATCAGCCGAGACGCCAGGCCCTTGATCATATCAGTATTACCAGCAGCCCTATCAGGGGGTAATAAGGTACAACCACGCCGGACACAGTTCTGATCTCAGGGTGGTAATAAAATTACCCGACGCTAGGAAACGCCCAATGGGCCCGCTCACATCGCTGGCGGGCGGCCACTCCAATGGATGATGGCCACGCTGGTTGGGGCCGCAGGCGCGGTCGCCGCTTTTTGACCACCAGCGACATTCTGAAGATAGTTATTCACCGCCATAGAAGGCTCGGCATCTTTTGATCTGCATCAAATTGCCGTCGGCCTTTTCGGCTAGCTTTGAAATCAACCCGGAGGTTGTGATGAGGTGAAAATCAAATCGGAAATGATTTCGCGTCGAGCGGCTTTTTCCGCTTCTGGAAGCTGGCGGCTACGTTGAGCCTCGTAGTGCCGCCGGCAGCGGTGATAACCGCAACCGATGCCAGGCCCGCGTTGGCAATCAGCTCCAGCTGTGAGCGTTGCCGGCGCAGATCCGGCGTGATCGACGTGATGACCGGCGCAGTAAAGAAGAAACCAGTTGAGATAGAAGAAAAAAAATAAAAAGGCAGTGCGTTTAAGGGGCCACCGAAGGGTGGCCCTTCCATTGAGGGTCGCTGCGCAAAATTGTATCGGCGCAGCGCTTTATGTGATCGCATCCTCAAGGCGAAACACCGGCTGATTTGCCTGTCAAGGCCCCACTAAGTTCGAGCTGGTCATCAACCTCAAGACTGCAAAGACCTTGGGGCTGGACATTCCGCTGTTCCCTGCAGCAGCGAGCCGACGAAGTGATCGAATAAATCCGCAATGTCCGCTAAAGACCCAAAGCGGACATGCGATAATGTCGATTGACCTTCACGAACTCCGTACGGGAACATGCTCGATTTGAATCGGGAGAAAGCGCTTCGCCCGCCCTGTATAAACAGCAGGTTCCTCTGGGACCCCGCACACAGAAGCAGAAACGTGAATTGTCCTCAAAATTCTGTATCGGCAGAATAGTCTGGAGGTTGGCGTGGACAGATTCGATTACAATGCACCGGCCGAATTGTATCCTGGGCGCAATCGCAAGAGCGCCAAGAAGTTCAGTTATCGCCGCTTCGAAACAGCAGCCGATGCCATTCGGTTTGCGGTCGAGGAGCTCCCGGAGCTGTTGTTACTCGGCGCGTGCATCGAGATTAACGAACAGCGTCTCAACTACAAGGATATTCAGGCGCTCTACGCGAGCGAGCAATATCCGCTCGAAAAAGGAGCTTCGCGTGAATATAAAGAAGCCAGCTCTGGGATGAAAGAGCCGACAGTTGAGCAGCCCGCGAACACCGATACGACGCAGGCCAAAAAATCCGTCAGCCAGCACCATTCCGTCCGAGGGCTATGTTCTCGAGATCGACGGAAAGTCTCAAATCGGAATTCGAGACTTCGGAAGCGGCGATGAAATCAGGCTTGGAGCTCAAGAAAAAATATCCGCAAATCCAGGTCAATGTGTACGACGCAAAAAGAGCGTGCGCGAACGCTGGTCCCGAGCTACCGTGAGACACTCGCGGGGAAGAATGTCGGCTTAACAATAAGAATGGAGAGTCTTGGCCACGCTCCACAAGACACCAGGGCGCAATCCATGGAAGTGCAAAATTGAAGGGTGTAGCCGCCCGCAATCACGTGCCCAGCGGTGCCCGCAATCTCTAGCGCTTCGTCTGAAACGTCCCAGCTCAAAATCTCTTTTGCTTCTTCAAGACCAACGGTCACGTTCACTGACGTTGCTGCTCCTTGCTTCCCGGCGCCAGCCGCGTACTTATCGGTTATGTCCGCTTTGCCCTGGAAAAGCGGACATGTGCGGTGCAATAGCCAATGTCCGCTTTGTGCCAATAGCGGACATTAGCTCGCTTCCCGCCGGCACGCTTCGCCGGACGGTTCCAGCGTCACTTGGCGGGGGCAATATTTCTGATTCACGCGGAACAGGTTAGTCGGATCGTAGCGCTTCTTGATCTTGGCCAGACGATTGTAGTTTTTCCGTATGTCGGCGCGGACCCTGTCCTCACCTTCGTCCATCATGAAATTGACGTATGCGCCTCCTGCCGAATAGGGATGCAACGCCTCCCAATAGTCCCTTGCCCAGCTGGAGATTTTTTCTTTATTCGCGGGGTTCGGGTCGACACCAACTATGACTCCGGCCCACGTTGCATCGCGGTACGACCATGGTGTTGCGCTGTTCTTGACAGAGCGTGCCTTTGCCGTTGATCGGATACATGTGCATCGTCGGTATTGCATAGTCGGCAGCATTGCGCCGTGTTTTAAGTGCAGCACGCAATTGCTTCGTCACTTAGCTGGCGTACAAAATCGGCCTTCCAGTACCATTGATGCCCTGGCGGATAGAGCGCATCAAACATGCTTTGCAACGCTGGGTGCGGAATAGGGCCAGCCAAATCGAGCGCTGGTGTCTTAAATTTCCGGATTGGCTTCGAACACCCGCTCCGCCTGCTTGGGCGGGGCCAGTGTAACACCACACGATGCCGCACATTTGTTTGTTGTGCAGGTGTTCTGGGGAACGGTGGCCCCGGCGGCACAGTAAGGAAAGCAAAAAATCCGTTCAGGGCAGTAGGTGCCCTTAGCGATAGCGCCGCGATACCGCGCAAGATTTCCGTTGCGTCTTCCATCGGCCACAGCATTGGCCCCGCATAATTTGTGTGAATGGGATGGGCCTTGAAGAGAAGGACGTAACGATGCCGTAATTGCCGCCGCCGCCGCGCACCGCCCAAAAGAGATCGGAATTCTCATTGGCATTTGCTGTGACAAGAAGCGCCCGTCAGCCAGAACCATGTCCACAGCCAGGAAGATTATCAATGGTGAGGCACACATTGCCGCGTCAGATGGCCGATGCCACCGCCAAGCGTTAGGCCGCCAACGCCAGTCGTCGAGATAATGCCTGCTGGAACCGCAAGACCGAAAGCGTGCGTTGCGTGATCTACATCTCCCCACAGCGCTCCACCTCCTACCAGCACAGTGCGTTCCTCGGATCTACACGGACATATTTTATCGGTGAGAGATCGATGACGGAGACCATCATCGCAAACCCCAGAGCCAGCCGCATTGTGACCCCCACCGCGAACGGATATGGGGAGCTTATGTTCACGGCTAAATTTTATTGCGGCAATGACATCTGCAACATCAGCGCAGCGCACAATCAACCGCGGCTTCCGGTCGATCATGGCGTTGTAGACTTTTCTTGCCGCGTCGTATCCCGCGTCGCCTGGCCCGGATGAGCTCTCCACGCAGTTCGGATTTGAGAGCAGCAATTATCGTTTCGCCCAGCATAACGGCCTCCCAATTGAGACTTGCCGCCCCGAAGCCTCGTGAACATGTGTATCAACTTAAACTGGCATACTGGAAGGGGCCACTGTCCGCGTAACCAAGGTGCCAAGAAGCGGACATCGCACGTTTCGTTTGAAATGAAAGAGGCCGCCCAACCGAGGCGGCCTCGCGCTTTTCGCAATCAGCCCTGAAACCGCGGTCACGGTGTCGGTTCCAGTAGTATTTCGCGCAAGTAGTTCCATTCCATCGTGCACACCTGCGAGCTTGACGTTTGTGGTGTCCTGGACACGGACACCGTTAACTCGTGTCATGCCCACTCCGCACCCGGCGACGACTTCAATGACCATGCTGTCCGGTTGCTGGATAGCCGCAAGCGGCATCGCCTCGTGTCGATGATGACGCGAGGGCCAGAACAAAGGCAACGCTGATTATTCTGATCATATGACGATCCTCCATAATAATTTTCTTTGAGGGTGCTGCCGAAGCCGATTGTCAGGCAATTGGCCTTAGGGGCAACCATGTCCGCTTCTTTGGGTCGTTAGCGGACATTCAAGGACCTTTTATCAGCTATCCGGCTTTTGCGTTCTCCGATGCTTTGGCGCGATTTTTCGGGCCGGGTCCGCGCATATAGTGCTGCTCGGGCCGGTAGGGATCGCGCAGCGCACGCCGGATTCTGTTCCCGTGACCTGTGGGATGCGTATTGCAGATGTTTTTCCGATCCGCGTCATCGCCGCATGACCAAAGTTGCCGCTCCTCGGTTGCTGATCTCTAATCACTTCACCTGAACGGCCCGATGACTGGGGGATTAAAGCTTTCGTAAGCGAGGTTTTACTGGAGAGGACACAAGCTCTTTCATTGCAGGTTTTTCTCTTTCGTTACCTGCCGGCGCTCAGCTTTGTCAGTTTGATTGCTGCTATAGAACGACCGGACCGGCTCGGTCTTGTCTTTCCAGCCAAAGTTTTGGCAATTTGTTCCACGGCTAGAAGTTCAGCACGCCCGTGGCGCATTGCGCGTGATATCCGGCGACTATGGCCAAAATGTCCGCGCGTGGAACTTTAAGTTCGGAGGAGCGATATAATCCGGTCTGACCGCAATATCGCGTTGCCAAGTTCGATAAATCCGGCCGGGCCCCGGGGCGCAGCGGTCAATCCAATTCCCTTCGTGCTGCTTGGCGCATTCGGTGCCCATACCTGCCGGGTCTCGAGAAGGTAGACGCCGTATACGACTTGCAATCCGGCAGGGTCGCTGGACTCCAAATTCTTGCTGCAGCGAGTAGGCAGCAAGCGCGGAATTGGTGACGATCGACGCCTCTATGAGTGCCTGTCGATATCCCGGATTGATGCGAAACATCGGGTCCAAAGAGGCTTCTCGTGAAATTTTTTCGCAGAAGCCTGTACAACAACGAGCAGCCCATCGAGGATGTTTCGCCAACGAATGCTTGGTGGTGTGCGATAAATAATCGGATTGGATTTAGATACGCATCAACCGCAGCTGTTAATGCTCCACAGCCGCTATGTCCCAGGTGACGACGATGAGCTTGAGGCTTCCGCTGGGGTGGTCAACGGCATATCTCAAGCTGCCCGGGACTTCCGTTGCCCGGCCCATTGCCGGCGGGGCGCGAATTAAGCAAAAGATCATTCGGCCCTTCGTTGAAGGTCGATCTCGATCGGCACGCGAGCGTCTGAGCAGCCTAAGAATTGACGGCGTGAACGGACGTTGTTTTGGCAGCGCTGGGTCGCCGGCGGGGAGCCCCTAGATCACTCAGGATCAACAAAGACAATTTTTTTGTACATTTGCCATCCGCGTCCGCTCATTCCTTCGAGGAGGGCGGCAAACGCCGCAAGTTGCCATCACGTCCAAAAAACCGGATGTGCGCGGCATTACTGTTCAATGGCCGAGGCCTGGTGGCTGTGGACTGCGCTCCATACCGACCCATGTAAATATCGACGTCTTCATATTTCACACATTGAAATGCGATCCGACCTTAGATCGCCAGACCCCTCTGTCACACAATACGACTTTGCCGGTGACTGCGGAGCTTCACATTGGCAATTGACCGCGAAGACCGTCTCGCGGCGAGTGCTCACCGAAACTGGATCAGGTTCTTCCGTCAACGGCTGCCAGGTTCAGCACACGGAAGCCTGCCGTCGCGATGCATACGCTGCGTGATCTCGAAAGCTTGGACGTTCACGGTTGATCTACGCAGGAAGATCCGCTAAATGCCAATAAGGGGGCCCAGCGCCGCAACAAAGCCAGCCCGAACCGCACTGGCGGGAGGCTATTTTCGACCAAGCGAGGCCACTGGCGACACGTATGCGTTTACCAACGTTTTCCCCTGAATTTATGCCTCATATTGCGTCCACGGAGACCCTCTCACCGCAAGCAACGGCCTAGCTTTAGGCAGTGCAATCACGCGAGATCTGGAGAGGGATATGGCCAAGTTGGATAGCCAGAAGTCGGAGCTCATTCAAAAAGATCGTTGCGCGGCATTCGAACAAGATGGCGCGCAAAGACGCGTCCAGCGCCGTGGATCGAGTCGCTCGCGCCACGATCGGCCAGCAAGGAACTCCAATAGTGCAGGCGCGTTTGTTTTGCCGGGATTTTGCCAAATTCGTCGTTGTCAAGAAGCCCGGCAACAAAGGAGCGGAGCGGTATCAATCCGTTTACGAAAGAGCCGATGATTTTTTAAGGCGAAGCCGGCACGGAAAGTCATCAAGGCGCGGCTCCAGTAAAGGCCATCAAGGCCGTCGTCATGTAGCGTTGAAACATCATTCGTTGACAGTCAAAACTAAACTGCCACCTATTCTCAATATATGGGAGAGTGCAGTGGCCAGGAAAGCAAAACGCCGACGCATCAAGCGAAAGGCTTGGACAAGGAGTGAAGTGGCGGAACTGAGACGTTATGCGAAGGACAAGATGCGGGGTGAAGAAGAATTTCTAGGCTGATGAGACGTTCCGTTGGCTCACTGCGCCAAAAGGCCAGGGCGCTACGTATCAGGGCTCGGCCATCGTCGCTGAAGACAAGACGCGACCTGATAGCCACTTAGGCCGGAAGCGACGTGATCAATTTCCCGCTAATCGGAATCCCACCTGGATACCCTTCATCTATGGCCAAGTGCGGTGAAATTGTTACGATCGGCCTGCGCCAAAAAGTCAGACGCGCCGATCGTCATGCTGACAGTTTGAAAAATATGGTGAGGAGGCGTGAATGCTGTAAGTTTCTTGCGTGCAGCAAAATACTACGCAGCTATTATAGGGGCGGCGCGGTCAGTACCGACGGGGCGCTCCCTCGCAGTCGAATGCAGAATGCTGGCCTCGGTCCGCCTCAAAGTTGCGAAGGTCGGCTTCATCGTCGGCGTCGGTGGCGGCTCTGGCACTTTGACCTTCAAAGGCGAGACAGTATCGTTTGTCGCTTAGCGGCGTGAGTGCTGGCACCATCGGAGTGGCAGGGGCAGACCTGTGGATTGGTACTGCTACCAATCTCGAGGGTCGCGCAAGACATTGCGGGCCTATTCGGCTGCATTCCGCCGGATTAGCAGTGGCGGGCGGCGCAAAGTCAAAAACGCTACAATAAAAACGCGAAAGGCGTCGTCCTGCAATTGCAGGGACGACAGGTCGGTTTTGAGGCTTCTCTCAGCCTGAGAGCGGTTTGACGATATCTTTACAGTAGCACCAAGCGAAGCACGGGTTGATGTCCGCTTTGGGTCATTGGCGGACGCGCCGAGGCGATAGGTCCGGGAACTTCCGCTTAGCCCCGGAAAGCGGACATCAGGCGGTGCAATTGAGGATGCTTACTCAGGGGCTGCTGGAAGTGCGAGGACGTCCCGCCGGCAGGCATCACTTGACGCATGTCGATGCCTAGCCGTTTAGTAGGCTTTGCGATTTGTGTCCTTTGTAGTGCATTCTCACCGTGTTTGACCCGACCTGCAGAAGTGCCTGCTGCGACTGATCCCACCCCGACTCTCGCTTTGCGCGGCGTTCGGGATAATCATGACCATGTTAGTGGTCACAAATGCGAAAGCTCAGGATGCCGAACCAAGGTCGTATCACGAACACGCCGGTCGGACTAAATTTCCTGATTGCCGGCTACCTTTACTCTGAGGGCAAAATTGCTTTCGATCCATCGTCGTCGATCACCGACGCACAATTTCATTCGCATACCGGGGTCTTGGCCTACGTGCGATCGCTCGATGTAGGGGGTAAATCCGCCAAGTTCGATGTGATCCTGCCCTATTCGTCTCTTTTCCGCGCATGGTCTCGTGGACGGCCAGCCTCGAACGCGCGAGATGTCGGGATTGGGCGATCCGCGATTTCGCTTTTCGATAAACCTGTTCGGCGCTCCCGCGCTTTCAGTGAAGGAGTTTGCGAACTACCAGCAGGACCTCATTATCGGGATAAGCCTGCAGGTGTCGGCCCCGCTGGGGCAGTACGACAACAGCAAATTGCTCAACCTCGGCAACAACCGATGGTCGTTCAGACCCGAACTGGGTATATCCAAGGCGTGGGGTCCGTGGACGGTGGAGGTCGCCCCTAGCGTTACAGTTTTCACCGACAATACTGATTTCTTCAATGGGAGCACCTTCGCGCAGGCGCCGATTTACTTGGTGCAGGGGCATATCATTTATAATTTTCGAGTCCGGCGCCTGGGTGTCATTGGATGGCACTTACTTTACGGGCGGCCGCACCACATTGAATGGCGTGAGAGGCGATAACGAGCAAGCGAATACGCGCGCGGGCTTAACCGTTGCTCTACCGGTGGACCGCTACAACTCTATCAAACTTAATGCCAGCACCGGTATCTCGACCCGCACCGGCAGCGAGTTCAGCATCTTGGGCGTCGCGTGGCAGTATCGTTGGGGTGCCGGATATTAGATTGATCAAGTAGCTGACGCCCGCTCAGTCCGGCTTCTGCTTGCCACATAACAGGCCGCGCCCCGGCGATCCTGGGCAGAAATTTCAGCTGTTTTGGTCGAGCGAGAGCCAATTTGATCTGGGTCAACGATTGTTGAGCCAGATCCACGACTATCCACGCTTCAAGATAATCTCTGCTTGATAGACATGGGAGCTTGCGTACTACTACTGAGGCGTCGCGCCAAAGATTTGTTGTTGGATTGGACCATGGGCCAACTCGATTTTGAGAGCCCGCCTTCTAACAATTCCATTGGGGCAAACGGATGCCACGAGCGCAGACCGAAGGGTTGAATTCGATGATCGGGCAACTGACCAAAAATGAGCGTCAAATTGCATTGATCATTCTGCTCGGTCTCGCCGTCTGCGGATTGGCAATGGCGGTTGCTGGTCGCCATGATCCTCTCGGTGCGCATGGCGCTCTGGTCATTGTCGCTGCGCTTGCAGGGATCTTTTCGTCATCTCGGGATACTATCTATCCGGAACCCACGGAAGAACGGCACTACCACTACTACGACGATCCAACCAAAGCCGGCATCATCCTTGCGATGGGTTGGGCCGTATTCGGCTTGTTTGTCGGCGATTGGGTAGCCTGGCTTTTGGTCTATCCCGAATTCACCTTCGACGCTGCCTGGTCGAGCTTCGGGCGAATTCGACCGGTTCACACCACAGCAGTAATCTTCGGCTTCGGCGGCAATGGGTTGATCGCAACCTCGCTCTATGTGCTGCAGCGAACGTCTCGAGCGCGGCTCCCGGATCAACTGAGCCCCTGGTTTGTCCTGCTTGGCTACAATCTGTTCTGCGTGGTTTCGGTTACCGGTTACATGATGGGGATCACGCAGTCGAAGGAATATGCCGAACCAGAGTGGTACGCCGACATCTGGCTGGTGATCGTCTGGGTCACCTATTTCATCATCTATCTGCGCACATTGGCGCGGCGCAAGGAGCCGCACATCTACGTGGCCAATTGGTACTACATGGCTTTCATCTTGGTCGTGGCTGTCTTGCACATCGTCAATAATCTCGCGATCCCGGTGTCGCTCGGACACGCCAAAAGTTACTCGTCCTTCTCGGGCGTCCAGGATGCGATGACGCAATGGTGGTACGGCCACAACGCGGTCGCGTTCTTCCTGACCGCGGGTTTCCTCGGCATGATGTACTACTACCTGCCCAAACGCGCCGACCGGCCAATTTTCTCCTACCGGATGTCGATCATCAGCTTTTGGGGCATCACCTTCCTCTACATGTGGGCGGGATCGCATCACCTGCACTACACGGCGCTGCCGCATTGGGTGCAGACGCTCGGAATGACCTTCTCGGTGATGCTGCTGGTCCCGTCATGGGCGTCTGCCGCCAATGCGCTGCTGACGCTCAATGGCGCCTGGGACAAGGTCCGCGACGACGCGACATTGCGTTTCATGATGGTTGCGGCCGTGTTCTATGGGCTGTCGACGTTCGAAGGATCGTTCCTCGCGGTCCGGCCGGTCAATTCTCTCTCCCACTACACGGACTGGACGGTCGGCCATGTCCATGCCGGCGCGCTGGGCTGGGTCGCGATGATCACCTTCGGGGCGATCTATGCGTCGGTGCCTTGGCTCTGGAAAAGGGAGGGCATGTATTCGGCAAGGCTCGTCGAGGTTCATTTCTGGTCTCGCCGTTGCCGGGACCATCATCTATGTCTTCGCGATGTGGAACTCCGGCATCATCCAGGGTCTGATGTGGCGCACCTACAACGAAAGCGGGACGCTCGCTTACTCGTTTGTCGATTCGCTTGTCGCGATGCGCCCGTACTACATCGCGCGTGCGATCGGTGGCCTCTTCTTCCTGATTGGGGCAGTCGTCGGCTGTCTACAACATCTGGATGACGATCCGGACGGCGCCGCGGAAAGCCGGCGAAACGATCGCGGAGCGCCCCGATCCTGTAATTGCGGCCACGCCGGTGCTCCAGCCGGGGAGTGACGCAGATGTTCGGATTGCACTATCGGCTGGAACGCAAGGCGATCGGTCTGGTGCTCGCGATCATCGGCGTCGCCAGCATCGGCGGCCTCGTTGAAATCGCCCCGCTGTTCACCATCCGTCAAACTGTGGAAGACGCGCGCCGATATGCGTGTCTATACGCCGCTCGAGCTAGCCGGACGCAACATCTATATCCGCGAGGGGTGCTACGCCTGCCACTCGCAGATGATCCGCACTTTGCGCGACGAGGTTGAGCGTTACGGCCCTTACTCGCTCGCGGTCGAGTCCAAATACGATCACCCTATGTTGTGGGGCTCCAAGCGCACCGGGCCGGATCTGGCACGCATCGGCGGCAAGTATTCGGACGAATGGCATGTTGCCCATCTGAACAATCCCCGGGACGTGGTTTGGCAATCGATCATGCCGGCCTATAGGTGGCTCGCAAGAACATCGTTGCGGAGCGATGATCTCGGGCTGCACCTCAAGGCCCTGCGCGCGGTCGGTGTGCCTTATACGGACGAGATGATCGCCAATGCGCAATCCGACGCCTATGGGCAGGCGGCGCCCGACACGCCTCTTCGCCGAGGGCGTCGTCAAGCGTTATGGCCAGGCGACGAACGTTCGCGCCTTCGATGGCGTGCCGGATGTGCTTACGGAGATGGACGCGCTTGTCGCTTATCTGCAGATCCTTGGACGGTTGACCGATGCGGCCCATAAGCCCGTCGCCGCGGTCGAGAGGTGATCATGGAGATCGATCACGGCACGCTGGTGTGGTTCTCGAAGTCCTTCGGGCTCTTCTTCCTGATCGGGCTATCCCTCATTGTCGTTGCCTATGTCTTTTGGCCGTCGAACAAGAAGCAATTCGATGATGCTGCGGAGTCCATCCTCCGCGACGAGGACGTGCCATGGCGCTAGATGAGCGCGATCCCCATACCGGCTACATGACCACCGGTCATGAATGGAACGGCATCAAGGAGCTCAACACGCCGGTGCCACGGGTGGTCTATTTCTTCCTGATCGTAACGGCGCTCTTTTCCGTCATTTATTGGGTGCTCATGCCAGCGTGGCCCCTCGGTCTGACCTATACGAAAGGGCTGCTGGGAATCGACCAGCGCACCACTGTCACGGAATCGCTCAAACGAGCGGCATCCGAACGCGAAGCCTGGACACGACGGATCGGAACGGAGAGCTATCAGGCTATTCAAAACGATCCAAAACTGATGACGATCGTTCGCCAGACCGGCCGCACATTGTTCGGTGATAATTGCGCCGCATGCCATGGCTTCGATGCAAAGGGCGGCAAAGGCTTTCCAAATCTCACAACGGCCTCCTGGCTGTGGGGCGGCGATCCGGAAACCATCGCTGAAACCATCCGCGTCGGGATCAATTCAGCCCATCCGAACACCCGCGTCGGGGCAGATGCTCGCCTTTGGGCGCGACCGGATACTACAGCCCACCGATGTGGACAACGTGGTCGACTACGTCCTGTCCCTGTCCGACCCGGCGGCATCGAAGCAGATCTCCACCGGCGAAGCTGGAAGCGGGCAAGGCGATCTTCGCCGCCAACTGCGCCGCGTGCCACGGTGACGACGGCAAGGGAAAACTTGAGGTCGGCGCACCGGACCTGACGGACAAATTCTGGATCTATGGCGGCGACGCCCAATCGATCTTAGCGAGCGTGCGAAACGGCCGGCAGGGACACATGCCGACATGGGAAAGCCGACTCAGCGCCGTCGAGCGGAAGATTCTCGCGCTCTATCTCGTCGATCTGAGGTCGCCCGGCCCATGAGCCGTGCACTGACCATGCGCATGCCGAAACGGAAGGTCGCGATCTGGCTGCTGGTTGGGTTTGGGCTGCTGGTCCTCGTCGCGGCCAACGGTCATCTTGTTTACGTCGCGATGACATCCCAGCCGGACTGCGTCGCGCACGTCCGGCAGGGAGAAGGCAACGGAATGCACGAGCGGTTCAGCGCGGCGAGGTCCTCATGCACGCCCGGATAAGTGACGCCGTAGTGGAAGCGGAGCGAGGCCAACGATGACGAAGATCCCAGCCGTGGTTGCCCCCGCGCCGCGGGAAAAGGCATGGAACCGTACATCTGGCTCCGTCCGCCGCCTTCTCCTGGCTCGCCGCAGGTTGGCGCGACCTGACTACGCAACCGCTCGCTGAGCCTCGGCTATGGCGCACTCGTTTTCCTGGTCTCGGTCGCCATCGTCGTTGGTCTTTTCGGGTTCGGCTGGGACTCACATTCTCATTCCCGGCTTTCGCCGGATTCATGGTGGTAGGCCCGATCCTCGCCGTTGGTCTCTATGAGAAGAGCCGCCGCATCGCGGCCGGCGAACCGGTCGGCCTGGCAGAAATGATTTTCGTAAGGCCGAAATCGGGCGGACAGATCTCTGTTCACGGGCGTGCTGTTGTGTCTGCTGATGCTGGTGTGGATGCGCGCAGCGGTCATTATCTATGCGCTGTTCTTCGGACTGCTGCCGTTTCCGGGCCTCGGTCAAATCGTCCCAATGCTGTTCACCACGCCCACTGGATGGGCAATGTTGCTTGTCGGCAGCGCGGTCGGAGGGTTGTTCGCCGCTTTCTCTTCGCCATCAGCGCGTTCTCGATCCCTATGCTGCTCAATGAGCGGGTCGATGCCCTCACAGCGATGGGAACGAGCACGGCGCTGGTCTGGAACAACCTCCCAGTGATGCTGACCTGGGCAGCGATCGTGGTGGTCTCTTTTGATCAGCCTGGCGACAGGCCTTGTGGGTCTGATTATCGTTTTCCCGATACTCGGCCACGGCACATGGCACGCATACCGCGCGATGAGGACATAGCTGCGACCGACAGCGGATCGCAGGCACCGCAGAGAATGGAGCGTTCGATGACATCGCTGCGCGCCCAGCGTCGAATTTCCTGATGCGATGATTGATCGCCGTCATGCAACAAACGACGAATTGCTTCTCGCAAGCCACGACCTCGGCAAAGGCCTGCGTCAGACCGACCTCTCCGTTCCGACGATCCATTGCGGCGGCTGCATTCAGAAGATCGAAAAGACGCTCGACGCCCTGCCGGGGTTGAGCAGGCGCGGGTCAATCTTTCAGCCAGGCGGGTCACGATCCGCTGGCGTGCTGACGGCACGCCACCGCCCCTGATCGAGTCGCTACGTCGGATAGGGTACGAGGCGCACCTGTATGATGCCGATGCAGACTCTAGTGACGGCACGCGTAGCGAAACTGGTCCGCGCACTTGCCGTCGCAGGCTTCGCGGCCAGCAATATCATGCTGCTGTCGGTTTCTATCTGGTCCGGCGCGGAGCCGGCAACCCGCGACCTGTTCCACTGGATTTCGGCGCTGATCGCCTTCCCGCCGTTGCCTATTGCGGACGCATTTTCTTCGGCTCGGCCTGGCAAAGCCTGCGCCATGGCGCAGACCAACATGGACGTTCCAATTTCCATCGGCGTCCTGCTCGCCTTCGGTCTAAGCCTATACGAAACGTTCAACCGCGGGCCACATGCCTATTTCGACGCATCGATCACTCTTCTGTTTTTCCTGCTGATTGGACGCACGCTCGATCACATGATGCGGGAAAGGGCACGAGTCGCCGTTAAAGGTCTCGCGCGCCTCGCCGCGCGTGGCGCGCTCATTCTGCGTCCGGACGGCTCGCAAATCTATGTCCCACTAAGCGAGATCGAGCCGGGCATGACTATCCTGCTGACGGCCGGAGAGCGCGTCCCCGTTGATGGCCGGGTCTTGAAGGGACAGTCCGACATTGATTGTTCGCTCGTCTCCGGCGAAAGCATTCCGCAGACGGCACGCGCAGGCTCCCTGCTTCAGGCTGGCACGCTTAACCTCACGGGCCCGCTCACGATCGCCGCTACGGCCGCTGCAAAGGACTCGTTCCTGGCCGAGATGATCCAGATGATGGAGGCGGCGGAGTCAGGACGCTCGAAGTACCGGCGCATTTCCGACCGCGCGTCCCGGCTTTACGCTCCCGTGGTTCACGTGACTGCCGTGGCGACATTTGTCGGCTGGGTGGCTGCGACCGGGGACGTCCACCGGGCGCTTATTGTTGCCGTCGCGGTTCTGATCATCACATGCCCCTGCGCGCTCGGCCTCGCCGTTCCCATGGTGCAGGTCGTTGCAGCGCGGCGCTTGTTCGAACAGGGCATCATGATCAAGGATGGCGGTGCGCTCGAGCGCCTCGCCGAAGTCGACACCGTCGTCTTCGACAAGACCGGCACCCTCACGCTCGGCGAGCCACGGCTTGTCGACGGCGGCGCGATCGATCCCGACGCGCTTGAGTTGGCTGCCGCGATCGCGTCGCACTCGCGCCATCCGTATTCCCGCGCATTGGTTGCTGCACGCCATGGATCCGTTCGCTCACCGACCTCAATGGCCAGCGTGTCCGAATATCCAGGCTCGGGACTGGAAGCCCGCATCGGCACGACCGTGTATCGGCTCGGCCGACCCGAATGGGCACTTAAGGACGAGGAGGCGCCGCAATCGGGTTCGGAGATGGCAACCATCGCCTTGTCGAAGGATGGCCGATGTCTGGCGACATTCCAGTTCGAGGACCGGCTTCGTTCGGGTGCTCGCGAGGCAGTCGCCGCACTCGCAGAGGATGGATTTGCAGTGGAGGTCTTGTCTGGCGATCGCGAAGAGCCGGTGCGGCAACTCGCCTCAGCGCTTGGCGTCCCTCACTATTCCCATGTGTCTCCTGCCGAGAAGGCAACCTATATCGCGTCGATGGGAGCATCAGGACGAAAGGTCCTGATGGTTGGCGACGGTCTCAACGACGCGCCGGCACTGGTTGCTTCGCACGCCTCGATGGCGCCGGCATCCGCTGCCGATGTCGGTCGGAACGCCGCCGATCTGGTGTTCCTGCGCGAGAGCCTGCTGGCGGTGCCGCAGGCAGTCACCGTTGCCCGGAATGCGAAGCGGCTGGTTCGAGAAAATCTGGCGATCGCCGTCGGTTACAATGCGATCGCAATGCCGATTGCCATCCTGGGATATGTGACGCCGCTGATCGCGGCGGTGGCCATGTCTCTGTCGTCATTGATAGTCGTTGCCAATGCACTGCGCCTTGTGTGGCGATCGTCGGAGAAAGCAACGCAAAAATGGTTCGCGGACGAGCAATCTCTTCCTCGCCGAACTTTGCACTTGAGAGAGGAGAAAATGACGAGAATTTTTTCTATCTTATTCCTCTGGCGTTGGCCTTAGGTGCGGTGGGCCTCGCAGCCTTTTTGTGGTCGCTCAAGAGCGGCCAGTACGAAGATCTGGACGGCGCGGCGGCGCGCATTTTGTCTAATGAAGATGACCATCCGATCGTCAGGACACGACAACCAAATTCTCCGTCCGAGGATGAAAATGCTTGTTCTTCATCCACGAATTGATGTCGCCGGTAAATCCCTCGATGTGATTGAGTAAGCGGTCTGATGTTCGCTATTGGCACTTAGCGGACATTCTCACGCTGCCGTTCAATGTCTGCGTTCGGGGATAAAGTGGATCGTAGTTGGCTTCCCATAGAGGCTTCGTCAAAATACTCTTGCGTCGATTGAACACGGATAGTTGCCGATGCCGTCGACCCCTGGAGTCATTAGGAAACGCATCGCCGGCGCACTCTTGATTGCCTTAGGAGTGTTCGCTCTAACAACGCCACTAATAGCGGGCCAATGGTCGCTTGCGATTCTGGGGCTTCCTCTGATCGCGAAAGGAGTTGCGGAGGCTTATGTCGCTTTCACGTCGCCGCGGGTACCGAGCCAAGTGCTTATCTACCAAGCGCGCTTCATTTCTTGCCGGCAATCTGCTGCTGCTCAGCTCTGCCCTTGTCCTCCGTGGCATTGCTGATCTTGCTGATTGCAATTCTGACGATCGATGGATTTGGGAAAATCATTACCGCTTGGCGCAGGTCGTATCCAGACCGCCTCCCGCTCGTGCTTAACGGGCTCATCGATTTCGGAAGTGCGGCGGTGATTTGGGTCCTCAGCCGTTTCATCGGCATCGCTCAAGCCATTGGAATTATCGTCGGCGTCTACATTGTGGCAGCGGGTTGGCGGATGCTGTTGGCGCCGATCGAACCGGCCACGGCCGATACGGCTGCCAAAGTGTTGAATGCTCACCCGGACCCAAGGCTCGCCGTTCCCGGGAACCAGCGTTTTTCCCGTTTGCGTTCCGAGGCCGACAGCGGGTCGCAATTTGTGCGCGCTGCCGATCTGTTGTGGATGTCAACACTCGGAATCGTGTTCCTGGCGATCCATGCTGGCCGGATGCCGCTGACCGATGACCTACTCGGCCGCATTTCTCCGTTCGTCGCTACCGCCGGAGATGTTCTGATGACGCTGGTCTTCGCCCCTGCTTATCATGCTTCCGGTGCGTTTGGTTTGGCGGCGTGTGACAAGGCCGGTCGAACGTCTGGCGTGGTCCCTACATTTTGATGCGAAGGAAGGGACTGCAAAGATGAATCGTGTGGGCGACTGGCTGTTGCGCCGATGGCTTGAGGCCCGATTTCGTTTTAGCTTGCGCCTGCGCGAATGCCGCGCCTCCCTGTCGTTCGCGCTGATCCTTCTTCTCCGGCTCGGCCTGCCGGTGACCGCCTTCTTCGTAGCGTTTAACCCGATCTGGGGTTTTAGCTGGTACTTCAACACTGAAAGCTGGGCGACAGGCATCTATCAGAAGCTCACGGAGCTCCGGTTGATAACTGGCGCGCCAACATGTTCGATGCGGTGACACGTGCCTACGGCGGCGGAGATGAGCACTTTCGGATCAATCCGCAAGGCGTCGCAGGAAATGGCGACTTCAGCTTCCTTGTAATCGGCGATCCAGGCGAAGGCGACGCTTCCCAATATTCACTGGCCTCGCGCTATCTGAAGCTTGGACAGAGCAATGACGTAAAGTTTCTCGTCATCTCTTCGGACGTCATCTATCCGGCCGGATCAATCGAAGACTATGAGGCCAAGTTCTATCTCCCGTTCCACGGGTTCGAAAAGCCAATCTATGCAATCCCCGGCAATCATGACTGGTTCGATGCGCTTGAAGGCTTCAACGCGAACTTTCTCGAACCGAAGGCGGCGCGCGTCGCAATGGAAGCCCGCGTCGAAGCCGATCTGGGATTGACCGGCACGAACGCGCGCCGAATCGACAATCTTTAGCGCACGCAGAGCGTCTGCGCCGGCTATACGCCATAGATGTCGGCGCCCAGCGGGCGCCCTTTTTCGAACTTGCAGACCGATGATTTTGCTCTTCTTGCGATCGACACCGGCATATTGCGCACGGTGGACGAGCGTCAACTGGCGTGGCTCGAACGAGCCTCGAGCGAAGCCGCGGCAAGTTCACGATGGCCATCGTCGGCCATCCACGTTTCGCAGGCGGCCACGATATTCCGCCGATTGCCGAAGGCCAGGACGTCTCCGAATCCTCGGAAAAGTTCGCTGCGCTCTATCGCCTGCTGGCGACCCACAACGTCAGCATCGCCATGGCCGGCGATACGCACGACTTTGAGTATTACCGGGAAAACATCACCGGCGACGGCCCCACGCGCGTGATGCACCATTTCGTCAATGGCGGCGGCGGAGCCTACCTCAGCATCGGCACGGCCCTCGACTTTCCGAAGCAGCCTGCTGCAGTGGATTGGTCGTTCTACCCAAGGACCGACCACCTGCGCGCAAAAATGGATGCCGAGATGCCGCTATGGAAACAGCCGTTCTGGTACTGGATAAAGTGGTTTAATGCGTGGCCGTTCAGCGTTGAGACCTTTTCCGGCATCTTCGACTTCAACCGCGCACCCTTCTTCCAGAGCTTCATGGAAGTGCGAGTCGAAAGATCAAAGAAGCGCGTTGTTCTCATCCTCAACGGCGTCCACGGCCCGCTGCAGTGGCGTGACCTGCAGACCGGTGGCGCGGTCATCCCATCTGGGGTCACACTCGATGATCCAGCTGAATTTATTGTCTCGATGGATCGACAATGATCGACCCAATGTCCGCTATTGGGGGTGAAGCGGACATCATCTGGTCGAGGTTGAGCGCCACTCGGGGGCCCAGATGATACATTCGAGCAATGAATGACCGATCCATATCAATGGACAAAAGCGACACGGATGCACTCCGCAATGCTGTTCAGTTGCTTGAGCATCCCAGCCTAGCCGCGCGCCTTGCAAACATGATTGGTAAGCCTGTTGAACTATTGGGTCGGGCTCTACCTGCTGGTGCTTCTCAAGCTATCGCAACAGCCACAACAAAAGCCTCGAAGCTGCCGTCAAGGTTGCGCTCCTCACAATTCGAGGTGGACCTCAAGCAAGCTCTCAGATGCTGCACAGAGCTCTAGCGGTTGCCTCGGGTGCCGCTGGAGGGGCGTTTGGAATTTTGTCACTGCCTTTGGAACTTCCCGTCTCGACCATCATCATCTTGCGATCAATTCTCGACATCGCGCGAAGCGAGGGTGAGAACCTCGCTGATCCCGAATCAAGCCTGTCGTGCGTTGAAGTCTTTGGACTGGGCGGTCGGACTGAGACCGATGACGCTGCGGGAGGGTGGCTATTTCGTTGTGCGTGGGGTTTTTGCGACTTCCGTCACGGAAGCTGCCCGCTTCATTGCTGAACGCGGCATCGTTGAGGAAGGTAGCCCTGTGCTCGTGCGGTTGATTGCTCAGATCGCATCCCGCTTCGGGTTTGTCGTTTCACAAAAGGCCGCCGCGCAGACTATTCCTGTCATAGGCGCGCTCGGAGGAGCTGCCATCAACTACGCTTTTATCGACCACTTCCAGTCCGTCGCGCACGGCCATTTTACCGTGCGACGACTAGAGCGAAAGTATGGCAAAGATACTGTTTTCGATGCCTACGAGCGCCTTCGTCAGGATCTCCGGCGCACCGAAGAGGTAAGCGAGTGAAATGTCCGCTATTGGCACGAAGCAGACATCAGTTTGTGTGTCGTCAATGTTTGCTTTGGAGGTAAGGCGGGCACATGCACGCCCCCGGTCAGACAGGGGAATTTTCTAGATTAAGCTAACACACCGCAAGCGCGCTGGCTTACTTCAGACATAGTCAAACGCTGAAAACGACCATGTCCGCTTTGGGTCAAAAGCAAACATGTGCAGCGCACAAGCCGATGTCGGCTAAGTGCCAATAGCGGACATTCATCGCCGCAGAGATCACCGGTGGCATCCGTTATTGACCTATAGCCGCCGGAGGGATAGCAGCGACCCCGTGCGGATTCTTATTTTCCATGGCTACCTGCTGCGCGGCACTGGTAGCAACATCTACAATGCCAACCTGGCGCGCGCTTTGGCTGGATTGGGCCATGAGGTGCACTTGTTCTGCCAGGACCGGACGGCCCTGCCGCCGAAGGGCGTGACCATCCACGTGCCCGACATTGGGCGGCTGCTTCCAGTCTACGTGGCCGATCAATATGAGGGCTTTGATGCGTTGCCGTTCCCGGACATCGACGAGACGGCGCTCCGCCACTACCTCGACGCCAACATCACTGCCATTCGATCCGCGCCGTTGCCAGACATCGCGCTCGCCAATCATTTAGTGATGGGCCCCGTGATCCTCGCGCGCGGCCTGGAGGGACGCGCGCCCTATGCGGTCAAAATCCACGGGAGCGCGCTGGAGTACACTGTTCGGCCGCACAAGGAACGCTTTCTGCCCTACGCGCTCGAAGGGATTTGCGGTGCATCAGGCGTGCTGGTCGGTTCGCGTCACACGGCCGAAAGCCTGTGGGAAGTGCTCAGCGATGAGCCCGCGCTGCCCGAGAGGACGCGCCTCGGACCGCCGGGAGTGGACGTGAAATCCTTTCGGCCTCGCGAAAAGAAGAAGCGGCCCTCGCTTTGAAGCAGCTTGCGGACAAGCTCGAAGCTGGTGAAACAGCTGACTGGGGAGGTGAAGCTGGCGCTGCGGAGGCGCTCCGAAAGCTCGATCCGCGCCATGATCGTATCGTGAGCTACGCGGGAAAGTTGATTGTCTCGAAAGGCGTCGACCTGCTTCTTGCCGCTTGGCCGCTTGTGGTGGCGCGTGTTCCGGAGGCCCGGCTCGTTGTGGTCGGGTTCGGGACGTATCGGCAGACGTTGGGCCGATTTGTTGAGGCGCTAGGCCGCAGGGACATACAGACCTTGCATGACATCGCAGCCCGTGGACGCGAACTCGAGGGAGGTCCTCCGGGAGAGCTGCGATATCTGCGCGCCTTCCTGGAGACCGTGAGCGACGCGTGGTTGCGGACGGCGCCTATAGCAGCGGCGCGCATTCACTTCACAGGACGGATTGAGCACGGCGACTTGCCGGCCGTGCTGTCGACCTGCGAAGCGCAGGTGATGCCGAGCACCTTTCCCGAAGCCTTCGGCATGGTGGCCGTCGAGGCGGCCGCATGTGGCGCGCTGCCGTTGTCCGCCGGTCACTCAGGTATGGCCGAGGTCACTGCGACGCTGGCTCCTGCGCTGCCCGACGGATTGCGGCCGCTGCTCTCGTTCGAAATCGGGCCTGAGCTGTGCAGGAAATCGCTAACAAGTTGGTCGCGTGGCTCACCCTCGACGCCACACGAGCGTGAGCACGCTAAGTCGACACTGGCGAACGAGGCGGCTCGCCGCTACAGCTGGGAAAATGTGGCAAGAGGAGTAATTGCTGCGGCCCAAGGAAGGCTCGCTGAGCTACCCCGTCCAAATCTGCCAGCGACAGATCTTCACTCCCGGTAAGCCCTGCTGTGCGTCGAAGCTTTGATTCGCAAGGATACTATCGCTTGCGATGCCGCCAACGCGGTTCGTTGGCATTGACGCGACGATAAACAGCCCTAGCAATAAACGCCGCAAGTCTTGATGTCCGCTTTTGCCCCAAAAGCAGACATAGACGCCACGCAAACCGATGTCTGCTTTGTGCCAAAAGCGACGAACCGCCAACTGCCATTGCCCTGTCACGGCAGCAGAGTGCAGCCTGACCTCAATTGTGGGATTAGTTTCCGGACGACGATTTTGTGTTCACCTGTGGGGCCGAACGGAAGCTTTTATGCTGGGGATCACTCGTTGGCACGTGTTCAAAATACCGGCGGCGATACCGTGTGTCGCCGTTTATTCTCGGACTGGCATCGGCCTAAGCCACGTTGCGTGCGGCAACTGTCACGCGATGGCGACGGAACACGATCTTCGTCGACATCGACACCAAGACCAGGTCGAGTCGAGGCTATCTGACAAAACCTTTGGCCGTCCGAAGCGGTTGGGCCACAACGTCGTCCGCGATTCCGGTGTGGGTGAGGGGTTAGACCCCAAGCGATATTGGGGATGACCGAAGGCCACATGCAGCGCTGCCGCGCAGGCGACGCTCGATCTCGCCAGTCTTGCACGAAATATTCACGCTCATGCCAGAGACTGTCGCAAAGTCTTCCGGCCTCGGTCACGGCTCGTAGACCGCCTCAATTTAATCGCCTTCAGACTCACACCACGCGCCGCCTTGCGCTCGTGGTGACGCCTGATGTCTTCGGACGAGTGAATACCCCTCGTCCGCACCGATCGCGATTTCGGTTGCGGCTGCCACGGCTGCCATCCCATCCAGATCGTCCGCTGCAACCGGCTGCTCGAAGAAATCGACTCCCGATCCTCGTACGGCATGCACGTAAGTGATGGCCTGAGCAGTGCTGAAGCCCTGGTTTGCATCAGCCGAAATGAGCATTCCATTGCCGAGAGTCTTGCAAATCTCGCGCGTGCGCGCCGCGTCGTTCTCCGCCGTGTCAATGCCGACCTTGATTTTGTACGCGGTGACGCCTGCCGCCTTCTTTTTTCCGCATCCCTTAGATCGCCCTCACGGTCGCCACCTCCGATCACGCCCAGCAGGGGCATGCGGCTTCGTTTCTTGTCGCCAAGCAAGGCATAAACCGGTTTTGCAGTCGAAAGGCCGGCGATATCAAGCAACGCAATTTCGATCGCGGCTCTTAGCGCCATGGTTTGCCATACATGCAGGCCATCCATCGCGGTGAGCGCGCCTGCAATGTCGGCGGGATCGCGGTTCCGCAGCGTTGAACTCAGATAGTGTATGGCGGAAACGATGCTTTCCAGCGTGTCGCCCGTCATGACCGGAGCAGAGGCGGCTTCGCCCCAGCCGACAACGCCACTGTCGGTTTCAATCCGCACCAGAACATTGTCAGCACGCCGGACTTCCTCTCCCGCCATGACAACGGGCTTGAGCATCGGCAGGCTGACCGCGATCGGCTCGATTGTCTTAATTTGCATGCAGGGTTCCAGCCGGTGACGAATTGTTCTACAGTTTTGAATCCCGGCCTGATCGATGATGCTCCTGAACAGATCGATTTCCTTGGTCACGCGGGCCCAGGCCGCGTCGGCGCCTCGGCCGGACTTGGAAACCGGCCTGATACAACTTCTCCTTCATTTCCTGAGTGGCGAGCACTTTGAGCGTTTCCGCTTCCAGCCACTTTATAATTTCGGGCGGCGTCTTTGCGGGAGCGAGCAAAGTGGTGTCGGTTGCGAAGACAAAATCCTTGTAACCGGCTTCGATCATGGTCGGGACGTCTGGCAGATCCGGCCAGCGGGTTTCACCGGTGACCGCAAGGCAACGCATCGTTCCGGCCTTGATGTGCGGTGCGGCCGGCGGCAGTGAGCCGGAGCTCAGTTGCGCGGTTCCGCTGAGCAGGGCCTGAATGGCGTCACCGCCGCCCTTGTAGACGACGTTTTCCAGCTTCGGCAATTTTTCGCGGATCTTCAGCACCTCCAGTTGAATCTGTGGCGTGCGTTCCGATTGGCGGTGTCGCGCAGTTGAACTTGTCGGGATTGGCTCTCGCCAGCGCGACAAATTCCTGCATGGTCTTGGCCGGCAAATCCGACTTGACGACGAATGTATTGGGCGACGTCGCAAGCTCGCTCACGCCGACGAAATCTTTGAGCGGATCGTAGGGGATCTTGTTGTATAGACTGACATTCACCGACCAAGCGTTGGTCGCGAGCAGGATGGTGTAACCATCCGGTGCAGCATGCGCGGCGTTGCCGAAGCCGATATTACCGCCCGCGCCGCCGATATTCTCGATGATGAAGGTCTTGCCCGTTGATTGCTGAAGTGCGCCGGCCGTGATGCGTCCGACGATATCGGATGGTCCGCCTGGCGTGTTGGCTACGACTATTTTTACCGGCCTGTCGGGGTAGGCGGCGTAGGCCGAACGCACGCGCAGGATTGCCGGAGCGGCAACGCCTGCGCGGCCAGTACACCAACACCCTTGATGATGCTGCGCCGCGACGGCGCGAAGTGTCCCGTTTGATTTTTTCATCGTCCTCCCCTTGAGCTTCGGCAATTTTCTGATTAGCGGCATTATTTCTGGTAGGCTAAGCTTTTGCGATTACGCGAGCAATGGCCACAAAATGCCTGACCAAGAACAACACGAATTTCAGTGCAGGTGTATCCGGTTTTCTCCGACCATGAAAGATAGTCAAACACGGGCAAGCACATGGCATGAGACCATTCTCGCAACCCTGAAGGCGAATGACGTCAAGCTCATCGTCTACGTCCCCGACCGGGTTTTCACGCCCCTGATCAAAGCCCTTCACGCCGACCCGTTTTTCACCACTTTCGCTGCCGCTCGCGAGGAAGAAGCACTCGGCATCATAACCGGTGCCTGGATGGGAGGATTGCGTGGCGCAGTCCTGATGCAGACAAGCGGCTTCGCCACAATCCCGGAATACGCTCGCCTCGCTGGTCGTGCCCTGCCAGATTCCGGCGCTGATATTTGTCTCCGGAACGCGGCACGCTTGGTGAGTTCAATCTCGGCCAGGCGCTGGTGTGCAAAACCATGCGGCCCGTCCTCAATTCACTTGCGGTCGAGAACATCACGATCACGCGACAGGACGAACTGGCTTTTACTGTCGACCGGTCGATCAAGCAGGCCGTGGCTACGCAGGCGCCCGTTACTTTCATCCTCTCGCCGTTGCTGACAGGCGGCAAAGTGTTCGAAGGATGATGCTGTGACCCACACAAAATCTTCAGGAGCTACACGGGCGCACAATGCGAAGGTCATGAGATCGTTTCGAACTGACCAAGCGGCTCGTCGGCCAGCTGAAGGCCGGAGAGGCCGTCATTGGCGGCATCGGCAATGCCAATTTCGACCTGTGGGCCAGCGGTCAACGTCCGCAGAATTTCTACATGCTGGGCAGCATGGGTCTCGCGATACCGATCGCCTTTGGCGTTGCCATTGCCCAACCGCGCCGACACGTTATTGCACTCGAAGGTGACGGCTCGCTTTTGATGCAGCTTGGTTGTCTTGCAACCGTTGCGGAGCGCGCGCCGAAGAATCTCACGATCGTTGTTTGGGACAACGGCATCTATCAGATTACCGGCTCGCAGCCGACCGCCGCTCCGGCGGCCGATCTTGTCGCGATCGCGCGTGGCGCCGGCATCGCGAACAGCGCCTGGGCTGCCGACGAAGCGGATTTCGATCGGTTGGTGACATCAGCACTCAAAGGCGAGGGCCGAGCTTGATTGCCGTGCGTATCGACGACAAACCGGCGGTGGCAACGACGGACCGTGATCCGGTCAAATTCGCGAGCGTTTCATGCGTGGTCTTGGGGTAAAGAGCGCCAGCGCCTAACGGAGCAGCATGACGGACTTCGACGGTGTCGTAATCGGAGCAGGCCACAACGGCCTCGCTCTTGCCGCTTATTGTCGCGCGCCGGTATGCGTGTTGCGGTGCTTGAGCGCAATAGCCGCATCGGCGGGGTTCAGCACCGAGGAACGCGAATTCTCCCGGGCTACAGGCTCAATCTGCACGCGAATTTCTACATGGGCATCGGGTTTTGTCCTTTGCTGCGGGATCTCGAGCTTCATCGCTATGGCTTTCCTATATCGAGCCGCCGGTTCAGCAAGCCGCTGTCTTCCGCGATGGCTACTAGCATTGTCATCTACAAGGATCTCGACAAAGCTGCGCATCGCTCGCGCGTTTCTCGCGTCAGGATGCCGAGAACATTCCGGGAGCTATGGCACACCTATTGCGAGGAAATGCGACCGCTGCTGGTGTCGTTGCTTTACAACGCGCCGATGCCGCGCGAGCAGCTCGTTGACCGGCTGAGCGGACCAAAGGCAGAAGGAGCTGCTTTCGCACGCCCAACACGATCTCTTCAGCGTCGTACGTAAGCACTTTGTCGACGAGCGTATTCGAACTCTGTTCACGTCCTATATGCACGTGATCACCACCGAAAACGTGCCCGGCGCCGGGATCGTTTTCCAGCCATCTTTGCCAATATCGCCAAGCTTTACGTTACCGGTTGGCGGCGCAGTATCGCTGGCATTCAGCGCTGGCGAGGGTGGTGGAAGCCGGTGGCGGTGAAATCATCACCAACGCTGATGTGAAAGAAATCAAGGTCGCCAACGGGCGCGCGACCGGGGTGAAGCTGGCCGATGGTCGCACGATCGACGGTCGCAAGTTCGTGGCTAGCGCAATCGATTTTCCGACGACCATGCAAATGACCGGCGAGGAACTATTTCCCGACCCGGTGCGGGAGAAAGCCAAGTCCTGGCATTGGGGCAACCATAGTTTGGTGACGTTGCACCTCGCGCTCAAAAATCCTCCGGCGTACCGCGCTGCTGCGCTTCGATCCCGATGTTTCGCGCGCCTACAATATCTTCTTCGGCATGGATCATATCGACGACGTTGCGAGACTGCTTCGAGGATTGTGCCGCGAAAAGATTTCCCAGCGTGCTGATGGGCAATGGCGCGTGCAACAGCCTGTTTGATCCGAGTTACGCGCCTGGTGGCGAACACGTTGCGTTCTGGTGGCCGTTTGCTCCCTACTCGGTCGATGGCTCGCCGCAGGAATGGGAGCGCAATCGCTCCGAATACGCTCAGCGGGTTCTCGATTACTGGCGCGTTTACGCCTCAATCTCGAAGGCGACAACCTGCTCGGGACCTACTCTGTTCACGCCACTCGATGTGGAAAAGCTCAACGCCAACATGCGCCAGGGTGCCGTGCGCGTTGAGGCCTATGTCCCGAACCAGCTCGGCATCAACCGGCCTCACCCTTTGATGCCAGGGTCCCGCACGCCGGTGGAAGGGCTTTATCTCTGCGGTTCGTCATCGGGAAATGGCGGCGGGATCAACGGAGCCCCGGGTTATATCGCCGCCAACGCGATCGTCGCCGACCTCAAGCTCAAGCGTCCGTGGAAGCCGGTTCCCGCGCCGGAGTGGAAGCATTGACGGCGCGCTTTCCAGCGCTCTGCTATCGCGCTGCCACGACCGCCACACGTTGTGACGATGTCTTGCAACACTGGCGCCGCGCGACAGATCGCTGATCGGCTTGGCAAAGCCTTGCAGGAACGGACCGATCGCCTGTGCGCCGCCGAGCCACTGCGTCAGTTTGTAGGCGATATTGCCCGAGTCGAGAGTCGGGAAAATCAGGACATTCGCCTGTCCGGCGACCGCGCTTTGATCTTTCACTTTTTCTGCGGCCACGCTCGGCACCAGAGCGGCGTCAGCCTGAAACTCGCCGTCGATCGCAAGTTCCGGGCTCGCGTTGACGCACGAGCTCCATTGCCTCCCGCACCTTGTCGACGCGTGCGTGCTGGGCGCCTGCCCTTGGTCGAAAACGACAGCATGGCCACGCGGCGTTGCCCGAGTAGCGCCTGTCGCAGCTGCGCGCTGAGGTCGACCGCAATATCGGCGAGCTCGGCGGTGCCGGATCGGCGTTGACCGCACAATCGGCAAAGATGAATGACTTTCGACCTTGCCCGAGAAAATCCGGCACGATCATCAGAAAATAACTGGATGGCAGCGCTATGCCGTCCGCCAGTCCGACGGTCATCAAGCCGGCTTCGATCACGCGCCGTGTCGGATTGGAGCAACCTGCGACCATGTGCGTCCGCGTGGCCTTCGCGAACCATCATGCCGCCAAAATATAGGGGCTTTGACACGAGCCGAGTGGCCATCGATAGGGTCATCGACCCGCGCACGTTCGAGCGCCGCACCGTAAGCTCTGCAGTCGTGGCTCGTTGTGCGGGTCGACGATCTCGATTCCGGCGAGTGAGACGATTTTGCTCGGTCTGCTAGTCTGGTGACCTCTTCAGCCGAGCCCAGCAAAATGGGGCGTGCGATCTTCTCGCTCGCAAGACGTGCGGCAGCGGCAACAATGCGTCCATCTTCGCCTTCCGGCAAAACGATTTTGCGATTGCGCTGCCGTGCGATATCAAAAAGCTTGTTGAGTAAATCCATGCTTCTCACCGTCGTGAGAAAAAGACGCGAATCTGCGAGCGAGGGCATCAATGACCAGAAACCGCCGAAGCGATCAAGATTCAACGCGGCCTCGAAAGGCGTTTACTTCGATCGTTCGCCTTGCACCTTCATCGATGGCAAGGCGGGCGAACTACGCTACCGCGGCTATTCGATTCATGACCTCGCCGAGCATTCAAGCTTCGAGGAGACGGCCTGGCTTTTGCTCAACGGCGAACTGCCGCAGCGAAGCAGCAGCTGGCCGGTTTTGATGCGGATCTCAAGGCGGCGCGCAAGCTGCCGGCTCAGATCCTTCGACATCATTCTTGCGGTCAAGGCGGCGCATCCCATGGATGTTCTGCGTACTGCTGCCTCGGCCCTCTCCGCATTCGATCCCGAAACGGCCGACAATTCGCGTGAAGCAACGCTGCGCAAGGCTGTGCGGTTGACTTCACAGGTGCCGATGATCGTCGCCGCGCACTCGCGCATGCGCGACGGTCAGGAGCCTGTGCCGGCCGATCAGGCGCTGCAGCCATGCTGCCAATCTGCTGTGGATGTTGACAGGGAAAAAGCCGAGCGCCGATGCCGCACTGCTGATCGATCGTGATCTGATCCTGCATGCCGAGCACTGGCTCCAACGCCTCATCTTTCGCCGCGCGGGTCGTGATCGGTACTGAAGCCAATCTACACGCCGCGATCGTTGCGGCAATTGCCGCTCTATCAGGCCCCGCGCACGGTGGTGCCGCAGAGGACGTGATGAAGATGGCGGAAGAGATCGGCGATCCTCGCGCGCGGCAGAGTATGTAAGAGAACGGCGCAAGGCGGGCATTGCAGTCACCGGCTTCGGTCACCGGGTCTATCGTGCGGAGGATCCGCGCGCCCGCCATATGCGCGCGGGCGTGGAGCGTCTTGTCAAAGGAAATGGGTCAGCCGAAGTGGTTCGAGATCCTGCAGGCCGTGGTCGCGGCGATGGCGCCCTATGCGCGTCACGGCGTGAATGTGAACGTCGATTTCTATTCCGGCGTTGTCTATCACCTGCTCGGCATAAAGCGCGATCTGTTCGTGCCGATCTTTGCCATCGGTCGTGTGCCCAGGTTGGGTGGTGCAGGTGCTCGAGCAGCTCGAAAACAACATCCTTCTGCGTCCGCTCACGCTCTATAACGGCCCTGACGCCCGCGCCTATGTGCCGCTGGACCAGGCGATAGAGCGGCACCGCGACAATCAAACAATCCTCCTGAGAAGACACCGCTTGAAAGCGAATTCTCACGATGTGCGAGACGTGGCGGCTCGGATTCACCCTTGCGGGGCCAAGACCTTCTGTTAGCGTATTGAGAACACTGGTCTCACAAGACGAGACTTCGTCAGAGCGGCAATCTCCGCCTTTGGCGATCAGCCGGCAAACATAAGCCGGACCAGCATCTCCTGCCGGGCTCGGCCGCGGGTAGGGGCATGCAAGCAAGCGGCCGACTGGCAGGGAGGAGTCCATGCGTTCGACCATGCGAAGCGTCACCGTATTTTGGCTGTTGGCTATTGGTGCCGCGGTGTTCGCGGGCAAGGCGATTGCGGCCGGATATCCCGAGCGGCCTATCGAACTGATCGTTCCGTGGGGCCCGGGTGGTGGCGCCGACCAGCTCGCCCGCCTCGTCAGCAAACTCATGGAGCCGATGTTTGGGCAGGGCATCCCGGTCGTGAACGTTCCCGGCGGCACCGGTGCGACCGGCATGGCGAAGCTCCTTGCCGCGCCTGCCGATGGCTACTCGATGGCGATCTATATCGCCGATAGCCATGCGCTGCTGGCCGGAAAAAGCTCGCGTTGGACGATGAACGACATCACGCCGGTTGCGGTGATGATCAAAGGTCCATCGTTCATTTTCGTGAAAGAGGACAGCCCGTTCAAAACCTGGGACGACTTCGCCAAAGAAGCCAAAGCCAATCCGAACAAACTGAAAGTCGCGACGCTTGGCTTCGGCAGCGTCGACGATTTCTCGCTCACCGTGCTTGACCGCGGCGGCATCAAGGTCGTCCAGGTGCCCTTCTCCAAGCCCAGTGAACGCTATGTCTTCGATCCTAGGCGGTCACGCCGATGCACTCTACGAGCAAGCCGGAGATGTTGCGCAGTTCCTGAATGGCAAACAGATGCGCCCCATTTTGCTGTTCGGCGAAAAGCGCCTGGATGCGTTCAAAGATGTGCCAACGTCATTTGAGCTTGGGTACAAGGTAGCGTTGCCGCAGTTTCGCGCGATCGTCGTGCGGGCCGGCACGCCACCAGACATCGTGAAGAAACTGTCCGACGCGCTGGCGAAGGTCTACGCATCACCCGAGTACAAGAAATTCCTCGAGGAGCAATACGCCGATCCGAACAGCTTCGAGGACGCGTCGAAGGCCCCAGGCCTTCGTGAACGAGCAGCTCGAGGACATGAAGAAGACGGTCAGCGACGAACTGACGTCGCCGGACAACGTCCCATGGACCAGGTGCTGTTCCGCTCGATTGTGCCCTATGCGGTGGGCCTCGCCATCGCGAGCAGTTCTTTATCTTTACGCAGGTACATTCGACTACGCACCTCGGCCCGGCCAGCTCGGGCCCGATGTGTGGCCGCCGCCTTGCGATCCTTCTGATGGGTGGCTCCTGCCTGTTTGAAATCTCACGTCGCGCTTATCGTCGGCAATCAGGATGCCGCCGGATTTCTGGAGGCATTCGACAGAGAACCGGAGGTCGAGGACAAACAGCCTGTCTATCCCCGGCTTGCTGGTAGGCGGCATTGTTCTGATGGCGCATCTATGCCGTGCTCGTGCCGGTGCTCGGTTTCATTCTCGGAACATTCCTTATTCCTTGCCGCCTTCATGTATGTCGGCGGGTACCGCGCGCACCGCGCTATTTGGGGCACCAGCGCAGCGGTGACGATCTTCTGCGGAATTCTGTTCCTCGCGCATCGCTTATGTTTCGCTGCCGCGTGGCGTTCCGCCATTCGACCGCGCTACCGACATCTTCTTTGCGATGCCGAGCCTTCTGGTGAGCGCATGATCGACATCTCTCGCTCAACTCGCTTACGGGTTCGTGCATTGCCTGACGCCGCTCAATCTGGCGATGCTGGTGGTCGGCATCGTCGTCGGTCTGCTGATCGGCGTGCTGCCGGGCCTGACGCTGGTGATGGGTGTCGCCCTGGCATTGCCCTTCACCTACAAGATGGACGTCACCGCCTCGATCGTGTTGCTCACGGCGATGTACGTATCGGGTACTTACGGCGGGGCCTTTACCGCAATTCTGTTCCGAATTCCCGGTGAGCCGATCGACGTCCCCATGTTGTGGGACGGTTACACCATGGGGCGCAAGGGCAGGCCAGCCAAGGCGCTGGGCTGGACGCTGGTCGCGGCTCTCGGTGGCGGACTTCTTTCGGCTATTGTCATGGTCGCCCTCACGGAACCGCTTGCCAAATTCGCGCTGCGCTTCTCCTCGCCGGAATACTTCGTGATCATCATGTTCGGCCTGCTCAGCGTGGTGGCAATCGGCAAGGGATCGCTCGCCAATGCTTTCATCAGCATGAGTGTCGGCATTCTGATTTCCACGGTCGGCACGGATCCAGATCTACGGCGCCTACCGTTTCACCTTCGGTTCACCGATCCTCGCCGACGGCATTGAGTTTCTCGTGGTCATGGTCGGCGCCTATGGCGTGGGCGAAGTTCTTACGCGTCTGGAAACAGGCTTTGCCACCAAGCCGATCGACAAGATTTCAAACGCACGCACCGAACTTCCGACGCTCAAGGAACTCAACGACATCAAGGGCATGTTTTTCGCTCTTCAGTGGTTGGCGATCTCATCGGGCCTCTTGCCGGGGGCCGGTGCCACGATTGCGTCTTTCGTCAGCTACAGGATCGAGGCGCGTTTCGGCAAACGCAAAGGAGCTGATGGGGACCGGGATTGCCGAAGGGATCGTCGCGCCGCAGGCGGCGGCGACGGCTTCGGTTGGTGGAGCCATGGTTCATTTGCTTGCACTCGGTATTCCAGGCAGCGGCGCAACCGCAGTTATTCTCGGCGCATTCATGCTGCACGGGATTCAGCCGGGCCCGCAGGTTCTCGCGAGCTCCGCGCCGCTTGTTCTACACCGTGTTTGCGTCGCTGTTCCTCGGTCTCGCGCTGATGTGCGCGCTCGGCTATTTCGCGATCCGCCTGCTGGTGAAGATCCTCGATTTTCCGAGGCGGTTGTCTCGTCTTACGTGTTGATCCTCTGCTTTATCGGCGCGCTGTCGATCCGCAACAACATCACCGGATCTTTGGCTGATCATCGGTTTCGGCGTTCTTGGCTATGGCTTTCGAACGTCCTGAACTTTCCAGTCGCGCCGCTCGGTGCTGGGGGTGATCCTCGGTCCGATTGCTGAAGAGGCTTTCATGAACACGATGATCAGCTTTTCGAACGACTGGACTGTATTCTTCACGCGACCGATATCCGGAACGATCGTCGCATTGACCATTATCCATTCTGCTGCTGCCGTTCGTCGCAGCGTCTGCTCAGGAGCCGCCTGATGACTGCCCAAACCGGGGCTAGGTAGGTGATCCATGCGTAGCAATCTCGGACTTGACGAAAGGGCCACTGGCACCGGCCCTCGGGCGGAATGTGGACGAACTCAAGCCACGTTTGAATCGTTCGAAGAGGAGCGCCGCCCGCGAGCAGCAAACTCGGCGCGACGGCGCGTTCCGTTCGCTATCCTCGCGAGCATGTTGCAAGCTCGCGTGCGCCGGTCGACGTGCCTCGACATTATCGCTTCGGTGAAATTGCCGAAGGCGACGGCTTATCGGTTGGTCGATTGGTTCGTAACGCAAGGCTATCTCGCGCGCGAGCCCGGACGACGCCGGCTGATTGTCGGACCGAAACTGACGGATCTTGCGTTTGGTGCGCTGTCATCCTCGATGCGGCATGACACGCCGCATGTCGTGCTTCAGCGCCTCGTCCATACGCTCAACGAAACCTGCAATATCGGCACGCTGCTGAACGGCGAAGTCGTCTATCTCGATCGTGTCGAAGCCGAGCATTGGCCGCTGCGGCCTGCACTACACCAGCGGTTCGCGAGTGCCGCTACATTGCAGCGCAATCGGCAAGTTGTTTCTGGCGTTGGCCGCCTCGCCGCGCCGCAAGCGGCTTCCTGCAAAGTCTGGAACTGCGGCGGTATACAGATAACACCATCACCGACTGCTGCTCGCCTCGACGCCGAGCTTCGTCAGATTCTGAAAGGAGCAGGTTTCTTTCGATCGGCAAGAGTATCTCGTCGGTGTCGTCTGCATGGCCGTTCCGGTGATCGGCGCCAATGGCGAGATGCTCGCTGCTCTCGCCATTCAGGCGCCTGAAGCACGCATGAACGTTCAAACGGCGCGCCGCCATTTGCCGGCACTGAGAAGCGCCGCCAACGAGCTGGCTGAAATTTTCAGGATAAGACCTGACCCACCAGGGGCAGGGCTGAGAGGAGCACACCTATGAAGATGACCACCGAAGAAGCATTTGTGAAGGTCTTGCAGATGCACGGCATCGAGCATGCCTTTGGCATTATTGGCTCGGCATTCATGCCGATATCCGATCTTTTTCCCAAGGCCGGAATCACATTCTGGGACGTAGCGCACGAAACCAATGGTGGCCTGATCTGCGATGGCTATACCCGGTCGACCGGGAAAATCGCTATGGCGATTGCACAAAACGGTCAGGCATCACGAATTTCGTCACTGCCATCAAGACCGCGTACTGGAATCATACGCCGATGCTGCTCGTGACGCCGCAGGCGGCGAACAAGACGATCGGGCAGGGCGGTTTCCAGGAAGTGGAACGAGATGGCGCTGTTTCGCGACATGGTCTGCTATCAGGAAGAGGTGCGCGATCCGTCACGTACCGCAGAGGTTCTCAATCGCGTCATCACCAAAGCCAAGCGGCTTTCGGCGCCCGCGCAGATCAATATCCCGCGCGACTACTGGACGCAGGTGATTGACATCAGCTTGCCGGCAATCGTCGAGTTCGAACGCCCGGCTGGCGGTGCCCAGGCCGTCGCGGAGCGGC
>ERZ1370068.7040-contig-5983_pt1 | contig 56814 bp, 96 predicted proteins | sample MGYA00561227_ERZ1370068 | MGnify/ENA primary metagenome ERZ1370068 (study PRJEB38410, sample SAMEA6850437) | metagenome | study: Metagenomic assessment of the ecological functions of the soil: analysis of the soil microbiota associated with the... | reverse complement strand
GTAATGCTTCGTTCAGTTACGTATTGCTTGCTTGATTGGACAGGTCCGCATTCGTCCTGACTATTCCTTGAGCCACGTGGCGGATGCGGGAAGGCGGAACTGGAGACTTACACGGATCCGCATGATGCCATCGAAATCGCCAGGTGACGATGATGCCGGGAAATACCGGCCGCTCAAAACCGCGCCCAAATCTGAGACACGGCTGGCGGCTCAATTTGAAGAACCTTGATGAAACCTCGCTTGCATTGGATTTTCTTTACCCAGCCGCGTTGGGTACCGCTTTGGCATTTGCGCGAAGCGAGCTTCAAACGCCGTGCATCTCCGTGAAAACGCTTGCACGTCAGACGGGCATGATGCGCGGTCGTGAGGAAGGTCACCGACGAACAGGCGGAATCACTGGTCGCAACTGCACATGCAATCATAGGGATGGATGCTTGCGTCACATCCTCTGGTCGATCTCACCCGGCAAACCCAATGTCGTTGAGCCGCCGGGCATCTGAAGTGCAGCATGACAGAAAACGAAATTCCCTTACTCTGCGCGGAAGCATGCAATTTGCTCGTCGCCGCCGGAAGGGAAGATCGTCAAGACCCGGGCGGCGTAAGCGCTTGCCCGGTCTTCATAGGTCTCCGGCTCGATATGAATGACAACGTCGGCCATATGAAAACCGCCATCGAGTAGCCGGTTCTTCACGCGAATGCGCGATATCATGGCCTTCGCGGACCGTGCATTCGCCAGCCACGCGCACATGAATGTCTGCAAATCGCAGTGAAGCCGCTCTTGCGCGCGCGGCACTTTCCCGCGCTCGTAACGCCCGGCACCCCGCGAACGGCCACCAGAATTTCCGAGACCAATTCCGGAGCGGCCTGCGCATCCAAAACTTCGCCGATCGATTCTCGAAGCATTCCGAGACCATTGAAAATGATTACTGCACAAGGAAAAAAGCGCCGCCCAATCATCTGCTTGCGCCCAGGAGGGTCCTCCGATCAGTGCGGCCGAAATACCCACAGCCGCTGCCAGGGAGTGTCATCGCGTCGGAGCGATGGTGCCATGCGTCAGTCTGAAGAGCCTTGCTTTCAATGGTCGCGCTGCGCAAATTGACCCATCGGAAGAGCCCTTCCTTCCAGCACGATGGTCGCCCCAAGAACGGCCAGCGTGAAACCCTGCCGGAGCGCTGATCCAGATCGGCAGAGCGTTGCATAAGAAAGATATCGCGTAAGCTGTGCAGAGCCAAGCGCCGCCCCTGCCACGACGAGCAAGAGGGAACCGGCGACTGCTGCCAGTGATTCCATCTTGCCGTGACCATAGGGATGATCGCTGTCTGGCGGTCGCTCCGCGTATTTGATCGCACCCCACATCATGATGGAACTCAGCACGTCCAGCGATGACTCGATACCATCGGCAATCAGCGCACGTGAATGACCAAAAAGACCGCCTGCGATCTTTGTCAAGAGCAAGGACCAAGTTGACGATACATGCCTGCCAATAAGAGCTCGCGGCTTTCCTTCGCACGGCGTTCCACCGAATCCACAAGATCACCCTCCGTTGTTCGAAGCCTAGAAATTGGTAAAGCTCATCCCTACCCGCGGCTGGCTCAAAATCGCCGCCTTCGGTCTTGACCAAGATAGGCAACGGATCGCTCCTTCTCATTTGGAATCGGCACCTCGCCGGGTCCGGCCCAACCTGGGGGATGCTCTGTCACCGAATAAAAGATGTTCACAATTTCATTGGGCTTCAGACCGCTGGCTTGTGCGAAAGCACTTCTGTCGTCAGGGCCACTACATGAACTCGTCGCTGCGTCGGAGATTCTCCGGGCTCCACATCCACCCGCAGAACCTCGATCTTGAGCATACTCGGGCGCCTTCGCGTGCATTGACTCGTAAGCCGACGGGGGAAGCTCCGCACGCAACGCCGGAATGAGGAGACATGTCAGAAATCACGCGGAAAGTTCATGCCCATACGCATTTGAGGGTCTAGCAGCTTTATGAAAGCGGGTAAATGAACGAATCGCTACTTGAGCTGGCGCCACTGATGTCATTCTTCGGAGACCAATTCTCAGTGTTACCGCCTCAGCCTCCCAGCTCCAGCCCGGGATTCCTGAATGAATTCGGTAACCGCCGATTGGATTTGTGAAGCGCAGGTCAACCTTTGCTTGAACAAAACGCGGCTTGAACCAGGGAAACATTCCCAAGAGATCATAGGTCACCAAAATCTGACCGTCACAGCCGCGTCCGCTGCCAATTCCAATCGTGGGCACCCGAATCCTCTGCGAAATCGCCTCCGCAACGGGAGGCGAAACCAATCCGAGCACCATGCCGAAGACCCCCGCATCGGCCAAAGCCATCGCATCTTCCATAAGTTGCTCCGCCTTGCTGCTGAGTCTTTCCCTTAATTCGGTAGCCGCCTTCCTCCTTCACTTTTGAGGCAGCATCCCAATGTGGCCCAGAACAGGAATTCCCTCGCCGAGGGATTGCTCTAATGACGGGCAGCAACTCCTCTCCGCCCTCCGCTTTGACTCCGTTGGCGCCAGCCTCGGATCAACTCTCGAGCACTGAAGCACCTGATCGCTTCGGTCGCCGTGCTGTGGGCTGGGAGATCAGAAATCAAAGGTGTCTTGTTAACCCCGCGGGCAACCGCCTGTGTGTGGTGGACCATATCCCCTAAGGTCACCTCCGTAGTGTCAGGATGATCCAAGACAACCATGCCCAAAGAATCGCCAACTAAAAGAAAATCCAGACCCAAGCCATCCAGCAATCTCCCCATCGGATAGTCATACGCAGTCAACGCAGCGAATCTCCAGGATTTTCGCTTCCGCGAAATGAAGGATGTCACAATGGGATGTATTTGCTCTTTGTTAGTAACAACATTTCCCATATAATTTTTAATCAGTATATTACGTTGCAGTATTCTTCGACAATTTCATCGCCTTTCAAGTCGGCGAGGAGTTCTTGGACATTTTTCGTGAAGTGGGGAAATATGAGTTCTGGCCGGATATCGACCAGCGGCTGGAGTAAAGCGACGTCGCGCGATCTGAGGGTGGGGGATGGTGAGGTTGGGTTCCGAAAGGGGCAATGTTGTCGCAGTAGAGGAATCGATGTCGATTGTGCGGGGGCCGTTTCTCTCCTGAGTGGGCGACCGGCCAAGGGCCCGTTCGATGCTTTTGAGCTCATTGAGGAGTTCTTGAGGCTGCATTTCGGTGGAAAATTCGAGCGCAGCGTTGAGGAAAGGCGGCGACTCAGCTGGACAGTCCACGGGAGAAGTTTCGTAGACCTGGAGCAGAGAACCGGCCGCGTTCCGGAGTGGAAGCCGAAAAGGCGGCGGCGGGCTGCCCGGAGATAAACAAGGCGAGGCTCGATATTGGACCCAAGTGCAATTCCGGCGCGCATGTGTTTTCAGAAAAGCGGCGAGCGAGCAGCAAGGCGGCGGACCCTGATTCCGCCCTTTGCACCGCTCATTTTAATCCAAGAACGTCTTGCATGTCATAAAGGCCTGGGGGCTGGTGCTGTACCCCATTTCACCGCGCGAAGCGCCCCTTTTGCGAAAGTTTCTCGGCTGGAAGCCTTGTGTGTTGAGTTCAACCCGCTCGCCAGCACTGGCGTAAACGACCGTGTGATCACCCACCACGTCTCCGCCGCGCAGGGCATGCATTCCGATCTCCGTGCTCGGTTCGTTCGCCGACCATGCCCGCACGGCCGTGGCGAGGCGTTACTCTCGTCGCGTCAGGCCACGAATCTCCGAGAGAATCTCGGCAAGACGTTTCGCCGTTCCGCTCGGCGCGATCTTTTGAGCCGGTGATGCATTTCAATGACTTCCAGATCAAATTCCGGACCAAGAATTTCCGCGGTCTTGCGCGCAAGCCAAAGAGCGTGTTGACGCCGACGCTGAAGTTGGGGAGCAAATACGATGGGAATTTTCCGCGCGGAATTTTCCACCCTCTGACGGCTCGCACCATCCTGACCGGTTGTGCCAATAACCAAGATCTTCCCGGATTGCTTCGCACATTTGAGCGACCCGAGTCGTGGCGTCGGCATGCGTAAAATCGACAACAGCTTGGCATTCTGGAAGCGCGGACGCCAGATCGTCCCCGACATCGATCTGGGCGATAACTTCGAGTTCCGAATCGGCCGCCGCGCAGGAAATGAGAGTTTGTCCCATACGGCGCTTTAGCGCCGTTGATGAGCAGTTTGAGCGGGGTCATGAAAGTGTTCGCCGCTTGAGTCGTTCCCAAGCAGCTGCAGGCGCGTTTAATTTTTTCATAGGGGTTTCAACGCGGAGAGGAGTCGAACGCAATTTTTCCTTGTTGGCATCGCTCATCTCGCAGAGTGGCAGGCGAACTTCGGCGCTCATGACACCCTTGAGGAAGAGGGCGTACTTGATCCGGAACGGGATTCGGCTCAATGAACAAATCCTTGAAAAGCGCGATAGTAGTGCCGATGGGCATCGACAGCCTCCGGGTCCGGCCCGTCCGCCAGGCGCATGGCTAAAGTCTGACACCTCGCGCGGTATAAGATTTGATGCGACGCTGATGACACCGACGCCACCAGCGGAAAGGAATGGCAGCGTGAGCGAATCGTCGCCGGACAAGATTTCGAAGGTTTCGGGGAACCGCTTGCCCAAGCTGGCTGACCCGTTCCACGGTGCCCCCGGCTTCCTTGATGCAAACAATGCTGGGGCAATCGTTCCCGCCAGACGCACGACCGTTTCCACTCCGATCTCAATCCCGCAGCGGCCTGGGAATACGTACAGGACGATTGGGATTTTCACAGCTTCGGCGATGGCACGGAAGTGGCGATACAGACCCTCCTGGGAAGGCTTGTTGTAATACGGAGCCACGAGCAGGGCGGCGTCGGCCCCAACTTTTCAGCATCCGTCGTAAGGGAAACAGCCTCCATCGTGGAGTTCGAGCCCGTGCCGGCGATAACCTTGCAACCGACCCTTGGCGGCCTCGATCGCGACACGGATCACTTCGGTGTGCTCCTCGTGGGTGAGGGTAGGGAGACTCCCCGGTGGTGCCAACGGGAACGATCCCCTCAACGCCTCCCGCAATCTGAGTTTCAATGAGACTGCGAAAGGCCTCTGCGATCGAAGGCGCCGTTGCGAAACGGCGTGACCAGGGGCGGTGTGTGTGCCGGCAAATGACATGGGATGTCGAAGAACTACAGGGAAATCGTCCCGTCGAAAACAAAATCTGCCGGACCAGTGAGCGTGACATTGCGGACACCGCGCTCGGATGCTTCGAACGCGACCTGAAGCGTGTCTCCTCCGCGAACCTTTACACGAACAGGAGATGGTGAATGCGTGAGAAGATGGTGAAGCAGGGCCGCAGCGCACACGCCCGTGCCACAAGCGAGAGTCTCGCCCTCCACGCCGCGCTCGTAGGTGCGAATCGCAATCGAGTCCGGCGATAGCACTTGAACAAAATTCGCATTGGTTCCCTTTGGGGAGAAGGCGGGATGATAGCGGAAGCGCCGCGCCGTCTTTCGAAACCTCCACAGCCTCGACATCATCCGTAAAGACCACTGCGTGCGGCACGCCTGTGTTCACAAAGTGAACTCCAGGGTGCGTCCATTGATCTCAAGACCGACCGGCGGCCGATGGGAGTGCGGGTCGCTCATTGCGACGCGAATCTCGTTGTCAGGAAAGGAAGCGCGGATAATCCCGGCCAGAGTCTCGAAACTGATCTCGGCTTTGTTGGCGCCCAACCTCCGGGCGAACCGCGCGAGCAGCGCGCTCCATTGCCGCACATTTCTGCTTCGCCACCGTCTGCGTGTGTAGTAGCGCATTCGAAAGTCCGCTCCTTGCACAGAGGGCTCGACAGCAAGCACGCCGTCGGCGCCGACGCCGCGATGGCGGTCGCAGGCAGCAATGCGATGCGGGGAGGAATCCAGCGCGAGCTTTCCATCCCGATTGTCGAGCATGATGAAGTCGTTGCCGGCACCATTCATTTTGGTGAAGGATAGTTGCATTGCGGTCAAGATTAGGCGGACTTTGTGGCCTGCACATGGGGTCGAACAAAATCACGGACATGCTCTGGCCAAGTTGGGAGAATTCCCATTTTCGGCGATTTGCCGTTACAACCGCACTCCCGACAACCACCGCATCCGCCTGCCGCCAGCCACAATGGACGCCTGCTCGAGCGTCGAAATACCGAATCCCACGGCAATCGGAAGCGAGCGTGTGCCTGCGGAGTTCGGCGACTTGCGCAGATATGCTGTCTGAAAGCCGGCTTTTGTTCACCCGTCACTCCTTCACGAGAGACGTAGTAGATGAACCCTCGGCCTGTTGCGACTATCTTCGCCATACGTCCGGGAGGAGTAGTCGGAGCGATGAGACGGATTGGATCCAATCCGCCCGAGAAAATGAGCTCGGAATTTTGCTCCGCCTCATCGGGAGGAAGATCCAAAATCAGGGATGCCATCCGCACCGGCTCTAACCGCATCGGAAAGAAACCTCTCGAATCCATAGGCGTAAATGGGATTCAGATAAGTGAATAGAACGAGAGGAAGCTCCGAATTCGCTCGGAATCGCCGCACGATTTCAAGAGAACCGGACACCGTCATGCCCGCGGCAAGCGCCCGGTTCGAGGCGGCCTGGATAGTTGGACCATCGGCGAGCGGATCCGAAAACGGGATGCCCAGCTCCAAAATATCGACGCCTGCGGATTCCAAGGCGTGCGCAACAGCGAGGAGTTGCCTCGAGCGATGGATCTCCGGCAGTCACATAGGCAATAAAGCCGCTCGTTCGCTGAGCGGCTAGTTCCTCAAATCGGCGGGAAATTCGTCCGGGATTCACAGCGGCCGCAAAGAATCTTCCGCTGGACGGCCGCTGGCCAAGTTAATCCCAACACTCTGGTCGCAACGCAGGCCATCTTCACCGCAGAGAACACAGAGTTCCACGAAGAAGGAGATTGCCAGAGCGGTCATCGCATTCGCCATTTGCAGACCGGATGTTTTTCCGAAGTTGTTTACAACGACTGAGGTCTCTCTCGTGAATCGAATAGCTATAATATCATATAATGTATGTCATATATACTTGGATACAGTTGGGACGCGATTTCCGAGATGGCTCCTGAACGCCACCAGAGTCTCTTTTTGCGTGGAACTCTGTGTCCTCCGCGGTGAGCATGGGATGTCGTCGGGCTGGAAACCGTTCGGTCGCCTCTTGCCGGCCGTTTTGCTCTGCTGCAAGGGAGCGCCTTATGGTATGCAGCAGAAGTTGTGTCTTGGAAAATTGCCGACGTTATCGACTTTGAATGGTTCCTCGCTGGAGATGGCGATGTTGACGATACGGCGTTGCGCGCTCGTGATCGCCAGATCTTTGAAAAATCTCTCAGGCAGATGCTTTGCACAGACCGAAAAGCCGAAAAGAGATTTTTCGCGCCTGGCTGGAAATGCGACGGAGTCAGACTTCCGAGACACCGCCGGGTGAATACTTTCTTACGGCCTGGCAGACTTTGAGCGTGCTCTCCGCGCTGGCTGGCGCTGCCATCGGAATAAGTGTCGCTGCGGCGGTGCTCTTAACCTACAGGGGGCGATGAACCGGTGAATGTCGCCTGGTTTTTCGCCTGCACAGTAGGCATTCAATGGCTTATCTTGGCCGCCGCGCTTGGGATCTGGCTCCTAAGGCGGACGGCGCACTTTTCGAGAATTTTCATCCCGTGCGCAAACTGCTTTCGGGGTTGCTTTGGTCCTTGAGCGCTGCGCTGCATCAACTTCCCGGCGAGCGACGTGAACGCATTCGGGCAAGGCTCATGAGAATTCGACGCAAGGGCGAGGTCTTCCAGCTCCTGGTATGGCCGCTCGTGATGATCACCCAAATTTTTGGCGTTTTTTTAATGCGGGTGTGCTCATTGCTCTCTTGTTGCCTTTAGGCAGGGATGTCGCCTTCGGGTGGCAGTCGACTCTGAAGACGAGTCCGGAGACGGTTTACAAGCTGGTTTCCTCCATCGCCGCTCCGTGGTCCTTCCTGCCCAACGCCCATCCGGCCCACCAGCAAGTCGTGCAGAGCCGGTTCTCCTACAGTGAGGGGATCAAATCGCTTTCCCTGCCGGCAATGACCTCCTGGTGGCCCTTCCTCTTCTATGCCACGTTTTTCTATGGATTTCTCGTTCGGCTTGTCTTGTTGATCTGGTGCGGTCTTAGTTTGCGCGCGGCGTTGCGCGGCTTCTCCTTCGACCACGCAAACTGTAGCGCGCTTTTCGCAGACTCACAGGGCCGTTCATTCAAGGACACCCGGAAACAGCGAAGCTTGCGGTGCCTGAAGCCTTTCCATCAGTCGATCACAACGCCAATGGCTCTTGCCTTGCTTTGATCGCGAGCGAGCTTGAGATTCAGGAGGACCAGATCGAAACGGGATTGCGCGCGGGATTCGGCTGGCGGCTTTCGAGGCCGGTGCTTTCTGTTCGGATTGACGATCCCGGTGGGAACGCCGACGCGCTGGAAAGAATTGCCCGTGAGGCTCCGTCGCTTACAGGCGTTGCGGTATTGATTGGTGCGCGCCGTGCGCCAATTCGCGCCATCGCACTGGTCCTGCGGAAAATTGCGGAAGCGGCAGGCGGCGAAATCGAGGTCCTCGTCCTGCTCGCTGGCAGTCGGGAATCGAACTCCCATGAGCCCGTCGAGGAGTTCAGCACCTGGCGCAATTTCCTCGCGATTCACGATCTCCGCTTGGGTCTGGAAAGATGGCGGTCATGAGCGAGACCGTGCCAACTTTCGCCAATCGTCGGAGCGGTAAACCACGGAAAGTCGTCCGTCGTCTCGACACTCGCCGAAAACGATCAGGTAAGAATCAGTTCGATGCCGGGAGAAACCGTCACCTGCCAGAGATTCTGGTTGCGTGATCTCTTCGCTTTCTATGATACGCCCGGTTTTCAGAACGCCATTGAGGCGCTCCGTGAGACTCGAACCAGCCGCACGGGCAAGCGAGCCATTGACAGTGTTTCGGAATTTCCTCGCGCGGCATCGTGGGCAGCCGGACTTTGAGGCTGAATGTCGTCTTCTCGGACCGATCATCGAGGAAGACGCGGGAATCATCTATGTGGTGGATGGATCCGAGCCTCTCCTGGAGATCCACATCGCCGAGATGGAAATTCTTCGGCTCACAGGCCAGCCCCGACTCGCCATCATCAACCGGACGAAGGCGGAAGATCATTTGGCGGAATGGAGGCGCCGGCTCGGCTTGCACTTCAACGCAGTGCGCGAATTCAATGCCCATTACGCGAGCTTCTCGGACCGGGTCGAACTGCTCGAGACGCTGGCCGGAATCGAGCAACGATGGAAACCCCAGCTCATGGCTGCCGTGGCAATTTTTCGCGAAGAATGGGAAAAACGGCTCGATGACTGCGCGGAAATAATCTTCGACTTAGCTCAACGACGCGCTCACCCATTACGAGACCGCAGCAGGATCCGAGTTGGCCTCGCGGCGAAGAGCCGTCGGCGAAAAGCTCAAGGGGCAATTCATGCATGCCGTCAGCCAGCGCGAAGCACGGGCGCACAAGGGAGCTGATTCTTCTGTTCGAACATCACCGTGTGAAACCTGGGCACGCTATCGATCAGGTCATTGATGCGGGCTTGTTTAGCGAGGAAACGTGGCGCTTGTTTGGGTTGAATGAGAGACAATTGGTGGTCGCCGGAACGATCGGTGGCGCGGCGGCGGGCGCGCCTCTTCGATCTGGCAACCGCTGGACACTCAATTGGCTTGCCCACGGTCCTCGGTGCCGCAGGCGGAGCCGTAGGAAGTTTTCTCATGGGAAAGAAACGTCCCGGAATTGAAGGCCAAATTGCCTGGAACATTTCCGTTGGCGCCCGGAAAGCACGTGCAACTGGGCGGCAGCACGATCTCGGTCGGTCCGTGCCGCGCGGTGAACTTCCCGTGGATCCTGCTGGACCGTGCGATAGGTGTTTTTGCTACCTCATCAATCGCACCCATGCCCGCCGCGACGAGGCCACGCTGGGGGCCTCGCAACTCAAAGGCCGTGCTCGAACAGTACAGACACGAGTTCCTCGCACTGGAGCGACGAAAAGCGAAAGGCCTGCGAAAGGATTTTCGAAGCCATAAGGCGCAACAAATCTACACGCTCAGCAGCGCGACGAACTCCGCGCTCTTATCCGGGAGCGCCTGGACGAACTGGGAAAGGTGCCACTGACCGGACAGGCGTGATTTTCTTTTCGGCAGGGCTGGTTATAAAACAGCCCGCCGAATTCAAGCCATCCTGACAAGCTGCGGCAGAATTTCTTCCAGTCCCTTCGCAAGCTGGACTTGCGCCATTCTTGAATTCTTCAACAGCTTGTTGAAGCCGGTCACGCACGAAGGATGACCGAGCAGGTAGCGGAACAGCATGAGCGGATTCGGACGGCCTGTTTGAGGGTTTAGGAGAACGTCCGCGGGCACCGGTAGATCGTCCTCCACAGCGTCGCTGATGCAGCGCACGCTGAGCATCGCGGAAGACCGGCGTTCGGCACAAATCTCGGCGAGTTGCGCCGTTTCCAAATCGCCCGCCAAACACCCGGGTTTCCAATCCGAGGCATTTCTTATCTTCTGCTCGCTCAAGAATGGCTTGCGCCGTAGCGCACACCACCAACATGCCATCGGTTGTCCAAAGAAAGATTCGCCACGACATTCCGATCGGAATGGTTCTCGCCCAAAACAGAGATCCCCCACCCCTGACGCCGGGTTGCAGACCGCCCGCAAATCCCGCGGAAATGAGCAGGGGCCGGCACGCTGTCATCAAGATTTTCGCTTGAGACTGGTCGCAGCCGCCGCACCCATCGCTCCAAGCAGCCAAACGCCGACACGCAGGCGCGGATCATGCCGTGCGCGAAAGCAGGCGCTCTCAAATTCCAACGCGAAAGCGATTGCTATCATTGTGAGTTAGTCCTTCTTAATCACAACTTCCAGAAGACCGCCAGAGGATCATTGACCGGCCCCCCCTCCTTCCCGGCGGCACGCAACGAGGAACTCCTCAAGATGCTCGCCAGGAATCTGGACCAGGAGCCGGATCTCCGCCTCACTCTCAAGCGTCGGAATCGCAATCCCTCCATAAGATTTGAGAAGCCCTTCGATGCGTAGCTTCTCCCCGTTCAATTCATCCGCTATGAGCTCGATCCTGGCTTCACTGCCTCGAAGTTCCTCCGGTGCAAGCTTCTCATCGGCGATTCCTTCCAGCATGTTTTGCAGCGCCTCGGAAACGCCCGGTCCGGATTCTTCGCGGCTCCCTTTTCGTGAGGCTCTGCAAGGTCAAGATCACGCCGGCAAGAGGCAGCGCCAGAGCGATAAGCATCGTGACGAGCACGATCCAGACCTGCCGATTCATTCGGAATTGTTTCTCTCCTTCAGTTTGCAATGTTGACCAGGCCCTTTCGGTCTCAGGATATTCCCCACCTTTCCTGATGTCCATCGAGACGCACGCGCAATTTTTGCATCATCGCGCACATCGACCACGGCAAGACGACGCTGTCTGACCGCCTGCTCGAGCGACCGGAACAATTGCCGAACGCGACAAGCAGGACCAATTGCTCGATTCGATGGATCTGGAGCGCGAACGTGGCATCACCATCAAGGCGCATCCCGTGGCGATGAAGTACACAGGCGAAGGACGGACAGGACTACCAGCTCAACCTGCTTGATACTCCCGGGCACGTCGATTTCGCCTACGAGGTCTCCCGCAGCCTGGCAGCATGCGAAGGCGCGCTGCTCGTCGTAGACGCCGCGCAAGGGGTCGAGGCCCAGACCGTGGCGAATGTTCATCTCGCTCTCAAACAAGGCCTGACGATCATCCCGGTCATCAACAAGATCGACCTGCCAAACGCGGATATCCCAACGGTGAAAAAGCAACTGGAGGACATCCTCGCAATCCCTTCCGACGAGGCCATCGAAGCGAGCGCAAAGGCGGGACTAGGCATCACGGAAATTCTGGAAGCTATTGTCCATCGCATCCCCCCGCCCCGACGCGCGGCGGACGAGATACTGCGCGGTCTTGTATTCGATTCCATCTTTGATGGATACCGTGGGGTGGTTGCGTATATTCGCGTCGCCACCGGCAGCGTCAGCCCCGGCATGGGTGTCAAGCTCGATGTCCACCAACCAGAATTACGAGATCAAGGAGGTCGGGGTGTTTACGCCGAAAATGTTTCCACAGCCGCGCCTCAATGCCGGGGATGTCGGATATTTCATCGCCAACATTAAGAGCACCGCCGACATCAAGATCGGCGATACCTTGACCGATGCCCGAAAACCCGCTCAGGAACCCCTACTCGGCTTCCAGGAAGTCCATCCCATGGTCTTCAGCGGCATTTACCCTATCAATACCGCGGATTTCGAGCACCTCAAAGCGGCAATGTCGAAGCTCCAGCTCAATGACTCCGCGTTCGTCTTCCAACCCGAAAGCTCTGTCGCCCTCGGCTTTGGCTTTCGCTGCGGCTTCCTCGGGTCTCGCTTCACATGGAGATCATCCAGGAACGCCTCCGGCGAGATACAACATGGACATCATCGCCACCTACCCCAGTGTGGTCTACGAAGTCGTCAAAACCAACGGCGAACACATCGAGGTGGACAACCCGGCCAACCTGCCGGACATGAGCGTCGTCGATCAAATCCGCGAGCCCATCGTGAAATGCTTTATCATGGTGCCGAACGGCAACATTGGCGACATGATGCAACTCATGCTCGACAAACGCGGCATCGTCGAGCACACAGAATCCCTGGACTCGCGGCGTGTGATGATCACAGCCACCCTTCCGCTGAACGAAATCCTCGTGGACTTTCACGACAAAATCAAGACCCTCACCCGCGGCTATGGTTCGATGGACTATGAACCGGCAGGCTATCGAGAGGCCGATCTCGTCAAACTCGAGATGCTCGTGAATAGCGAGCCAGTCGATGCTTTCTCCTCTATCGTCCACCGCGACAAGGCGGATGCGCGCGGTCGCTCCCTCGCAGCCAAACTCAAAGAGGTCATTCCCGCCCAACTCTACCAGGTCGCCATCCAAGCCGCCATCGGTGGCAAAATCATCGCCAGAGAAACGTAACCGCATTGCGTAAGAACGTGACAGCAAAGTGCTATGGTGGCGATATTACTAGAAAAAGAAAATTATTGGAAAAGCAAAAAGAGGGTAAAAAGCGGATGAAAGCGATCGGTTCGGTTAATATTCCCCAAGAGGCCTTCATTCAAGTACTCAAGACCAGCTAGCAGATTGTCCGATTGAGAATCCGTCCCTGACTGTTCTTCGAAGATCCTCATTCTTATGCACCGACGACAATCTGCTCATATTCGCTCTGCAAGCGAACGGGACCAATCTTGCCCTTTTCCAACGGACCGCCGGTCTGTTTTTAGCAGCTTGCCGCTCAAGTAGCTCGAGTTGCGCGCCGAGCTCTCTGAAGATCGATTGAACTCGTATCGCGAGATCCGGCAAGCTGCGTTAGCTTCGATGTTCTTCACGCCGCGGCACATCAAGGAGGGCAAGCATTACCGGCACGCCCTGAAGCGACTGATCCATTACAAGGAGGACATCTTGCCGGAAAAGGATCTCGTCGCCCTCCGTGACCTGCTCGCCAAGCTCAAGCAAAGCCCTGAAGACCCGAGGCGGGATCAGATTTATGCGGTTCGCGACGAGATTGAAAGAGCTGTGGGGCGTATTGCCCTCCGGCAAAGGATTCCGGTTGGCGGGGAGAATGTGGAGGTTTTCCTTGTAGCAATCGTCATTGCGGCGGGAGTGCGGGCCTATTTTCTTCAGCCCTTCAAGATTCCCACGGGATCGATGCAACCGACGCTTTTCGGCATTGTCGGCACCCCGACGGCAACTTCTCCGCCCAATCCCCTCGCCGCGCGCGGTTCAACTCGTCTGGCTCGGCCGCAACTCCATCGATGTCACGGCAAAGGAGGATGACATCATTTTGGAGCTCCGGGAAGTCACCTATCTGAATTTTTTCACCTTTACCACAATTATCGGCGAAAGGACGCAATATACGGTGTTTGCTCCCCGCGACACCCTCTATCGCGACTTCGCCGTGCAGCCACGCAGGACTTATCGGAAAGGGTGAAACGATTGCGCGCGGGTATATCGAGACCGGGGACCAGGTCTTTGTCGACAAAATGTCCTATCATTTCATCAGTCCGGGTCGAGGAGACGTCTTTGTGTTCAAGACAAACGATATCCGGCGCATCGAGATCGGTCTCCCGCCCGGGGTTGAATCGCAGCACTATATCAAGCGGCTGGCGGGTATTCCGGGCGACGTACTGCGCATCGACGCTCCCTACTTGTTCATCAATGGCACAGAAGGCCTCTGAATGGGTTTTCCAACGCGTGATGAGTGGCCAGAATGGGTATCGTGGCTACTCGAACATGTACCAGTTTCCTTACCTCTCCACACCAGAACAAACATTTAAGGTGCCGGAACGGAGTTACTTTGCCCTTGGTGACAATAGCTATTTTTCGAAGGACAGCCGCGATTTCGGTGCGGTCCCGGAACTAAACGTTACCGGCAAAGGTCTGTTCTGTCTATTGGCCATTCAGCAAGCGCTGGGGCCTCATCCGTTAGGTTTGGCTGCCATCGTGATTTGGCCGGGCGATAACTCAGAATCAAAACAAAATGACTGCCCCGTAACGATAGAACCGCCTGCCCGTCCTCACACCTGACATCCGTCCGCGCACGACAGAACGGATTCGATACCACAGGCAACGACTCCTAATATTTCATTGGAGTTTTAGGGTTTAAGACAAGTCAGTTCTTGGTTCTTCCTGCGACTGGTCTGTTTCCTCCCGCTGATGGTTGTTGCCCAGCGGGTACTCGGCTGGATAAAGGGGCCGCTCTGGCTTTGCGGCGTCTTTGTCGGTAGTTCCCTGGCGGCCATTCTCATGTTGCATGCGCCCATTTTCAGCAAGGTCTATGCGGTTTTCACGGGATACAGGGACCGTTACAGGAAGCGTTCAGCTCCCCTTGTCCATCGACGGGTTTTCAGCATTTGAGTACTTCCTCCCGTGCAGATCGAGGCGCTGACTTTTGTTCTGATCGCTCTGGTTGCGCTGCTCTGGAGACGGACGCTTCGCAGCCAAGATCCGACACGGTCTGCTCTCGCGGGCGTCGCAGGGATTCTTGGCGTTCTGTCTTTACTGCAAGACGGTTCCCGTCGGTTGCGCCTACATGGCCGCGCCGCTGTCGCGTTCCTCGCCGCCGCTATGGCGATTTGTCAACGTGCCTCGACCCGCATGCTTCGCCCGTTCGTCCTTTGATCGACGTGCTCATCACTGTGTTGTTGCCGTGATCCTGTAAATCCAAGCCTCGCCGAGCCCTGATTCCGTGGTGCAGATCGAGGCGCCTACGAGTCCTGATAGAGCGCTCTTTTCCGAAGGAGATGAGTATCTCGGATTTCGGAAAACGATCGACCTCTGTTGCAATGGAATCTCTCGTCCCGGCTAAGCCGGAGCGAGGGCCACTCGATTACGAAGCGCTTGGCAACGGAAGGCTTGTCGCGGTGGAGAGCTTCTTACATCCCAGTGACGAGCAGCAACGCGTTTGGCTGGGAGGATCTGCCGCAGGGGGTGCGTTTTGTCACAATACCCCTGGCTATGAACTACCAACGAGTATTTTTCATGCCACCAGACGGCACGGAATTGCCTCAATCAGCGTCAACAATCGGCGGCTAGAGCCGCATGTTTCCGGGCGCCAACCCTATGATCCTAGCCTGCTGTCGCAGTCGGCGGGCCATGGCGATGTTCTGCGTCCCTAAGGACGGGGAGAATGCGAAGCCTGACGCCCCAACGAGCCCGGAGGCCCGGATTCGCGCAGCCTGCCGAAATCTCGCTTCCCGCGGTAGTGACAGTGGAACCTCGACTCTCGAAGCATCGGCTGGAACATGCAATTTGCTGTTCAGCCAGGGCTTGCACGATAAGTTGATCTCCGCTGAAATACCACAAACGCCAGCAGCGATTGGCGAGCGACCTCGAATATTTTCGTTCGGGGAGAGTTGCTGAGTGTCGCGCTGGATCCAGACGGCTGCACCCGCGGTAAGAATCCAAATGCAAAGCATCCATCAGTTTTCAAACCGGACTTCAGACACGGCACGTCCGCCTTTGGCTTGATTGATGTCTGGACGGCTGCCGGCAAAACTCGGCTGCCGTAACCGAGGAGCCTATTTCAGCGAATCCAGCGCGGCTTGGACCTCTTGCGCATGTTCAGCCGTCTTCGCTTGAAGCGAGTTCCAGACGATCTGGCCGCCCTTAATGATGAATGACTGCCGCTTTGCAAGTCCCATAGTTGTCGGGACCCTGAATGCTGCCGCCACCTTGCCGTCGCTGTCGGCAATCAGCGGAAAAGGAAGTTTGTTTTGTTCCTGAAAATTTTTCTGAGATTCAGGCTTGTCCTCGCTCACGCCCAAGATCTGAGTCCTTCCCCTTTAAGATCCGCGAAGGAGTCCCGCAGCGAACAAGCCTGAGCCGTGCAGCCTGGAGTGCCAGCCTTCGGATAAAAGTACACGAGGGTCGTGCCTTTGGCATAAACTTCGCCAAAGTCGACTGGCGCGCCGTCCTGGTTGATCGCGGTGACGACCGGCGCCTTCGAGCCAACGGCAAGAGGTTCGGCCCTGGCTAAGAATCCAAAGAGGCTCATGGCGCAAAGAAGGATAAATGTTAGTTTCATGGCTTGAATCGAGGGGCGCAAAGTTCTCTCGGTTTCTTACGGAATGTTCAGGTCGTCATCTTTCAAATACGCGATTTTAGCGGTCAGTGCCTCCGCAATCTGCGGTTTTTTCATTCGCTTCCGATACTTAACGCTCCTCCGACGCAGGCGAGCCTTGCAGCGGCTATTCGCGGAATCGCGTGGCTGCAAAAGCTCGATGGATGCGGGACGGCGTCATGGATCGACCTGACGGCAGGCCGTCTCTGGCGATCGGGCGGGGCCTCCCCTGCTTGCCACCGGCCAATGGCTGGCCGTCTTCGCAGGATGGACGGTGGCCGCACTCATCGCGTTCACTGTTGTGTTTGCACTCGTCCATCTTCTGAACGATCCCGCGAGCGCGCGGGATTCTTTCGGGTCGGCAGTGGTCCTTGCTCTGGCAACGTGCGTCCCGCCACTGCGGGAAACAATTGCCCGGCGCGGCGACAGGATTTCGGATCTCAGACTCGTGCTGCCGGCGGAATTGGCCGATCAGGTTCGCGCTTTGGATCAGGCGAAAACCTTCGCGAATCCCTCTGCGCTGGCGCATCTCCTGCTTTTCGCTCCAAATTCGGCGGCAAGCGTTTCCATGGCGGATTCAGTTCCGCCTTTCAACCAATCCTGCGCAATGGCGGGAGGAATTTCGTCGAGCGAAATGGAACGCCGTCCTCCTTTCGGGAACACTTGGAGAATATCGACCTCTTCTTGACCATCTCATGGGTTCCCCGGATTGGCATCTTGCCTCCGTTACCAATCACGGTTTTCTGTTCCTTTACGGTTCCGGTTTTCCAGCGCGTTCTCTTGATGATACTTTCCAGTATGCTACCGATCTGGGAGACCGCAGTTTACCTTGCCCAGATCTCGGGATATTACGATGCCATTCGACGCACCTCGGACGCTCGGGCTTGCATCGAGCGGGCGCTTGAGCTCGCTCCCAGCAGTATCACCGTTCTCTCATCACGCTGCCACCTTTGCCGCAGCTCATAAGCGCTGGCAGGATGCCATCGGCTACAGTAGAAGGGCGCTCGCGCGAGAGACCATGGGTCGGCCCACGCAAAACTTGTTCGAGGCACTAGCCCTTCTTGAGACGGGCGAAGCGGCTAAGGCACAGGAACTTGTGGATGAAGTTCTTCCTCAGTCCCCGGACGACCCCTATACACTCTTTCTTTCCGCTCGGATTCGCAGGTCCCTCAACGACTATGCGAGGGAAGCCGAATCTCTCAAAGCTCGTTGCCATTGGGCAAAAGCCGGGATTTCGACGGCAAACTACCGGATCTACCTTGGCCAGGCCTATGCGAGGCAAAGTCTCCCGGAACCCGCCCTGCAAAACTATCGCGCCGCGCTCAATAGCGGACAACTCGACGCCAAGCAGGCCGAGAGCAGGTTCAGGATGCCCATCAATTCGATTGAGTCAAAGGAACTCCCTGAAGACCCGACCGGGTTTTCGCTCTGCTCGCGCGGCATCACTATCTCTAATGTGTTCTAATTCGCGGAGTGTGAAAGCCCCTGCAAAATCTGGTCTGCGTCCCTTCTCGTCCATCGTTCTCGACGGTGAGAGCCGCGCCCCTAGCCGCGCGATGCTCTATCCGGTCGGCTTCACGGAAGCCGATTTTCCAAGCCGCAAATCGGCGTCGCTTCCACCTGGAGCATGGTCACACCGTGCAACATGCACATCGATCCAGCTGGCCCGGGAAGCGGCGGGAGTGGATGGCGCGGGAGGCAAGGCGACCATCTTTCAATACCATCACCATTTCAGACGGCATCTCGATGGGGACGGAGGGGATGAAATACTCACTCTGTCTCACGCGAAGTGATCGCCGACTCGATTGAAACCGTTGTCGGCTGCCAGGGTTTCGACGGATTTGTAGCCATCGGTGGCTGCGACAAGAACATGCCCGGATGCTGCATTGCGATCGGCTCGTCTCGACCGCCCCGCGGTCTTTGTCTATGGCGGGACAATCCTTCCCGGCTGCCTGAACGGTCGCAACCTTGACATTGTTTCCGGTCTTTGAGGCTGTCGGCGCGGAGGCGGCCGGAAGGATCGACAGCAGCGAAATGCATGCCGTTGAAGTCTTGCGCGATCCCAGGCCCCGGCTCCTGCGGCGGAATGTATACGGCGAATACTATGGCTTCCGCCATCGAGGCGATGGGGCTGAGCCTGCCGAACAGCTCTGCGCAGGCGGCGATTTCCAAGCATAAGGTGCAGGATTGCCGCGATGCAGGCGCCGCAGTAATTCAGATGCTCAAACAAGGCATCCGGCCTTCGGACATTTTTACCAGAGAGGCGTTTGAGAATGCGATTACCGTGGTGATCGCCCTTGCGGGTCGACCAACGCCGTGCTTCACCTCCTGGCTATCGCCGCATGCGCGGCGAACGTGAGGCTCACCATTGACGACTTCACTCGCATTGGGAAGCGCGTGCCGGTTCTCGCTGATCTCAAGCCCAGCGGACGCTTCCTCATGAGCGAACTCGTCGCGATCGGAGGCATTGTCCCTATGATGAAAGAGCTGCTTCACGCCGGTTTGCTGCACGGAGGTTGCCTCACGGTGACCGGCAAGACGCTCAAGCAAAACCTTGCGCCTTTCAAACCGTATCCAAAGGAACAGCAAATCATCGCGCCCATTAGCAATCCCCTCAAGAAGGATAGCCACCTCGTCATTCTGCGCGGCAATCTCGCGCCAGAGGGATCGGTCGCGAAAATCAGCGGCAAGGAAGGCCAGCGATTCAGTGGCCCAGCCCGTGTCTTCGACAGCGAGGAAGCGGCGATGCGCGCCATTCTCGACGGAAAAATCAAGGAAGGAGACGTCATCGTCATTCGTTACGAGGGCCCGCGCGGAGGACCAGGCATGCGCGAGATGCTATCACCAACCAGTGCTGTGATGGGGCGAGGCTTGGGCAAGGACGTTGCGCTCATCACCGACGGGAGATTCTCCGGCGGAACCCATGGCTTCGTTGTGGGACACATCACACCTGAGGCCTTTGACGGAGGCCCACTCGCGATCGTGAAGAATGGAGATGTGATCACGATCGACGCTGGGAAACGCACAATTGACATCGATAGTCCGCAAGACGAAATCTTGGCTCGACTCGAAGATTTGGAAGCGCCCCAAGCCTCGCTACCGCCGGGGCGTATCTGGCGAAATACGCTGCACATGTGACCACGGCTTCGTTCGGGGCTGTGACTGATGCCGGTCTTTGATCCTTCGAAACGGAGCTCAATCAAATCCTGCGCGGAGACAGAGCCCGAAGAAGCAGAACCCATACTCTCCGGCGAGGAACTTTCACGCGCGAGGCCGAAGGATTTCGTTCAATCCGATCGAGCGTTTCATCAGCCAGGAACAAAGGCAGCGCACACGCCACACGCAGGCGGTAATTCCTCAGCGCGCGGACGTATTCGCGGGCTGCTTGCAAATGCGTGCGCGCATCTGCCAGGACATCGTTGAACCGCTCGGTTGGCACATAGGTGCGCCCTGTGTCGGAATCGGCCTGGCGGTCGCGGAGGATATTAACGAGCTGGAGGCCTTTGCCCAAGCGAATGCCCAATGCCGTCATCTCCGCAATGTTCCGCGACGCAAAGCCGGGCATCTTTTTGCGCAGAGCCTCGTCCAGAATTCTCCCACACAACCGGCGACGAGATATGTGTAGCGATTCAGTTCCTTGTCACTAAGAGGAGACGCTCCTGGATTCGAAAAGCGATCCTGGTCGAACCGCTGCCCTTCGCGAATGGTCGACCAGACTGTCCCAATATCGCTGCGATCCGGCGAGGCGGCAAGCCATCCTTCGATCTCTTCGCGTCGTGCAAGCAAGCGATCTTTCCGCATCGGTATTCGCCCCGTCAGCGACAGTGTCTGAGAGGCGTGCAACAAGATACGCTAGCCCAATGGATTCCCGCACGGGCGCCGGCAGAATCCGAAGCGTCAAATAGAAGGAACGCGAGACACCTTTGAGAAGAGTCCAGTCGATGGAGGAGTTATTCAGTGCAGTAAAGAGTTGGCTTGGTTGAAGCTGCGTCCTGCAAATCGATCTCGAAAAACGCCTATCTGATCCCTTCGACGCCGACTCGCATCATTTGGATTCGCCACTCCGCGGACTCCCCAAGGCCTGAGCTGAGAGGCTGCTTCCAAATAGGCGATCATCGGTTTGATCGAGGGCATCTTATTCGCCTTCCGCACCTCTTCGATCAAACGCAGCCGCCGTCGCATCGATGGCGACGGCGTCACTTGCTCGCGAAAATGACGCAATTTTGGATGGAAAAATTCGGGTTAGGAAACGGGCCGCCCGCATATTGCAGGATCAACGCATCGAGAAGAATCAATACGACCTTGTCGCGGATCATCGGGTCCGCATAGATCTCGGATATATAGGAATCGCCCGCCGATGCGGATTTGGCAAAGCGGCGCCAGTTATCGATGTTCGATAGCGTCATGTTGACGATGCCTCCATGAATGCCGGTAAGATAACTGTCGGCGAGCGAGGGAACATTGATGACCTTGGTGACTTTCGTCGTGAGCACTTTCGCAAAGTAACTTTGACTGCTGAGCTGTTCGCCGCTCGAAAGCAGGTCCGCAAAACGTCGGCCGCTGCGATCTCCAAACTTGCTATCGCCCCAGATAAGCTTGCCAAGCACTGGCGCGCTGACTTGGAATTGCTGGTCGTAGCCGGTCTTGGGATCGATGCCTTCGAGAATGTAGCGGGCTCCATCCTTTTTGAAACCTGTCGCCAGGAGATCTTCGATGCTTTTATCCCAGATGATGATATTTTTTGCTGGCACCCCTGCTTCCGATGAGCCCGTCAACAATGGCATCAACGACCTCCGGATTCGTTCCGCTGACGGAGCGGCCCATCGCGGACACCTTGATGCCCACCTTGTCTGCCGGCGAAACCAAGGACCTCCAGGCTCCGGCAACCGATTGCGCTCCCGTGACACTGCAAACGAGACTATCCACCATTCTCCGAACAACACGCGCGCTTGGACGGAACGAGCGGGTCCGATTGCATTTGAGTCCATAGCGTAATAAACTTTCGCTCTATCCCGCGCGGCCGCGGGAAAACCCATGACCAGCAGCAGCGAAAAAACGAGAAGCACCTTCATCTCCTGTGAATCTTGTCAATCTACCTCAAAATTCCAGCCGAATGATCACACACCTCTACGTCCACATTCCATTCTGCCCGAAGGTGTGTCCGTATTGCAGCTTTTACAAGGAAGCGAGTGATCGCAATAAGACCCGGAGCTTTCTCGATGCGGTCCTGGCCGAAGCGGACCGCCATGCGGCTCAGCTAAGGCCGCAAACGATCTTCTTTGGTGGAGGCACTCCAACAGCTCTGTCCAAATCGCAGTTGGAGTATCTCATCAGCGCCCTTGGAGAGCGACTTGACCTCTCCAACCTGCAGGAGTTTACGGTGGAAATGAACCCGGCGACCGTATCCCTGGAGAAGGCTGCTCTTCTGCGCAACATGGGCGTCAACCGCGTCAGCATGGGGGTGCAAAGCTGGGACCCCGGATTACTCGCGACTCTCGGGCGGATCCACTCGGTTCGCCAGGCGCGGAGAAGTTACGAGATCCTTCGCGAGGCAGGATTCGAGAATATCAACCTGGATTTGATATTTGGTGTCCCAGGGCAGACACGCGAACAATGGCGAGGGAGCCTGGAGGAAACGCTCGCGCTCGAACCAAACCACATCTCCGCCTACTGCCTTACATACGAGGAGGACACCGAGAGTATTTTCTGCGGATGAGCCGCGGGGAATACCAGCCCGACGAATCGCTTGACGCAGACCTCTTTGAAATGACCATTGATACCCTGGAAGCCGGTGGTTTTTGCCAGCATGAGATTTCGAACTATTCGAGGCCGGACTGCGAATGCCGGCACAATCTCGCCTATTGGCTTGGGGCGGATTTTCTGGGGCTCGGTCCCAGCGCGTTTTCCACGGCAGGCTTTGATCGTTGGAGGAATGTATGCGACACGACCGCTTATGTTTCCGCCATTGAGGCCGGCAGCGATCCCGCCGATTTTCGCGAAGCGCTCACTGATCGCATGCGTCAAGCAGAATGCATTGCCTTCTCCTTGCGCACGAATCGCGGGGTTGCCTTCGGACTTTCTCCCGGCATCGAAAGCTGAGGCATTGGCCGACGTCGGACTCCTTACTCTGGACGACGGGCGTTGGCATCTCACCCGTAAGGGCAAACTCTTGGCGGATTCCGTTGCGGAGGCATTTATCTGATGACGGAAGTATCTTACGATGGAAGGCCGCTTTTTGCATACGGAACGCTGATGTTCCCGGCCGTCATCAAATCCGTCATTGGACGGATTCCCGACACCCGCTCAGCCGTCATCAAAGGCTATCGGCGTCTTGAAGTCGCCGGAGAATTGTTCCCGGGGCTCATCAGAGAGAATGACGAGCGTGTCGAAGGACTTGTCTACGTAAATATCACCAGAGACGAATGGGAACGGCTCACCGCTTTCGAGGACGACTTCTATGAACTTCAGAAGGTCACCGTTGACTGCTCGGGAACGAACGTTAGCGCCCTTGCGCATATATCGTGCCGCCCTCGCGGAAATCCGTCGCTTTCCGACAAAGTCTGGAACCCGGATCTCTTTCGGGAGAATCATCTCGCAGGATTCGCTTGCCAAAGCCCGTCAAGCGTCAGCTGGAAGGAAGGAATCGAGACGGTCGAGTATGACGCCTTCTGTGACCCGTGAATGCGCGCACAAAAGGAAGTCGCGATAAAGTTGCGGAGCCGACGGATCAACAGAAATCGAGATTCGCAGGCTCGGATTGAGGAAGCACGCCGTGACGGCGCGAGAGGCTCTCGAACCGGCGTATCCCCATCTTTTCAGCGCTGCCCACATCATAACGGATGTGGTTGGTAAGATAGTGGAGGGCAAAGTCGGGATCCGGTTCCTGCAGAGCGATCTCGCTTTCGAGCCGCGAGACCCTCTGCCTTGATGACCCGTAGGGGCATCAAACACCGATGGGCTCGCCCGTTCCGAAACGGCCCACACGGCAAAGACAAAAGGCAGTCCCGTATGTTGCTTCCAGAGCAATCCGAAGATCGTGATAGCGCCAAGCGGCGCCATTTCGCCTGCGGAATTCGATTGCAGCATCGCCAATCAAAAGCCGCGCTCCATTTTCCGGAATGGTTCCACTTGCGGCGATTGAGGGACCCTTCGGATAGTACTCGGCCACCAGAACACGCAACAGCGCCGCGGAACTGCGCGGAAGCGGGATCCAGGTAAATTGTTCCACTGCTTCGCGAAAGCCGTCCGACTCGCCACGATCACGCTGTAAACTTCCCCGCGACAGGCAATCGCAACATCATCAACAATCCGTGCGCCGCCGGCCCTGAGGATTTCGAACACAGGCAACAATGCTATGTCCAATTCCCCCGCGAAAAATTTTCGCGACAACTCCGCAGGAATATCCGTGTTGAGAAGAGCCGGGTTCAGGCCCCAGATTAACGGCTTTGAATTAAGATACGAAACCGGACCGATTCGCAATCCGGCCAGCGCGGAATCGAACGACCTCACGCTGCCGCAGAGATGCGGCGTCTGTGGCATCCTGCTTGATATCCGCTCGTAAAAGCTGTTTCGCTGCACGGAACGCGCCCGGCCTCGCGGATCGCCTTTTCCAGAGCCTCCACCGTTTGCTGCTGGGGCGTCCGCGCCCCAGCCATGTGGAAGATCCTCTCCTCGATGATCGTGCCGTGAAGATCATCCACCCCATAGCTCAACGAGAGCTGGGCGAGAGGCAGTCCGAGGCTAATCCAGTAGGCCGTGACGTGCGGTATGTTATCGAGAAAGATTCGGCTTATCGCCAGATTTCGAAGCTCCTCGAAAGCGGTCGCATGGGGAATTCCATGGAGAACAGGGCGAGCTCCATCGGGCTCGAAAGCAAAGGAATGAATCCCGTGAAGCCGCCGGTCTCATCCTGCAATTCTCGCAGACGACGCAGGTGGTCAACGCGATGATGGGCGCGCTCGATATGGCCATACAACATCGTGCAGGTGCTGTGTCCGCCCATCTGGTGCCAGGTGCGGTGCACCTCGGCCCACTCCTCGGCGCTCTCTCTTTGCCGCGGCAAATCTTGTCACGAATCTCAGGATCAAAGATTTCGGCTCCGCCTCCCGTAATGGCGCCGAGACCGTTCTCCCGAAGGAGCTCAAGCGTTTCACGAACCGACTTCCTAAAAACGCGCTCGGAGAGGTGGCGGATCTCGATGGCGGTAAATGCCTTGATGATCAGCTTTTCGTCCAGCACGCGCAAGCTGCGTAATAGCTCCAGATACCACTCGCCCTTCAAGGTTGGGTGAAGCCCGCCGACCATGTGAATCTCAGTGATACCATGTTTTAATGCGCTCGCGGACAGTCTCGACGATCTGCGGGATCGTAAACTCGAAGGCGTGCGCTTCGCGCTTCTTGGCTCCGAACGCGCAGAACTGACAGGATAGAAGGCATACGTTCGAATAGTTGATGTAGCGGTTGTGAATATAGGTCGCCACGTTCCCATTCTTTCGTTCCCGCACGATGTTGGCGATCGCGCCAATGCCGTTGAGATCGACGCTTTCGTAGAGACGATCGCCTCCTCGCCGGAAATGCGAAGACCATTCTCAACCTTGCGCAAAATTGGCTCCAACTCTTTCAGAGATCAAACGGGATTCATGGACAATCTTGTGTGAAAGATTTCACAAATTCATCGTCGCACGGCAACCTCAGATTGCAATCACTCGCTACAGAAGAGACCGTGCCTTTCGTCGGAGCGACTGGCTCGTGCCGACCGTTTTGTTGAGGCCGCTTGCGTGCGCTTACGCCGTCCGTTAAATTCGCGGGTTATGCCGTTTGAATTGGCATCCAGTTACGAGCCACAGGGCGATCAGGGCGAGGCTATCGAGAGAGTTGGCGCGTTCTCTTGTGGCGGGAAACCGTCACCAGACACTGCTCGGGGTCACTGGTTCGGGAAAGACGTTTCACCGTTGCCAATGTCGTCAGGGAACTCGACCGGCCGACTCTTGTCATGTCCCACAACAAGACTCTGGCAGCGCAGCTTTACAGCGAGTTCAAACAGTTTTTCCCGCACAACGCGGTCGAATACTTCGTCAGCTATTTCGATTATTACCAGCCTGGAAGCCTACATCCCGCGCACGGATACCTACATTGAAAAGGATTCGTCCATCAACGAAGAGATCGAACGGCTCCGGCTCTCCGCCGTCAGCTCGCTGCTATCCCGGCGCGACACCATCGTCGTCGCCAGCGTGTCCTGCATCTACGGCCTGGCGTCGCCGGAAGATTTCCTGCAAATGCTGGTCACGATCAAGCAGGGGCAGATGATGACGCGCGAGGCACTTCTTGCGAAGCTCGTGGACATGCTTTACGAGCGCAACGATATCGCGTTCGGGCGCGGGAAGTTCCGCGTGCGCGGCGACGTGGTTGAGGTGCATCAGGCGCAGGTGGACGAAGAGGCAATTCGCGTGGAGTTCTTTGGCGACGAGATCGACCGCATCAGCCAGTTCGATCCGCTCACCGGGCGCGTCACTTCGACGCTTTCGACGCTCACCATCTATCCCGCCAAGCAGTTCGTGACTCCTTATGACAAGCTCCAGCGAGCGATGCGCTCCATTCGCGAAGAGCTCGACCAGCGCGTCACGGAATTCGGAACGCGAGAACAAACTTATCGAGGCGCAACGCGTCAGGCAGCGCACGGAATTTGACCTCGAGATGATGCAGGGAGATGGGCTTTTGCAATGGCATCGGAGAACTATTCGCGCCACCTCAAGCGGACGCCCTCCGGGCTCGCGTCCCTACACGCTGATGGATTTCATGCCGGAGGACTTTCCTGCTCGTCATCGACGAATCTCATGCCACCGTTCCGCAGATCGGAGGCATGTTCGCCGGAGACCGTTCCGCGAAAGACTGTGCTCGTGAACTATGGCTTCCGGCTTCCGAGCGCGCTGGACAACCGCCCGTTGAACTTCGAGGAATTCATGGCAATGAGCCGGCAGATCATCTACGTGAGCGCGACTCCCGGGGAATTCGAGCTGCGCAACAGCGTCGTGGGCAATGCGAGCTTATATTGCGCAATCCCGGCGAACAGTTTCGCGAGCGAGAGAACACCCGCCTCTCCTTGCGGGCTCAATTCAAAGTCAAAAATCGAGAGCCAAGCGTTGCTTCGACCCAGTCACACCCGGCGCGCCTCTCGTGATTGAGCAGATCATCCGCCCGACCGGTCTTCTCGATCCGAAGATCACGGTTCGCCCGCTCGAAGGACCAGATCGACGAAACCATCGAGCTTGTGCCGCCAGCGCATTGAGAAGAGCGAGCGAGTGCTGGTCACAACCCTGACGAAGAGAACTGCCGAGGATCTTGCCGACTACCTGCGCGACATCGGCCTGAAGGTTCGGTATCTTCATAGTGACATTGATACTATTGAGCGGGTCGAGATACTTCGCGGATTGCGCGCCGGAGAATGCGACGTGCTGGTGGGAATCAACCTTCTTCGCGAGGGCCTCGACCTGCCCGAAGTCAGCCTTGTCTGCATTCTCGACGCAGACAAGGAAGGCTACCTGCGCTCACAGACCTCACTCATCCAAACGGCCGGCAGAGCCGCGCGCCACATCAACGGCGAGGTCGTGCTCTTCGCGGATCAGAGTCACCAACAGCATGCAAAGGCTCCTCGACGTCAGCGAATATCGGCGCGCCCGCCAGCTCGCCTACAATGAGGAACACGGCATCACTCCCAAGAGCGTCCAGCGCGCGGTGCAGGAGAGCTTGCACGTCATCCTTAAAGGCTCGGGAAGTCGAACAGGGTATCGTAAGGGAGACGCCGTCGGATTTTCGACCTGAACGAACTCATCCGCGAATTGGAGCGCGATATGGCCGCCGCCGCCGCAGGCCTCGAATACGAACGCGCCGCCCTGCTCCGCGACCAGATTACCGAACTCAAGAGCGGGTCCGGGCCTGCCAAAATTGAACCAAGGAGGAGTCGGCATGAAGTATCCTGCTGCCAGGAAGGCCCGCAAAAAATCGCCGATCGTGTGACGGATCTCGGCAGAAGCCAGAGACTTCTCAAATACACTTCCTCACCGGTTCGGATGAAGCCGCGGTAAGGAAGGCGGCCGCTGGCGCTCGGCGCGGAGAACTCGCGCCGGGCGCAGATGTCTTTGGTCTCGAGACGGATTGACGGCGGCGGTGGATACCGCTCGACGCCGCCGTCGAAATGCATCGAGGAGACCATTCAGTCGCTTGCTCACCCTGCCGTTTCTCGGCGGCTCGAAACTCGTGTGGCTCAAGAACGCGTCATTTCTTGCAGACAGTGCGGCAGGACGCTCTGGAAAGCGTCATCTGTCGCTCTCGAAAAGCTTTGCGGTATCCTGAATTCCGGACTCCCGAAGGAGTCAGCTTTCTTCTAGCGCGCCGCTGGCCGACAAACGCAGAGCGGCCTTCAAGTCACTGTCGAAGCTTGCAGCGACACAGCCGTTCACGACCTTCCAGATCTTGGCTTTCGAGGAGACGAAGAGGCCATCATCCGAGTGGATGGCCGCGCGCGTTCGCGAGCGCAGCTTGCAACTTGATCCCGATGCGAGTTGAGATTCTGCGCCGCGCGCGTCGGTCTGGACACCTCCAACTCGAGAGCGAGCTCGAGAAGCTCGAGACCGCCTTCGGCAGCGGCGCGCCGTGTCAGCGCGAGACGATGTGCGCATTCTTGTTCCGCACGACACGAGAAGGCGGGAATTTTCGATCTCAGCGAGCGCCGTCGCGAGAACGAACCTTGTCGCTTGCCCTGCGAGACGCTCCGACCAGCTTCTTCGCCAGGGCGAACGCGGCATCGGCATCCTCTGGCGGCCGTCGTTCCGACGGTCCGCAATCTCCTCCTCGTGAAGGATCTTCTCATCCGGCACATAGCCTGCCCCCCCTTCGCAGCCGCAGTTCTTTGCGGGCACCCTCAAGCGCCTTCCCGCGGAAGCCACCTCCCACCTCCCGAGAAAAAGGATGGCACGATCAGCGCCTACTCTCTCGGAATCGCGGCAATCAATGCGCGTCGCATTATTCGCTGCCCGAATGGAGAACGGATTTGCCGCCTGCGCAGCGGCAAACCAGCAGCTCCTCAGTGGATCGCTGACCGACGACGGTCGTTCTCGAACGCCTCTTGATCCAATCTCGTTATCGAGAAAAACATCATAAACCGAGTTGACATCTCAAGATATTGTGGTGAATTCGCAAAAAGAGTTAAGGCACCACAATGCGTTGCCCTAAGTGCGGTTCCCTTCAAGATAAGGTGATTGATTCTCGTCTTTCGAAAGACGGTGACAGCATTCGCCGACGCCGTGAGTGCCTGGCGTGCGAGACCCGCATACCACCTTACGAAGAGATCGAGCGTGTCGAGCTGCGCGCGATCAAGCGTGACGGGCGCCATGAACCCTTCGACAGGCACAAGCTTCAGACCAGCCTTGTCAAGGCTTGCGAAAAGCGTCCCATTGGAATCGACCAGATCGAGCGATGCCGTTGAGGAACTGCTTGCACGAATTCGAAACCGAGCAGAAGCGCGAGATCCCGACACGCTTTATTGGTGCGAAGGTCATGGAAAAGCTCCACGCAATCGATCCCGATTGCCTATGTGCTGCTACGCCTCGGTTTATCGGCAGTTCCAGGAAATCGGCGATTTCCATCGAGGAAATCCAGACCTATCAAGAGAAGCGCTCGATCGCACTCTTCGGCGCAACCTGAGTTGTTTAAAGCGTGATCAGTCTTCCAAGCAATCTGCCGCTCGTCGCGTTTTAGCGATGGTCAGATCATGCCCGTTCGAGCGTGGCTGGCTCGCCGGAACGCTGTGCGCGTGCCGCTGAGCGCGCGGGCTACAAGAAATGGTGGCTGGCCCCTCACGTCACCGAGAGTGTCACCAACTATCTCGAACAAGACTTCGACGAGAGCGTGGTCGCCGATCAGACCGGCTCGAAAAAGGCGGTGCAATCCGTTCTCCAGGTGATTGGCTATGCCGATGTGGCGGGGCATTTTTGCGCTGTCCCTCCGCCCGGCCCGGATCTCATTGGCCGAACTTGCCCGTGCCGCCGGATATGGCTACGAACTCGCCTTCTTCGATCTGCTTCGTTCGCGCTTAGAGAGGCCCTCGAGGCCAAGGTCGAACGCTTGGAAATTTGCGACGCGCATTCGCGGAATCAAGCTCCTGCGGTCCGCGAAGAACTGGCGCCGGGATTGTTCCGGTCTTCTGAAGAAGTCGTCAACTTCGTGCGCAAGGAGCTCGACTCGTCGTCCGGGCGCGGAATTGCAGATGCAACTATCATGACCCTTTTTGAACGTATCATCAGCCGGGAGATTCCGGCTCAGATCATCCATGAGGGATGACCAAGTGCATTGCGATCCGCGACATCAACTCGAAGGCGCCCGTGCATGTTCTCGTAATTCCGAAGACGGTCATTCCGCGCCTTGGTGAGGCGACAGCGATGCACGATATGCTGTTGTCGGTCATTTGCTTCTCACGGCGGCTTCGATCGCCCGACGCGAGGGACTCGCAGGAAACCGGCTACCGGGTCGTAATCAACCACGGATGCACATGCCGGCGAAAGCGTGCCCCATCTTCATGTTCATCTTCTCGGCGGCCGCCAGATGAACTGGCCGCCAGGTTAGACCGTGTGAGATACCAGCCGGCTAACGGTCGCACTCGCCCATCACAAAGTCGATGGAGCCCAGAATCGTGACAACGTCGCTGATCATGTGCCCGGGAGGATCTTCGGCAAGAATGCTGAGATTGACGAAGCTGGGAGCGCGAATTTTCAGGCGATAAGGAACGCCGCCACCCTTGCTGCAGATGTAAAACCCAGCTCTCCCTTCGGATTTTCAGCGCCGAAATACACCTCTCCCACAGGTGCATCGCACACCCTCCGTCACCAGAATAAAATGGTGGATGAGTTCCTCCATCTTTGTGAGCACTTCGACCTTGGGCGGAAGCGTCTGCTTGGGATCGACATAGTTGATCTGGCCCCGTCGGAAGCTTCTCGACAACCTGCTCCAGAATGCGGACGCTTTGCCGCATTTCCTCCATGCGGACAAGATAACGATCGAATGCATCTCCGACCGTCCCTATCGGGATCTCGAAATCGTAGTTCTGATAATCGAGATACAGGATGCTTTGCGCCGGACGTCGTGCTCGATGCCCGCACCGCGCAAGTTTGGACCGGAAAGTGCGTAGGCGATCGCGTCTGCCTTCGATATCACCCCGACGTCCTTGCAACGATCGATAAAAATGCGATTGCGGGTCAGGAGCTTGTCCAACTCCGCGATGGCCGGCTTGACTCCAGCGATGAACTCGCGCAACTGCGGGATAAAGGGTCTCGGGCAGATCACGCGTCTGGCCTCCCACCCGCGTATAGCTGGTGGTGAAGCGTGCCCCGCTCAGCAATTCGACCAGATTGTAGATCTTCTCGCGCTCGAGAAACGTGTAGAGGAACACGGTCACTGCGCCGATATCCATGGCCATCGCGCCAATTCCCAGCATGTGAGCGGAAATCCGGGCCAGCTCGCAGCAGATCACCCGGATGGCCTTTCCGCGCGGCGGAAGCTCCCAGCCCATCAGCTTCTCAACCGCGAGCGCATACGCCACGTTGTTGGCGATCGGCGCGAGGTAGTCGAGCTCTGTCCGTGTAGGGCACGAACTGGTTGTATTGCATGTTCTCGGCGATCTTTTCGTCTCCGCGATGCAAGATAGCCAATGTCCGGAGTCGCCTTGGTGATCACCTCGCCATCCAATTCCAAGAACGATACGCAGCACGCCATGGGTCGAGGGGTGCGAAGGGCCCATATTGAGCGTGAGCTGCTCGCCGAGTAATTCGCCCGCCTCCTGCGCTTTACGCACTTGCCCAAGACTTCTCGCCAAGCGTATCAGGGTGTTCGATTGTTGTTGCCATGTTCGAAATTTGCTGCGCCTTTTCTATTCAGATTGGATGCCTCCCGCACTTGAGCAACTCTTCACAAACGATCACAAGACCATGACTACTGTTTCCTCTTCGAACGAAAAAGCAAGCCTGCCGGTGGTTGTAATCATCGGAGGGGGATTTGGCGGCCTCAGTGCTGCCAAAGCACTGGCCGAACGCACCCGTCAAAGGTTGTTCTCATTGATAGGAGCAACCATCATCTTTTTCAACCGCTTCTTTACCAGGTAGCCACGTGCCGAATTGTCCCCGGCCGACATCGCTCAGCCGCTCCGCGGCATTCTTCGCAGCACAGCAACAATGTCAGCGTTATTCTCGACGAGGTCAAAGACATCAATACTGAAAGCCGCGAGGTGATCACTGGGGACCTGACTTTCAAATACGACTACCTCATTGTGGCCGCGGGGCGCGTCATCACTACTTCGGCCATGACGAATGGGAAGCTCAAGCGCCCGGGGCTCAAGAGCATTCAAGGATGCCCTCGAGATCCGGCGCCGCGTGCTGCTGGCCTTCGAAGTCGCCGAAAAGGCCAGTACTCGATGAAGAGCGCAAGCAAGCGCTGACGTTCGTGATCGTCGGGGCGGGCCCGACCGGGAGTGGAAATGGCGGGAGCAATTTCCGAGCTGGCTCGCTTCACGCTTCGAAAGCGACTTTCCGGCACATCGATCCAACGGCTGCCCGTGTCATTCTGGTGGAGGCTGCTCCGCGGGTGCTTCCTCCCTTCGACCCGACGCTCTCCGAAAGCGCGCTTCGGCAGCTCAGGGAACTTCACGTCGAGGTGCTCTTAAACAGCGCGGTGACACGCCTGGCGGAAGGCGAAGTGGACATCAACCAGCAGGTCATCAAGACCCGCACGGTGATCTGGGCGGCCGGGAACAAAGCTTCGCCGCTCGCCGCCATGCTCGGTGGAGAGGTCGATCGCCCAGGCCGGGTCAAGGTTAATCCTGACCTGACAATTCCCGGCCATCCAGAGATCCAAGCCGATCGGTGATATGATCGTCGGCGACGTTTGATGGCGGCAAGCCTGTGCCTGGCGTGAGTCCCGCGGCGATGCAGGCCGGACGCCACGCCGGCCAAGAATATCGAGCGCCAACTTGAAGGGCGAAAACCGCCACCGAATGGAACTATTTTGACAAGGGGAGCATGGCCACTATCGGGCGAAATAAGGCGGTGGCGCAGGTCGCAGGGATGAAGTTCAGCGGTCACCTTGCATGGTTGGCATGGGTTTTCGTCCACCTCATGTTTCTCATCGATTTCAGAAGCCGCGTTTTCGTTCTTGGCAATGGGCGTGGGCATACTGCAACTACGCAAAGGGTGCTCGTCTCATTACCGGATCCACTGGATCGGACGTCAAGTGGGGCGTTCTTAAGGAGAAAGTCTCCAACTGGTTTAGCTGCTTGGCGACAGCGCCGGAGCCGAGCTTGTGCGAGCCTAGTTCGTTTGCGGCAGGCGGTTTGAAAATCAGGAGAAAGTTGCACTCGGGTCATGAGAGCGATTGAGGTCGGAAAAGTCGCCGTCATCGGCTCGGGAGCCATCGGGCTTTATTATGGCGGCAAGCTTGCCGCGCGGGAGTGCGAATGTCCATTTTCTCATGCGCTCGGGCTTCGATGAAGGCCGAGCCAACGCGGCATTTCCATCTTACAGCGTCGAATGGCGAAGACATTCGTCTCGACCATCCGAAGATATTCCGCGACGTTCGTGAAATTGGCCCGTGCGATCGTCGTCATTGTCGCACTGAAGACAACCTCGAACAGCTCGCTGGAGAGATTGGCTTCCTCCCCTCCTCCACAAAGAGACCATGTTGCTGACGCTTCAGAACGGCCTCGGCAACGAGGAGTTTCTGGCTAGCGCTTTCGGCGCGGAGCGCGTGTTCTCGGCGGTCTGTGTTTCGTTTGTCTCACCCGACGCTACGCCAGCGAGCGTGGATCACTTTGGGCACGGGATGCTCTCGATTGGTGAGTTCGCCGGCTCCGTCGCTCGCACGGACGCGCCTTATCGTGGAAGCGTTCTGCGAAAGCGGCATCGACGCAAGGCTCGTGGAGAATTTGGCCGCCGAGCGCTGGCGCAAGCTCGTGTGGAACATTCCTTTCAACGGGCTTGCCGTCGCGGAAGGCGGTCTCACGCGTGGACAAGCATTCTTGGCCGATCCCGCTTTGTATGCGCGCTGCCGCGCCCTGATGGAGGAGACGATCGCCGCATCAACCGCGCTTGGCCATCCCATCGAAGCGGCAATACGCGGCCCTCCAAATCGAACGAACCTACCCGATGGGCGCCTATCAGCCATCGACGCTCGTCGACTGGCTCGCAGGTAGGAATGGAGATCGAAGCGATCTGGGGAGAACCGCTGAGGCAGGCGAAAAACGGGAATATCGCTTCCCCACCTCGAGCGCTCTGTACCAACATTTGAAACACCTTGGGAGCCCGGCGTTCGTGAAGGGAATCGCATTAGGAAACCCTTCGATTACTCGCAGTTTTTGATTGGGACGCTGACGATCCTCCAACCAGTCACTGGTCACCACTCGCATTTTCTGATAATCCTGTAGGGCTTTTCTCGAATGGACGAAGCTCCGGAACCACAACGACGACGAATTGGTCGCCCGCACGCAGAGCCGGGGACCCAGAGGCGTTTGACGAACTGGTTGATTCGTTACAGTCCCAGGCTTTACGGACTCATTTACAACATGACTGCCAACCACGAAGACACCAACGATCTGCTTCAGGAAGTCTTCGCAAAAGCCTATCGCTCCATTAACGGCTTCCGAGGTAAATCGAGCTTTTACACGTGGATGCACTCCATCGCGGTCAACATGACCATCAACTTCGTAAAGAAACGCGGGCGGCGCCACGTTCATGAGCCTCGATGACATGGATGCCGGCGTGCAGAACGATCCGGACTTCATCGAAGCCACCACCGGCGGAGATCCGCGCCAGGACGCGAATATTTCCGAACTTCAACAAAGATTGAACGAGGCATTGCAGAAGCTGTCTCATGAACATAGAGCGGTCGTTACCATGTTCGACATTCAAGGTATGCCTCACGCGGAAATCGCCAAGATCCTTGGCATTTCGGAAGGCACAGTGCAGGTCGAGGCTATTTTATGCGCACCGCCAGTTGCAAAATTATCTCGAAGAGTTTATCAAACACTGACTCAACCGGTATGGACGAAGACGCGAATCGTCTCGAAGTTGCTGCGCTTGAAGCGCTACGAGCAACCGCCTCCCGGATACTTCGATGATTTTCTCCGTGAGTTTCAACGCCGCCAGCGAGCGGAAGCTCTTCGCCGCCCTGCATGGGCTGATGTTTTGGGATCGGATCGCCTCAATCGCGCCGACATTTCGGGTTCCGCAGTTTGCCTACGCGGCAATTCTCATCCTGGCCGCAGGCGCCTCAACGCTCATTGTTACTCAGCAGCCGACCGGAACAGGCGGCAAGGCGGATGGGCCACGGACCTCACTCTCGCTTACTGCTTCGAAGCCCGTCACAATTACCGATACGCTTCCGGTCGCTGCACGGACCAGCGGGTCGCTGCCATCACATTATGTGCTTCAGTCCAGGCCCGTGAGCAATGAGCAGCCGCTCAGTTTCTAGCTTTCTCGACGGGAAGCTTCCTTCTTTTGTTCTTCTTCTTCTGCTCGCCGTTTCTGGCCGGCGCGGACGACAGTCTCGGCGAAAAAATTTCTCCGAGGTTTGCAGACGTATTCGCTGAACGCCGTGAATCAACGGTTCGTGTAGAAGCCTACGACCGTCACGGAAAGCTGAGCGCCACCGGATTTTTGCTGACCCGGCCGGCACGATCTATACGCTCTACTACGTTGTCGCTAATGCGGAGGAAATTCTCGTCGTCCACGGAGATCGGCGTATGCCCGCAAAGCTCCTCGCGGCCGATCCCCGAAGCGGCATTGCCCTTCTCAAGGTCGACTACAACTCTCCATTCATTCCGATCGGGAATTCCAAGGAGCTTTCGCTCGCCTCGCCTGTCGCTGGCCATCGGCTTTCCGGTGAATCTTGCTGCAACGCCCAGCTTCGGAATCGTGGGCGGGTTCGACCGCCAGTTTCTCGGCAGATATTTCATGACGACGCACATCCGCGCGATTGTTCCGGTCGAACCGGGCTTTGGCGGGGCGCCCTTGATGAACCTCAAAGGCGAGGTTGTCGGGATCATCATTTCCGGCATCGAGGGTGGCGGAGCCTGCTACGCTTTGCCGATAGAAGCTGCAGAAAAGCTTCGACTGGATTACGTCCGGTTCGGCGAGCCAAGATACGGGTGGGTCGGCGCCAACGTGGAAGATGAGAATGAGCCGGGTGACGGCTCGCACGTGCGAATCGCTGAGCTTGGTCCGGAATCTCCAGCAGCCCAGTCCGGACTCAAGGAGGGGGATATTGTATCGAAGATTGGCGGCGTAAAGATTGCGACGGCTGAGGATGTCATTGACGCCTCGTTCTTCCTAACAGCCGGTGACCGAGTTTCCGATCCTCATTGAGAGAGACGGGCAGGAAATGTCGATTGATGTCCGTCCAGTGGAGCATCCGATCACCAATAGTCTACTATCCGCGGAGCGGCTCGACGGAGCTTCACGCTCTCATGCCCACCCCGCTTCTCGAAAATCCCAAACTCGAATGAGCCTCTTCGTCAGAATTCCGGCGACCGTTCAGCCTGTTGGTTTCGGAAGTCACGTGCCGAAGAGATCCCTCAGCTGAGAGAAGCTCTTCCAAGCTATTTCTGAGAGCAAGCGAGACGTTGCGATTTGTGCAATGTGGCGATATGTGAATTCATACAACCTTGTCCCGCAATCCGCCGAGGGCGTGAGCGAGCTTTTTGACTCCCAGCTCGATTCGAGTTTTGACGGTGCCAAGTGGAGTCTGTGTGATGCTGAAATTTCACGCTGGCTCTTCTCCTCGAAGAACGCCAGGCGGATAACTTCTTGCTGATTCAACGGCAGCGCACCGAGGTGCTGATGCAGGAGCGAACGAAGATCGTCACGAAACGCTTCTCGCTCGACTGGTGTGCGATTCGTCGATTCCCTTGTTCAAATGGTTGCAGGAAACCTCGTAGCGGTCGGTGGCTCGCCGATAGGCGCTCGTGCTGCCGCAGGCGATCAATCGCGCGCCGTCTTGCAAGCGTGCAGAGCCAGCTCAGCAATTTTCCCTTCCGTGAGGAGTAGCTGGGCGCCCGATCCCACACTTGAAGGAATACCTCTTGCAACACGTCGTCGGCCTCGGTTTCATCATGCAGGACCTGCATGATGATCGATTTCAACACGGACCCGGTAGCGCTTGTGGAGCCGCTCTAGGGCGTCGGGCAATCTGCGCAGAACGTCCGTTCATCAATTGCTGGTCTTCCAAGATTGATTCATTCTCTAAAGTCATTTCCATAATCAGTTGTCAGGTTTCGACTTACACCCTAATCGAAGAGTCCTTCTGTCCCAATCGGTGCGCTTAGCGGTCTGAAGCATCAGAGAAAAGCTGATGCATCGGAAGAGCCCCTAGGGTCGCATAGGGCGAACGCTCTATCTCGTTTCTTTGCGAGCGAGAACCCCTCCGGGACGTCGATTCTTAATTGGCACGAGGTGCAGATGCCTGGAAATCTCGAAATCCCGCTTCGGGGCGGTTTGGGATCGCAAGGACATCAATCGAAGATAACCTCGGCCATTTGGAAATTTATTTTGGCATTGCTCTAGGCGAAACGGCAATCTCGCTCGATACAAGCAAGGAATGAGCCGAATCAGGATAGTTCATACTACCACGTATCGTTACGCGAATCCGGTGGCCTTTGGGATCCACCGATTGGTTTTGCGACCGCGGGAGGGACACGATGTTCAAGTCGAGAATCTCTCGCTCCGAATCTGTCCCTCAGGCGCGGTGAGTTGGCATCGAGATATCTTCGGAAACTCCATCGCCCTTGCCACTTTTTCTGAACCCTCGGACCTCCTTGAATTCTCGAGTGATGCGACAGTCTTTCGTCGCGACCATCATTCGCACCGGCGCTTGCTGGATGTTCTTCCGGTGAGGCTTCCTGTTCAATATTCGAGTCTCGAAGGGCCGATTGCGCAGGGGTACTCGAATCGGTATACCCCGAAGAGACCGCTCGCTTGCGTGACTGGACCATGCAAACGTTTTCGCCGAAGCAAGGTGACGACGCAGTGCATCTCGCTCATGAGATCAATAGCTGGATCTATCATTCAATCCGCTATCGGCGCCGCGAGGACCGTGGCGTGCAGACCCCGCTGGAAACTCTCAAACTCCAATCGGGTTCCTGCCGGGACATGGCCATACTGCTTCTGAAATCGTGCGAACCCTGAAGCTGGCGAGCCGTTTCGCAAGCGGGTATCTGGACAGCGCAGCCTCATCCGCTGGTCATGCGTCAACCCACGCGTGGACGGAAGTCTATTTTCCTGAGCATGGCTGGTTCGGATGCGATCCGACTCTGGAAGCGAAGGAACCTCCCAGAAACATATCGCTTCCGGCGTTAGCTCTCATCCGCGCGGTGTGATGCCGATCAGCGGCGCCTATTGCGGACCGACGAGCAGCTTCCCGGGAATGAGCGTTAGCGTGAAAATCGCGTCGATCACTTCAACGGACCAGCCGGAAGCCACATAAGCGGAGTCTACTACGTTGTGCTGCTCCAAACGAAATCGAATGGGAACTAGGACACTATGAAGACTGAAGCCGGTAAGTGGCCGAGGGAATTCTCGGATGAATGCCGTCGCTCACTCGTGCGGGCTTCCGATCTCAAGCGCAGTATGCGACTGCGATCTATGCCGTGTCAATCCATGCCGCAAAACGACCAGTGACCGTTCAATGAGTTCTACAGTCCCGTGCGCCGGATAGTGAGCCTTCTCTTCCACAAATCCCGACTCCCGTGCCGTATCGAGGACGAGCTCCCACGCCGCCCGGCTATTCCGTATCCTCGGAAGGCGGAACGGAAGCCTTTGCATGATGTGCGTTGAAGAAGAGGACGAAGGTATCGTCCGTGATGGGCTCGCCCCTCGAGTCGCGCACGTCCATCGTCTCTCCGCTAAGCAAGAGGCCAATCGAGCGCGCGTAGCCCGTGCTCCATTCGTCATCATTCATTTCCTTCCCGGATGGATTAAGCCACATGATATCCTTGATTCCCAAACCGCGAATTGGTCTGCCTTGAAAGAATTTGGGTCTCCGAAAGACAGGATGCTCTTTGCGGAAGCGGATAAGCTTCGTGACGAACGCGGTTTGCGCCTCCTGCATCGCATTGCGCTCCCACGGGAAACCAGCTGAGCTCATTGTCCTGGCAATAGACATTATTGTTTCCTCTTTGCATCCGGCCAAATTCGTCGCCTCCTGCGAGCATCGGAACGCCCTGCGAAAGGAACAATGTGGCAAGAAGATTGCGGATTTGGCGGCGGCGCAGCGCATTGATTCCTTCGTCATTCGTGGGGCCTTCGACTCCGCAATTCCACGAGTTGTTGTTGGTGTCTCCATCCAGGTTGCCCTCCCCATTGGCCTCGTTGTGTTTTTCGTTGTAGGTGACAAGGTCGTTGAGTGTGAAGCCATCGTGAGCGGTGATGAAGTTGATGCTGGCATAGGGGCGTTTCCCATCCTGCTGATAGAGATCGGAACTGCCGGTCAAGCGTGAAGCGAACTCTCCGATCGTTCCCTCGTCGCCCTTCCAGTATTTGCGCATGCAGTCGCGATATTTTCCGTTCCACTCGGCCCAGAGCACCGGAAAGTTTCCGACCTGGTATCCGCCTTCTCCCACGTCCCACGGCTCAGCGATCAGTTTAACGCGCGAAATGACCGGATCCTGATGCACGATGTCAAAGAACGCTGAGAGGCGGTTTACCTCGTGGAGCTCGCGGGCCAGTGTCGAGGCGAGATCAAAGCGGAATCCATCCACATGCATCTCCAAGATCCAGTAACGGAGGCTGTCCATGATAAGCTGCAGCACCCTGGGATGCATCATGTTCAAGGAATTTCCGTACCGGTGTAGTCCATATAGTAGCGGCGATTTGCGGCAACCAGCCGGTAATACGCGGCGTTGTCTGCACCACGGAAACAAAGGGTCGGCCCCATGTGATTGCCCTCTCCAGTGTGGTTGTAAACGACATCGAGAATGACTTCAAGCCGGCTGCGTGCAGCTTCTTTACCATCTCTTTGAACTCGGTCACCTGCTGGCCCAAAATGCCGCTGCTGCAGTATGTGGAGTGAGGCGCGAAGTAGCCGATCGAGTTGTAGCCCCAGTAGTTCGAGAGCCCTTTCTTCTCAAGGTGGTCGTCGTTCACAAAATGGTGAACGGGCAATAGTTCGACAGCAGTCACTCCGAGCTTCTTAAAGTATTCGATGGCAAAATCGCTTGCCGATGGCGGCATAGCTGCCACGGATCTCTTCCGGAATATAGGGACAGAGTTTTGAGAATCCCTTAACGTGCACCTCATAGATCACCGATTCTTCCAGCGGGATATCGGGACTCGTATCGCCCGCCCAGTCGAACTCGTTCGCGACCACAACGGATTTCGGCAGGCCTGCGGCGCTATCACGGCAGTCTTTATTCAAATCAGCGTCCTCCCCGCCAAAGGTGTAAGCGAACATTTCGTCACTCCATTTGATCAGGCCCGCGATGGCACGGGCATAGGGATCAAGCAGGAGTTTAAATTCATTAAACCGGTGGCCATCCTCCGGCTCATAGGGGCCATGCACCCGATAGCCGTAAAGCTGCCCACTGCCGATTTTCGGAAGAAAGCAATGCCACACGGCGTCGGTCACCTCTGCCAGTCGGATGCGTGCGCTTTCCTGCACGTCGTCGGGGCGATTGAATAGACACAGGTCCACGCCGGTGGCGTTTTCCGAAAAAAGGGCAAAGTTCGTTCCTTCAGAGGTGGCTTTCGCGCCAAGAGGATACGGCTTTCCTGGCCAAATGGGAACTGCTGAATCAGATGCCATAGATCGAGGATTGCTAGCAGCTTGTCGGACTTACGGCGAGGGCCGATTTTTGCTCGAGTGGAAATGGAAAGTGGACTCATTGTCAGGGAGGATGTGTGAGTATTTTCGTTAGTTACTACAAATTTTTATCTTGCACATATTTCGCCACTTTTGTTCGCCGAGATAGTAGATGCTGAATTAGGACCACGCCATCTTCCCAATCTTGAGTTATTAGACAATTCTTTAGACTTTGATGCGATGTTGGCGGTCGCGAAAAAGAGTCTCTTCATGGCAAACACGTCGGTGCTGAGCAGTGCCATCGGGCTATTTCAAAGGAACTTCTAAGAACCAGGCTGCCGCACCAGGCATTAACCCGGCTTGGGGTTTCCAATCGACTAGCCGCCGTCGACCATTCGGTTGACAGCCGACAGCGGAATCTGAAGAAAATCCGGACGATAATTCAACTCGTAGCCAACCTCGTAAACGGCCTTGTCGAGGAGAAAGAGCTTGAGCAGCGCATCGAATTCCTGATCCGTCGGTGGCAGAAAGGATGCGCCCGCCGCAGCTGATCGATAACCTTCGAGAAAAGCACCGGTTACGAGTTCAAGCCATTTTAAGGCCCAGGGTTTGAGACGATCCTGATCTTCAGCCTTCTGTTGCAAGAAACTTACCTCCAGGGCATAGTCAAAGGATCGCAGCATGCCTGCAACGTCGACCAAAGGCGACCGCTTGAGCAGCCGCTCGCCAAGGGTCTTCCGCGGCTCACCTTCAAAATCGAGAATGACAAAGTCGTTGCCGGTATTCAGCACCTGGCCGAGGTGATAATCCCCGTGAACGCGGATCTTGGTCGCCGCGATCTTCCGTTTGAGCAGAATCGAGTAAGCATCGAGAATGCGCGATGCGCGGGAGAACCAGTCGAGCGCTTGCTGCCGGGTCTCCGGACTCAAATCAGGAAGCTTGTTTGTCACCTCTCGTTCTGTGCGCCGAAGAAGACCGCGCATCGTTTGATAGAGTGAACGCTGATGCAATAAGGTGAACGGTTCCGGCCTGAAATCCGCTCCTTCGATCGTCTCGAGGCACCGGTGCATTTCAGCCTGTTCGCTGGCCTAGCTGGCGCATACGCGGAGGAAAGAGCGCACCTGCCAGTTCCGTCAATTGGACCTCAACATCCGGCTGCACCGCGACAGAAAGCACTCGTTCGAAGAAGCGAGCGATGCCATCAAGAGCATACGTCCAACATTCGCCCTGGTTCTTCACGTAGGTCGTTAAGAGCGCGAGCACCCCTTCATCGCGTCCGATGCGGCAGCGAATCTCGCCCGCATATCGCGGAACATGCGCAAAATTCCGGCTGCCAAGTGCACGAGATGATGTCCGCGTCGGGATGCGGACCGGGCTCAACCTTTCGCAAGAATTTCAGCAAATAAGCATCGTCAAACGAGAGTGTCGAATTGGATTGTTCCCCTCAAGCAGACGTGTCTTGGTCGGCGCGAGTGTCTCCGGCAAGATCATTCTTAACTCCGTAGAGCCGCACATCAAGGCCTTGCCAGGCCTCGCGACAAGCAAGCACCTCCCACACCTTCTTCCGGCATGTGCCGACGTAGAGAGCATCCCAAAGCACCATCCCGTCAGAAAATTTCGCCACGACTGCGGGCACTCCTTCGGATCTCCCTCATCTTCCTTGCCGATGAAGAGCGGCAAGACCTGAGTGACCGGATTTCCTTCCGTGAAATTCAGTTTCAGCAGCATGACGCGCATTTCGTCCGATCGTTGTTCGGCGCGGGTTTCCAAGATTTCAATAGACCTCAAGGTCCGCTGCTTTTGGCCAAACCACCGGCAAAGCGGAAGATAGTCCGGAAGAACAGTCGTTTGCAGGGATTCCAGGAGCTCGTCAGACCATACGGACGGAATCTCCAGAGTGCGGATGGGCGCTACCGCCGGGCCCACCGGAACAGCGTCGCTTCTGTAAGCAGAAGCCAGTAAAAGTCATTCGGCCCGATTGTGAAGAAAATGGGGCTCTCTGTGATCTCGAAAAACGCGCCTCCGCCGAAAAGCTCCTCGGCTCGGTGGCCTCCGAATTCTTGACAGGTCAATGGTGACGGACTGCGAGAACCGGGAAAGATTGGCGACCACAAGGACGGTTTCACCTTCGTGACAGCGAAGAGAAAAGCGAGGACTTTCGCATTGGTCGGATGCAAGAACTCGATCGCCCCGTGAGAGAAAGCTTTGTGGCGCCGACGGACGAAGAGTATTTTGCGCATCCACCAGAACAGCGAAGAGATATTCTTCAGCTGAACGTCAACATTGATCGCCTCATAGTGGAACTCCGGATCGACGATGACCGGAAGGAAAAGCCGTTGCGGGTTTGCCTTGGAAAATCCCGCGTTCCGATCCGCGCTCCATTGCATGGGCGTCCGGACACCATTGCGATCGCCGAGATAGAAATTGTCGCCCATTCCAATTTCGTCGCCGTAGTAAATGATCGGCGTTCCTGGCATGGACAAGAGGAGCGCATTAATCAGTTCAATTTTGCGTCGGTTGTTGTTCGAGCAACGGGGCAAGCCGGCGGCGGATGCCGAGGTTGATCCGCGCCCGAGGATCTTCCGCAAACACGCGATACATGTAATCGCGCTCCTCATCGGTTACCATTTCCAGAGTGAGCTCATCGTGATTGCGCAGGAAGATCGCCCATTGGCAGGTCTGCGGGATCGCTGGCGTTTGCTCGAGGATGTCGATGATCGGAAATCGGTCTTCCATCTGCAGCGCCATGAACAGCCGCGGCATGAGCGGAAAATGAAACGCCAAGTGGCACTCATCGCCATTTCCGAAGTAAGCGGCGGCGTCCTCGGGCCATTGGTTGGTTTCGGCGAGCAGCATGCGCCCGGGAAATCGCTCATCGACGTAGCGCGCGCAGCTCTCGCGCAGGTAAGCATGTGTCTCCGGAAGGTTCTCGCAGGACGTTCCCTCGCTCTCGATCAGAGATAAGGGACCGCGTCGAAGCTGCAGGCCGTCGACGCCAAGACTCAAGCCAAAAATCGAGGACGCTAAAGACCGCCTCGCGCACGAGCGGATTGTCGAAATTCAGGTCCGGCTGATGCGAGTAAAAGCGGTGCCAGTAATAGCGCTTGCGCCACCGGATCCCACGACCAGTTCGACGTCTCGAAATCCTTGAAAATGATGCGCGCCTCTTCGAAGCGTCTCGGGGTATCGCTCCAGACATAGAAATCGCGGTCGGGCGATCCCGCTGGCGCGCCGCGCGCCTGCCGGAACCAGCCGATGCTGATCGGAGGTATGGTTAATCACTAGCTCGGTGATTACTCGAAGCTTGCGCCTGTGCGCCTCTGCGAGGAATTCCTGGAAATCCTTCAGAGTCCCGTAGGAAGGATTTACGGAAAAATAATCGGCGATGTCATATCCATCGTCCCGCATGGGCGATGGGTAAAAGGAAGCAACCAAAGGGCGGTCACGCCCAATTCCTCGAAATATCCCAGCTTCTCGCAAAGTCCGCGAAAATCGCCGATCCCGTCGCCTGTGCTGTCGCGAGAACGAGCGGACATGAAGTTCGTAAATGATGGCATCTTTGAACCAAAGCGTGTCTTGTGGCATATTATTCAAGGGGGTGTGGGCTATCTTTGCCCGCAGTGCTCATTTACGCCAGCCAAAAGCCGCCGTGTCTTTGAGGCGAGCTTCAGGGCGAAAAACTGTGCCCTGATGGGGAAAAAATCGCCGCGCAGGATTTGCAGGAAATGCCCCGCCGAATCAGCCTGGAAAGATCATAAGAAGCTGCCGTATTCTGTTGCACTCAGAAGACCATGAAGATGCCGCGCAGGTGATCAGAAATGTCCTTGAGTCGAATGGGACGCGAGGTCGAAAATATGCTCCCCTGTCGCGGCCGCATCTGCCAGATGGGACGGGGAATCGATTTTATCCGGACAGAAGGACCTCATCCAGCAACGGAGCCCCCGGAGTATGCATAATCTGAGGGGCCTCGCAGCTGACAAAGGCTCTGTTGCTGGATCCGGCAGCTCGCGCCAGGATTGATTTGGAAGCGTTGGTCTTGAGTCTGAGTCATCTGCGGATGCTTCGATACCCGCCTCAGCGGTTTGGAACAAGGATCGTTTTCACGCCTTTGCGCGCCCACGCGAGTTCAGGGCGCGCTGATATTCCGGAAAGCGGAATCTCTTCAGTAACGATCTCGTCGACCTTCACGCCGCCCCTCTCGAGGTAAGCAAGCGCCCGACTGAAGCTATCGACCTGTGCAAAGGAGCCCTTTGATACTGATCTCGCCCCGAAACAGGTCAAACGGACTGAACTTCGCGAAGGCCTTTTCTGGGTAGACACCGTAAACAAGGAGGGTGCCGCGACGGCGGACGAACCTGAGAGCCTCCTCGCAAACCGGGGCAGCTCCTGTAGCCTCGATGACGTAGTCGAAACCGTTCGGGCTCAATTCTTGAAGGCGCTTACGGTGCACCTCGGGATTCTGTCGATCCATCGCGACCACGTCATCCGCAGCCAACCGTGAGATCAAATCCAGTTTTCTCCCCGGAGGTGCGGCTACGACAAGGCGAGCGGCCCCGTTGAGTTTGACCAATTGCGCCATGCACTTGCCCGGTGGGTCCTGCCCCGAAAAAGCAGCACGTCGCTTCCTGGTTTGGCGTCGAGAACCTCAGTCCCATGCAAGGCACACGCAGTGGGCTCGACCATGACCGCTTCGCGTGCTTCAAGATTGTGGATCGCGAAAACGCGATCGGCCTTCACTTTAGGTACTCGGCAAATCCGCCGTTACGCGTGACGCCGCACGCGCCTAGGTTTTCGCACAGCAGGAAGTCACCCCGCATACGGTAAAAGCAAGTTCCGCAGACGGTATTGCTGTTGGCAACGATTCGTTGGCCGACGCCAAACCCGGACACCTCCTCGCCGAGTTCCACGATTTCGCCAGTGAACTCGTGGCCTGGAATCAGCGGGAAACGCGGTCCAAACTCTCCTTCGTGAATGTGCGGGTCGGTGCCGCACAGACCGCACGCGTGAATCTGCACGAGTATACTCATCCGGAAGTGACTTTCGGGTCAGCCGTGTCTCGGTAGGAAAAGTTGCGAGGTGCGTCGTAAACTGTTGCTTTCTATTGGAATTTACAGGGACCAAGTGGGTTTCGTTTTAAAGTGCGTCACAATTCTGGCAAAAACAACTTCAGCTTTTGCCAAGCCCCTCGAATCCGCGCAGTTGGAATCGGTAAACGACATAGAGACTCTGACAGGAAGACCGTGAAAGGCAAGGCGGTTGCCACGCGATTCAGGGAGACCTTCGCCAATCGTGCTAACAATTGGACATTCCACACGCACCCTCGAGGAATTCGTCGGCCCGCTTCAAGCACGCGTGGTTGATATGGGACGGTGCCGCGTTCCCGTCACAACCCACAGCTTAACAAGGGTTCGTTGCCAGACCGGTTGAAGAAAGCTGGCTTGGGAGTGCGTTCACACGCCGGGATCCCAAACGTGATTCGACATGGGCTGGCGAAACGCATCCTTTCAAAACACCTACCTCTCGCGACGGTTTGCAGCCGGCTGCTTAAAATGGAACTTCCTCAAGTAAATGTCAGACACTCCATCGATTCATCCCGACGTTCGGATTGGCCACGTGCATCTCAAGGTGGCCGACCTGGATCGCGCGCTGGCGTTTTACTGTGGCGTTCTCGGCTTCCAATTGACGCAACATTACGGCCGAGCCGCTGCGTTCATTTCGGCGGGCGGGTATCATCACCACATCGGGCTCAACACGTGGGAAAGTCTCGGTGGCTCTCCGCCTCCGCGCGGCAGCACGGGACTTTACCACCTGGCGATTCTTTATCCGACGCGGGCTGAGCTTGCTGACGCCCTGCTTCGCCTGATGCGCGCGAGCATTTCGCTCGACGGCGCGTCGGACCACGGGGTGAGCGAAGCGCTTTATCTGCGCGATCCCGACGATAACGGCGTCGAACTTTACTGGGATCGCCCGCGCGAAAAGTGGCCGCGGGCGGCCGATGGCGCAGTGGAAATGTTCACGCGCTCGCTCGATCTCGACAGTTTGCTCGCTGAAGCACAGCCTCGAAGCGGCAACCAGCGTGTATAAATTTCCGTTTCTTGAGCTTCTCCCCTGTGTATGCATTGCTCGGCAGCGTGCGTCGAGCGCTTATAATCTTGGAAGCTCTGCAGAACCCGACGCGGGTTTGAAGTCGCACAACTTTGGTCGAGTTCGTTCGACCAAAGCGTGGCGGCCCCTGGGAGCGTGTTTTACTTGAAGAATATCCAGACCGCGCTACCGCTGAAAGGAGGAGCGCTACTTAAAGTCGGATGGGGGCCGCAAGGAACCTGCGGTGCTCTTGGAGAGGTGGCAGAGCGGTTGAATGCGGCGGTCTTGAAAGCCACGCGCGGCCCTCTCTGAAAAATCCGGGGTCTTACTCACAGTAGCAGAGCGAAGGAAGAGCAGAACCGAGGCGACCAGAAACGAGGCCAGAAGCGGCAACAAAATGGCAGCAGCATTTCTGCAGCGGTTGGAGTTGCCAACGACAATGGCAACAACATTCAACCGTTTTTTGCGGCCAGAAGCTCCGCCATTTGCAGGTCGCCGTCGCTGCAGCGCACTACGTCGAGATCAAACAGCGCCCCGCTCCAACGTCGGGCGGTACTGTGATGCCCTGCAGGATCCCCGGACCGGGAGCCACACCTAATTCTCGCCGCCAGCTTCGGCGAAGTGGTCAGCCGGGCCGATGTGAGCTTTCATGGCCGGCGGGCACCCCTGTCTGGTGAAGGGGTTCCCTTGCCCCCAGAAGCTCGGCCATGAGCCACCGCTATACTCACGTCGGCACCAGAAGCGCTCGCCCGCGCTGCCGGCACGCTTCCCGAAATCAAACGCCTTTTGCCGGACCTTGCGCTACGGTGCTGGTTCGGCGTTGCCGGAAACGCTCGCTTTAGCTTCGACACTTCGGATCGTTCCTTGGTAATCGGGAGAGATGGCCCCTCAGAACATTCGTCATCCTTCTCGCCTTATCCCTGGTTGCAAACGCCGGCTGGCTGAAGCCGGATGTCGATTTTTCGAACTACGATGTGCCTCTCTACGAGCAGATCGTAAATCGCATCAAAGCCAAAATCTCGAATCGCCTTGGTGAAGGCACTGAATACTCGTGATCGCTATTTCATCATTCCTTTTGCGTACGAAAATGACGGGAATGATCCGGAATTCTCGCACTCTTTCATCTCGGTGATTCGAGTGTTCGCCGATGACAAACAGCCCCAGCTGACGGCAGGGCCTGAAAAGAGGACGCTACAAGAATCGGGAATTTGAAACCTTCACCATTAGTTGGCTGCCCCGTGATTTCATGACGAATCCCCATCTTTGCGTGTTCAAAGGCACGGGCGCCCGCCTTTTTGCCAAAGCGAACGACTGTCCTCTATCGCCCGGGAGAAACTTTACGCTCGAAGAAACTATCAAGCTGGCGGCGAATGAAAAAATGCCTTCGCCATGTGGGGACCCTACGAGATCGACAAGAAGGCGTTTGATCTGGCCGTCAAGCGCAAGCGCCTCCTCGACACAGGAACCATTAAGTACCGGGCCGATGACCGCCTCTATCGAAAGGATCGAGTCGCCATCAATTGCTTTCACGCCATGGCCGGTCTGAACGAGCTTTTCCCCAATGGCGGACTCTTTCGGCACGGGTTTCAAGATGTGGGGCTCAATGGCACGGCCCGCGTGCTCATCGAATATACCAAGACGGCTAATTTCAAACACGTGCTGCTTGAGCCGGTGGATGTAAAAAAGACCGCTACGGATTTGTCTATGCGCCCACCCGAAATGGGCACGGGCTTTATAATCCCTTCATAAACGCGTCTGCTTACCGAAGATAATCCAAGCGTGTCGAAGGCCGATCAGTGCATCGTTCCGTTCAGTCGAACGCGGGTCGTGAACCGTGATCGAGGACCCGTGGCACAATCGACCTGAGTCATTCTCGATTCGTCGAAAGGATGTCTCGAACCGATCCGGAAGGGGAATGTCATTGAGAGCGGCAGCGCCTAACACCTGCCGCAGGCGAACCAGTCGATGCGCGCCAAGGACAACTCAGGAAGAGACACGGAACTACCGTTCATTGAGCCGATGCAGTGCAAGCCGGTCACGGCGCTGCCGGCGGGCGAGAAGTGGACCTTTGAGATCAAATTCGACGGCTATCGCTGCATTGCCGTGAAGCGCGGGCGGGAGGTCACGCTATTCTCGCGCCACAAGAAGGTGCTCAACAGGCGCTTTTCCAGCGTCGTCAGGCGCTCGCATCGCTCGGGGTGATTTCGTTCTCGACGGAGAACTTGTCGCCTTGGATTCACAAGGTACGGCCTTCATTCAACTTCTGCAAAGCAGTCTTTCGCAGGATCTTCCGATTTATTTTTACGCTTTCGACTTACTGAATCGAGACGGAGAGGCTGTTTGGTGAATTTGCCATTTCTCCCGACGTCGCGAGTTGCTGGAAAGCCTGCTTGACCGCGGCTGACGATCCCCTGCGGTGTCTCACCGCTGTTGCAGGCGCCATCGGGACAAGTTCTTGAGGCGGTGCGCAAGCTCGGTCTGGAAGGCGTCGTCGGAAAACGGATCGATTCCATCTACGAACCCGGCGAGCGATCAGGCGCGTGGATCAAGCACCGCACGAACCTGAGAGCAGGAGTTCGTCATTGGCGGTTACATCCCGGTGCGCGCGGGTTCGATGCGTTGCTCGTGGGCGTTTACGAAAACAAAGAACTCATCTTTGTCGCGAAGGTGAAGAACGGCTTTGTCCCGCGAATTCGGGACGAACTCTTCCCGGCTCTCAAAGGCGCTGCAAACTGCCCAGTGTCCCTTCAAGAATCTGCCTGAGAAAAGGGCCTCGCGGTGGGGCGAGTCGCTAACCGCAGAGAAAATGAGTCAATGCCGCTGGGTCAAACCGAAGCTGGTCTGCCAGGTCGCATTCGTCGAATGGACGGATGCCGGGCACCTGCGGCATTGCACCTTCGTCGCCATGCGCGACGACAAGAAGCCTGGAGGTGGTTCGCGAAACTTGAGCTCGCCGAGCTGAGACTGAAAAGCGATTCTGATTCGGTGAGCCAACCGCCACAACGGGGAGATCCGCAGATACCGGTCGACGGAGCGACGAACCAACTCGTCGCCAAGTTCTCGCGTCTCTACGCCCAAGCTGCCCCAGAGGACCAACTCGCGCTCCGAGTCTGGATGCGAGACATCATCCTGGGACGTAAAGTCGGAAGTGCGAATACGGTGCGGGCAAGGAGGAGCGAAAAGCGGATGGTCGAGGCGTGTGAGCGCCGCATCCTGGAATTCCCGCTAGGCATGGACGCACGCGAGGTCGCCAAGGAGCTAAAACGCGAGGGCTGGTATGCTTGGGCGTCAGGTTATGAAAGTATTATTTTCCGGATCAAGCGCGTGCGGGCAAAAGCGGCGACCGAGGGAGCGAACGTATGGGCCTATTCCGATTTGCTGCATTGTCCGGATGCCGGAGATCATACCGAACAGTGGGACGAACGATTTTGACTTGGCCCTGCGATCATCTGCCGGCCTTTCCTTCAGCAATTTGCGACAATCGCGAGGAGCCACCCGCGAGCCCATGGACGAAAAACGCCCACTTGCGCCGCCAGCGTGACGAACATCATTTCTGGTTTCTCATCGTGTGGCTGTCACGGCCGGTGGCTTTCTGCTGGTCACCTGGATAGCCACGAAAGCGCTGATTTTCTTTGAGCTGGGAATGTTCGATGAGAGCAGCGCAGGTCCTGGAAGGGCATTGGGCCCGAAGAAAGCAGTTTGCAAAACCAAAAATCAACCAACAATCTCAACATGAATGCTCCCATGAATCCAAACAAAGCACTTTGGGAAAAAGGTGACTTTACGCGCATTGCCGAGGTATGCGAGAAAGCGGAGAGGCGCTCATCCAGCGCCTTGGCATATCAAACGGCCTCAAGGTTCTGGACCTTGGCTGTGGCGATGGCACGACTGCAATACCCGCGGCAAAACTCGGAGCGGAGGTGCTTGGCGTTGATATCGCGAGCAACCTGGTTGCGGCTGGGAACAAGCGGGCCAAGGAGCTTGGCTCTGGCCAACTGCCGGTTCCAGGAAGGCGATGCGGCGAATCTGCATCAAGTGCCGGAGCAAGCGTTTGATCTCGTCGTGAGCATCTTTGGCGCGATGTTTGCGCCCAAGCCGTTTGAGGTGGCCAAAGAGATGGTGCGGGTGACCCGGCCCGGAGGTCGGATCATTATGGGCAACTGGATTCCAAACGATCCGACGTTGGTGGCGCAAATTTTGAAGATCAGTTCCGCCTACACGCCGCCACCGCCGGAAGGCTTCGTCAGCCCGATGACATGGGGGATCGAGAGCAACGTGATCGAACGATTTGCCGGCGCGGGAGTTCCCGCCGAGAAGATCTCCTTCGCCCGGGACACGTTTACGTTCAACTATCCCAGCCCCCTGCGGCGTTCGTGGATGAATTCCGAAAATATTACGGGCCGACCATGAATGCCTTCGAAGCGGCGGAGAAAGAACGGTCGAGCCGCTGATTTGCAGAAAGAGCTGGAAGAACTGTTCAACCGCCAAAACCAAAGCCCGCGCAAGGATGCCACGTCCATTCCTGCAACCTTCTTGCGCGTCACTGTTGCGCTTTGAAAGGGTTCAAGTGGCAAGAGAAAGTCATGCCTCCACCGCCTAAATAGTAGCTATGCAGTCGCCAACGGCGGGTTCGATGCCTCCGGCCCCTGACAGAAGGCGCCCCCGCGATAAGTCTACGAGACTCGTTTTCCGAAAAATTGGTTTGGTGCTATGTGAGCACGCACTCACACTATCGTTGCCCAAGGGGCAAGGGATGCCCCTCACCAGACTGGCTCCCCTTGCCCGTCGCCTGCCTCACCTAGCACACGCTAGGTCTGCCCGCCACCAAACCGGCCCCCGGGCCACTGGGTCTTCAAATCCAGTTCGAATTGCTCCGCTTTGAACCCTTTAGTGATAGCGCTACTGGAAATCTTCGCACAAAGTTGCAAGTTCGCTGAGCTCGTTCGTATATCTTCACAAACCAAAATGCTGCCCAATCACATATCGATAATTTGCACGCGCCCTCTCGGACGTATCGATAATGTTGCGCTCAAGCGCTGGGCGCTCTTCACGGTGGAATAGTTTTCCACCGGTAGCTTTCCTCCCTTTGGTCCTCAAGTTCTGGCGCGACTTCTCGCGCTGCGGGACCCGTATCCAGAAAAGTCCTTCGAGCAATAACCAATACCTCTTTGCCACCAATGAAAATCGACCCTCCACCCTGTCACATGAGAATGACCAGAGGACTAGTATCGGTAATCATTCCAGCTTTCAATGCCGCGGAATACATTCGGCAGACGCTGAATTCTGTTCTCGCGCAAACGTATCAATCCCTGGAAGTCATTGTAGTTGATGATGGTTCCGAGGATGGCACCGGATGCCATTGTAGAGGAATTCGTGAAAAGGATGCCAGAGTTCAGCTCGTTAGGCAGTGCAACGCAGGAGTGGGCGCCGCCCGGAATACGGCGATCCGTATGGCCCGCGGGGAATACATCGCTCCTTTGGATGCCGATGACATTTGGTTTCCGGAGAAGCTCGAGAAGCAAGTCGCCCGCATGGAGCAGAACGGCGAGGAAACAGGCTTGGTCTATTGCTGGTCCATACGGGTCGATAAGGACGGCGAGTTTGAGAGGTGCCTCCAATGGCCTAGTAAGGCTGAAGGTCGCTTGCGTCGATGCCATGGTTTCCGGAAGCATCGTCGGTAGTGCCAGTGTGCCGTTATTCCGAACGGCCGCTCTCGCAAGGGTCGGACTTTACCTCACACGAGCTGAACAAGGAGGCGCCCAGGGGTGCGAGGATTGGGATCTATATATTCGGATCGCTGAGACCTTTAGCATTCGCCTCGTTCCCGAATTTTTAGTGGCGTATCGGAAGACCAACTCCAGTATGAGTGTCGAACGCCGAAGGCATGGCGGCATCTTTCGCCGATCGTCATTCAGCGAGCGCGCCTGCGGAATCCCGATTTGCCGAGCACGCCATTTTTCGTCGCTCAGCCTGGAATTTCTACGCACATACCTCTAAGCATATGCAATCAGTTGGAGTGATGACTCTTGCGAAGCTTCAACTACTTGACAAAGGCACTCTGTGCCGATCCATCCAACTTGCTTAAAATCTGGACTCTTCAAGCAACTTATTAAGATTCAGCTCAAGGCAATTCCGGGCTCAACTTGGAAGAAGTTCGTTAAGCAGCTCTGGCAGTCGTCTCAAGAACAGGCGAGGCGCCGACTTGCATTATAAGACAGACAAGACAGTCCGTTTACCGCGAATGCGATCTTTGATCAAATCGAACAGCCGCTGGTCTATGCTGCACGGTCAATATTAATCAATGGCAACTCTCCTGCGTGCGCTAAAAGCGCTTTTTCCCGTACTGCGCTTGCAGCCTTGGCTACTCTCGGGCATGATCACTCTGGGCGTGTTAGCCGCGCTGTCAGAAGGTCTCTCCATTTCGCTCTTCATCCCGCTTGTGCAGGATCAAATGGGCACACAAACCGCGGGCGCCGCAGGCGGTTCGCCGAGCTTTTCCAGTGGATTCCGTCGCAGCACCGACTCTTGTGGATAGGTTTCAGCATTTTGCTATGTATGGTGCTGAAGAACGTTTTGAGTTATAGCTACTCGCTGCTGTTCCAAGGAGTTAACGCGCAAATTACTCACCGCATCCGCTGCGGTATTCTTAATCAGCTGCTCAGCGTGGGCCAGAGCTACCATGAGCACCCACGACTCCGGAAAATTGCTCAATACCCTGGCCACCGAGACCTGGCGCGTCAGCTCCGCATTCGCCGTGCTTGCCAGCGTGATCATCAACATCTGCATGACGCTGATTCTTGGCATCCTACTTCTCTCCTGATTTCCTGGAAGCTGACGCTCATCACCGGCTGCTTGCTACTGTTGATCTCGCAAATCATTCGACAGCTTTACCCGCCAGGGGAGGCGACTCAGTGCGCAGGCAACGGCAACAAACGGGATCCTCACGCAGCGAATGATCGAGACGCTTGGCGGCCTACAACTCATTCGCGCCTTTGGACGGGAGAATCAGGAACAGCACCGGTTCGCTCTTGCTTCCAGCGCGGTGAGCAAAGCCTTTTCAAGCTGGATCGAATTTCCATACTCGTACATCCTTGTCGGAGGTGCTTACAGTGTCCTTGTTGGTGGGAATTCTCCTGACCACCGCAACAGCTGAATCCGGGACAAATGGCGGTCTCGATGACTTTCCTAGTCCTGCTTTATCGGCTCCAGCCCCGTGTTAAGCAGTTCGATGCGGATCGGGTGACGCTCGACGGCGTTATCAGCGTCCGTTGAGGAAGTCAGAAACCTTCTCAATGAGAATGATAAGCCTTATCTTGCGCAGCGGCGTTCGGAGTGCCGCTCTCGATCAGAAAGGGATCACCTTCGAAAATGTCTTCCTTCAATACGACTCCGGAAAGAGCGCGGCGCTCAGCCAGGTGAACTGCTCGATAAACATCGGCGAAACCACGGCTTTTGTCGGTCCTTCCGGCGCCGGCAAGTCTAGCCTGATCAGTTTAATCTGCCGCTTTTACGATCCTTCCTCAGGGCGCTTGCTCTATTGATGGGGTCCCGCTGCCGGAGCTAAACTTGGCGTGGTGGCGTAGCCAGATCGCGGTAGTAAGCCAGCAGGTCTATCTTTTCAACGCAAGCGTAGCCGAGAACATCGCCTACGGCAAGGCTCGATGCCACCCGCGAAGAAATCGTCGAGGCGGCCCGCAAGGCACATGCCATGGAGTTTATTGAGGAACTGCCTGATGGTTTCGAAACGATTCTTGGGGACCAGGGCATTCGGCTCTCCGGTGGTCAGCGTCAAAGGCTGGCCGCTAGCACGCGCGTTTATACGAGATCCACAGGTCCTGATTCTGGATGAAGCAACAAACTCGCTCGATCTCATCTCGGAAGGTGTGGTCAGGATGCTCTCACGCGCAGTTCGGGCGTAATCGCACCGTATTGATCGTCGCCCACCGCATCAGCACCATCGAGCATGCCGACAAATTGTCGTGCTCGACTCTGGAAGGGGTAATCGAGAGCGGGACGTAACACTCTCTTGGCGGTGGCCTTTTCTCACGCTTTTATGCGCTTCAACTTCGTAATAAGCATTCGAGGGTGCGGTTGCGTTCCCCACGCGGTATCGGCTCAGTGAGATTGAAGTAACTCGGCCTCCGGCAGCTTTGCGCCCACAACGATCACGCACGGGCGATTGACCATTATTTTTTTCAGGATTGTATACGCTGCTGGTGTGGACGAAAAACGCCCTGGCCCAAACCAAGTTGCTTGGCCAAGCAACCATCGCCAACAACGGCACGCGGACGGCAGAAACGTCAGGCCTCTACGGCGATTATGTGGCCACCTTCTCTAAGTGGGCACCCAAGGAGAAGAGGACGTGGAAGAGGCGACGTAAAGACTTCGCGATGCGCTACCGCAAAGCGCACGTGATGGCTTTGGGACCGGTCTGTTTGCTATTCATTTCTTTGTGCTGTGCATATAGTTCTTTTCAGTCTCCTCGAGGTCTTCCTTAACCCTTTTCCTGATAGTCTTGGTTTTTTATTTTTCCGACCCACTCTTTTGCTTGTTTAAGTAATTTCTCCTGCAACTCTGGCTTGTCGACATAGTTTCCTGATATCAACGCTTGCGTTGTCTACCTTCTTCCTATATTCCTTGTCGTTCGCTTCATCCTGGTCTGGAGGAGGTTGGTCCGCCTGACTGTCAGGTTCGCCGCCGGTCTCTTTTTGGGCTGCTTCTGTGCGGCCTTTGCTTTTTCTCTTCCAATTTTCGGCGCGTGGATTCGGAAGGGTATGATCCAGATCAGGATCACCGAGGGTCATCATCTTGCCGCCTTTGTTTGCCCTTCGATCACCGTTGACAATCTTTGCACAGGAAACGTGACACTGCCATCCCGTCAATGACGTAGCCGTTATCCTCGGCAAACCCAATCATGAGCTGCTCTGCATGCTGGATGCCGCCTGTGCCGGGAGGCGAGGACTGTTAGGTGGTAATTGGGCGGCGGGCCCTGGCGGAATTCGTGACACCAGCGTCCCCATCCACCAGATCAGGTCTAATTTTTCGGCCGCTTCGTGAAACGCTTCGCTCCCACCGTTATTGGCGGTCGTATACACATACGTAAGGTTCGCCAAGCGGTTTACCAGGTTTTCGTTTCTCCCTGACCGCGCCGATCGCTACGGTGCCGTTCGCACAAGATGATCCGGTCCTTCCTCGGCAGCGTCTCATAGAGTTTGCCCGGAGCTTTTGTTTCGAAACTCATCGCCTCTGGTTGGATGATGAAGTCTTCTTCCGACTTCTTAGCGTCTGCCACCCATATAGGCCCTGGTGTATGCCCGCGTCGACACCCGACGTCGCACCGCAACGTTCCGTGAGCGTTCGCTAAGTGAACGTCGTGCCCAAGGGGACCAGGTGTTCTGGAGTTGTGATACTCGATTGCCTTGGCAACCTATTTTTATGGCGTTAGGGGCGTCTATTACCCATTGGAGGGCCCCCTTCAATAGGCGGTCGGAAGTGGTGAGCCTCTGGCTTGCAGCTTGTTGCGGTAGGCTTTGGCGCGGGCTGAGGCAGGGAGAGCCTTTTGCGCCTGCTCAAGATACTCACGACTGTCGTCATCATCATATAAGCAGGCGTCATTGGAGTGAGATTGAGTATTGGCGGACCCTGCTTGCCCAGCGCGGCAAAGGGCCCGGGAACACGCGATCACCCGCCCACCCTGATGACCGAGATATTTTGTCCATGCACGGTTTTGCCCGATCCATTGCCGTAGTCTCTTAGCGCGTTCCAGATTGGCATGTCAGCTCCTTGTGGTTGTGCCGTAATAAAGTGCGAATCGTTTCGGTCATTTAAAGAGGTAAATCGCGGTCGCGGCGAAAGTGCGCCATCCGGGACGAAGAAAAATGGCGCGCCGGCGCAACAACAAGCTCAGCAGCCACGGCCTTCAGGGGCTTTGAACCCGGGAGCAGTTGATGGAGCCGCGGTCGCCTTGGCGTCATGTTCAGCGCCCGCATTCGCGCAACCGCGGCCGCAGTTCAGCCGACCAGACCGCTCAAGCGCGTTCCGTGCATTCGCTTGCCCTCGTTGAAGCCCTCCCCTGTAAGAGATACGGGCAATTCGTTGGAACTTGAAAAAAATAGTTTTCGTCTGCATTGTCCTGCCCATAGACTCCATCCACTGTCGGCACCGGATGCCCGGCGCGCCCAAGGGCATTTTGAATGTCGGTGACGATCTGCCGCGGACGCAGCAATGCGTAACTGG